>BNJS01000350.1_pt1 | contig 316096 bp, 417 predicted proteins | sample 8540461 | NCBI WGS metagenome assembly BNJS01 (sample SAMD00202454, study PRJDB9452) | human saliva metagenome | isolation source: human saliva | place: Japan
ACGCGCTAGACTCAAAATCTGGTGAGCAATAGCTCGTGCCGGTTCAAGTCCGGCCCGCGGTACCAGAGGCAGCTTCAGGTGATAATCGTCCATTTTGGGCGATTTTTTTATGCAAAGAAAACAGCCCGCAGAAAGGCGCTAGCCGAGGCTTTATAGCCTTCCAGGCAGACTGTCTTCTAGCGGGCTTACAGCCCTAGCTCTTTTCCCCCATTTAGACCCGCATTCAGCAGGAATGCGAAGCCGGCACAGAATCCACCTAGCGCTCCAATGGGCGCCGCGGAGGACATGTCTGCGGCAAGCAGGAATGCGATTAGCATCCCAGCTATTGCTCCGATTGCGGCGAAAACGACGACGACCATCGCTACTGCCACAATCATAATAAGTGCAGTCCAGATTTTCATGGCACTTCCTTTCAAAAGGAGTGTTTCACTCACGACCAAGGGCTACTCTCGCCCTTGACAAGTCGTGGCGAAAGCTTGTTAGTATCATACAACTAATTGTACGTAATGTCAATCGGATATTTATAAGAAGCTACATTTTGCAAATAGCGGTGCTGATTGCTGCTAGCGGTGCTTTCGGCGACCAAATCAAGTAGCTTGCGGCGCGGGCGCCGACGGTTCCCCGCCAAATTGCCATTGGTGCGTCCCACTTTTGGGTGACGACTTCTCCACTGTGGGCGATTATTAAATTGTCGGCATGAAAAACGCAAATTGTTGCAGGGATATGTGATGGTGAATTTGTGAAGCGCTTCAACGAGTTGTGACAATTGAATGCTGAACGTAATCATTTTTGGATAATAAATTGCGCGGAATATTTTCTGAACTTGTGCCAGACTTGCTATGAAAACCACGTGCGGATTGTCCAAAATTTCCTGAAAACTATTCTGCACAAGGTCAATCGCGTCTCGCGTCAGCACGACGGGAATTTCTGATTTTTGATCAATTCTTCGTAGACGATTGCCGTTTGACTATTCCGTCCAGCGTCGCCACATAATAGCAATACGTCCGCCCATCTTTCCAGCGCCAAAGTTTCAGCGAGCGCTTCGTTAGCCAAACTTCCCTGACTGGTTTGTTGGCGCGAATAGCACGTCGGTCATGGTAGCTGGGACGCTTTTTCAGGGCGTCTGGCGGTAAAACGCGAGCCTCACCTACACCAGCCTTAAGCGCTTCTTGATAACTTTCTGCGACCGCTAAAAAGCCTAATTTATTGCCACCGATAATTCCCAATTTTCCCGCTTGGTCGCGTCGTTCTGGCTTATTCCATTCGACATCTGGAAAAAGTGGCTTCCCTGATTCTTGTTTCTTCCAAAAATTTCATATCCATTACAAATTTACCTCAATGCTCACAGGACAATGATCGCTGCCCATTTGTTCTGGATGAATTTGCGGATTAGTAACGCGATTTGCAAGTTCACGCGATGCCAGCCAATAGTCAATCCGCCAGCCAACGTTTCGCGCTCTGGCGTTGGCCCAATGCGTCCACCAACTGTACGCGCCAGTTTTTTCGGGGAAAGCCGCCCGGAAAGTGTCAATAAATCCAGCGTCCAAATAGTTCTGAAAAACCTTCCCTCTCCTCATCAGTAAAGCCGTGTTTTGCCAACGTTGGGCTTCGGATTTGCTAGGTCAATTTCCTGATGCGCCACGTTCATATCGCCGCAATAAAGGACTGGCTTTGACAATTCCAATTCTTCCAGATAAGTCAGAACCGCCTTGTCCCATTTTTTATATCGCAAATCCAATCGGCTCAAATCCCTTTTTGAGTTCGGAGTGTAGCAATTGACAACCCAAAAAAATAGTCAAACTCGGCGGTGATAATTCGTCCTTCGTCGGCTGGATTGCCGTATTCGTCGCCTGTTAAATCAAATTGCTTAATGATGTTTAGTGGAAAACCGTCGCGCCAATTCAGAGGTGGGATTTTTAGAGAAAATTGCCGTGCCAGAATAGCCTTTTTGGCGGCGGAATAGAAAATGCTCGTAATAATTTGGCAGGTCAATTTTAACTTGATCTCTGGTGGCCTTAGTTTCCTGCAGGCACAGAATATCTGGATCGTACGTGTCGATGAACTTTGCGAATTCACCCTTGTTGATAACTGCGCGAATACCGTTTACATTCCAGGAAAATAATTTCATAAGCTAATTATATCTCATTGTGATATAATCCATCTACAAGGAAAGGAAAAAGATCCTATTATGCTTAATCTCTTTGCAAAAAAATAAACGACCGCTACTTACAAAAACGAAAAACGAGGATTAATTATTTTTTTGGCTGTATAGTTGTAGCCTTGGGGATTATTGGCTATGCGGGTGGCTTAATGGAGCAGTCTAGACTTGAGAGAGATAATGTGTCGATAGTAGTTTCTGAGGTAGATGATGACATTAAGCTTGATTATCATACGACTAAGCGTGAGATTTCCGCTAAAATTTCTGGTATTAGCGTTTTTGCTGATGTGAAGGTTGCTGGAGATAGGACTAGTGTACACAACCGTAAAGATATGAGCGGCTTCATTAAGTATAAGATTGAAAATATCAAAGAAGGCGACAGCGATGTAAACATTTCTATTGTTGATGGCAAGCGTCGTGTTGATAAGACAATTAAAATCTATCGCCAAACAAAGGGTGATTATGATAAGCAAGAGCTTGAGAAAACTCTTAGTAAAACTGAAGAAATAGTTAAGAAAGCAGAAGAAGATTCTTCTGATGAAAATATTTCTCGTGCTAAATCAGATATTGATAAATTACCAGAAGATAAACGCGGACAATTCTCTGGGCGTATTGCTAAATTAGAAAAAAAGCCAAGCAGGAAGAAAAAGAACGTGCCGAGAAAGCTAAGAAAGAGGCAGAAGAAAAGAAGAAGCAGGAAGAGGCGGCGGCTACTGCTCGGGCGCGCCAGCAGCAAATTAATGCTCAGCAACAGACCACTCGACCTCAGACCACACCACACCAGGCTGCTCCTGCCCCACAGCCATCTCCTCAGGGTCCACATTTCCGTAGTTGTAAGGAGGCTCGCGCCGCTGGATATAGCCACATGCGTCGTGGCGAGCCTGGATATTCACCCCACCTTGACGGCGACAATGACGGTATTGCTTGTGATAAGCACAAATAGCCTATATCCATGAGTGACGAAAATCTTTTGCTATACTGTAGATATGAGTAAGAAAGATGATAAAAAACTAATTGTTAATATGATTTCTGAAAGTGAGTTTACCGTTCAGGGTCATGGCGTACATACGGCTTATAAGGAGATTACGGACGCGCTTCGTAAAAGAAAAGATATTGATATTGAAGTGAATTCTGATCGTCCTGCTGATATTATTCATATTCAGACTATGGGTTTGTACTCGTTCCGTCATTTTGATGAAAAAAAGTGGCAAAAAAAGTCGTTTCTGCTCATATTGTGCCGGATAGTTTTATTGGCTCGATTAAAGGTGCGAAAATATTGGAAGCCTTTTGGGTCGAGCATGGCTGAAGTTCTTTTATAAAAAGGCTGATTTGGTTTTGGCGTGTTCCGGTATGGTTGCTGATGAGTTGATAAATGATATGCGCGTGCCAAAGACGAAAGTTCTTTACAATACGATAAATATGTCGAGATATAAGCATTCTGCTGCGGAGAAAAAGTCGGCTCGGAAGAAGCTTGGCTTGAAAGATAGCGATTTTTGTAGTGATGGGAAATGGTCAAGTTCAGCCACGAAAGCGTTTGGATATTTTAATAAAAGCTGCCAAAGAAATGCCAGATGTAAAGTTTTTCTGGGTGGGAGGAATTCCGTTTAAGAATTTAGGCGCGGATTATAACGCTATGCAAGATATGATTAAAAATGCGCCGAATAATCTCACTGTAACTGGTGTGATACCTCTGGAGAATGTTCGTGACTATTATGTCGCTGCTGACGTTTTTGTTCTGCCCGCTATGCAAGAAAACCATCCTATGTGTGTGTTGGAGGCGGCTGGCGCTGGTTTGCCGATCATTCTACGCGATATTCCGCAATATAATGACACATTTAAGGGCGACGCTGTTATGGCGAAAACGGATGATGAGTTCTTGGAGTTGATCAGTAAATTGCGCAAAGATAAGAAAGCTTATAAGAAAGCGCAACTTGGTGCTGAGAAAATTGCCGAGCGTTTTAATAGTAGTGTGGGCGCTGAACGATTGGTCGAATTTTATCGATCGCTGATATAAATGGTATAATGGGGCTATTATGAGGATAGGACTTTTTACGGACAGCTATAGACCGTCCATTAACGGTATCGTTTATGTTGTTGAATCATTAAAGCACGAGCTGGAAGCTTTGGGGAATGAGGTTTATGTTTTTTGTCCAGCAAAGTCTATTAGTCCGTCTAAGCAGGCCGAGCTTCTTCACGAAGATGAGAATAGTCGAATAATTCGTTTCCGCTCAATTACGGGCGCGTTCTTTGACGATTACGACACGTCGGTATTCTTCCCTCCTGTGGTGCAGCGTCAAATTGCCAATATGAATCTGGACGTGGTGCATATTTTTACGCCGTCGCAAATTGGACTATTGGGCGTGAAGGCGGCGAAGAAAAATAAAATTCCTTTGATTATCCAGCATTGTACGGATCTATACGAATTCGTTGATCATTATCCTGCGGTTTTTACCAGGAGTTTTTGGCGTTGGCGGGAGTGGTTTTTTTCCATTGTCGGTGAAATTGAACGGACAAGATTTACTGGAAGTTGCCAAATTATATCGTCCGCGTAATGGCGTAACGAAATGGAATAAAGATATAATTGAGCGTGTTATTACTATTTTATACAGCAAGGCGGATGCGGTGATTGCCCTGTCGCGTAAAAGCCGTGATCAATTGGAATCTTGGCAGACTGAAGATTACGCGTACGACGTTACTTTAATGCCAAACGGCGTGAATGCTCTTCCGCGGGCGAGCGCGAAACGAGTTGCGGAATTTCGTGAGCAATGGGGTCTTGATGAAAAAAAGATGAAGTGTTTGGCTTTGTAGGGGCGTTTGGGCGAGGAAAAGAATTTGCCAATTTTGATTCAGGCGTTTAGCGAGTTTATTGCCGAAGCTCGTCCGAAATCGAAGCTATTGTTTGTCGGTGATTTTGAATATCGAAAGACTTTGGAAAAAATGGCAGCCGAGACGGATTTTGCGGATAGGATTATATTTACTGGCGCTATGCCACGAGAAGATTTGGGTGTGGCGTATAAAGTGATGAACGTGTTTACTTTTCCTTCGCTTAAAGATACGCAAGGCTGGGTTCTTCACGAAGCCGCTCACGCTGGAAAGCCGATTGTTATTATTGATAAGGAAGTTTCAGAGGTCGTGAAGGATGGAGTTAATGGCTATTTTGCGGAGAATAATCCAGAAAGTGTCGCGGAAAAAGTAATTGCGATTCTAAAAAGTCCGAAAAACAAGCAGAATTTAGTGCTGAAAGTAAAAAATTAGCCAACAAGTTTACGGAGCGAAGCCAAGTGAAGAAGCTTGAAAAGCTTTATGAAAATCTGATTAAAGCGCGCGAAACTCAATAAATCTCAGGCTGAGTTTGTAATCGGTACGATTATCTATTAGAGATAAGTCGCCTGGTTTCTCGGTCTTGGTCGCGGCGTTTGATGGTTTGGCGCTTGTCGTAATTTTTTTCTTACCTTTTTCCGAGTGCAATTACAACTTTAATGAATTTTCCGTTGGTCAACAATTTGGTTGGGACAATTGTCATTCCCTGTTTTTTGGCTTCTGTAAAATTAGATAACTGTTTTTTACTTACCAATAATTTCCGCGCCGAAGTGTCGACTGAGCGGCTATTTGCTTCTCCGCGAACGTTTAAACGCAAGGAAAAAAACTAGCGTTATTTAGCCATAGTTCGCCATTTCTTAAGCTAACAAATGAGCCTTTAAGCTGGACGTGACCTTCTCTGGCGGCTCGTACTTCCATTCCAGTTAAAACTAAGCTGGCAACTATTTCTTCGCCAAGTTCATAATCAAACCGTGCGCGACGATTGACGATATTTTGCGTAGCTGGTTTTTTGGCTTTTAGCTTCGACATGAATTATATTATAGCAGGTTTAGTCTTCTGAGGGTCCTAGGATTTTTATGATGGTTTGTGCTTTCTCTATATGTCCAAAGAGAGATACATGCGGGTCGTCTGGGTTGAATCGATGGTCATTCGGCCTTAGCTCTGCCAGTCTTTCAATTATTCCTACTATTGACGGACAATTTTTAATTGATCGACACAACTACTTCTCTTCGTCACTTCGTGTATGCCATCGATTATTCGGAACGCTAGAGGAAAATCCCTAAAGTCTTCATGCTGTTCGATGAGTGAGAGATTTAATTCCAAGTCGCTTAAAGTTTCAGAAATATTTTCGGCTATGTCGTCTTTGAGTTCGTCTGAAATAGACCTTATGCTGTTTGATAATTCTCTGTAAATATGATCGGTTGGAAGCAATATGACGTTTCCAGTATACTTTTCCATAGGTTTATATTATAACATTAATTTGTATAAATACAAGTGAATTATCTCTGTTATAATAAGTTAGATGATAGCTGATATTCATATCACTGAAAAAAGTTTTGGCGATAAGACGTTGATGAAAGACGTCAAGTTTAGCGTAGACGATGGTGAGAAAGTTGGTGTGGTTGGTCGTAATGGTGTTGGCAAGTCGACGCTTTTTGGGATATTGGCGGGTACAGATAATGATTACACGGGAGAAGTTTTTTTTCGCCGTGGCATTACGATTGCGACTACGGCCCAGGAGCATCACGGTTTGGGTGAGCAAACGGTCATAGCGTATATTCTTAGCGGACTTCCAGAATATTCTAAGCTAAAGAAAATTATCGATGAATATCCACTAACCATGGGCGACAATATGCGAAAAATTGAAGAATATACGCAAGCCCTGGAGCGATTTGATCAAAAAGGATTTTATCAAGTTGAAGAGAAAATTGAGCGAGAGTTGAGTAATTTTCAATTAGATGGTTATGGTAATCGGAAGATTTCTTCCCTGTCTGGTGGGCAAAAAAGGCTGGTGGAAATTGTTAAAATTATACACTCGGAGGCGCATTTGGCGCTGATTGACGAGCCTACCAACCACATGGATTACGTTGCGAAACAGCAGTTTATCGATTGGGTGAATTCCCAGCCACATCAAGCGATGCTAATCATTACGCATGATCGCGATGTGCTCGGGCAAGTTGATCGAATAGTTGAGATTAAGGACGGTCAAGCGATAAGCTATCGTGGAAATTACGACGCGTATTTGAAGCAGAACGCTCAAGCGATGACAGCTGGAATGAACAATTTTGAGCAGATTGAGAAGCGAATTGTTAACCTGAAACAAAAAGTTTTGGACTATCAAAGGCTTAAGGAAAAGTCGCGAAATCCTGGCACGATTCAGAAATTTAAGCGTTTGGAGAATGAGGCGCGGGCGGAGCTAGTGGAATTATCAGAAATGGAAAAGCCGACGTTTTGGATTGACAAAGAGTCTGCTAGTCAATTGGATTATAAATCGGCCGAGCGTTACGGAAAGTTTAAGTCTCGTAATATTCGTCTGAGTATGAAGGATGCGTCCAGTCGCAGCCAACACGTGTTGGTTCGTGCGGAAAATGTGGCAGTTGGAATTGGCGAGAGGATGCTGTTTGAAGATGTGAATATTGATTTGCGTGAAGGTGAAGCGATTGAAATTAGAGGTCGCAATGGCGCTGGTAAGACTACGTTGATTCGGATGATTTTGGCGTCGGGCAAAAGTTTTGATAGCGGTCCTGTTCTTTATTCTGGCGATATTTTCCTTGATCCGCAGGTTCGAATTGGTGTTTATGAGCAGGGAAATTGACGAGCGATATCTGTCTAATCCGTTAGAAAAAGCGATTGAAAAATTGTACATGAGTCGCGATTTGTCGATTTCTGATACGAGAATTCGGCAACTTTTGGCTGACTATTTGTTTACGGACGCCGATCGAATGACGCCGCTGGCTCACTTGTCTGGCGGACAAAAGCTCGTTTTCAGATTATTTCCATGCTGGCGAACGACCCGCAACTGCTTATCTTGGACGAGCCGACGAACCACTTGGATTTGCCGAGTATTGAAGAATTGGAAACAGCGTTGGCCAAATATTCCGGCGCGATTCTTTACGTCAGCCACGATAATTATTTTCGCGAAAAACTTGGCGGCAAAATTGTGCAAATTGGCGCAGAATAAAAATTTTCCGCCAGAATTTGACGGAAAATCTTAAGTCTATTTTTCAAGAAATTAGTCAGCTAGTAAGCCGTTTTTTTCGTAGCAAATCTTGTAGTTTTGGTCGATCAAAACCAAGTACTAATTCCCCCGTTAATATCCGTTACTGGCACACCTTGGAAATTGCCACCATTTTTTTATTTAGCAGCTCCTCTTTTGCGCCAGGATCAGCCTCGATATCTTTGGAAACAAAATCAATTCCCAACTTCTTCAGCCATTCCATTTCCGTGTGGCAAAACGCACACCAGCTGGTGCTGTACACGACAACTTTTGTATCTTGATGGTTGTTCGTTGTGTCTTCGCTCATATATTCCCCCATTTACTAACAACTCTAATTATAACATAAGGGCTGTGGTTATTTTGAGCTCTTTGACGTCAAATGCCAATTTTTACACCACTCGCAGTGATATATATCAATCGACAAATTCGGGTTTGCTAATTCTTGGATTTCTGCTGCTTGGCGCGCTTTTATCTCTGTTGAGAATCGACGCTTCTTCTGGCAATTAGCCAACCCTGAAATTGACATCAATGATGTTTTTTGGGCTTTTTGACTATTTTTTGAATAATTTCGTCGTGGCATCTTGCAAAATAGTATAACAGATTGATATAGTGGAAAGTAATGACAAAAGAAACTGACATTTCGGCTAACGATATAGGCGATTCTGGTAAGATGATGATTTTAGCAAAGACGATGATTGGTACAATGTGGCGAATGTTTTTGCCAACAATCAGCTTAACTTTGTTGGGATTATGGCTGGATAATGTCAGTGGAATGAAGATGAGATGGTTGCTTGCTGGGATTATTTCTGGTGCGATTATCTCAGTGATTTTCGTAGTTTTGCAAATTGCTAAAATTAAACAGCAGGAGTTGAAGAAATGATCGATTATATGGCAAGTGCTGGTCCGCATATTTCAGTAAAGGTTGACGAAGTTTTCAATGTCGCTGGCATATCTATTACGAATTCACATTTGGTTGGGTTTTTGGGGTTAATTGCGCTGGTATGGGTGATGTTTCGTACTCGTGCAGCGGTTTTAGGTAAAAAGAAACATAATTTTTATCACGAGGCTAATTCAGTGGACGTTCGACGGACTTTATAATACGGTTTGCCAGGTCATTCCAGATCAAAAATGGGCGCGTAAAGTTGCTCCGCTTTGTATTACGTTGTTTTTTCTTTATCGTTGCTCAGTATTGGCTGGGGGCTTTTTGCCGATCGTTGGTCCAATTACAATCGGCAAAGCATCACACCCCACTGTTCCGCGGTGGAGTTGCGGATCTTAATATGACATTCGGTCTGGCAATTGTTACGATTGTCGCGGCTCAGGTTTACGCGTTTTAAGTATTTGGGTTTTAAGGGTAATATGGGGCGATATTTTTGTTAACCCACTGCGCGATCCTATTATGTCATTTGTCGGAATTTTAGAGCTGGTGGCAGAGTTTTCACGAATGTTGGGGCTGAGTTTCCGTTTGTTTGGTAATGTTTTGGCTGGCGAAATTCTCTTGGCAATCATCGCTTATATGACGAAGTTTTTGTCACCCGTAGCTCTGCAGCCATTCTATTTCTTTGAGTTGTTTATTGGCGGTATTCAGGCATATATTTTCTTTATGTTATCAACTGTGTTTATTTCCCTGGGGCTGGCTCACCATGATTCGCACGAGCCAATTGATGAAGTTCACTCCTCTGCTGAAGCTAATAAATTAGCGATGTCAGAGAGTGATTAAATTAGGTAATAATTAATTAAAAGGAGAATATTAACAATGGAAGCATTATCATTTGCACTTACCTACGCAATCCCAGCTGCATTTGCAGCAATCGGCGCTGCAATCGTTGGCGCAGCAGCCATGAACGCCGCTGGTCGTAACCCAGAAAAAATCAACGACCTACGCACAATGATGATTTTGGGTATTTCATTTATCGACGCTATTGCTATTATCGGTTTCGTTGCAGCAATCGTCGGCAAAGTTATGTAGTTTTCGGAGTAAATTGTGGAGAAAATATTAACACAATTTGCCAATTCTGGCGCATCGGAAAAAGCTGGTTTGTTTGATTCGCTAGGTATTGATTGGGCGCTGTTGGCGTTTCAGACGGTAGCATTTAATCTTGCTATTTGTTCTTCGCAAGTTTGTCTATCCGCCAATGATGGAAATGCTCGTCAAGCGAGAAAAAGACTTGAAAGCGGCTGACGCGGCGGCAAAATCTGCTAAGGAAAATGCCGACCGAGCTGAAGAAATGACCGCCGAAATGATGCGAAAAGCACGAGCTCAAGCTAGCGACATCGTGGCGTCTGCTCGAGAAGAAGCGACCGAAGTTGTTGAAGAAGCGGCTAAAAAAGCGACTGCCAAATCTGAAGCTTTGATTAAAGAAGCGCATAATACGATTGCTCAAGAGATTGAAAACGCTAAGAAAGACCTGCACAATTCGACATTAGAGTTAGTGGCTGAAGCGACTGGCAAGGTTTTGGGCGAGAAAATTGATGCGAAGAAAGATACGAAGCTGATTTCGGAATCGCTTGAGGAGGCTAAATAGATGAAGTCGGTGTCCAGGAGAAAGTTGGCAAAGTATGCAGCTGAACAGATTTTAGCTGGTAATGACGCAGTACTGGAGGAAATTGCTGGCCTTTTGATTTACGAAAAGCACGAACGTGAAATTGATTTGTTGGTGCGAGATATTGAGGCTGAATTGGCTGAGAACGGTGAGATCGTGGCATCGGTCGAGAGTGCGAGAGCACTTGATGACAACACAAGGCATAAAATAGAGCAATTTCTGGCGACTGCGGTGAGTGGTAAAAATAGTAAACCAAAAGTATCTCTAAGAGAATCAATTGACCCGACGTTGATTGGTGGACTTAAGCTACGAACGCCGACCGCAACACTGGACGCAACGGTTTTAAAGAAGTTAAACGACTTGCGGGCGAAGAAAATCTAGGAGGAAAAATGAGCAAGATTGATGTGACAGAATTAGCCAAAAGCCTGCGGGAAAAAATCGCGCAGCTGGAGGCGACGGAAGGTTTGGAAGATGCTGGCGTGGTTATTCGCGTTGGTGATGGCGTGGCTTGGGTGCATGGTCTAAGTAGCGCTGGCTATAGTGAAGTGCTGGAAATTGAAACTGACGGCGATACGGTTGAGGCGTTTGCTTTGAACTTGATGGAAGATGAGATTGGTGCGGTGATTCTTGGCGGTGAAAATAAGGTCAAGGCTGGCGCTAGCGTTCGCCGCAAAGGTTCGGTGCTAGACGTTCCTGTCGGCGAGGAGCTGTTGGGACGAGTGGTTGATCCGCTAGGTCGACCTCTTGACGACGGTCCAGCGATTAAGACGAAGAAACGTGGCTTAATTGAGCGCCCTGCTATTGGTGTGATGGGTCGCAAATCAGTTCACGAACCTCTGATGACCGGTATTATGTCGATTGACGCGATGTTCCCGATCGGTCGCGGTCAGCGTGAGCTTATCATTGGTGACCGTCAAACTGGTAAAACGGCAATTGCTATTGATACGATGATCAACCAAGCTCGTCAAAAAACTGGCGTGGTAAATGTTTACGTGGCTATTGGTCAGAAGTTGTCGAAGATTGCTCGATTGGTCGACCGATTGAAAGAAGAAGGCGTGATGGACCAGACAATTATCGTCGCAACCAGCCCGTCCGACGCGGCCTCCCTGCTTTACTTGGCACCTTACGCTGGTACTGCCATGGGTGAATACTTCCGAGATAACGGTGGTCACGCATTGATGATTTATGACGATTTGACCAAGCACGCGGTGGCTTATCGACAGATGTCGTTATTGTTGCGCCGTCCACCAGGACGTGAAGCTTACCCAGGTGATGTCTTCTATTTGCACTCACGATTATTGGAGCGCTCGGCTAAATTGTCAGATGAACTTGGCGCGGGAAGCTTGACAGCTCTACCAATCATCGAAACGCAAGCTGGCGACATTTCCGCTTACATTCCGACCAACGTGATTTCTATTACCGACGGTCAGATTTTCCTGGAAACCGACTTGTTCTATCAAGGCATTCGCCCAGCCATCTCAGCTGGTCTATCAGTTTCTCGTGTTGGTGGCGCGGCTCAGACGAAAGCCGTTAAATCTGTCGGCGGAAACTTGAAGCTTGGTCTTTCTCAGTTCCGTGAATTGGCATCATTTGCTCAATTCGGTTCAGACCTTGACGACGCGACAAAGGCTCAAATTGATCGCGGTCAGCGACTTACTGAACTTTTGAAGCAGCCACAATATCAGCCAATGAGCGTCTGGGAGCAATTTGTTAGCATTCACGCGGTGACTGGCGGTATGTTTGACGATGTTCCAGTTTCTAAGATTAAGGACGCACAGTCTGCCCTATTGACTTATCTTTGGAAAAACTCTAAAGATGCTATGCGTGAGCTAAACAAGGGCGACAAGCCTTCGGACGAGCAATTGAAATTGATTGACGAAGCTACGAAGAAATAGCGAAAGGATTTGAGGAGTAATTCATGCCGAGCACTCGCGCGCTGAAAAATCGCATTCGTTCGGTGGACTCAACTAAGCAGATCACCAAGGCTATGCAATTGGTGGCGGCTAGTAAAATGCGTCGCGCTCAAGAGGCGGACAAAGCTTCTGCGCCGTACACAATGGCGGCGGAAGAATTATTGTCTTATTTGGCGAGCCAAGGCGCAACTGACAATCACCCGCTGTTCGTTAGGCGAAAGATAAATAAGCGATTGATTATCGTGGTGGCCAGCGACAAGGGTTTGGCTGGCGCATACAACACCAACGTTTTGAAGAAGTATTTGGAGTTGTTAAGGCGTGATGACGAACGCGGAATTGAGAACTTGACCTTGGCTATCGGTCGCCGAGCTTCGCAGTTCGCAACACGCCTTAAAGATACGAAAATTGTCGGTACGTATGAAGATTTGCCAGATCAGCCGTCTGGATTAACATTCCATACGATTTTAAATACGGCGATAAATATGTTTAAGAATGGTGAGGTTGACGCAGTTACGCTTGTTTATACACGTTTTGTCAATAGCATGGTTCAGACTGCGGAATTGGACAGATTATTACCGGCAGGAACAGAAGTCTTGGTTGATCCGAGTAAAGTTTCTAACACGATTTCTGACGCCAAATATGAGCCGAGTATTCCAGAAGTTTGGACGCGGTGGCGTATCGTTTAGTCGGTGCGCGACTGTTGCAGGCGCTGCTTGATGCTCGAGCCAGTGAACATTCTATGCGTATGATGGCGATGAAGAATGCTACGGATAATGCCAGCGATTTGGTTGACGATTTGACGCTAGCTATGAACAAGGCTCGTCAAGGGGCGATTACTCAGGAGCTTGCTGAAATTTCTGGTGGCGTGGAGGCGATGGAACAATGATAAAGGAGAAAAAGATGGCAAAAGATTTAGGTAAAATTATTCAGATCGTTGGCGTGGTCGTTGACGTGGAGTTTCCGCGAGACGTTGAACTTCCAGCGATTTACGATGCGTTGCACGTTAAAAACGGCGATGAGAATTTGGTGCTGGAGGTTGCTCAGCACTTGGACGAGCACACTGTTCGAGCAATTGCCTTATCATCAACGGATGGTTTGAGTCGTGGTGCAGAAGTTGTTGCGACTGGTGCTCCAATTTCCGTTCCAGTCGGCGCGGAAACTCAAGGACGAATGTTCAATGTTGTTGGTGAAGCGATTGACGAAAAACCTCAACCGAAGGGTAAAACCGCCCCAATTCACCGCCCTGCTCCAGCACTTTCTGAGCAGTCAAATAAGACTGAGATTTTGGAAACCGGCATTAAGGTCGTCGACTTGATTGCGCCACTTGCTAAAGGTGGAAAAGCTGGCTTGTTTGCCGGTGCTGGTGTTGGTAAGACAGTTCTTATCACTGAGTTGATTAACAATATCGCTAAGTTCCACTCTGGAAACTCTGTTTTCGCTGGTGTTGGTGAGCGAACGCGTGAAGGTAACGACCTTTACTATGAAATGGAAGAAGCTGGTGTTTTGGACAAGACTTCGCTAGTCTTTGGGCAAATGAACGAGCCGCCTGGAGCACGTTTGCGCGTGGCATTGTCGGGTCTGGCGATGGCTGAAGCTTTCCGTGACGAAGGTAAAGACGTCTTGCTATTTATCGACAATATTTATCGTTATACTCAGGCTGGTGCTGAGGTGTCGGCATTGCTTGGTCGTCTGCCGAGTGCGGTTGGTTATCAGCCAAACCTCCAGCAGGAAATGGGTGCCTTGCAAGAGCGCATTACTTCAACAAAGAAGGGTTCGATTACCTCTGTTCAGGCTGTCTATGTGCCAGCTGACGACTTGACCGACCCAGCTCCTGCGACAACTTTGCTCACCTTGATGCTACAATTGTGATGAACCGTGCATTGACGGAAATTGGTATTTATCCAGCAGTTGACGTTTTGGACTCCAGTTCAAACTCGCTTGATCCAGAAATCGTTGGTGAAGAACATTATCGTGTGGCGCGCGAGGTTCAGCGAATTCTGCAGCAATACAAAGAGCTTCAGGATATTATCGCTATTTTGGGTATGGAAGAATTGTCAGATGATCAGAAGCAGATTGTCGCTCGTGCTCGTCGTATTCAGCGATTCTTGGCACAGCCATTCCACGTGGCCGAGAAGTTTACTGGAAATCCAGGTGTTTACGTTAAATTGGAAGATACTATTCGCGACGCTTCCGACATTTTGGCCGGTAAATACGATGATAAACCTGAAAACTGGTTCTACATGGTACAAGGAACCTTGGCTGACCAAGTAGCTCGCGACGCTGAGGTGGAAACTGCCAAATCTAAGAAACATTCTGAAAAGAAAGCCAAATAGCCATGAAATTGTCATTAGTCACACTTGTCGGTACGAAGGTTGACGAAGAGGTTTATTCGCTGTCAATTCCAACCACTGACGGCGAAATTTCCGTTTTCCCAAGCCATGAGCCGCTAGTGACGATTGCACGGGACGGCGTAATTACCGTGCGTCGACATAAAGAAGATTCCGATAATCAGTTGGAGTACTTCGCAATCTCTGGTGGCGTGGTAAAAATTGATTATTCATCGGTGCAAATTTTGGTTGATGAAGCTGATCACGGTGACGATATCATCGAAGCGGAAACTCAGAAGGCTCTGGAGCGTGCCATTAAGGCGCGTGATGAGGCTGGCGATCAAGTTGAGCGCGAGAAAGCCAAGCAGCTTATCGACCGTCATGTGGTGCGATTGAAGGTTGCTGATCTTCATAGGCGTAAGCGACGACGATGATTATATATCGGCAATACTACGAAGGAGCCTGATTATTAGGCTCCTCGTGCTATGTCTTGCTTGAGGCCTTCGATTGACGCTTGCACGATATCGACAGTGTCATAGGGATATAGATTAGGAATGTCCTTTTCGTATGGCTTAATAAAGTACTCGATAATAAGTTCTGGGTCTAGCATCCGCTGACCGTCGTAATTGTATTGACCGCTCATTGAATAGGCGCAACTCTCAACGTCTCGCACGAACCTAGAGATTTTTGCCAAGTCTTTGTTGGCCTGCTGAAATGTTTCAGTATCAATGCACCACGGTTCAGTGCTGATAGTAAATGCAAAGTTTTTTATTTGCGCATCATTCATTGTATACGGTTTTTCTAGGCTATGAAAATAATGCATAGTAGCGAATGCAGTACGGGCGATAAGCCGTGCTTTTTCTTCAGGTAGTATAGTCTCGCCGCGGTATTCGTCGATTAGGCTGTCGCAGCTCCGTACGCCTTGTATAAAATCGGTAATCACTGCCACTTCTTTCTCGAGGCGGATAACGCCCTTCGGTTCGAAGGTGTGAATTGCTTGAGTATGTTCTAGACTATTGATATGTCGCATTGTATCAATATCTTTCAATGCCGCGCGCGGTGTAAGATATGGCTTGATTGCCCAAGGTTGGGTTGTGAGAGGCACACCCGAGCAGTATGATGTTGCATCATAAAACCCAACTTCATTGATACTATTGCGGCGACCTTCTGAATAATCGTCGCGAGGATCTAATCCTATATAAAGATAATCTAGCGGCACACCTAACCGGTCAGTGCTAAATAATGCAATATTTCCTGGAGATAGTTGATCTACTTGTCCCCGTAAATCGCTCGTATCATCAATAGCGATTGGTGTTATAGATAAATATCCTTCGAGTTGGCGCATAAATTATTTTATATCATAAATCACTTATATTTGCAATAGCTAGGCGGACTTCATCGGTCGTCGTGGTGTGCATCAATTTTTCTCGAAGTTCCTTTGCACCATCAAAATCGCGAATATAAATCTTGAAAAAACGTTTTAGAGTTTCAAAAGGTCGCCCTAAAATTGGTTGGTAAGAATCGAACAAATCCAAGTGATAATTAAGAAGCGCCAACAGTTCTTCTTTGTGATTATCTGCGTTAGTTTTCGATTCACGGAAGCAGAATGGATCGCTGAAAACGCCTCGCCCAATCATAATTCCATTCACGCCAGGATGCTTTCTGGCAATTTCCAGCCCATGCTCTCGATCTCGAATGTCGCCGTTGATAGTCAGGAGTGTTTGTGGGGCAATTTCATCGCGCAGTTTAACAATCTCATCGATCAATTCATAATGCGCCGCAACTTTGCTCATCTCTTTTTTTGTGCGCAGATGAATTGTCAAGTTCACGATGTCTTGTTTGAGAATTGTCGTCAGCCACTCGCGCCACTCATTGACGTAAGTATATCCCAGCCGAGTTTACGCTAACAGGCAATCCAGATTTTTTGGCGGCATCAATTGCAGCTATCGCTATGTCGGGTCGACGAATTAGAGCCGCGCCACCGCTTTTAATGGCAGATTTGGCGGGACAACCCATATTGATATCAATTCCGTTAAAACCAAGTTCCGCGCAGTGCTTAGCGAAAGCTTCCATGTCCCCTGGCTCGCCACCCCAGATTTGCGCAATTAGCGGCTGCTCATCGTCGGTTTTAATTAGTCGCCCAGCTATGGCTTTGTCGCCAGCGTGAACCCAGCCGGTAGCATTTGCGAACTCGGTGAAAAATATATCTGGCGCGCCAGCCTGTTTCACGACATGACGAAACACGACGTCGGTGACGGCTTCCATTGGTGCCAATATGAAAAATGGCTGCGGTAAATTATTCCAAAACGATGTCATCTCTGTTATTTTATCACAAAAAGGAGAAAACCCCTCACTCTCGCCTTTGAGAATGAGGGGGTGGCGGGCTCGAGCGGTTCTGCTCGGAATTGTCCTCTGCGTTGAGGATGACTCTACGAGTGAATCTCGCGAACCCGAAAGTTGGAAAACATCAATACTTCCACGTGCCGGCTCACGTTGCTAGACGTCATTGTCTAGCGGGAAATATTGATGAACCTGAACGCTGCCGTTGAGGCGCTCGACAACGTTAGGTTTTTCGATTGCCGGATGGCGGACATGGAGGGAGTCGAACCCTCATCCTCTCTCTCGTACGAGAGAGAGGGACCTCGCGGGTCACACGTCCTTTGATTCTTTTCTGGTCTACCAGCTGGGCGAACCTGACCCAGGGACGGACGGACGCTCTTTTGTTAACACTGGGTTAACTTTTTCATAGATGGATTAAAATCCATGACCGTCAGTTAGGAGAGCCCAAAATCTAGTTAGAAGACTTGAGCTCTCCCTTCTGTGCAGCCCGGGCATCGTCGCCCATCTTGCCGACATACTTGGCGGCTCGGTCATTCATGGCCTTCTGGGCGCTGTCTGCCGTTCCATTCTGGACGGCTTCAGCAGCCTTACGGTATGCCTCCCGAGAACGGTCTTCAAAAAACACCGCCTTCACCTCTTTCCTAAAAGAAAAGAGCTGACCTCATCTGTGCTCCTGGAGAGCACGATATAGAATCAGCTCTACCAACAAAAGCGTTTATTATAATAACACTAATTATGAGAAAATGCAACAATATACCAGAATATTTTTATATTTCGCCCGCCAGCAGGTCTTTTTCGAATTGCAACATCCCCTTATAATCCGCCGAATAGTCAGAAATATCCGGCAGATCTAACGTGGTAATTTTTCGCCAAATAATCTCAATCAGTTGCGTAAATTCAGACAATTCTTCTCTGGAGAATGTATCTTCCAGGCTGATAATATCGCCGGTCTTCATGTCTGACTCGACAAATTGTAATCGCCCGCCAGTAAACGTGAAATTGCTATAATCGCGTGAATGCTCGACCAGCAGCTGATAGAACATCAATTGCTGACGATATTTATGAAGTTTGATTTTCTCGTAATCAGCCGAACCTTTCCAATAACGCGACGGCTTGCCAGTTTTATAATCCGTTACGAAGATGGTTTTATTTTGCTTGTCGATGTCGACAACGTCAAGCTTACCAGTCAATCTGGCGTTATTTATAATTACGCCTTGGTTTGAAAAGTCTAATTCCGCCAAGTCCGTGTTGTGAAAATCTGAAGATTTGGCGTTTAAGAACGCAGCCAAAGCCGACTTCCCTTTGTCTAAATACAATTGAAAATCGTCCGCTGACAAATGTTGGCTCTCGAGGGATTTTTGGAAAAATTGGAGGATTTGTTCGGTGCTTGGCAATTGGTGATCGGCGCTGAATGAGCAATGTGCTTGCTGGAGGCTGCTGTGAATCGCGGTTCCGTAAGCTGCGGCGGAATTTTTGGCGGATGGAAAATGCAGTAAATTGTTCAATAGGAAATTCTGCGGTCCGCCACGTGAAACGTCGAGGAAGTTGTTCAAATGCGTCGCAGAAAGCTTGTACGTTTCCAGCGCTGGCGCTAATAAATCCTTTAATTCTGGAACAATCGGTGAAGTTAGCCGCGTCGTCCAATCGGTTTCAGCGAGTTCAATTTGTTCAGCTGGATCATCGCTGGTCGGAATGATGGTCGGCGTGCAATTCGTCAAGAAACTGGCGATTATCGTGTCGCTGCCAGAATCGTTGGTTTGAGAATAAGTCATGATCAATGTGGTTTTGGCGCGAGTCATCGCCACAAAGAATAATCGAAGTCGTTCGTCGTAAGTGGCGCCCGCTGGCTGAAGTTGGAGGTTTGCGGGATATCGGATAGCTCGGCTACGTGAACGAACTTTCTCGCCCCAAGCGCTATCAATTGCCCCAATCACAAAAACGTGCGGAAATTCCAAACCTTTGGATTTATGAGCGGTCATCAAATTTATGGCGCCGCTGAGTGAACTTGCGTGTGTGCGAATTTGCGTTAAGCGAGTTTTTGTTGAATATGCAGATCAATAAATTCCAAAAAATCTTCTAATGTTGGATTTTTATCGGTGATTCGATCACGAAGTTTTTGACGCAAAGTGCGCAAACTTTCCAGAATTGTCAGATATGCTTCTGGGTTTTTATCTAGCTTTTCTGGCGAGAAATAGAAATTGGCGAGAGAATTAACCTGAAGATCGCTGCTTTCATCGCTAGTTAAGCCTAATAAATTGTCCAATTGCTCTTCCAGTGGCAAATTCGGCACGTCCTTAGCGCGCTCCAAAAGCCACTCCGCAAATTCCTTAAATACGCTATTCGCCAGCATACTTTCCAGCCACAATTGCCGATTTTTGTAAGCTTGAAGACTCAATTTCCAGATATCCAGTGTAGAAAACCCGAATGCAGGATGAGCCGTAATTTCCGGCAATAAACTATTGGCAACGTCCAAATTATTCTGGCTAATTGCCACGACAGTTCGCGCTAATTTGTCCAAAATCTGGATTATGTCTTGCTCCAGAATGTCGTCGTGGCGCTCGTAATTGACAAAAAGATTTTCCTTATAAAGATGCGGAAGAATTTCAATGAGTTCTTTGTGGTGGCGCGCAATAATCGTGATGTTTTCTGGCTTTTCGCCGTTTTTTATTAGCTCGGCAATTTGTTTAGCAATTCCCGCCCGCTCTTCGCTAACAGATGAGAATTCTTGGATTTCGACTTTTGAGCCTTCGCTATTTGCGTGTGCAGTCAATTGTTTTGATAGCCCGTCAATTGTGTTTTCCAATCGATCCGCGCCTTGGGTGATGACGTCCCGCGCCGATGATAAAATGTTCTCGGCGGAACGATAATTGTCGGTCAAAACGATAATTTTTGGGTCGTGATAATGTTGGCGGAAACGCTGGATGTTGCCCACATCTGCGCCTTGGAAGCTGAAGATTGCTTGGTCGTCATCGCCGACCGCCATGATGTTTGGGTTATCGTCGTTCTCGCTGGTCAGATTGAACAATAATCGTAATTGCGCCAAGTTCGTGTCCTGGAACTCGTCGACCATGATGAATTGGAATTGTTCTTGGAGATTTGCGCGTAGTTCTGGGTGAGATTCGCAGGCTTGAATAACGGATAAAATCATGTCGTCGTAGTCAAATAATGAACGCTCTGACAGAGTATTTACATACTTTTCGTAAACGTCAATTGCGGCAGATAATTTTTCTGCGGCGGTAAAATCTTTCAGAACAAATTCGCCATTGGCATTTTTTTCGCACCATTTATTTTTCCAAGCAGTCAGTGGTTTTGTTGAGTTTTCATCAATCGCTTCCTGGGCGGCGTGCGCAATACTTAACGCTAAAACGTTGGCGTATGGTGTGATTGAGGCTGGCAATTTTGAGTTTTTTCTCGTCAGGATTTTTGGCGGCTAAATTGGCAATTTTCTCAGCTATCGGTGCAAACATTTCAATTGTCTTTTTTGATATTTTGGCGGAAAATACTTGCTGAATGTCTGGCGCAATTTCGGCGATTGTGCTTTGATTATTCTCAATAATTGCCCGTAATTCTGACGACGTTAAGCCGCTTTGCTTGAACTCGGAAATAATTCGAATAAGCTCTTTTATGTAGACAAATTCGCCATTGTTTTTTGTGCTTAATGGATTTCGCCAATCAAGTCCTTCGAGTATTCCAGAGATAATTTGATATTGCGTCAATTCGTCGACTGGCTGAGCGTCAGCACCACGGAAAAAATACTCGCGATGCTGGTTAATAATTTCCGTGCCGAAGCTGTGGAATGTATGAATCGCAATTTTATACGCATCTTCACCGATAATCTGGCGAAGTCGTTGGCGCATATTCGTGGCGCCGCTTTCAGTAAACGTTAGACATAAAATACTGTTCGGTAAAGTGTCGGTCTGTTTCAGGATTTGGGCAGTGCGCATACTTAGAAGCTCGGTTTTCCCTGTTCCTGGCCCAGCAATTACCAAAAGCGATCCGTGGATGTAGTCTACTGCTTGTCGTTGATTATCGTTTAATTTAGCGTAACGAGTATTAAAATCCATAGTTTTATTCTATCATGCTGGCGGGCTTCAGAACGCGATATCAAAATTGCCATTTACAGAATTCATCCAAGGTTGTAGATTCAGTATTAAGAGGGTGAATGAAAAACATCCAGAAGACGCGTTTAAGGGTAAAAGCCACTTGGATATTTCCCGTCAAGCAGTTGAATCGGTCAGACAAGTTGGTTATTAGATTTCACATCTTTGCCATCTCGCGCACCTCATAAAAAAATGGTAAAATATTATCTATGAATAAGGCGACGTACGACGAGCTGGCGCTGGAGCGAATTGCTAAGGAAAAATTTGGTTTTCCAATTGATGTTCAATCGATAATTTTGTGGCACGCTGATGTTAGTCGCACTGCTAAGGCGTCGGTGTTTTTGACGAATAAAAAGCAGCTGATGATGTATTTGGAGGCGACTTCGCCGTTGATTTTATCTGACGTTAAAAAGATAATTTCACGAATGGGTATGCGTGCGGAATTATTTCTTCCACCAAAAGGTCAGCCGCGATATTTGAAGATATTGGCAAGCGCAAATTCCGCGAAGTTTTTCCTGGAAGAAGGCATGTTACGGATGAAGATTTGCATTTTTATAAAACTTTGGCGCCGTATAATCCTGCCTTGGTTTTGATTTCTGAAGTGAAAAATGGCGAGATATATCAATTCGACTCTGACGCATACGGAAATTGGCGAGTTGGTGCGAGGTTCAGCTACAGAAGGATTCGGGCAATTTAATGCGCGACTACCTGGACATTATTAAGCGGAATCTGCTTTCACCTATTGTTGTGGTGATTTTTCTGTTGGCTGGCGCGCTGGTTTATGTTCGCGAATATCGTGATGCGTGGTTTATTTCGGTGGTGATTGTCGTGAATTCGACGATTGGCATTATTCAGGAGCTGAGAGCTAAGCGAGTTTTGCGCCAATTGGAACTGATGAGCGCGCCGAAAGCTCGATTGTTAAAAGACGGAAATATTGTCGAGGTCGGTTATGACGAGCTTAAGATTGGCGATGAGATTCTTATTCAGGCTGGCGATGAATTGCCAGCGGACGCGAAGTTATCGAGTCGAAAGGCTTGGAGCTGAATGAAAGTATGTTGACTGGCGAGTCTGCATCGATTGAGAAAAAGGACGGCGATGTCGTGTTGGCTGCGACGACGGTTTTGGCTGGTGAAGGCACGGCGCGAGTAATTGCGATTGGTGACGACACGAAAGCTGGCGCGATTAGCCAAGTTCTGAAGCGTTACAAACCAGAACTCACGCCTCTGCAATTAGCAATTTGGCGCGCAATTTACTTCTTGACTTATGGCGCAATTGTTCTGTCGCTACTTATCGCTATTGTCTATTATTTCTCTGGCGATAACGTCGTCGTTATCTTAAAAACCATAACCTCGGCGGCGGTTACGGTCGTGCCAGAAGGTCTGTTGTTGGCGAGTTCACTGCTTTTGGCATTCGGCTCGTTGCGATTAGCTCAGGCAAAAGTCTTGCCGCAAAAATTGTCAGCAATTGAAGCGATGGCACTTTTGAATTTGCTGGCTGTAGATAAAACAGGTACCTTGACTAGCGATGAAGTGACGCTGGAGCAGGTCGCGGCTTTTGGTGATGAAAATGACTATTCGGACTCTGACATTGCCAGTTTTGCGGCGTTAATTGCTCATGAAACCAGCGGCGGAAATATCACTGGTCGTGCAATCTTGTCGGAAGCTACGTCGCCAAAAAATGCGAAAGTTCTGGAAGTGATGGCGTTTTCGTCAGCGCGTAAAATGGCGGGCGTTAGGGCGAATATTGACGGTGAAATTCGGACTTTGATGATGGGCGCGCCAGAGTTTGTGTCGAAGTTGGCGCCAGTAGATAAGGAGATTCAGAAGAAGTTGAATGATTGGGCTGACAATGGCTTGCGCGTGTTGATGTTGGCTGAATTTTCGGACGATAAAACCAAATTGAAGGATTTGAAAAACAGCTCTGGAACGGCAATTGGTGCGGTTATTTTGCGCAACTCCCTACGTCATGGCGTTGTTGAAACGGTGGATTTTTTGCAGAGCCAAGGTGTAACTATTCGCGTAATATCTGGCGATAATCCGCGCACGGTTCAATACATCGCCAAAGAAGCTGGAATTAAAAATCCAGAAAAGGCAATTTTAGGTGAGGATTTGGCGACGCTTAGCGAAGATGAATTTAATAAAGCGGCCGATACTTACACGATTTTTGCCAGAGTTTTGCCAGACCAAAAAGAGCGTTTAATAAACAGATTCCAGCAATCGGGAAAATTCACTGGTATGGTTGGCGACGGTGTAAACGACGCTCTGGCGCTGAAAAAGGCTGACCTTGGTGTGGCGATGTACGCTGGTGCGCCGGCTTCTCGTCGAGTTTCCGACATTATATTGCTCAACAATTCGTTCACTTCCCTTCCGATGGGAATGAAATTGGGCAATCAAATAATGCAAGCAATCGAAGTCATCGCTGTCCTGTTTTTTCATAAAATTATTTACGGCGTGACGCTCCTTCTTGCGACGATTTTTATTGATATGAATTATCCGTATTCGCCTCGCCATATTACGTTTATGAATATCTTTCTAGTGACTATGCCGACTCTTATGTGGACACTGTTTCCGCCAGTGCCGAAGCATCGAATAAATCCGAAGCGATTCTGGCATGATACTTTGCTGGCTGTTGCGCCGATTGCTTTAATTACTGGCGTGACTGTCGCGTTCACCTATTGGATTACATCTGTTATGTTCCCTGGTCACGCCGCGGAAGTCGCAACGATGACCGTGCTTACTGCGACTTTGTTTGGCGTATATTTGGTGTTCTTAGTGGGAATTATGCTGGACGTAACCATCGATAAATCCGCCAAGCGCGCTCGTCTGCTTTATCTTCTGTCTGTGATCATCGTAGCAGCTGGAAGCTTTGGTTTTGGATTTCTGCGTGATTTCTTCGACTTCACTGTACCAAATTTATTCATAATGTGGCCAGCAGCTGGCGCAATTGTCGTAGCGATGTTAGCCCAGCTATTCATTGCTCGCTGGGCTGGTCGGCAAATTATTCGATAAATGTAAATACTAAGGAATGTAGTTAGATGTATTGTTATTAAACATGTCTCATAGGGGTTAAAGAATATTTTACTTGGGTGTGTTTAGATATTATTGATTCTACTAGTACATTTTTATTCGACTACCAGTATTTGAATCAGTAAATACCTTCCGCTTTCGTCAAAATGGAATGTTAGGTCTGTGCCTATAGGCATGTCGTATACTGCCAAAACGGCAGGCTCAATATTTGCAAGGGTATTGAAATCTACAATTATGAGATTATTTGGGTTATCTATATATTCTTGAGTATCAGTGTCTCCTATTGCTCGCCATCCACAATCGGCTGGATTGGCTCCTTCCTCTCTAAAAAGCCATTTTAGCTTAGATTGTCCCTCATAGATCGACTTAGTTATAATAGCGCCCCCAGCGTTTTGTATAAGAGGAGCCTCTTTTTTATTAAATAATTTCATAAAACCTCCGTGACTTTATCCTGTATATTTTTATCCAAAACCACAAGGTGCTCAATGTGCGGCGTCCTCGGGAAGAAATTGTAGCCTTGATGGTGTACGATTTTGTATTTTTCCTGAAGTAGGCTGACGTCTCGCGCTTGCGTGACAGGATTGCAACTCAGATAAATAATCCGAGGCGGCTCAGTTTCCAGCAGTCGATTAGTAACGTCGGCGTGAAGTCCAGCGCGCGGCGGATCAACGATAACAATTTGCTCGCCCGTTATACATTCCAGAGATTTTTCGCTCGGCGCCAAAATCGCCTTGGCACTCGGTCGATTCAGCTTGGCGATATTCCTCTGCATTTCCGCGACGGCATGTTCGTTAATCTCCACGAGCGTCACGTCATCGCCTCCAATTGTCAAACCAATTGTCCCAACTCCAGAATAAAGGTCAAGTATCGGCAATTTTTCATTGCAATTAATCCACGCTTTCATATCGCTCAGGGCTTTTTCGTAAACGGGAATGTTGACTTGGAAAAATCCTTCGCAAGCGTAGTTGAATGCGACGCCTAAAATCGTGTCGCTCAGTGTCGTGTCGCCGAATTTGTTCAAGCGTTCGGTGATTCTGCTGGCTGGGCTTTTGGGGTTGGAATAAATTATCTCGCCGCCCGCAGCTGATAGTAATTTGGCTTCATCGTCGGAAATCAGGTTTTCTATCTTATCTTTTACGTACAATTGCCAGACGGCGTTTCCCTGTTGGTCTGAGCGAATCAAGAGTGTTTTTAATTGGCGCGCGACAATCTGTTTTTATTCGTAAGAGGTCGCGGATTTCAATTGCCAATTTATTTATACTCGGATGCGCCAAGCTGGTTCCGTCAACGATAACTTTTCCTTTGCCGCCACGCTTGAAAAACGCCAAGTCCAGAGTTTCTTTTGTGCTATTTTCTGTTGTGTCGCCAAACCAACTGAACTCAACTTTATTGCGATAATTAAATTCCACGCCGTCAGAAAAGACCTTGATTTTTCAGGCAATGTGATGTTATGAAGTGAAAAAGCCTCTTCGATTAGCGAGATTTTCTGGAATTGCTCGCTGGACATTGGCATTATTTGCCAAGGACTGGTGCTTAAATAGCTATTTTCGTCCCGAGGCGTAATTCGCTCTGGGCTTTTCTCGATAATTTCTGTCACTACCCCTTCGACGAAGTGTGATTTTTTCTTTGTCACGCGAATTGTTACAAGTTCTTTTGGTAATCCTCCCCAGACGAACGCTTTGCGACCGTCGTCAAGTGTTCCGATAGCTTGCCCGCCGCCAACGATTTTTTCCAATCTTAAAGTCTCAAAAATTTGTTTTCTCATTAGATTATATTATATCAGGATGTGTGGATTTTTTCTGGCTGGCGTGCTATAATCGTCATTGTCCTGGCAATAGTGGGACGTCGCCAAGTGGTAAGGCACTGGGTTTTGGTCCCAGCATTCGCAGGTTCGAATCCTGCCGTCCCAGCCAAATTTGACAGGCATAAACAGTCGTTCTTTTGGACGACTTTTGTTTTGTTAAGTACGCTTCGCTTTCCTGCTTTGCCACTTGTGAATTTCACTAGTAGCGACCGGAATGATTAATGATATAACGCTAATTAGTGCCATGTGATGAATAGCCACTTGATGTATGTGTAAGATTTCACCAAGTGGTCCGAATAACACCAGAGTCTGCAGTGTCAACGATATCATTATTCCAACATAAAAGCTGCGGTTCATTACCTTCAAACGAGTAAATACCGAATATTGGTCGCTGCGAGCATTAAATGCATTTGCCCATTGACTGACCACCAGAGAGATGAATGCCAGAGTTTGTGCATAATTGTGTCCGTAATGCTTTTCAAAGAATACATAAGTAATCATGGCTATTGCTGCCATAGTTCCAGCAGCTACAGCCATTCGCCAAACCATAACCTTATCTAAGATTGGTGCGTCGATATTCTTTGGTGGCTGTTTCATGATATTTTTTTCGGCAGGTTCCAGGCCGAGCGGAATTACCATTGACGTGTCGGTAACTAAATTGACCCATAAAATCTGTACAGGCTCTAGGGGTGTTTTAACACCAATTAGTAGTGCGCCAATCATCGTAATTAATTCGCCAGTGTTGGTAGACAGTAAGTAAAACAACATTCGTCTTATATTGGCAATAATCGTTCTACCTTCCCGCATAGCATCAATGATCGTCTTGAAATTGTCATCCAAAAGGATTATTGCACCAGCATCTTTCGCGATATGTGATCCTGAACCCATAGCAATTCCTACGTCTGCTCCAGATAAAGCTGGAACGTCATTTACTCCGTCCCCAGTCATGGCAGTGATATTATGACGTTTTAAAATTGTTAAAATACGATACTTCTGCTCCGGTATAACGCGTGAAAAAACCTTTGTCTGTTTAATTATCCTATCTAATTGGTCATCGGTCATTTTTGACATTTCTCGGCAGTCAAAAACCTCTTCTCGGTTCTCAACCATACCTAGCTTTTTGCCAATTTGATATGCCGTTTCAAAGTGATCTCCAGTGATCATTCGAACTGAAACGCCAGCTGAAATTGCAGATTTTATAGCACGAGAAGCCTCTGGGCGCAAGACGTCAGCCACAGCCACGAGTCCTGTGAACTGTAATTTTTGGTGTGATATTTTAGAAAAGTCGGTCGGTATTTCTGAATTTTCACTAGTCGCCAAGCCTACCACTCGATAGCCTTTTGACGTTAGGTCGGTGATGGATTTTTTGGCAAGTTTTAGATCTGTTGTTGTTAACTTGCAGTGTTTGATAATTTCTTCTGGTGCGCCTTTATAATATATTTTATAGTTCACACCATTGTGCCAGATTGTGGCAGACATTGAGAATTCTTGATTGAACGGTAATTCTGCTGCGGGTAATCCACGTGTCTTTGTGTTATTTTTTCGGGAAAAATTATCTAGTGCGATATCTAACGGATCATGACTTTTGCTATCGCCGTGATTGACAAAATATGTCATTAATTCTGGAAGATTATTATGTTTTTTAAGAGTCCATGTTTCTTGTACTGTTAATAGGTTTTTAGTAAGAGTTCCGGTTTTGTCTGTTGCAATAGTAGTAATTACGCCAATAGTTTCAATTGCACGCATTTGATGAACTAATGCTTTCTTTTTCGCCATTCGTCGCATTCCTAGGACCAGCACTACAGAAATAGCAATTGGTAAACTTTCCGGTACAGCGCTTACCGAAAGTGCAATAACAAACCTTAGACTATCTAGAACGTCCATTCCGCGCAATAAACTTAAACAAAACGCTACAGCACCCACGGCACTAATAATCGTAATAATTCTGGCTATTAGTTTATCAATTTTTTGCTGAACTGGGCTTTTGGTGATTTCTTTTTTGGATAGTGAAGCTAGATTCCCAAATTCTGTTTGATTGCCAATTGCCGTAACTACTCCTGTTGCCATTCCAGATACTACAAATGAGCCTTGGAAAAGCATATTTGTGCGCTCGTAAATTTGTTGCTCGCCGTCTAACTTATCACTATTTTTACTAATTGGAATTGATTCGCCGGTTAATTGAGATTCGTCAATGCGAAGATTTATCGCTTTCATCAATCGAATGTCGGCTGGAACTTTCTCTCCCTCAGATAAATTGACAATATCGCCTGGAACTAGTTTTGAGCTATCGATGGAGATGATTTTTCCAGATCTTAAAACATCGATTTTTTGTGCATCGTGTCGAGACAAACTCCTAAGTACTCGATCGGTTGAAAATCGTTGCACGTAAAAAATGATAGCGGAAATAACCAATATTATAATAACAGCGTCGATGATTTCATTGTGAATAATACTAACAATTGCCGCCAACATTAACACTAGCGAAAAAAATGTCAGCAAATGGCTCAATGATTTTTCGCCAAAGTGGTTCGCTTTGGATTTTGATAATGTTTTCTCCAAATTTCTTCTGGTATTTTTTTACCTCACTTACTGTTAGGCCGTTACCGTGTGACCCTAGCTTCTTCAATGTTTCGTCGATTGATAAATTGTAGAAAAGCATATGCTTATTATATGAAAAAAAGCTCTCACTCGCTAGTGAGAGCTAAACTGTCGTGGTGGACAATTGAGATTAGCTAATGTTGATAACCTGTAATTGCTTGGTCGCCAAGCCATTTTTCCAGGAAACAGTTTCGGATTTCTTGTGGTTCAGTAGGCTTTTCCCCAGTGGACTATCCACGGAAATTCGCCCGTCCAGAGGGTTTGCTTCCAGGCTATGAACTAGCGTGTAGCGGAAAATTTTTCCCTGCTGATCCACCAAGTCCACGACTGAGCCAATAGCAATTTTCAATCGATCGCGTTTCCTTGGTAGTGGCTTAGCGTGACGTAAAATATCCTTCTTCATAAAGATTTTTGATTGGACATTTTCCAGTTGCGTAATCACATCGTTGCGGTGTAGTTTATCATCGCGTGATTTGGCGCGCCCAATTTCTTTCAATTCTAATATGAGCGCTCTCTCCGAAATCTCTAGCCCAGAAATTTCTTTCTGAAGTTCCTTAAATCCTTTTTTGCTTAAAAATGTTGTACTCATACTTCCCCTTTCGGATCGGCAATTTGCCAATCAACAATCCTATTACAACATCTAATTCTGAAAAATAGCTGAAAATTTACAGAATCGGCAAGGAAATTGTGAAAATGGTTGAGCTTTTTGAGGTGCTAACAGAGATTTGTCCGCCCAGTGCTTTTGTCAATTGTTCCGCTAACGGCAATCCTAATCCGTAGCCTTTTGTGCTTTGATTGCCGCGGAAAAATCGCTCGAAGACGTGTGGTAGAGTTTGTTGTGAAATCGTGCCGTCGTTGATGAAGTTGACGGTGATGTTTTGTTTCGATGGAATGATGCGAATTTTTACCACAGAATTTTTCGGGCTATGTTTCAATGAATTGTCGAGCAAAATCGCGCACAATTCTCGCGTGGCGGTGTGATGAAGCGGAATATTTATGTGCTCTGGACAATTTATTTTAACTCGCGCTTCGGCTTTCCGTTCACGGATGAGTTCGGATATTAATTCCGTCAAATTAAAACTTTTATCTTCCAGCGCTAACTTATTTTCCGTCCGCGACAGTTCCAGAAGCATCGCCGTGAGTTCGGTCAATTTATTTATTTCCTCCAAATTGCTTTCCAGAGTTTCTGTAAGTTCCGCCTTATTCGCCTTCCGATTTTTTAGCGCAAATTCAGTTTCTGCTTTCATAATTGCCAAAGGAGTTCGGAGTTGATGGCTGGCATTAGCGACAAATCGCGATTGAGCTTTGTGGGCGGTTTCTATTGGTCGCAAAGTTATTTTCGCCAATAAATATGAGCACCAACCGCCAGCGAGTAGGACGATAAGATTTATATATCCCAGACTAATCAAAAGATTTCGAGTTGAATTATCTATTCTCTCTGACAAATTAATTGCAGGAAAATCACCTTTCCTTTGAACGATAATTTTATGAATTTGCGCATCAACTTCCGAGCGTGCCACCTGAAAAATAATGCTACTAAACAGCAAGCTGACGATCATCAAAATCATCAAATACCAGCCCGCCAACTTAATTGTTGCTGAAGTAAAAAAATTTTCATGGTTCAATCCTATAACCGAAGCCGCGCACGGTTTTTTTATTAATTGTTTTTTTGAACGGTTTTGTCGATTTTTTTGGCGCAGATTTTTTTATGTATGCCTCTACGTTATTCGGCAAAATATCAGCGTCAAAATCCCAAACATGATCAATCAGCGTTTCTTTACTGAGAGTCTGATTTGGATGTTGCATCAAATATTCCAGCAGCGCATATTCTTTGCTTGTGAGGTCGATAATTTTTCCTGCGCGAGCTACTGTATGTTGTTGTTTGTCAATTTTCAAATCGTCAATTTGCAGAACGTCTGGTTGGCTAATCGGTGGGCGACGAAGTAAAGCTCGCACTCGCGCCAACAATTCATCAATTGCAAAAGGCTTAGTCAAATAATCATCAGCTCCCGCGTCTAGCCCGAGCGTTTTATCTTCGGTCGTGCTCAGCGCCGTTAGAAACAGAATTGGCATATTTTTCCCATTCTCGCGCAATTTTTTAACAATCTCCATGCCTTCTAATCCCGGCAACATTCGATCGACAATCAACAAATCATATGGTTGACTATCCGCCAAATTAAAACCCTCTTCTCCGTTGTACGCCGCATCAACCGCGTATTTCTCGCGCTTCAAAGATTCGGTTATGATCCTTGCAATTTTTCGTTCGTCCTCAATAACCAACAGTCGCATATTTATATTATATCTTTTTTCCCGTGCTAAGTGTTATAATTTTATTTAAAGAAAAGGAGGCGTATGCCAGATAATAAAAAAATGGTTGAGATTCGTCATTTTAAGATGAGTTTTGGTGATAAAACTGTCATTAAAGATCTGAGTTTCGATGTTTTTCGCGGTGAAGTTTTTGGTTTTTTGGGAAGTAATGGCTCGGGAAAAACTACGACGTTGCGCGCACTGCTTGGACTATACCAGCCGACTGCGGGCGATTTATTGATAAACGGCAAGCCATATTCGGTGGAAAGTCAGATTCGCCTTGGATATCTTCCTGAGGAACGCGGTTTGTATAAAAAAGAAAAAGTCTTAGACGTGATGCTTTACTTTGGTCAATTGAAAGGCTTGAGTCGCAAAGAAGCTAAGGATTTCTCTCTGAAGTTTTTGGAGCGTGTCAATTTGAGCGACAAGGCTAATACGCAACTTGATAAATTATCTGGCGGACAGCAGCAGAAAATCCAGCTCGGCGTAACGATTATGGGCGATCCAGAACTACTGATTATGGACGAGCCAGCCAAAGGTTTTGATCCGGTGAATCGCCGTTTGTTAATGAATATAATTGAGGAGCAGCGAAAAGCTGGCGCGACAATTATTTACGTTACACACCAGATGGAGGAAGTTGAAAGATTGTGCGATCGCTTGATTTTATTGAAGGATGGTCAAGCAGCAGCATATGGAACATTGGAAGAAGTGAAAAAACAATTTGGCGGCGCGTCAATGGATGATATTTTCGTCCAAGTTTACGGCGGCGAAGCGAAGGAGTTGAGTGATGAGTAAAATGCATAATTTGGGGACGGTTTTCAAATTTGAAACGCTTAGAACACTGAAGAAACCGACGTTTTGGTTGACGGCCTTGGGATTCCCTTTGTTGATTGGCGTGCTGTATGGCATTATGTTTTGGTCGCAAAGCACGACTATTGAAGCGTCAAAAAATCTGGAAAAGCAAGAATTTTCACTGGAAGTCACGGACGATTCGAAATTGGTAAAGCCAGAATTACTGGCAGCAATTAAAGCTAAAACCGCCAAATCGAAAGAATCTGGAATTGACGACGTAAAAAATAATAAGGTTGATGCGTATATTTATTTTCCAAGGGATTTGAGTAAGCAAAAGGTCGAAGTTTACGGTAAAGATGTTGGGTTATTCCAAAACGGAAAATATGGTGCGGTGGCGCAGAGCTTATTGAGTCAATCAGTAGCAAGCGGCGTCAGCCCAGCACAAGTTGCGATTTTACGTGACAAAGTCCAATTGTCATCAACCACATATCTGGACGGAAAAGAGCATGGCGGCATTAATGAGATGATTGTGCCTGGAATGTTTTTGGCTGTTTGTTCATTCTCATCAGTATTTTTGGCAATCAAATGCTTATTAGCACTACCGAGGAAAAAGAAAATCGCACGGTGGAAATGCTGCTTACGACCGTTAAAACTGATACTTTAATTACGGGTAAAATTCTGTCTTTGATGGTGTTGGCTTTGATTCAGATTTTGGTAATTGTTTTGCCAGTTTTGGCGGGATATTTGGCATTTGGCTCGAAGCTGCAATTGCCTAATCTAGACTTGAGTGCACTCGTATTTGATCCTGTGAGAATTGGTCTGGCGATCATAATTTTCTCCGCAAGCTTCACTTTATTTACGGGAATGTTGGTGACTTTGGGTGCGATGATGCCGACCGCCAAAGAAGCCAGCCAGTGGTTCGGAATTGTGATTATGTTATTCATTGGTCCATTTTACGGAATCACGGCGTTTGTTTCCTTCCCTGATTATTTCTTCGTTAAGTTCTTGTCGCTATTTCCATTCACTGCGCCGATTCCATTGTTATTACGAAACGCAATAGGCAATTTGCCAATTTGGGAAGCTCTGCTCGGTACGGCAATTTTGGTCGCTACGGCAGTGTTTGTTATGTGGTTATCCGTGCGCGTTTTCCGTTACGGCGCGATGTCTTATGATAGTAAATTATCTCTGTCGGCGTTGCGAACACGCCGAAAAGCTGGTAAAGTTTAATTATGAAAGTACGTATAGAGATAGACACGAAAACATTTGTGCGATTTTGGCTGGTCGTGATGGGCTTTGGTCTGGCTGGTTTGGCAATTTATTCCGCAAAGGACGCGCTGGTTTTACTGGGAATTTCCCTGTTCTTGGCGTTGGCGTTGAATCGTCCGGTTGCGGCAATTGCTAAGAAGCTTCCTGGAAAAAGCCGATTGGGCGGCACGGCGCTGGCGTATACGACGCTGGTTCTGCTTTTGGGTTGTGTGGTCTGGTTTGTTATTCCGCCAATTGTCCAACAATCTGCCAAATTTGTCGAAAGCATTCCGAGTATAATTGACCAAGCAAGTTCACAGTGGCGTGGCGTCAATGATTTTATTGATAAGAACAATTTGCGCCCACAGGTCGATTCGATGATGGAAAACATCAAGCAGCAATCTTCGTCTTGGGCTACGAGCGTCGGCACGAATCTATTGTCCAGCGTTGGCTCTTTGGCGTCATTCTTAGGCTCGCTATTCTTGGTGTTGGTGCTGTCATTCCTGATGCTCCTCGAGGGTCCAACTTGGGTGAAGCGTTTGTGGGGATTATATAACGACGAAGAAAAAATGGAGCGTCATAAGAAGCTGGTTGGCCGAATGTATAACGTGATTACGGGATATGTTTCTGGACAATTGACGGTTTCTGGAATTGATGCGATATTGTCAGGTTTCGTGGTGTTTGTGCTGAGTTTGACATTCCCTGTCATAAATTCCAATTTAGCAATGCTCACCGTTATGGCGACATTTGTGTTGACGCTAATTCCGATGTTTGGCGCAACGATTGCTGGCGCGTTGATATCACTACTACTATTCTTCAATAACATGACAGCTGGCGTTATTTACGCGATTTATTTCGTGATTTACCAGCAGATTGAGAACAACTTTGTCTCTCCTTCCATCCAATCAAAGAAGGTTGAGCTGTCGGCTCTGACTGTTTTGGTTGCGGTGACAATTGGTTTGTATGTTGGTGGTCTATTGGGTGGTTTGGTTGCTATTCCAGCCGCTGGCGTCGTGAAGGTTTTACTGGACAATTACTTAGAACAAGCCAAGTCTAACCGTGTTGAAAGCGAAAAGCCTCTTAATAAATTAGTTAAGAAATTGAAGAACAAAGATTAACTAGCATGAAATAAAAATATAGCCCGTTGAATCCAGCGGGCTATTTCCATGTCCAAATGCTGCCGCTTGGCGTATCACGAACGGCAACGCCAGCCTGAAGAAGTTCATCGCGAATTCTGTCGGATTCTTCCCAATTTTTCTCTGCGCGTGCTTGACGTCGCTGGATAATCAACCTCTTCAAATCGTCAGTAATATCAGGCGTAGACTCAGCCAAATCCAACCCTAAAATCTCGTCAATCTCATCAATAAACTGCACTAAACTCTGTCGATGAATTTTATCCAGCGGCGTATGATCCAACTTTGAAAATACTTCATCAATCAACGCCAGTGCGCCCGGAGTGTCCAAGTCATCATTCAATTTCTCGACCAACGCCTGACGTCCCGCTAATAACGAAACCGAATCGTCCTGCTCGTCCTTATCATCGTCATCTTCCAGCGTGTCGTGAGTCTGATGTCTCAGAACCGCGTAATCCCGCCAATGATTCAATCGCGCCTGCGCTGCTTCCAGGATTTCCCAGGTAAAATTTCCCTCCGTTTGATAATGCTTGCTGAGAATCGCCAGCTTAAACGCCATCGGACTAAACCCTCGCGAAATAATATCTTCCAGTGTAATAATATTACCCAGTGATTTGCTCATCTTCCGGCCGTCGACTTTTATGTGATTATTATGTAGCCAAATCTGAGAAAATTGTTTTCCAGTCAAACTTTCGCTCTGGGCAATTTCATTCGTGTGATGAACTGGAATATGATCAATCCCGCCAGCGTGAATATCAATAGAATCCCCAAGAGTTTCACGGGCAATTGTCGAACATTCCAGATGCCAGCCAGGAAAACCGACTCCCCACGGACTGTCCCACTCCATATCGCGCTTGGCATTTTTGGGCGAAAACTTCCAGACGGCGAAGTCAGTAATATTGCGCTTTCCTTCAACACTTACTCTGGCGCCAGCTTCCAGACCCGCCACGTCCAGTCGCGCTAATTTCCCGTAATCCTTCAAAAGCGACGTATTAAAATACATGCCGTCGCCGTCGATTTTATATAAAAATCCCTTTTCGTCCAGTCCTTTTGCGAAGTCAATCTGCTGCTGAATATAATCCGTCGCCCGCACCAAATAATCTGGTTTATCAATTTCAGTACGTCGTAAGCTTCATGATTTGCAACGGAAATATATCTTTCCGCCACATCCCAGGCAGTCTTCCCTTCACGGCGCGCACCTTTTTCCATTTTGTCCTCGCCATTATCGTCATCGCTGGTCAGATGACCAACGTCAGTGATGTTTTGCGTTCGAATAACGGGAATATCTTGCCAGCGTAACAATCGTACCAACACGTCCCAATAAATATAGCCAACCCAGTTGCCGATGTGCGGTTGCGAATAAACTGTTAGACCACAGGTGTAAAATTTGACCGTTTCTCCGTCAAGCGGTTTCAGTTCATCTTTTTTTCTGGTAAGCGTGTTATAGAGCTTTATCATTAGTTCTATTGTACGTTACTCTGGTCAGTTTTTCAAAATTGATATAAAAAACAGTCCCAGGTGGGACTTAATAATTTCCAATGAATAGCGACAAGCAGCCTTTATAAAAAAGAACAACTTGTCGCTATTGTGAGCCAGGCTCTCTCAGTTAGCATCTGGTCTTAAGCCGTCTGCCATCACGAGGATAGTATTTCTGAAGTCCTGCACCCTCAGCGCATAGCTAGTGCTATTCAGCGCATAGTCCCATACAGCGTTGACGTAAGCAAAGAAGTAAAGCGGAGCAATACTTATACAGTGTTCCTTTTTTACTCTTTCGGCTTCAGTATGGACTGCGAGTAGGGAGAGATCTCCAACAATCATATTGCTGAGCCTATCCGCTACAGCAGACAGGTTTCTCGTAGAAACTCTCTCGTTATCTTTCGAGAGTTGCCAATCTGTGCGTCCATAGGCTGCAATGGTGAATATGCATTCATCGACACTATTCAGTGTATCCAGCAGACTCTTAAGCCTAGGCTGGTCGTAAGTGTCTCTAAAGGCATTGACTAATCCCTTTTGAGCATCAGTGATAGTCTTCATCATCTCCCAGTTGTTTTGATCTACGTGGATCGTGATGGCGGTTGTGGTTGGATTCTCGACTGGATTGTCTAGAATCAGGATATTTCCCCTGCACTCCCCCGTACGAGCATCGATGAGTTCCATGGTCTCTTCTTTCCTCTCATCCCCACGTGAATGTGGCTAGGTGTTGTTCTTTAACACGGGATGAGATTCCATTCCTCTTTCTATTTTCTACTCAAAAAAGTAATAAAACCTCATCCTGTGCTAGGCTGCTTGTCAAAGTGCACTTTCGGACAAGGATTTACTCGACTTGTCAACAAAAGCTGTACTCATTTATATCACTAATAGAATAAAATGTCAATACTATTCTGCTTCTCGTAGAGCCTTATCTGTCGCTGTAACTAATTCTCGCACGATTTCATCATAGCTTTCATATGCACGGAATCCTGCCGCGTACGGATGACCACCGCCACCGAAATATCCAGCCACAGTATCGGCGATTGGCAAATTACCTCGTAAGCGCGCAGTTAATTTGCCGTCGGGGTAAGTTTTAATAACGCAACTAAGTGCCACGCCTTCAACCAGCCGCAGTTCGTCGCCAATCAACGCGCCGGGGTTGTAGGTGTCGCTATATTGCTGAATTTCTTCAAATGGCACATGCACCAGCGCCAATTGTCCGTCTAATAAATATTCGATTCGCTCGATCAATTTACCCTTGTACGCCAAATTTCTGGCGATTTTTTCATAAATTCGCGTCGTCGCTCTTCAATTTCCGCATTGGATGCGCCCAGTTCTGTAAGTTCTCCCGCCGTATGAAAAGTCTGAGCCGTAGTGTTTTGTGTAGTTAAACCTAAGCTATCGCTCATAATGGCTATTAGTAAGTTTTCTGCGGCTTGAGCGTTTATCTTCCAGCCAGAATGCTTGAATAGTTTATATAGCAATTCCCCGGTTGCTACAACGGTTTCCGACAACATAATGTGATCAAAGCTAAGTGTCGATTCGGCTGTGTGATGATCGATAACCAGAGTCGGGTGCGTTTCCAGAAAATGTCGCGCTCCAGGAGTTTCTAATACCTTGCTGAGAAGCACATCCGCGCTTGTATCGACAATTATCGCGACGTCGGCTTGAAACGGAAAGTCGTTCTGTACTCGATCCCAACCGCGAATATAATGAAGATATTTCGGTATATCTACTGGACAATATAAAGTAACGGTCTTCCCTAAATCGCTTAAGACTTCTTCTAGTGCTAAGCTTGAGCCCAGGCTGTCGCCGTCGGGATTTTCGGCTTGAATAATAACTATATTGTTTGCGGATTGAATGAATTGTTTAGCTGTATCTAGCATATTATTTATTATAACAAATGATTTTTTACTCTAATATAATATACATTGTTTTTTTAATTACATAAGTGGTATAATATGTTATGGACTATTAAAAATACTTGCGCAATCGAAAAAAACATAAACATTTTTATAAATTATTATTGACAAAATATAAAGATTGTGCTAGTATGAGGACATAAAGCCTGAAGATAGGGCTGGAAAAGAGGAGTTTTTATGAACAAATTTAAGAAAATCGGCATTGCTATCTCTCTGGGATTTGCTATGCTTGGTGGAATCTGGTTGGCATCACCTTCACAGGCTGCCGGCTGTAACAGTTTTAACGTTGTATACTGTGGTACACATTCTATGTCAGAATTGCAAACAGCATACAGTCGTACAGAAATTAAAGAACTATATAAACAGTGGTATATTACTGAGACTATGGTTCAAGGTGGCTCAAATATGCGTGAAGGTGTAGTTGATGCCAATGGTAATATTATAGTTGACGGTCGTGTTGTAGCTACAAATGCTATAACAGTACAGTCTAAAGCTGGTACTCGTCAGCCTCAGCCACAACGTAGCTACAAGACCTCAAACGGATATTCATACTATCAGTACACAACAGGTCAGAGCTTTGTTGACGGACCTAAGAGCTACAAGATGTATGCATGGTTTGATAATAGTGGTTCATTCATCACTGGTGTGATTAAAGACTGTGGTAACCCGGTTTGGGGTAATCCAACAACACCTCCAGCAAAGCCTGTTCTAACATGTGACGCTTTGCAAGTAACTGAAATTTCTCGTAACACCTTCAAGTTCAGCGTTAAGGCAACTGCCAAGGATGGCGCATCTATCACCAGCTACACATACAACTTCGGTGATAACAACATCAAGACAACTAACTCATCAGAAATTCAATACACTTACGCAAAAGAAGGCAACTACAAAGTTACTGTAACTGTCAACGGTAAAGAAACTGGTGAAGTTAAGCGACAGAGTGAAGGCTGTACAAAGACTATAGTTGTCAAACCAGAGCCAAAAATGATCGTTTGTGTAATTGAAGAAGGTGGCAAGAAGTACACTAAGGAGATTAAGAAGGAAGAGTTTAACGAAAAGATTCACAAGACTAACTTGGATGAATGCAAGGAAGCTCCTGCTAAGATCAAGGTTTGTATAGTCGAAGAAGGTGGCAAGAAGTACACTAAGGAGATTAAGAAGGAAGAGTTTAACGAAAAGATTCACAAGACTAACTTGGATGAATGTAAGGAAACTCCTACACCAAACACCCCTTCAACACCAACACCTAGCCCAGAACTGCCAAAGACTGGTGCAAGTGACGTGATCATGTCAGCACTAGGCCTAGGTGGACTAACTACAGCTACTATCGCTTACATCGCTAGCCGCCGCCAAATGTAATAGGCCAATCTAGCAACGAAATACCCGCCGAGATGGCGGGTATTTTTTATTAAGCTTGAGATATTAGAATGTTGCGATTACAGTTGTTTGCGACCTTCCAATGCGTGCGTTAATGTGATTTGGTCTGCATACTCAAGGTCAACGCCAACCGGAATTCCCCTTGCTAGGCGTGTGATAGTCGTGCTTAATCCAGCCTCTTGGATGTAGCGCTGTAAGAATAGCGCAGTCGATTCACCCTCAACTGAAGCGTTCGTGGCGATAATAATCTCCTGAACGTCGTCTGTTTTTATACGCTCAATTAATTCTGGGATGTGTAATTGTTCTGGTCCAATATTGTCAATTGGTGAGATAACACCACCCAGAACGTGGTATGTACCTAGGAACTGCCCTGTTCTTTCTATAGCAACGATATCTAGCGGCTCCTCGACTACACAAACGAGTTTTTTATTCCTATTCGAATCTGCGTATAAAGGCGACACATCGTCATCTGAGTCGATTAACGCAAATGTCTTCGGGCAGGTTTTTACGCGGTCGTGCAATCGGTCTAATGAATGCGCTAATTGCTTTGCGGATTTGGGATTACGGCGTAAAACCGCGTAAGCATATCTTTCAGCCGTACGCGGTCCAACTCCAGGCAAATTACCAAAATCATCAATTAAAGCCGTCAACGCCTTGGTAAAATATCGATTGACATGACTTTAGAATGGCAAGTTGCCTAGGCCGCCCATCAATGGCTTCATAGTTTCAGCAGCAACTTCCTGAGCCTTTGTCATGCCATCGCGAACTGCGATTTCGATCCAGTGTTCTAACTCTTCGATATTCTCCAAATCAACCATTTCTGGGTCAATCTTTACAGACTTGATCTTTAACTCGCCAGTGATTTGTACGATCACAGCGCCATCGCCAGCCTCAACTTCGATGATTTCTTTACCTAATTGTTTCTGTGCTTTGCGTAATTGTTGCAGCATTTTTACCTGATCAAACGCCATATTCCTCCTTATTTAACACTTACAATTATACCCTATTTGCGGTCGGATGTGTAGATATAGAAGCGGTCACCGTCTTTATGGTCATTGACAATTACTGACGACAAGTGTCCAGAGTAAGTCTGCGGAATTTGAGACTTTACGCTGTGGCTTACATATAGAGTCTGCCCGACGTTTGCTGGCGCTGTGTGAATAATTGATATTTGGTGATAGCTGTGCTTTTTAAGTGCTTCGTAAATTGGTGACTCTTCTCTGCTGACTAATAGCGAGAATGAATCTGTCGGTGCGGTATTTTTACGGAGTAGAGATAAATCTTTATTAAAGCGTGAAACTGCTTCTGGGAAATAACGATAACCGTCAATATAGCGGAAGCTGCCACCCACCACCATAACGATGATTAGCATTGATATAAGAACCAGCCCTGTGCCGCGAGCGTATGGATTGCGCGGGAAAAGCCCGTACCACATATTCATTAGAGATTCCAATCCGACCGCCAAGAGTATAAATAACGGGATAATAATTATCGGAGTGAGGCTTGGCTGGAAGATGAGTAGCGCCAATGCTAAGATTAGCCACGACCAAATCATAAACGAGCGGGCGCTGGAGATTTTTTGGAAGCTGCGGAATAGCCCTAGCCCGATTAGCACCATTGCGTTGATGTCCATAATTGGCGTGATTTGGTTTCCTACGACTGATGGGAAAATGCGGATGTATGTGTAATATAAAGTCCTGAGGTTTGCGACGATGTCAAAACTTAGGCTGTTGATGCCGATGAGGTTGTAAAATAGCGCGTGGGATTTATAGCAAAGAAAATTAATCCCGCAAACCATTACGAATAAAATTGAAAATGGAACAATCCAAGATTTTCGGTGTTTTCGAGAGATGAGGAAATAGCGTGGATGCGGATGTAGAAAGGCGATGATCAGAAGTCCCAGATTGATATACCAAAAATACGGAGTGAAAAGGCTGAGCGCCGTGGTGATGGCTAAGCTGATTCGCCAAATGGAGGCGTTCTGGGCTTTCTGGAGAATCAATGTAGCAAAAAGTAAAGTTAGCGCGGTGTAAAAGATGTATAAAATGCCAACAGTTGCGCTTTGTCCGATGAATAAAAATTGACCAGTTGTCGCCATGATGAGTAGCGATAGAATCGTTGTGGATGGCTTAAACCAGCGTTTTAGGAGGAAGAAAATAGCGACGGAGCTGGCGATCGAAAGGATTACGGCGGGCGCTTTAATTGTTAATAAGCTGACGCCAAACAGTTTGAAAAATAGCAATTGAAGAAGGTGAAATGGCAAATTTGTGACGGCAATTCCCTCTATGCTGAAGTTTAAGTGATTTGTCGTATTGACCATGTCGATTTCCGCTTGCGACAAACCCCCTGGTATATGCAGCGCAGAAACTATAATAGCCCCTATATACAACAGCGCCAGCAACGTATAGCCGAAAACGTAGCGCCATCGGTAAAAGAATATATCGGTAACTTTTTGCTTTTTCATTGGTACGATTATAACACAATTCTATTCATGCTTGCGATCCAGACTCATAAAGCGTAGGCGCTCTGGATGGAAGTACAATTGGACTTTGCCAACTGGGCCGTTACGGTGCTTAGCAATGATTAAGTCTGTAATATTCTGTACTTCTGGGTTGTCTGGCTCATAATATCCAGGGCGATAAATAAAGCTTACGATGTCGGCGTCCTGCTCAATGGAACCGGATTCACGCAGATCGGCTAGTTGTGGAATTGGTGGCGTGCGTGATTCAACTGAACGGCTTAGCTGACTCAGGGCGATTAGCGGTACATTCAGCTCGCGAGCAATAAGCTTCAGTCCGCGGGAAATCTCCGAAACTTCCTGAACGCGGTTTCCATTGTGATTTCCGTTGGCCTGCATAAGCTGCAAATAGTCGACGATAATTAGCCCTAATGGATTTTCGTGGGCAATTCGACGCGCTTTAGTGCGCATTTCCAAAACTGACAGCCCCGGTGTGTCATCGATGTAAATTGGCGCCTCAGCCATTTCACCCATAGCTTCAGACAATTTAGCAAAATCTTCGTCGCTCAGATTTCCGGTGCGAATATTCCAGCTATCAACACCCGATGCATCTGCCAGCATACGGTCGACCAGCTGTTCCTTACTCATCTCCAGACTGAAGAATAGGACGGGACTCTTTTCAATTGTTGCCACGTTATAAGCCAAATTCGTCACCAGCGTTGTCTTACCCATAGCTGGACGCGCCGCCAGAATGATCAAATCTGATTTTTGCAAGCCAGCGGTCATGTTGTCCAGATCGCGATATCCAGTGCGGACTCCTCTGAGAGAACCTTTATTTTTACTGAGCTCTTCAATTCGGTCAAAACTATCCGTCAGAATGCTTTCCAGACTGACCAAATCTTGCTTGGTTGATTGGTCTGACACGCTGAAAAGTTCAGCTTCAGCCTTCTCTAATAATTCCTGCGTGGTCGTCGATTCGTCATAGCCAAGCTCGGAAATATCGCCGCTCGCTTTTATTAGACGCCTGCGAACCGCCGCTTGTGCAATCATTTCCGCGTAAGCTGATGCGTGCGCTGCCGTTGGGACGTAGTTTGTTAGTTCTGTTAAATACGCTGATCCGCCGACCAATTCCAGCTCACCCTTACGTTTCAGCTCATCAGTTAAGGTCAATAGATCGACAGGCTTATGTTTTTCAAATAGTCGCATCATTCCGGCAAAAATCAATCCGTGATTCTTGTCGTAAAAATCGCTAGGGTGAGTAATTTCTGCGGCGTCCGCCAAAACTTCCTCGTCAATTAAAACTGCCCCAAGCAAACTCTTTTCCGCGTCCAAATTTTGTGGCGGTATCTTCCCTTTTACTTCTTCACTTTTATCTGCCATTAAATATCCTCCAGTTTAACTTCTTCGCCGCCACCCATTAATTCTGCAATTTCCGCCAATTTTTCGTCCTCTGGCGGCTTCTTCTCTCCAATTATATCAATCTCCAAATCCATCGCGGTTTCTTCTGAGATAATTTCCGAGATCAATGGTTTGTTTTTTGCGTCGTCCAGCTTTTTCTTATAAAACGCGGAACCTGCGTAAATTGTCAATTTTTCACCGTCAAACGACCACTGGCTTTTCTGCAATAATGACACCAGCCCGAGGGATTTTTCCTTTGCTCGCTCAATGACTTTCTCCCAATTTAGCTCTAGTGGCGCGTCAGTTTTCTTTGGCTTTTGCGGTGGGTTTTTTTGCTGGCTCGGCTGGTTGTTCTTCTTTTTCAATCGGCTTTTTCGGTCGGTTTTTGCTGACTCTGTGGGCTTAATTGGCGTTGGTTTTTCGGCGGGTTTTTGGGGCGCAGCTTGAGTTGTATCTTTCTTTGTCGCGACTGGCTTTTCTGTTGGCTGAGAATTGCTATTCATGAATATCGTCAATAATTTCAAGTCTGGGTGTGGGTGTCGATCAACCTCGATCAGTTGTTGAACCAGCCCAATAAGATTCGGATTTTTTCGTAACCTATTGCGAGCAATCGACAATAATTGATGTGACACGATAACTGAATTCGCACCGCTATTTTCTAATTCCTGGAAGGTATTTAAGACTTTATCATTGTCATCGGATGGATATGAATCCAATAAATTTCCGAGCACCATCGTGTCACTCAGTCCCAAATATTCGGTAACCATACTCGCGGTCAGCGGCTGGTCTGGAGTTGCTAAAATTGACAATTGGTCAAGCGTACTAATGCCGTCACGGAATCCGCCACGGGAACGTTCAGCGATTAACCTGGCGGCATCCTCTTCAATTGCAAATCCCTCTTTTTTTGCAATGTTCATTAGCTGTTTTGTCATAATTCCTACAGGAATTGGGCGGAAGAAAAATTGTTGGACGCGACTAAGAATAGTGGCTGGAAGTTTGTCCGCGTCGGTTGTGGCGAGGATAAATACAACATGCTCTGGCGGTTCCTCTAAGGTTTAATAGCGCGTTAAATGCTGGTTTTGACAGCATGTGAACTTCGTCGATGATATAAACTTTTTTCGGCGCAGAAACAGGCGCGACTTGAGCCTTTTCCCTTAAGGCTCGAATGTCGTCAACACCGTTATTGCTGGCTGCGTCAATTTCAATAATATCCAGATGTGAAGAATTTTCGTCGTATGGTAAGTTATTGATTTCGTGTGCCAAGATTCGTGCTACGCTAGTTTTTCCCACGCCGCGCGGACCCGTCAGTAAATACGCATGGGCGACTTTTCCCCGCTCTAATGCTCGACGCAAAATGCCAGTTACATGATCCTGACCTAAAACTTCATCCAAACTGCGACTGCGATATTTACGATATAGCGCCTGACTCATCCCCTCATGCTCCTCATGAGATAATTATAGCAGAAAACGGTATTTTTTATGGATAGCGCAGATTGATTTTGTGTTTTGTTTCGGCGACATAAAAACGGTAGTAACTATTAGGGTCTGACACGGTTGGATCTTCAAGTATCTCGTCATTTTCTTTTATCTCAATATATTCATCATTGCTATGCGGCTTGATAAGCTTAGTAAACTCAAACGCATATTCACCGGAAATATTCTTTAACTCTTGACTTTGATCTATTGGGTCGGCATAGTCGGTCATAACTAGTACAAGAAAGTACCCATTCTTACCGCCGAATAGATGAAAAGTCGTATCTGGACTAAGAGGTATCAGTGGCACGAATTGTCGAACATAACCTAATTTTTTCAGAATTGGAAATGCTTCAAAAACTACAGATGGAAATACAAAATTTGAGTAATTGTTCATAATGAAATTATATCAGGTAAGATGGACAGTTTTCAGACATATCCAGGTCTTATGGCTCAGAAATCAGTGAGGTGATCGCGCAAATCGTTGCCGTTCATGGTTCCCCATGAGTTGTCTACGATAATCTGACCACCCTCGCTCTCAGGCAGCTTCTAATAGACGGTATTCTTGCCCAGGGGTCCACCTGTGGCTCTGACATGACCATGTCAGGACCGATGCCTCCGTAATAGGCACTGATCTGTCCTCCAGACCTGTACACAATAGCAGGCTGTCCGTCGAAGTAAGCCATGATAACTCCTTCTGGAGTTAGGTAAATAAATGGTAATTTTTTTGTATTTTAAAATAACGTTAATTGCTCGGTTGGTAAATCCAGCTCAATTTCTCCGTCAATTTTTTGCGCCCGATAGCCAATAAGCTTTTTGATATTGTAAGCCAACAGTTGATTGTCGTAATCGGTGATGACAATTGAGCCGATGACACTGCGTACGTGTCCAACCAATTGACCGTAATTCTTCATTAAAACGACACGAGACAAATCGACGCCAGCGGTTTGAAAATAATCTTCACAAGGAATTATTTCGGATTTCGGAAACGACACGCCAATTTTCTGTTCAATTTCAAGTAATTTTTGTCGCAATTCTCTCTCGCCGGCTGCACGGTCAAAAGGTTGTTTTATCAATTCCATCTTTTTGTACACTGGCAGGGTTTCAGCTATTCCATCCAGCTTGGAGATTTTTGCCTCATATTGTCTGGCGATCAATGCTGAAGAAAACGTTTCTAATTTTATGGCTAATCGCGCTCCCTGCTCTAATAATCTCCGAATTCCGCGCTCTTCTTGCGAGATTCCAACTTTTATGACGTTTGGTGCGAAGTACGCCAAGTAAACAAAGTGCGGATTTTGATTGATTTTTCTTGTTGTATGGAAACTGAATTGGCGTTGTAAAATGCTGGATTGAAGCCGGTTTTATCGCGGCATTTTAGGCAATTTTCATACTTTTCATCGACCGTGGCGTGGTCTGGACAGATTTGACTACAGCGATTCTCAAAATCCACCCAACCCGTGCAATATTTAAGAGAAAAATCGAACTTAATAGATAAATCTTGCCCAAATAATTCATGACGCTCAATTTTATCGCCAACTTGACATTCGACGAATGGCTTATTGTCAGCGTTAAAACTGGCGTAACTGAGCAAAAACTCGCTCGGTAGCATAATATTTACAATGCAGCTTCGACTGCAGCCCAAGTTGCGTCAGGATTGTCTTCAGGGATGATGATTGTAACTTGGTCGCCGACGTTAATTCGGAAGTAAGTTACGCTGGCAAGCAAAATACGATATTCGCGGCCGGAAGCCTCGACGTAGTAAATTCCGTCGTGCTGGACGAGCGTTCCGATAATCTGCTTTCGCGGTACAGGACCGATTTGTTTATAGATAAAGCTGCCATCTTCAGCGATTGTCAATTTCATCAAGTCGCCTTCAACCAGCTTCGACTTTGAAGCGTAGTTGGCTGGGATTGGGTAATTTTTGCCATCAGGACTGAGCATCATTTGTCCGTCAAATACACCCTCGATAATCTTTCCTGATACGTTATCTGACGAAGTTTTGGCGTAACAACTTGACCATCGTCGCCAATAATACTAATCAATAATTCTTTTGCGGCAGCCAAATTGGTTTCCGCCTCTTGAATAAGTGTCCTTAGACGCTTAATTTGCTTTTCTGGTAATTCAGACATGGTTCTCGCAATTCCTTTGTCTATTTTTATAATACTTAACTAATATATAGCATATCCTTACATTTCTATCAAGTCGCGTTATCTATTTTTATCTAATTTTCCACAGCACTATAAGATACGAGCAAAAAAGTGTTGCAAATTTTACTCTTGAAATCGACGTGCAGTTCGTGATATTAAGATTGGCGACATAAAAATCACCGCCCAGTGCGGACGGTGATTAAACGAAACAAATTGGCATTGTATAACAAATTATGAAAGCTCGACAGTAGCGCCAGCGTCTTCCAAAGTTTTCTTTGCAGCTTCAGCTTCGTCTTTAGAAACTTTTTCCTTGACTGGTGCTGGAGCGCCGTCAACGATAGCTTTTGCTTCACCTAGACCTAGGCCAGTGATTTCCTTAACAGCCTTGATAACTGCAACCTTCTGAGAACCAGCGTCTTTCAAAGTAACTGTGAACTCAGTTTTTTCGTCAGCAGCAGCGGCGTCACCACCAGCAGCTGGACCAGCAACAGCGACAGCTGCAGCAGCTGGCTCGATGCCGTATTCTTCTTTAAGATGATTTTTCAATTCGTTAACTTCTAGAACTGTCAATTTTACAAGTTCTTCAGCCAATTTATTAATATCAGCCATTGATATTCTCCTTTATTATTATATTGTTGCGATGAATGCAACGTTACTAGTGTTGATTGCTAAACTTAAGCAGTAGCTTTGGCTTCGATGCCGTCCAAAAGTCCGTGCAAATTGCCGCCAAGCGCGTTGACCGTGTCGTGTACTGGTGATAGCAATTGTGATACCACTTGAGCAACGAGCTGGTCTTGCTTGGTAGGCCTGCCAATGCTTTAACGTCAGCTTCGCTAATTGCCAAGCCTTCGCCTGAGAAGCCACCTGCAAGTTGTAATGCTGGATGCGTTTTTGCAAACGTGTCCAATACCTTTGCTGGCATAACTTCATCTTCGGTACTTACAGCGTAAACCAATTGACCAACCAATAAGCTGGTGTCGGTTTCTTTGTAAGTATCGATTTCCTGAAGAGCTACGCGCACCAGTCGGTTTTTAACAACCTTGATGGTAACGCCCGCTTCGCGAGCTGCCTTGCGTAGTTCTTGTAAGTCGGCAACGGTAAGGGTTTGATATCGAGCAAAAGCCGTACCCTTAGCGTCTTTTAATAGCTCTGTCAGTTCAGCAACCAAAGTTTGTTTTTTATCGCGTGAAATTGCCATAAAAATCCTTTCTTTGATTGAGTTAATTTGTTATGTGCCAATTTGTTAACGTGCGGTAATGGAGAATCAAAAAAACGTCTTTGATTCTCGCACTACCAAAGACGTCAAATAAAACTGTTAGTTTCATCCCTCGGTGGCATTTTTATACTTGTTTTACGCCAAGTCGCCACTGTCTTTGGTAATGTTCCAGACCATTGTAGCAGAAATGACAACGAAAAACAAGAGTTATGGTGATTATTTTCCAGCCGATTCAATCGCCTTATTTATTGCATTTTCGCCTAATCGTAATATTCTTCTGCGTTGAGTGACAGTTGCGCCTCCCCACACGCCATATTCGGCAGATTCTGGGTGGCGGAGCGCATATTCTAAGCATTGTTTTAATACTGGACATTTTCGGCACATATCTATGGCAGCCTCCGCGGCTTCTGTCTTTCTGGCACCTCTTAAATCTTGGTCTGGAGTGTTTGGGTTTATTTGGAAACAAGCGATCAGCTTCTTTGGCGGACAATTCCGCGCATTTAGCGCCTTCTAATAGACTCTCGTTATTTAATTCTGACATATTTGTTATTTTACAATAATAACGTAATAAAATCAATAGGCGTCTATGTTTAGCCAAAGAGAAAACCCGCTCCGTGGTGGAGCGGGTATGGATGGAACCTCCTTTCTGTATCTGTATGTTCTGTCGAGGGGTGCTAGTCGATTAAACTAACACCCCTCGACGAGATGGGTTACCTCTCCGAGCGTGCCGTCTGACGACGGCGCGCCCAAATGAGGAAGCCTCCGAGAGCCACTAGCGCGACCGCGCTGGTGACTATGTCTCCACTTGTACCAGTGACCGCCAGCTTCTTGTGCTGGGGTGCTGGTGTGGGGGTAGCCGAGGGCGTAGGCTCCTCATACCGTTCAATAACGGGAGTGGGGAGCGGTACAGGCCTACGAGTAGGCGTTGTGCTCGGAGTCGGAGTCGGTGTCACCGACGGTGTTGCCGACGGCGTGGGTGCCGACGGGGTCGGGCTCGGTGCCGACGGACTCGGTTCAGGAGTCGTCGACGGGCTCGGCTCCGGCGTGGGCACGGGGCTCGGCTCCGGGGTTGGAGTCGGTTCCGGCGTGGGTGCCGGAGTCGGAGTGTTGTCAAATCCGGCGTTGCCGCCGGATTCGCGTCGCACCACCCGGGTGCTCACTTCCCAGGACTTATCCTGGGAAGTGATTGATGCTGTGTCAGTCCACGGACCGGGGTCCGTGGCGCTGACGTTAATGTTCAGCTCAACGCGAGCTTTTTCACCCGCGTTGAGAGTGGCACTGAGCGTCGCCTTGTCACTAGTACAGCTAGTGATGCCAGGCTCTATGAAGCGCTCGTACTGAGGCTGACCCCAGGGGCCGGCCTTAGTATATACGCCCATCCTGCCAGTCAGCAGTTGGTCACAATTGAACTTCTGACCCGGTGAGGTCAATACGTCCGTGATAACGAACGTTTGAGCGTCCTGCGTGGCGGTGGGCAGTACGATCGTGACTCTTTGTTGAGAGCCATCTACAGATCCCCACTTAGAGGGGGCTGCACCAATTGTGGAGCACCCATCACAGGTGCCCACTTGGATGGTCGTTCTGCGAACGACACCACCAACGTTCCATTCCAATTCTCGGGTTTCCCCGGGAATTAGAGAACTACTCATGTGGACGCGCCACCACGCCGAGGCGTGGAAGTTCACTCGTCCGGGCACCTCCACAGCATCGGTCAGTTTGATCGACACAGTGTGGTCGGCAGAGTATGTGGCGTACCCAATGACGATCCCCTCTGGGGTTGTCATCGGAATCGGTGCGAAATTCGCATCCGTGCCAAGTTCGCTCGGCACAGAAATGGAGATAGTATCGCCATTGCAGTGACCCTGCTTAAGGGTCAATTCAATGGAGAATTGTACTGACTCGTAGGCAGTGTACTCCGGGGATCCATCTGAGGTCCTCAGAGCCGTCTCGATTTCCTCGGCTGAAATCGGTCGAGGAGTACAGTTGCTGTCGGTGGTTGCCGCCGTGGCGACACTACTACCAGACGACGACTGCTCAGTGTTAGCAGTGCTGCTCGACTGAGCCTCGCCAGCGACACCAGACGAAGACTGAGCCTCGTTGCCGGTATCTGCTACTGTGGTAGCAACACCAGACGACTGGGCTTCGGCAACAATACCAGACGAGGACTGAGCCTCGGCTGCTGACTGTGCCTCGTCGGCGCGTGACACCCCTCCGAAGAGGAATGCAGCGAGGAATGCAGCGAGGATTGCCATGATAGGCACCCTCAATGGGGTCTTACGGTGATTCATTTCACCATCATCCCTTCTCTTGTGAACAATAAGATACAGATGTTAAGGTCCTTATCCAGCTAGCTGGAAATCAGGAGATCTGAACATCAGCATCTAGGTGGACTTTACTATTTTATCATAAAAAATGAAAAATGCAATAGTAACACAAAAATCCCGCCAGAATCGACGGGATTTAATTGCCTGAAATATAAAGATTACAGAGAGTTCTCTACTTTAATGCCAGGACCCATGGTTGTGGCAATTGCAATGCTCTTAACGTAAACACCCTTTAAGCTGGATGGCTTTTGGGAGTTCAAGCTGGTTAAGAATGCGCGTGCGTTTTCTGACAATTTTTCAGCTCCGAATGATACTTTACCGATTGACAAGTGAACGATGGCTTGCTTATCAACGCGGTATTCAACTTTTCCGGCTTTTGCTTCAGAAACGGCTTTAGCGACGTCGGTAGCAACAGTGCCAGACTTTGGATTTGGCATCAAACCGCGTGGACCAAGCAAACGTGCGTATTTACCAAGCTTTGGCATGTACTGTGGAGTTGCGACCAAAATGTCGAAGTTCAATTCTTCCTTGTCCAATTGGCTTAGGAATTCTTCATCGCCAATGATGTCGGCGCCAGCTTTTTTAGCGGCAGCGTGTTCTGATTCTGGTGCGAAAACTGCTACGCGAACATCCTTACCTGTACCGTGTGGCAATGCTACGGTTGAACGAATGTTCTGGTCGGCTTGGCGTGGGTCAACGCCTAGGCGGATGTGGATTTCAACGCTAGCGTCGAATTTGACTGGGCTGGTTTCAGTAGCCAATTTCAAAGCCTCGTCTAAGCTGTACAATTTGTTCTTTTCAACGTTTTTTGCAGCGTCCTGATATTTCTTACCGCGGCGCTCCAAGCGTGGACGAGTAACTGGCTTTGGACCTTTCTTTACGTGAGCTTCGGCGTCGTCTGATTGTGGAGTAGTGTCGCCAGCTTCCTTGCGAGCTTCCTTTTCTGCTTTTTCAGCGGCTTCGTCAAGAGCTTTTTGGCTACGTTTGCCAGACTTAGCGACAGTAGCTTCGCGCTCAGCAACAACGTCTTTGTCTTTGTTGTCGTGAGATTTGCTTGCGTCTGTAGCTTCTGCAATTGCTGCTTCAATTTCAGCGATTGTGTTTTTCTCACTGACTTCTAATTTTAGTTCTGCTGCTTTTTCTAGCAACTCGGCTTTCTTTGCCATAAAAATCCTTTCTGTGGTACGAACGGCAATTTGTCATCTTAACAAATCAGCCTCCCAACATTGATTGATAATGTTGAAATTATACCATATTTTTCAGAGATTGAGGCAAATGTTTGATTTTATGGAGAAGAATTGTATAATATGTAATATTATGAGTGAGTTTACGAAAATTGTAGGTAACGAAGACGGTTCTTTAGGCACGATAGATATCTATATCCCAGAGCAATGTATGTCTTGCCCAAGAATAATAGAAAAGTTAAACGACTTAGAAGAATACAGAAAAACAGTAAATAAACTTCTAGAAATGGCGTTTAGTGGTGATGAGGTGACATTGGTTAATAAGGATACAGGTGAGGTATTAGATAAAGATCAATCTACTAAAATTGTTTGTAAAATGGCCGCCAGTGGAATGGACGAGTTAGATGAAAATATTGCAAAAGCGCAGAGGGATATTTACACGCTAACTAATGGGTGCGAAGGACCTTTAGTTCTTGGAGGGGCTGATGGTTCTCGGGTTGTGCGCGTCGCTATGTGTGATAGTCCGAAGGTGTTTTATTCGGGGTTGGGTGAAACTCAAATTGGTGAGCCAGTGATAATACAGCGCGACCTGAAGAGAGATGAAGATTAACATATAATTGCTGTTTTTGATAAAATAGTAATTATGGATATAACAATTACAAACATACAAGCAAGGCAAATTTTAGATTCGCGTGGAAATCCGACGGTTGAAGCGGACGTGACTTTGAGTGACGGTTCGTTCGGTCGTGCGGCTGTTCCCTCTGGAGCTAGTACTGGGTCGTTTGAGGCTGTTGAGCTTCGGGACGGTGAGTTGGCGTTTCGGCGGTAAAGGCGTGCTTCGTGCGGTCGAAAACGTCAATGGTGAAATTGCGCAGGCTTTGAAGGGGTCTAATCCGTTTGATCAGGCTGCAATTGATGAAAAAATGAAGAGTCTGGACGGTACGCCGAATAAGGCGCGCTTGGGTGCGAATGCTATTTTGGCGGTGTCGCTGGCTGTAGCGAAAGCTGCTGCTAAGTCGCGTGGCGTGGAGTTGTATCAATATGTCAATAGCTTGGCTGGAAATCCTGCAATGTGCCTGCCGATGCCGATGATCAACGTGATGAACGGCGGTCAGCATGCGTTGGGTGCGACTGATTTTCAGGAATATATGATTATTCCAACTAGCGCGGCAACTTTTGCAGACGCAGTTCGAATGAGCGCGGAAGTTTTTCATGCGTTGGCAAAAATCCTGAAAGACGAAGGCTATCCTACGACGGTTGGCGATGAAGGCGGCTATGCACCTCATGTCAGGAATGGTAATATGGAGCCTATTTTGTTGCTATCTCGTGCCATCGAGCAGGCTGGCTATAAATTAGGCGTGGACTTTGGTTTTGCGCTGGACGTTGCGGCGAGCGAGCTTTACAAGGACGGCAAATATAACTTGGCGACTGAACACCGAATTCTGTCGGCTGACGAAATGATTCGCACGTATAAAGCCCTGTTGGAACGTGTCCCTGTTCTCTCGATTGAGGATGGATTGAACGAAGAAGCTTGGGAAGATTGGGAGAAAATGACGGCTGATTTGGGCAATTTTGCGCAATTGGTTGGCGACGATCTTTTGGTGACGAATGTCGAGCGATTGAAGCGCGGAATTGAAGAAAAGGCTGGCAATGCGATCTTAATCAAGCCGAACCAAATTGGTACATTGACCGAAACGATTCAGGCTGTTTTGATGGCTAAGAACGCCGGCTGGAATACAGTGATGAGCCACCGATCTGGCGAAACGGAGGACGTAACGATTTCTCACTTGGCGGTCGGTTTGGGCACGGGTCAAATTAAGACTGGCTCGATGTCGCGGTCAGAGCGAATTGCTAAGTACAACGAACTGCTGAGAATTGCGGAAAAGCGCCCAGATTTGGAGATTGCGCATCCGTTTGTGAAGTAACTCTCACAAAAAGACTTCCCCTGTAATTCAGAGGAAGTCTTTTTTTATTTAACGATTTTTGACAATTCTTTGAGGTTAGCTTCTTAAAAACTCAATTTCCCCGCCCTCGTTGATTCGGATAATTTGCGACGGTTGAGCGTCGGCGGTTTCTCCAGAATCGACATAAATCGACACTAATTCGTGGAAGTAATTTATCGCTTCGGTGACGTTCTTTGCCGGTTCTTCTCCAGATGGATTCGCACTGGGTGCAACCAAAAGACCAACGGTTCGAATTAATTCTACCAACGGAGATTCTGACACAACTCTGAATGCTAATGTTCTATCGTTCCTCGGAGATGCGATAGAAAATCAGGACTCACTTTGGTGATGATTGTTGTTGGTCTATTTTTGGAGATTTCTTGATATTCGTGTTTGATCAACGGCGTGAGATTAGGGATCTCGTCAATATCCGCAACCAAAATGATGACCGGCTTATTTAAAGGCCGCTTCTTAACTTCGTATAATTTATCAACGGCTTTTTTTGAATTAGCTACGGCTAATATTCCGTAAATTGTGTCAGTTTTAGCAATTATCAATTGTTCATTTTTAAGAGCGGAGATTACGCTGTCATCTAAAATATTCTTCACAATCATTTATTACATCTTCCCATAAAATAACCCCGAGAAGTCCGGGGCTATTTGCTAAAAGTTCTGTAGATTAGTCGACGACTTCAACGCCCATTGAGCGTGCTGATCCGGCGATAACTTTCATTGCACCTTCGATGTCGATTGCGTTCAATTGATCTTTCTTAGCCTCAGCGATTTCTTGCAATTGTGCGCGAGTAATCTTACCGACCTTGTCTGAGTGTGGCTTGCCGCTGCCCTTTTGGATGCCAGCTTTTTCACGAATCATATCGTCAACTGGCTGACCAAGTGAGTTCCAAGTAAATGTTCGGTCTTCGTAAACTTGAATGTGAACAATTACGTCCTTACCCATCATGTCTTTTGTAGCGTCGTTGAATGGATTAATGAAGTCCATCATGTTTAGTCCCCACTGACCAAGCGTTGATCCCACTGGAGGACCTGCTGTTGCTCGACCGGCTGGAATGCGTAATTTCAAATTACCAATAATTTTCTTTGCCATAGTTCTTCCTTATAGTTTGTAGTGCGTAACTCGAATATTATATCGAAAAATGCTTAAAATTGCAAGCTAAACTTTTTTAACCTGCAGGGCGTCCAACTCGACTGGAGTGTCACGGCCAAACATGCTGACCATAACCTTCAAAGTGCCCTTAGATGCGTCAATTTCGCTCACCGCGCCATCAAAGCCCTTGAACGGACCGTCGATAATTGAAACAACTTCGCCCTCTGAGAAGTCAATCTGATGCTTTGGTTCTTCAACGCCCATTCGCTTCTTGATCTTCGCAATTTCTTTTTCAGAAACTGGAGTTGGCGTAGTGTCGGCACCCACAAATCCTGTAACGCCCGGTGTGTTGCGGATGATGTACCAAGTTTCGTCGGTCAATTTCATCTCAACCAAGACATAACCCTGGAAGATCTTAGCTTCAACAATTTTACGCTTACCGTTGCGAATTTGAATTTGCTTTTCTTTTGGCACGATAACGTCAAAAATCTTATCAGCCATATCGACACCATTGATTCGCTGGCGAATTGATTCGGCAACTTTTTCTTCATAGCCAGAATAAGTGTGAATTGCATACCATTGCTTACTGTCGTCATATCGTTTTGAACTCATAATGTCTCCTCTATTTCAAAATTTGGTTAAAGCCCCAGTTGAATGCGGCGTCAAGTAATAAAATCAGAACGACAAACGCAAATGTGAAAATAAGCACCGCCGCTGTCATTGCCCAAGTTGCTGAGCGGGTTGGCCAGCGAACTAGCTTCAACTCTTCCCAAGCGCCCTTGAAATATCCAATCAATCCACCTTTTTCGCCAGACTTTTTAGACGCTTTTGTGGTGATTTTGGTTGGTTTATTAATTTTTTTCGCCACAGCTTTTTCTTTTTTTGGTGCGTCGTCAGTAGCCTTGATTCGACGAACCGTAGTTTTGCTGCTTGCCTTGCCTTTCTGTGCCATATTTTCTCCCAATTTAAAAAGTCTGTTTTTCACAGACTGTCAATAGTCATTGTAATTCATCCGAGTCAAAAAAACAAGTTGACCGAATATTATTTGTCATTATTTTTTTGGAACTCTTTCAGCTTGAATCCGAACGTCGATCCGTGGTTTAATCGGCTTTCTACCTCAATTTTACAGCCCAATTTCTTCGCCAACTTAGCGGAAACATATAGACCTAATCCCGTGCCTTTTGTCTCGCGGGTTCTATAATCTTCTGCGCGGTAAAAACTTGTCGAAAATTTTTCGCCATGTCGGCTTTGCTAATGCCAATTCCCGTGTCAATAACCTTGAAGATGATTTCGCCAGATTTAGTTTTTCTTGATAGATAAAGTAATAGAGCCTTTTTGGTGTGTATCGAATAGCATTAGTAATGAAGTTTTGGAGAATTTCCTCCAGATATAGACGAGAAACCTTAACTACGCCAAGTCGCCCGCCGATATCCAAATTGAAAGGCCAAACCTTTTTCACTCGCCTGAGGCGAATATTCAGAATTTATCTGAGCCGCCAGCTCTGCTACGTCGATTATTTCCGTTTCATCGGCTACTCCTCGCTCGGCGCGCGATAATGTACTGAGGTCGTTGATCATTCGCGCTAAGAATAAAATTTGCTTATGAGATTCGTCGATGGCTTCAGGAATTTTGCTGGTCATTTTACGCTCGACCAGCAATTTGGCATTACTCAGTGAACCTTCAGCAATAGCAATTGGTGTACGCAATTCGTGACTAACTACACTGATAAACTCATCGCGCTCTTCCTCGAGGCTCTTCGTCTTCGTAATGTCACGTAAAATAATCACGTATCCGTCCGGCGTCATTTTATCGCCACCCTGAACTGGCGCAAGCGTAACTTCCAGGCGAATGTAATCATCATCTCCAATTTTCATCAGAACGTCGTCGCGCTGACGAATTGCGGAAGACTTGGTGAGTTCCTTAAAAATGTCAATCGGCTTTTTATCCGTCGTTTCAAGGTTCAGAACTTGACTGATATGTTCGCCGTTAATTCCGCTGTTCGTGTCAATTAAATTAAGTGCCGCAGAATTGTACGTATTGATAATTCCGTGTTCGTCCGTACTGAGAATCGCGTCGGTGATGTTATTGATAAGCGTGATCATTCTTTGATGTTCGCTAAGGCTTTTTTTGTTATTTTTACAATCGTCCTTATCGCTAATTTCCGACAATATTTTATGTAAAACAATAGCTATAACACCTAAAACAACACTCAGAGTGATCAATAGAAAAATTAGCGCCCACATAGCTAAAGTATAACATAAGCATATGTGTTTCTATATGTATGGCGAATATTTTTTCAATTCATTTCGGTGGATTTTATAGTGCGGGTCAAATTTGGCAACTTCGTCCCAGAATTTCGTCGAGTGATTCATATGCCTGGTGTGGCATAACTCATGAATAATTACGTAATCAATTAGCTCAAATGGCAAGTTCATCATCCCGATGTTCAAGCTAATCGTTCCAGATGAAGAGCAGCTTCCCCAGCGACTTGATGAGTGTGTGATTTTACTCCGAGCAAAAGAAAAGCCGTGTTCTTCCGCTAAAAACGACAATCGCCTCGGCAGATATGACTTGGCTTCTTTTCTAAGTGCGATCAGAATTTTACTGCGAATAAGTTGTTGGTTTGCGGCCGATTCGACGGATTCTGCTTCATTTATTTCTGCTAATATCTGTGTTCCGACGATTTTCACGCTTGAAGGTTTCGTAGTCGTTTGTATCAATAAATGATGGCTTTTGCCGATCTGCTGATTCTCCGTATAAGAAAGTTTTTCTCGGTATTGAGAAACTAATTCGTGGATTTGCTTTCGAGAGGTTTTAATCAATGCCTTTGCAGCCAACAGTGGCGCATATGGCGGCATTGTAACTTGTATTCGTCCGTCTGGCGCAATTTTCAAACTAACAGTCTTCGCTAAGCTACGTTTTTTAACGACAATTTCTCCGAATTCTTCGTCGGTAATAATTGCCATAACTAACCTATGCTAATGCGATTTCCAGCAATTGGGCGGCGTGGAGCTTCTGGGCGACTGGTGCCGATTTGCTTAAGAACAGTGCGAGCCTGGCTGCTTAAGGTGTGACGGCCGCTGATCACGATGTAAGACTCGCTGCTGTGCGGCGCTGAAAACTGCTTCAATCGTCGTTCAAAAGATTCGTCATTTCCGCCGTAAGTCTTTATCCAGCGATGTTTGGCTGTGGCGGGATCGGTTTGCACCCAAACAAATAGGACTTTATATCCATATTCCCTGGCGAGTCGATTGATACGCATACGATTCGTGCGCTGATCCGTTGATCCGTCCAAAATGACAGTTTGTTTAGTCTTCAAAAATTCTTCCAAAAGTGACAATGTTGCGTCAGAAATGGTTTTTGTATTGTCCGTAAAAACTTCAAATTGTCGAGAGCTTACTACTGGAGAATTGAAAATCTTCGCAAACTCTACAGCGAATTGCGTCTTCCCTGAACCTGGCGCACCAACCATGGCGATGATGTGCGGAGATGAAGGTGATAGAGGTTTCATATTGAGAAATTATAGCAGATTTTTGACTAATAAAAAAGATTCTCTTTCAAGCGAGAATCTTGGCAGGAGTGGAGGGACTCGAACCCCCGACACCTGGTTTTGGAGACCAGTGCTCTAGCCACCTGAGCTACACTCCTATAGCAACCATTTTATCACGAATTAGCTTTGTCGCAAATGTTAAAATTGTGAAAAATAAAAACTCGTGAAAAAGATCCCAAAATCCCTTGAAAAAACATAAGCGTAGTTCTACAATTAACTCAGAGATGAAAATTTTAATGCTTGGGTGGGAACTTCCTCCGCACAATAGTGGCGGACTTGGTGTTGCCTGCTATCAGATGTCGAAAGCGCTCGTTTCAGAGGGTGTTGATATTGACTTTATTATTCCCTATACCGCCAAGCATCCCGAGATTGACTATATGGACGTATATTCAGCCACTCCTTTGCCGCCGAATTATCACGATTTGGGTGCATATAATAACGGCTCAGAGGAAGATCGTGAAAATGCCAAGGATGAATACGGTCTTTCCCCGATGCGCGCTGTACAGAGGCGTTACGGTAAATACGTTCGAAAGTTTGTGAAAAATCATCAGCCTGACGCGATTCACGCACATGATTGGTTGACGATGGAAGCTGGAATAATTGCTAAGGAGATGACTGGTGCGCCGTTAATTGTGCATGTTCACGCGACGGAATTTGACCGTTCTGGCGAGCAGTCCGGAAATCCTCTGGTTCACGAGATTGAGCAACAAGGCTTGTTGATGGCTGATCGGATAATCGCCGTTAGTGAAATCACGAAGGAAATAATTGTTAAGAATTATCATATTCCACCAGAGAAAATTGATGTAGTCTATAACGCGATTGATTTGGCTGATTTGCCACCGCATGAATATGATGCCAGTACTTACAGGTATTTGGAGAAGTTGAAAAAGGATGGCTATACGGTTGTCGGCGCGTTGACGCGACTCACGGTTCAGAAAGGTCTGACGTATTTTTGTGCGAGCTGCAGCGAAGGCGCTTGAAAAATATGAGAAAATCGTTTTTTTGTTTTATCTGGAAATGGCGAGCAAAGAGATGAACTGATTGAACTGGCGGCAGATTTGAGAATTAGCGATAAGATGATTTTTACGGGATTTGTGCGCGGAAAACAGTGGCGAGATATTTACTGTTTGATTGATGTTTTTGTGATGAGTTCGGTTTCTGAGCCATTTTGGCTTGACTGCCTTGGAGGCGGCGCATCATGATACGGCATTACTTATTAGTCGTCAATCCGGCGTTGGTGAGGTTCTGAATAATATTATGCGATTTGATTATTGGGACGTGAATAAATTGGCGGATGAAATTGTTAATATCGCTGAATCACCTGCCCTACAGAAATCTTTGAAGAAAAACGTTAAGAATGAATACGCGAGAATTTCCTGGCAAGATGCCGCTAGAAAATGTCTGAAACTGTATAAAGGAGCGCTGGCATGAATAAAAATAAAGGAATAGTTTTATATCTACACGTACACCAACCGTGGCGAATACGCGAGTATAGTATATTTGACGTGGCTTGGAAGCATAATTATTTCTCTGGCGGTCAAAATCCAGATCAGGACAATCAAAAAATATTCCAAAAAGTTGCAGAAAAGTCGTATTTGCCGATGAATGCTTTGCTTGAAAAATTATTGAAAAAATATCCTGATTTTAAGATCTCACTGAGTTTTAGTGGAACGTTTTTAGAGCAAGCCGAAAGGTTTAACCCTGGAGTTTTGGAGAGCTTCAAGCGCTTGGTAAAGACTGGTCAAGTAGAAATATTATCAAGTCCGTATCATCACAGTCTGGCGTTTTTCTATTCGCGCAAGGAGTTCGAGCGTCAAGTTGAGCTTCACCGCTGGAAGATTCGCGAGATTTTTGGTGCGGAAACGCGAGTTTTAGCAAATACAGAATTGGCGTATAGCGATGACTTGGCAAAATGGGCTGAACAGGACGGCTTTAAGGGCGTGTTGGCTGAAGGTTGGGATCCGATTCTGAATTGGCGCAGTCCGAATTATGTATATCGCCCGAGAGGCACGAAGAAAATTGGATTGCTACTTAAGAATTATCGATTGAGTGATGATTTGGCGTTTAGGTTCAGTGATCGAAAATGGAATGAATGGCCGCTGACCGCGGATAAGTTTAATACTTGGGTGGAAGATTCTGTCCGTTACGCGCCACTGCTTAACTTGTTCATGGACTATGAAACTTTCGGTGAACATCAATGGGCGGAATCTGGGATTTTCGGATTCTTTGAGAAGTTTGTTGATAAATGGCTGAGTGCTAGTGGCAATACTTTCTGTACCGTTAGCGAAGCACTGGACGCGAATGCGCCTGCCGGTGAAATAAGTATGCCGTCGCCTGTAACGTGGGCGGACGCCGAGCGAGATTTGACGGCTTGGAACGGAAACAGCCTGCAGAAAGAAGCTTTGCGATATGTCTATGAGCTCGAAGATGAGGTCTTGAATAGTAAAGACGAAGGTCTAATTAGCAATTGGCGAAAATTGCAAACTTCAGACCACTTCTATTACATGGGAACGAAGAATTTTACCGACGGCGATGTCCACGCTTATTTTAGTCCGTATGATTCGCCATACGACGCTTTTCTTTACTATATGAATACCATTCGTGATATGAAGTCTCGATTGAGGAAATAGTCGGACATTATTGCCAAATAAAAACTCCCTCTTAATGCGAGGGAGTTTCTGTATAATCCTGTTAAATTAGCTTTTACGAGCTTTAACTTCGTTACGACCAAGGTTTTTCTTAGTCTCAGTGTAAGTAGCGTGTTGCTTTGCAATTGGGTCGTACTTACGTAGTGTCAATTTACCCTGACCTTTTGTGGTGCGGTTCTGGGTGTTAACAGTAGTATAGTAAGTTCGGTGGTTGCTCAAGTTACTCACCAAACCAATCAGCTTTCGTTTCGTATTCTTCTTTGCCATCTCTTTACTCGTTAGATTTTATAAAACGTCTTGACTAATTATAGCATGGGTGAAGTGAAAATGCTAGTACCATATCAGATTTACTAATTTTTATGCTTACTTCGCTCATCAATAAGGCGCGTCGGGCTCTAATCTTTCTTTTCCAAGTATAAATATTTATCCAGCCATTCGTCTGTTGGTTCAAGGTGTCTGTCGTCAATCTTTTTGAGTGGCATATTTTTTGCCATATCATCCGCAAGCTCCAATATTATATCCTTGAGCTCGATATTATCCTTATAATAATCTGGTATGTTTTTATATCCGACCCTCGCTCCAACGATATTTCCAGTTATTGCCGCTGTTGAATCTGAATCCCCGTCGTGATTTGCCGCCGCAATGATCGCCTCCTCAAAATCGTCTTGATACTTGATCGAGCAATAAATAGCAATTGCAACCGACTCTTCAGCGACCCAACCCTCTCCGAGTTGATAAAGGGCTTCTTGATCTTCAACGTCAGATTTGGCTAAGCGAACGGCATTATTAAACAGTTTGGTCAGCTCAGCTTTTTCGCTATCACAACCAATCTCAAAAGGATCTTGATCTCCATGAACCTTCTCGGTAGTCCAGTCGTTCATTTTCTGGATTGCGATTTGCACGGCTTCTTCTATCGATTTTCCGTCCAGCGCATAATAAATTATATATCCCAGCGCATACGCAGAAAGAATTGCCAGAGGATGTCCGTGAGTCAGCGCGCAAGATTTGGCAAGAAATTTCACCAACAACGTCTTCTTTGCAATACAGGGCAATTGGCGCAATTCGCATAACTCCACCGCAGCCTTTACTGCCATTGAGACCACCTTCTAATGTTCCCATCTCTCCTGAGGAAAGTGAATCAAGGCACGTCATTCCTGGACTTCGCACGGCGTTTAACTCCGGAATATTTTTTATCCAAGCTACTGGCGTGTGCTCGACTTGTCCAGCTTTTTGTTGTGTGTCAAGCCAATCCAAATACGCCAAATATATCGCCCTCGACGGAAGCGGCGCTATGCCACGCGTTTGAAGTCGTGTAGATCGCCATAAAAGTCCGCAAGCTGTAAATAGCGTCATCTGCGTATCGTCCGAAATCATACCAATCCCATCCGTAAATCGAGTCGTTGACCTCGGTACTATGTCGCGCTCAAACTCTATTTGATAGCCGAGCGCATCGCCAATTGACCCGCCCAGCATTGACCCGCGCACTTTATCAATTCTCTGCTCTATCGATTGTTTCGTCATAACACCCCCCTAGCCTTGTTAAGATTATATCATTAGCCAAACTTTTGGTGGTCTTTTATAGTATAATTATCAGAAAGGTTACTCGCTTAGTGACTGCGGAGGATATTTATGAATGATGATAAGAAAATAATAAAAACCACAAAGAGGATTTATCCTCAAATATACTCTTATATTCTGCCAGATATTCCAGCAAATAAAGGTTGGCAAAAAGTCGGATATACAGAACGTAAAGACGTTGATTCGCGAATATTAGAACAGACTAAGACTGCAGCTGTAAAAATTGCGATACGAGAAATTGTGGAGTGCTAGCTCTTTTTCTAACGCAACTCACGAATTTTTTTCAGGACAAAAGATCTTCATAAATATTACGTAAAGAATGGAATCGAGAAGAGTAAAAAAAGCAGGACGATGGCGGATTGGGTGAGGAATGGTTTTTACTTCAATGGTACACCAGAAAAGTCTAAAGAATTATTTGATGATTATGCTAGTGGCAATTTATTCAGTCGCTCTTCCGAGAAAAGCGCATATAAGCTAAGAAAGGAACAAGAACAGGCTGTTTCTCAAACCCTTGCTTATGCGCAATCTCACCAGACTACAGATTTTTTTCTTCGCCGAATAAAGAAGCAGAGTTCTTATGGAATGCCAAGCCGCGTTTTGGTAAAACTCTCTCTTCTTACGATTTTGCGAAAAAGTTCAATGCTAAGAATGTTTTGATAGTTACTAATCGCCCAGCAATTGCCAACTCATGGTTTGATGATTTTTGAAAAAGTTTATTGACGGGTATTATTTTTATTTCGACAGCAGATTCTTTAAAAAGAGCGCGAAACTTTGTCTAGGGAGAGTTCCTTAATAAGGCTAATTCATCAAGTGAAGATAGGCAGATAACTTTCTTAAGTTTACAAGATTTAAAAAGGCAGCAAAGCTTTTGGTGGCTCACATAATAAATTAAAAATGGGCAGCAGATCTTAAGTGGGATTTGTTGATTATAGACGAGGCTCACGAAGGTGTTGATACGGAAAGAACTAATGAAGCTTTTTGGAAAAAAATTAAACGCAGGTTCACGCTGCACTTATCTGGGACGCCATTTTAAAGGCAATAGCGGATGGACATTTTTAAGGATAATCAGATATTCAACTGGACTTATATTGATGAGCAAAAAGCTAAGCAGGAAGAATTGAAAAATCTGGACGATTCGGGCGATCACGTTAATCTGCCGGATATGAGATTATTCACCTACAAGATATCCGACATGATCTCTGATCGGCTTGAAAAAGGCATGGAGATGGACGATGAAAATATCGATTTTGCTTTTGAGCTGAATGAGATGTTTTGCAACAGACACAAGTGGCAAGTTCGTTCATGAGAATGATATTTCAACGTTCTTAAATCAGCTAACTTCAAATGAAAAAAATATCCGTTCTCAACACCTGAATTAAGAGATCAATTAAAACATACATTTTTGGTTGAGTGGGTAATCGTGTTGCTTCGGCGAAGGCTATGGAGAAAATGTTGCGCCATCACCCAGTATTTAGTGAATATAAAATAGTGCTTGCTGCGGGCAATGGAAGATCTCAGTCTGATAGTAATTCATCTGAAGATGAAATGAAGGATACTGCAGCTAACGAGAAAGCTCTGAGTAGGGTTAAAAAGGCCATCAAGGAGAATGACCGCACCATAACCTTATCTGTGGGGCAATTGACAACTGGAGTTACTATTAAAGAGTGGTCTGCCGTGCTTATGCTGTCTGATATTAAATCTGAGTCGTTGTACATGCAGGCAATATTCCGTTCTCAGAACCCGTATGAATTTATAGATAATAACGGCAATCTCTGTCGTAAAAAGTCGGCTTACGTCTTTGATTTCTCGCCGAATCGCGTACTTAAAGTTTATGACAAGTTTGCCAACAGTCTATTGGCGGACGTAGCCAGAGGTGAAGCTACAGAAAAATCAGAGAGCAAAACGTGGCAGAATTGCTGAACTACTTCCCTGTCTTAGCGGAAGATGAATCTGGTAAGATGATCGAATTGGATGCAGAGCAAGTTTTGACTTTCCCTAAAGCCATCGTCGCGAAGGAGGTCGTGAACCGTGGTTTTGTTACTAATTTGTTATTTGTAAACATTAACAACGTCTTCAATATTCCTTCTGAAGTGATTGCAGCATTAAATAAGGCTCCTTCAACTAGCGATACTGATAAGCAAACTAAAAGCGAAGAAGTTCAACACGACCCAGATCGTAAAAAGAATCGAGACCACAGAATATCTGTAAATAAGGATAAACTACTCGGTAATAAGGTTTACACTTCAAGAATGCAGGATATTGTGTTGTCTGCGGTTGATTCGGATATGGAGGCAGATGAGATCGTTGAAAAAATTACCGCTGACTGCATGTCTGAAATATCTGAGCCCCTTGAGAAATATAAAGATTCCTCCTATTCTCCTTCAAAGACAGAGCTTGACAATATTAAAAGTGGACTCTACGAAAAGGTTAAAGAAGCGGCAGAAGAGTTTGTGTCTGGCGATATAGCAGACAGAATAGCTCAGGATAAGTTAACGGATAGTCTGGCGAATATAATTGAGAAAGATCTCCCTAACGATACCGTCATTCATAAAGAAGAGGATAAGTACGAAAAAGAAGAAATCTGAAATGGACCAAATTAGGAGGAAATTGCGTACATTTACTCGCGCTATTCCTTCATTTATTATGGCTGCCAGTACAGATGTAGATAAAATCACATTAGATAACATCGAGGATACTGTTTCTGACAAGGATTTTGAGGAATTATTCACAGAAAAAGACAGTGAGCCATTTACAAAAGACGATTTCCGTAAAATTCGCGGCCCATGGACAAATCCAGAAACCGGCGAAACATTTGAAGGATTTTTTGATCGCTATACATTTAACGCTGCCATTCGAGAGTTTGAGGAGAAGCGACAGGAAATTGCGGATTACCTCTCCCCTGGCGCCAAAGAAGACATTTTCTCTTACATTCGCCCGTTAAAAACAAATCAGATTTTTACGCCAAGGGGAGTTGTAAATAAAATGCTTGATTTGCTGGAAGAAAATAACCCTGGCATATTTGAAGATCCAAATGCGACATTTGCGGATTTATATGTAAAGAGCGGCTTGTATCTTACGGAAATAGCAAAGAGATTAAACAGAGGGCTTGAGAGTAAAATACCAGACAAATCAGAAAGAGTGAAACACATCCTTGAGAAGCAACTTTATGGATTTGCGCCAACGAATATTATCTACAACATCGCACGCAAGTACATTTACGGGACATTTTCGGGTATTGATAATAGTAATCTTAAGCAATTAGATTTAACGGACGCGTTTAAAAAGGGAGAGACATTAAATATGAAATTTACTGCAGTAGTTGGGAATCCGCCGTATCAGGAAAATGACAATGGAGCTCGAGCTGACGGTTCAGCTAATGCTAGCGCTAGCCCAATATATCAGTATTTCGTCGAGGAGTCTAAGAATTTCAGTGATATTCAGTGTCTTGTTATACCGTCGCGATGGGCTATGGGTGCAGGTAAAGGCTTAAAGAAGTTCACAGAAAGTATGCTTAAAGATCATCACATACAATCATTTTATTATTTTATGGATTCAAAAGATATTTTTCCTAATAATGATATAAAGGGAGGAATTTGTTACTTTGTACGAAATAGAAATTATACAGGAAAGGCAAAAATAACCGTCAAGGATACTGCGTCGGAAGAAACTATGTATAAGTTTCTCGATGAAGAAGGGGTTGGGATTTTTATTCCGTATGCTGAGCTTGCTGATATTTAGGGAAAGTGAAAAAAGAAACAGTTGACTTTAAAGAACAGAATATGCAAAAAATCGTTTCGGTGCGCAAGCCGTACGGCTTGAGCACCGACTTTTTCACTAGTCAGTCTAAATATAATTTGCCACCTGTAAATATCAAAAAGCAGAAAGATGATGATATAGAAATAATTGGTCTATATAAAACCAAGAGGACTTCTAGGTTCGTCCCTAGAGACTATCCCATTCCTGCAGGGGGCGATACGATAGGCAGATGGAAAGTGTTCATACCATATGCTTATGGATGCGGAGCTATAGGTGAGACCATACCGTCGCCGATACTCGGCTCGCCGATACTCGGCTCGCCGATACAGATATGTACAGAAACTTATTTGAGAATTGGATGTTTTAATACTAAATTTGAGGCTGAGGCTTTGCTGAAGTATATAAAAACGAAATTCTTCCGAACGATGGTTGGAATATTGAAAACTACACAGCACTCGACGACTACATATAAGTATGTGCCAATTCAGGACTTCACTCCGGAATCAGATATTGATTGGTTGAAATCTATTGAAGAGATTGATAAGCAGTTGTATAAAAAATATAATCTAAGCGATAAAGAAATTGCCTTCATAGAAGAAAAAGTTCGCCCGATGGAATAAAATTACATGCCAGACTCTGCTGTTGACATCCTTGAAAACACTATTCGCCGCCACGGCGACTTGTTGGATGTTCTTTTGCTGGACAGGACGCGGACGACTAAGAGAAAATCGCATAACATCCTATGGGCTACTGATTCCTATGTTGGGCATAATCCAAAGCAAGAAATATCGATTTTAGACATCACTGGGTCAAATACGTATTTAATACAGCCCAGAATTGCTAAATCAAAGGAAGAGCAAAAAAGCCGCACAAAGGATAAGGCTGAGGTTTTTACGCCAAAGAATATTGTCAGTCAAATGAACAGGCAGATAGACTGGAGTTCAGGAAACTGGCCGGCGGATGAGAATAATTGGAAGGATTATGTTAAAGAGCTTCATCTGGAGATAACCTGCGGTGAGGCGCCGTTTATAGTCGGTCGATACAATGCCGCTAGCGGAAAAAAAGTGTTGAAACTGTCTGACAGAGTGGGATTTTTAGACCGTAAACTTCAAGTTGTCGGTTCGTATTGTAATGATAAGAAAGAATGGCTGAAATGGGCGATTGTTGCTTTTCAATGCTCTTACGGATATGAATGGCAAGGTGATAATCTTCTTCTGGCCAGAGAGAACCTTTTATACACTTTCATCGACTACTGGAATGACAAATTCCCTAACGATAAGATAAATCTTGACAGGAAAATATCAAAAGAAAAAATGGAAATGTTATTACGGATTGCGGAAATTATTTCTTGGAACATTTTCCAGATGGACGGAATTAAAAACGTAATACCAATGAGTTGTCGTCATGAAGTGATAGAAAAAGAAATCCCCCCTATGGTCAAATTATGGGGCGAATCTCCAAAGGTTATTAAGAATGAGTGTGCTGGGTGCAAAAATAATGACCACTTTAAGCATAATGGTAAATATGTCTTTATCATGGATTGGGAAAAAGGAAAACCAGTTAAATTTATAAACTTAATGAAGGAAGAATGAAAAAGATCCGCATCTCTGCGAATCAGTGTTTCATATGGAGCCACGATCGGGGCTTGAACCCGAGACCTCATCCTTACCATGGATGCGCTCTACCAACTGAGCTATCGCGGCGTAACAGGCTTAATTTTTAGCATATTAAGCCGTGTTTAATCAACTGAGTTATTTTTTTACGAGTAGATTTTTTTGGCTGGCGTGCCGGCTTCTTTTGGCAGTTTTGGCGTGACAAACGCTTCTATTATTCCCCACGCTATGCTATTGACCAAGAACGTAACGAACAATATTCCTGACGCTGATGCCGCCAGGTGTGCTGATGAGGCGTTAAATAATGTCAATAATCCCGCTACAGCCAGCCCGATTATGGCTAGCATAATATAAGCGTATTGTAATTTCAATCGTTGGTTTTTTTCGCTATTCCATAATGCCAGAATAGATTTTGTAAATTCAAACATATTCATATAATAGCACATATGCTTATAAAAGTCAATATTATACTCTTTTCTTGTCTAAAAAAATCGCCCGTAAAGGCGATAATTCAATCTTGGTGCTGGAAGTAGGACTCGAACCTACGAAGCCTTACGGCGGGAGATTTACAGTCTCCTGTGATTGCCACTACACGATTCCAGCGTGATGTGGAGCCGCTTCTCGGGCTCGAACCGAGGACCTACGGTTTACAAAACCGTTGCTCTAGCCAACTGAGCTAAAGCGGCAACTGAATTTATTTTATCAATTTTTTCTCTCCGTGACAAGAGCCTACATAACTATTTTTCGTGGTTGATGTATTTTGCGCTGCTGGCGTGGGCGTGGTGCTTCAGTTTTACTGTTGTCGACGCCACAGGAGCGATCATTTTTGTAGCTTTCTTACGTAATTCTTCAGCTAATTCAGCCTGTCCGGCATTGTCGTAAGCTTCCGCTAGGATCTTCAGGGTTTGAGGAATCGGCTCCAGCTCAACAGCCTTTTCCAGTGCATTAATAACCTTCTTCGTGTTCCCTATTTTTTCCTGAACTTTGGCGTAAGCGATGTAGCGCGCAGCCAAATCATCTTCCATTTCCAATGCCTGCTCAAATGCTAGAGACGACTTTTCATAGTTCTCTGTTTCGTAATAAATTAAGCCGACGTTATGAAGGCTGGAAGCGCTTGGCTCGAGACTCTGAGCAATCTCAAAGCATTCGATAGCGTCCTTATACGCCTTCTGCTTAGCATATAAAATTCCCAAACGGTTATATGCAGTGGCATTTTTCTCATCAACGCGTAAGATTGTTAGCAGAGCTTTTTCTGCGCGCAGGTACTTATTCTCACGAATCGATTCTTGGGCAATTTCCCATAATTGATCAAGTTTATTAGTAATCTTAGTTGGCAGATCGCCAGTTTCTTTAATTGACGGATGATAAAAAATCGCCCAAATCATTAAAAATTAGAATGAGGAATAATCCAAACATATCTATACTATTATATCACAAGTTGCGTCAGTGCCAGCCTGATGTTGGCGTTGGATTTTAATGCGCTCGCAACAGAGGTGATTTTTTTCAAGTTGCTCTTCAAGCAACGGATTTATTCCGCGCGATAAAGATTGAAAGCGAATCATATTTACTATGATGTCCGTCAGCAATATCGCTTTTTGGCGGTCAGAAAAGTATTTGACGAGATTCTTAAACGTGTCGTATTCTCGATTTGTGGCTAAAATTTGCTTTGCGTCGGTGGCTAATTGTCGATATTCGGCGAATTTTTCTGGATTTTTCCGCCAACTCTTTAATCAACAATGGTCTGCCAGCCGCCAAAAAAAGGATCTGTTGGCTGGAGGCTGTGTCTAGATTGTACTTTTCAAGCAGTTTTTTTATCTTGGGCGGATGTCGTTTTATGAAGCGTCAACGTCTGACAACGAGATCTAACAGTATCAAGCATCAACTTCGGATTTTTCGCAACAAGGATAAAATTGGTGTTTTTATTCGGTTCTTCCAGCGCTTTCAGGAATGCATTTTGCGACGGCTCGGTCATTGAATCGGCTTCGTCAATGATAATAATTCGACGATTTATGGCGTAAGTTCGGAGCATAGAGATGAGCTCGCGGATTTGATCAACGGATATGGTTTGCTTTTCTGGAAGCGGTTTCAGGTGAAAAGTATCGCTATTTTTTGCTAACATTTGAGCCACGCCCAGCCCATCAAGTCCGTAATCCGCAATCACCAAAAGCGCGTGAGGCAATTGCGATGAAATCTGGCTGATTTTTTGAGTATCTCGAGCAGATATAATCACTTCAGACATCTATAAATCCTCTGGGAAGAATCTCTTGAATTCGTCAGGAATTGCGGCTTCAAAAATTTTTCTCTCACCAGACGGCAAAGTTATCTCTAGTTTTTGAGCATGCAACATCATACGACAATTCGAAGACTTTCCGTAAACTCGATCACCAAGAATCGGTGCATTCAAATGAGCCAAATGGACGCGCAATTGATGAGTTCGACCAGTGGTCGGCTTCAATTCCACAAGCGACTGAGTATCATTTTCCGCCAAAACATGGTAAGTCGTCTGAGCTGGTTTCCCGTTCGGATCTATACGAAAAGTGCTCGGCGCTGAAGGATTGCGACCAATTGGCAGATCAATTTTTGCGGCATTCAACTTTGGCTTGCCGTCGGTTATTGCTATGTAGGTTTTCTTGGCGGTTCGTTCGGCAAATTGCCTCTGTAGATGTGCGGCAGATTCTGGGTTTTTGGCGATAATCAGTAGTCCTGAGGTGTCGCGATCAAGCCTGTGAACAATTCCCGGACGATCCGTGTCTGTCACAAACGAAGTCTTCGGGCGAATTATCTCCGCAACCGTCGGCTCGTCAGAAAGTCCGCCCTTTGCGTGCGTCAATAGCCCGCTTGGCTTATTGACGACAATCACATCGTCATCCTCGTATAAAATCGGCAGATCAACGTCCATCTGCTCTTTTTCTGGCAAATTAAGCGCAATTTCATCAGTTTCATCAACCTCAAATTTTGGTGTCGTCACGGCTTTATTATTAACCGAAACATATCCAGCTTTTATGTATTTTTGCCAAAGACTTCGGGAAATTGTCGTGTCGAATTTGGTCGATAAATAAATATCCAAGCGCACTTTGGTTGGCGAAATTTGGAACATTATGACATATTTTCCCTGGAACGGCGTTTCGATAAATTCTGGATCTAGTGGATTCGGCAAAATCTCGGCATTATCTGGTCTTTCTGTCCACAATTCGTCAATAGATTCTTCGTCGACAATCGAACCATAAAGCAGTGCAAAATGCTGCTTGTTCAAAATAAAATCCGCAAAAACATGAGATTTGTCTGTTTGAATTTCCAATCGACGCAGCGCTTTGACAGGCGTATTGTCGTCTGCTAATTTGTACAATCTAGCTATTTTCAGCACTGTCCGAGGTAATATTTTCACGAGATTTGCCCCCTATTTTCGAAGCCCTACGGCTTTTTGAACGTGATACAAAGTTTCATTAGCGATGACATTCATGTCTTTTTCACTAGAAGCCAGCTTTTCTTCAATTGCTCGCTCATCAACCGCCGCAAGCCGATTCTGGAAATTCTCCAAAAATTCCGCAACTTCATCAGCTACAATTCGCTTGAAATCGCCATAACGATCCATTCCAAAGTACTCGTTGGCGGTCTGCTCCAGAGTAACTTCCCTGCCAGCATCTTGTCGAACCAAAGTCAAAATCTCCAGCAAATTAGAAATTCCTGGCTGATTTTCCTTGTCGTATTGAACTTTGCCAATTGAATCTGTTGTTGCGCTCATTATTTTCTTATGTGCCGATTTTGGATCGTCAGAAAGGAAAATAATTCCCTTGCCACTCTCGTCAGATTTGCTCATTTTCTTCGCTGGATTCACGAGATCTTTAATCCTCAATCCTTGGTCTTTTCCGAAGAATTGATGCTGCTGAATTACGGGTTTTGGAACGATAAATAGATCACCAAACTTACGATTCATTCGTTCAGCAATATCACGCGTGAACTCCAAATGTTGGGTCTGGTCGTCGCCAACTGGCACGTAAGTCGCGCCGTAAAGTAGAATGTCGGCAGCCATCAGGATGGGATAGTTAAATAGCCCAACGGAGGCATCGCCTTTACTCCCCTTATCCTTAAACTGTGTCATTCGACTCATCTCGCCAAATCCAGTAAACAGTCCAAAATCCACGCCAGTTCGCTGTGCGCCGAAATGCGACTTTGGCGGTAAAGATGAATGGAAGAATTGTCCAGTGGCAATCCGGCGGCGGTATAAACTCGCGCGTTATTCAGGATACTGTCGTATAGCTTACTGTGGTCAATTGGCGTCGTAAAACTGTGAAGGTCTGGGATGAATAAATTGATATCGTATTCGTCCGAGCGGCGTTTCGCCATGTTGATAATTGGCAAAATAGCCCCAAAGTAATTACCTATGTGGATGTTGTTGTTGGCGCGCACACCAGTGAGGATGACGGGTTTTGATGGTTTCATTAGATATATTATAACATTATTCGATCGTTAAGTAATGGGATGATAGTTGCTGCTTTATAATCTTTAAAGATTTTTTATATGTAGACGCTATATCATTTTCCATCTTTCGTATAGCTGATACATCACTGGCTTGGGATGCTGCTATACCATCAAAGTTACTTGCTAAATTATCCCAGTCAATTGTTGGATAGTCAACTTTATCGCAGTCAGTCAATCTCGCCATTGCAAAACACAATACATCAAGCGACACAGCTGTTCCGATTTTATCTTGCGAATCTCGGTAGAGATCAATGATTTCGCGAGCAATGATAGCCTGTTGAACGTAGTCGTTGTCGACTTCCATATGTCTATTCTGTTTCATATTGATAAGTATACGCTAACTAACGTTATTTTGCAGATTCCTAATGCTTGTATCATACGGAATTTTCCATAATTCGCCGTCAATGTTTAGGTTTTTCAGAAAATTGCACATTTGTTGCTGAATGTTTTTTTACGTCGATATTGTCTTCGGTCAAAACTTCCAACTCAATAAATAACCCCAATCCAGCAACTTCGTCGATACAGATTGTATATTCCTAAGTCTTTGACTCAAGGCGAATCTTATCAACTGTAACGACTTTTTGCCATCCTAATGCCGTGAGCATTTGGCGCGCCGCATTTCCGTCATCAACTGCAAATTCGTATTCATCAGACACTAGCTTCGTCTGTCCCTCGACCTTCAGCGTCATCAAGCTTTGTTGCAGCTCACCAGTTTCCGGATTAAGAACATCGCGCACTCGCATAATTTTTGAGCCAGGCATAATTGGCGCGTCAACTTGCTCGGGCAATAGAAAAACCGTATCAATTTGGTGTTTGCTTAATATGGGTGCGATAAGTTGCTCTTTAAGAATGGTGAGAAGATCGCTCTGCGTTATGTCGCCCGATATCTTAAATTTGGATTCTACTTCAATCATAAATTTCCTCTTTTGGATTTTGCTGTAGAATGACTCGTTTTTAGTGAATACTCTCCCGCCAAATAATCTTTCATAACTCCCGACAGCTTCTTTGCGCATTTGTCGGTTATTTCATGCCGCTGAGTTGCCATTGACGTATGGGTGATATTGTTATGATCTTTTGCTAATTTCTTCAGGTTTCTCTCGACAATCAGCGGGTCAAGTTTGCCAGACAAAATAGCAATCGGAAGAGTGAGTTCGGCGATATCACTCATTGTCGTCTGATTGATAATCGCGGTGTTCAGGGCGATTAAAAACGACTCAGAGGTAACCTCATCAACCTTAAATCCTGCGTCAGGCCAAATATTATGCCGATCGGCGAATTGCAAAAAGCGTTTCGAACTGCGCGGATGACTATTGAAAAATTCATAAAGCGTACGTAAAATCTTCTCTGGATGATGGATTTTTTCGTCGACCCTCGGATAATATATTGGCGGACTGCACAAAATAAGCGACTTACTTAACTTCGGATATTGCTTAGCAAGCTCTACCGCGGCCAGCGACCCCATAGAATGACCGATGACAACATCAACGTGATTTATAAATTCCCTACGCAAAGTAGCGGCGATGCTTGCGGCTTGGTCGTGAACATTGTAGGTTTTCCAATCAGGCTTGGGCGAATTGCCAAATCCCAGCATGTCAATTGCTATAACTCGTGCATCCTTCGGTAAATATGGCTCCAGCGGCGTCCATGTTTGCCACGAAGCTCCCAGACCGTGAATGAGTAAGATTGTCGCTTTCGGTTTTTCTGGACGAGAAAAATAATGCACGTTCAATGCATACGGAATCCGTAACCATCGATGGATAATCTTGTCCAACATATTTTTAGTATACTATGAAAATACTCCGCCTGCATGTGAAACGGAGTATTTTGTGATAGCCTTTTCTGTACTAACGCTTAGAGAATTGTTCGCGCTTACGAGCAGAACGAAGACCGTACTTCTTGCGCTCTTTCTCGCGTGGGTCACGCTTCAATAGTTCAGCCTTCTTTAGAACTGGACGCAGGTCGGCGTGAGCTGCAGTCAAAGCCTTTGCAATACCAAGCTTGATAGCATCAACTTGACCAGCCAGACCCCCACCTTTAACTAGGATAGTAACGTCGTATTCCTTTTGCTTGCTGACAATTGCAAGTGGGTCGGTTACTTCTGCTAGTAAGGTTTTGTTGCCGTCTAGGTACTCAGCAGCAGGCTTGCCATTGATTGTAATGGTGCCTTTGCCAGGAAGTATGCGAACGCTTGCTGAAGCACTCTTGCGTCGTCCTAGGCCGTAGAAATAAGTATCAGCAGCCATATTACTTTACCTCAACTTTCTCTGGTGTTTGTGCTGTGTGAGCGTGGTCGCTGCCAGCAAAAATGCGTAGGCGCTTTAGGCGCTCTGCTTGCAATTTGTTCTTTGGCAACATACCTTTAACAGCTTCTTCAATAATTCGCTCTGGGTGGCGTTCGCGCATTTCTTTGAATTGTGTTTCCTTAATTCCACCTGGGAAACCACTGTGGCGATAGTAATATTTATCAGTTTCCTTGTATCCAGTAACGACTGTCTGCGCAGCATTGATAACAACTACGTAGTCGCCACCGTCAATATGAGGAGTGTAAGTTGGCTTGTATTTACCAGTCAAATGCTTAGCAATTTCTGTAGCCAAACGTCCAAGTGGTAATTCGCTAGCGTCAAACAATACCCAACGGCGAGAAACTTCAGATGGTTTTTGTGAATAAGTCTTCATCTTATTTTCCTTCCTTTGGCATTGGTTTAATATCGTCAACAAACTCGATGATTGCCATTTGAGCGCCGTCGCCGACTCGCAAACGTGTTCGTTCAACGCGAACGTGTCCGCTAGTTCGGCCACTTAGCTGTGGCGCGATTTCATCAACTAGTTTGTAAGCAGCAGCACGTGTGCTTAATGCTGCAATCACCTGACGTCGGCTAGCTAGGTCGCCCTTTTTAGCCTTGGTGATGATTTTTTCAATGTGACGCTTTAGTTCCTTAGCCTTTGGCAAGGTGGTCTCGATTTTTCCGTACTCAACCAAGCTGGTAGCCAGACCTTTGAGTAGGGCTCGTCGCTGATCACGCTCGCGGCCGAACTTGCGCCCTTGATATCCGTGTCTATGCATAGTTAAAACTCCAACTCCGCCATCTTGTCACGTACTTCGTCTAGCGCTTTTGAACCAAAGCCCTTCAATTCTCGCAAATCTTGCTCGGTCAAAGTTACTAAGTCGCGAATAGTGCGGATTTCATTGTTAATTAGCGCGTTCGTCGTACGGGCGCTTAGTTTAATTCTTCAATTGGCATTGCCAACTCTGACTCTTCGTCTTCCTTAGCTGCACCAAGTGCTGGCGCACCAGTTACCATCGTATTGCCAGCCAAAGCTGTGTATTGGTTGACAAGAATCGCTGCCGCCTCTTCGAACGCCTCACGAGGTGTGATTGTGCCGTTAGTTTCAATAGTGATTGCCAATTTGTCCAAGTTTGTCTCCTGACCAACACGAGTTGAGTCAACTTTGTAGCGAACACGTAGAACTGGTGAGTACATTGCGTCGATAGCAATCATGTCACTGTGCAAACGCTTTTCGCTTGACTCTTCAATTGTCTGGTAACCGCAACCTGCCTCAACTACCAAATCCATAACCAAATGCTTGTTTGGGTCATCGATTGTAGCAATTACTTGCTCTGGGTTAACAACTTCAACATCAGCATTAGTTTTAATGTCAGCGGCAGTTACTTCGCCAGCGCCAGATTTCTCAATGCGTAGTTCAACTGGATCATCAGTAAATACGCGTAGGTGAACGTTCTTCAAGTTCAACATAATGTCGACAACATCTTCTTTGATGCCTTCAACAGTAGTAAACTCGTGAGTTGCGCCCTCAATCCTGAAAGCTACAACTGCGCCACCGCGAACGCTTGACAATAGAACGCGTCGCAATGAGTTGCCAAGAGTATTACCGTAGCCTGGGTGAAGTGGCTCGATTAGAAAAGTAGCACTGGTTGCTGAAATATCATCAACGCTCGCGAGTGCTGGATTGTAAATTGCTTTTGCCATAATTCTTCCCTAACCCTTCTTTTATCGTGAGTAATACTCAACAATTAATTGCTCGTTGATGTCAGCTTCTGCTTCCTCGCGCTTTGGCAAACCAGTTACTTCAATCTTCAGTTTCTTGCTATCAGCTTTTAGCCAACTTAGTGGGCCTTGGACTGAATTGTTGATTACATCGTCAATTCGTGTAAAGTACTCTGACTTGGTACTCTTTGGACGAACTGTGATGACATCGCCAGCTTTAACGCGAATCGATGGAATATCGACGCGTCGGCCGTTCAATTCAAAGTGTCCGTGGCTAACTAGTTGACGAGCTGCGCGACGTGATACGGCAAATCCAGAACGATAAACAACGTTATCCAAACGGCGCTCTAATAGTTTCAACAAGTTTTCGCCCGCCAAGCCTTCTTGAGCGCGTGTTGCCTCGTCCATCAAGCGAGCAAACTGCTTCTCAACTAGACCGTACAAGCGACGAACCTTCTGCTTTTCACGAAGCTGTGTAGCATATAGACTTGGCTTATTCTGACGACCATGTGCGTGCTGACCTGGAATGCCAGATTTTTTCGCCAAAATTTTATGTGCTTTTGGATGAAGCGCATAACCTTCGCGGCGGCTTTGCTTGACAATTGGTGAATTATCTCGTGCCATAATTATGCCCTCCGTGCCTTTCGTGGACGAACACCACCGTGAGGCACGCCAGTTACGTCCTTAATGCTTTCTACTGAGATGTCGAATGCGCTGACCGCACGAATAGCGGCGTCACGACCCAAGCCGACACCTTTCACGAAAACGTCAACAGACTTCAAGCCGTATTGAGATTTCGCAGCTTCAGCAGCTTTTTCAGCAGCAACCTGTGAAGCGTAGGCTGTACCTTTTTTACTTCCACGGAAACCACATGCACCAGCTGATGAAGCAGTTAGCACGTTACCCTTCTTGTCGGAAAAAGTAACGATAGTATTGTTAAATGTTGCCTGAATGTGCAGCTGACCAGCTGGGACTGATCGGCGCTGCTTCTTCTTGGTAGATTTTGCGTCTGCCATTTCTTAGTCCTTTCTTTAGGTCTTACTTGCTGCTTTTGGTTGTGTACCGCCCACGGCGATGGCGCGACCCTTGCGAGTTCGTGCATTCGTACGAGTCCGCTGTCCGCGTGTTGGCAGTCCTGCTTTGTGGCGAAGACCGCGATAGGCGTTGATATCCTTCAAGCGCTTAATATTGTTTGTCACCAAGCGCTGGAGATCACCTTCAACGGTGTATTCGCTGTCAATAATTTCGCGAATCTTGTTTTCTTCAGCCTCGGTGAGATCTTTCACCCGAGTGGTCGGCTCAATTTTAGCCGCCGCAAGGATGCTCGAAGCGTGTTTTGGCCCAATACCGTAAATATAGGTGAGCGCAATTTGCACCTGCTTCTCTGTTGGGATAACTACCCCAGCAATTCGAGCCATGCTTAACCCTGCCTTTGCTTGTTCTTAGGTTTTTTCTTGTTGATGATATATAGTCGGCCTTTGCGGCGAACAAACTTATCATCGGGACTGATTTTTTTCACACCTGCACGAACTTTCATAAAGTGCTTAAATCTCCCTTCCCGAGTAAACCCGAGATTACCGTTAATATTTAACTACCGACCTTGAGGTCGATCGTCACGTAGGCGGAAGCTGATTCGTCCCTTTGTAAGATCGTAAGGGGTCATCTCAACCTCAACCTTATCACCAGGCACCAGACGGATATAATGCTTGCGCATTCGTCCTGAAATGTGCGCGATGATACTATGGCCATTCTCCAGTTCTACCTTAAATTGAGTATTAGGCAGTGCTTCCACTACCTTTCCTACCATTTTGATGACTTCCTTTTGACTCGCCATAAGTTACAGTTGTCAATTATACAGTACTAGATACAGTTTGACAAGGGGTTTTCGCTGTAAATTTGCGTGCTATAATTGAGTCATCAAATTTAACATAAGGATTTTTATGGCAAGCAAGAAAAAACCAGCAAACTTTAAGGTTACAAAATCGAAGAATGAGATAATGACCGCGGTGCTAATCGGTCTGGTGACGGCTTTGATAGTGATAGTTATTGGCGTAATTTTATTACACGCCAATCAAACTTCCGACAAGACGTTTCAAACAGTCGAAAATGTTGACGGTGGATCCGTGAACTTGGGTTCTCTAGGCTTCCGAGTTGAAGGAGGTAAAGCGGTTATTCGCAACGATTCAGTCACACAAGAGATTCGCGATTTTCTGAAGGCAGATGTGAAGAAGTCGGGCTGTAAGAATAACAACGGCGTAGATGTGGTAATTGCTCATTCCCAGGACGAGAAACAGTTGTTATTGGGCTATGGTTGCGGCAATTCTGCGGCACGAATGTTTGCAGTTAAGCAAGACGGCGGCTGGAAAGTAATTTCCCCAACCAACCAATTTAACTTGTTCGACATTCCGAGCTGTAAGATGGTTGATGAAAATAACATTAGTAATGAAATTGCGCCAGTCTGCCAAAATGAGAAAAAAATTGGCGACAATTTATCTTACGATTACAAAATACGATAATCCATTCACAAAAAGAATTCCCCGCTTTCTGGCGGGGAATTTTAATGTCAATTATTTTTTCTTAAACAAACGGCGTTTCTTACTCTTCTTTTTGTCGCTATCAAGCAGCTCGTCTGGATCAAAGTCATCATATGTAACCATCAGCGCACGAGAGTTGACTTGTCGCAGAGTTTCAGGGCAACTGATACGATAATCAAGATTCCCGTACCGCCGATTGATAAACGCAAACCTTGCAGGCCTGTTAAATTGTACGTGAGATATTCCGCGACAAATGGCAAAATAGCCACGATTCCTAGGACAATTGAGCCGAACAAAATCAAGCGATTGACGGTTCTCATAAGGTATTTTTCAGTCTGAGCACCCGGACGTACACCTTCAATAAATCCGCCCTGCTTCTGCAAATTTTCGGCAATTTCATTAGCGTTAAAGACGATTCCAGTGTAAAAATATGTAAAGGCGATAACCAAGATAAAGTATAGCGTTGGGTAAATAAACGCTTCAGCGGTGTTTCCTGTAAACGAACCTGCGTTTGGAGCTTGGAACCAAGTGATCAATTTGTTGGCGGTCGGCAAAAGATCGGCGTTACCAGACGCTTTCATAACTTGACCGACGAATTGCGGCAAGCTTAAGAATGCAACCGCGAAGATAACCGGAATAACTCCCGCAGCGATCAACTTAACCGGCAAAATACTTTTTACGTCGCCGTAATTACTGTTTCCGTGAACGCGCTTTGCGTAGTTAATTGTAATAACGCGCTGAGCTTCGTTGATTTAACTAGGAAGTAAAGGACGATGAGTCCGGCGATTGACATGATTAATATCGTCCAGAACATAACTGGGTTTACAGGGAGAGTGAACCAGTTGAAGACGTTCAGGCTACCAGATGAGGTGTTGAACAATGATGAGATTAATGACGCGAGCATTTGTGGCAATTGGCTAATGATACCAGCGAAGATTACGATAGAAATACCGTTGCCGATTCCCTGCTCAGTGATCAACTCACCGAGCCACATCAGAAGAACAGAGCCTGCCGTCATTGAGGTGATCGAAACGATCCATTCCATCATCGTAGGGTCGGCCAATGTCGTACTGCCGCCTTGAAGAACTGTTTGCCTTAAGATGAAGATGAAAGCGATTGACTGGACAATAGCAAGCGGCACAGTAATAACGCGCGTCCATTGCTGAATTTTTCGGCGTCCAGATTCACCATCTTTGTGTAGTTCCTCAAGCTTTGGAATGGCTTTGGTCAGAAGCTGAATGATAATACTGGCAGTAATGAATGGACTAAGTCCGACCAACACCAGAGAGAAGCTCGACAACGCACCGCCAGATAGCAAGTTCAAAATTCCACCGAGGTCAGATTGCCCAAGTACCGACGAAATTGCATTACGTAGTTGCGTTGGTTCCGCCAACGGCACTGGAATGTGCGCCAATAATCGATAGACAACGATTATTCCCACGACGATAAATAGTCGTTTTTGCATATCTTTATTTTTCAGCGAGCGGAAAATTATTCTCCAATTCATGTCTTAGCCCCTCATAGTCACTAACAATTCTTAACTCTGTTAATTATACATTACCTTAGCGGATATTTCCATACTAAAAACATAAAAGCGTATGCGTTATTAATAAAACCACGGCTTTAGAGTAAAAGAAAACCCCCTTCTCTATCGAAGGAGGTTTATCATTGACGAGAAAAATTATTTCTCTTCAGCTTCTTTCGCACTTTGGCGTAGAGGTGTAGCTACTTTCTCAAATGAGCCACCAGCTTTTTCGATAGCGGCAACAACTGAAGCTGAGGCAGCTTGTACTTTCAAGTCAACCTTAGCCTTCAATTCACCACGAGCAATCACCTTAACCGTATGGAATGGAGTTGCAATGTAGCCTTCAGTGAACAACAAAGCATTGTCGACAGTTTTGCCGTCAAATGCGTTCAAATGATCCATGTACACAACTTGAGCTGGAGTTCGCAAACTCTTAAATCCGCGAGCCTTTGGTATAGCTTGAGCCAACGGACGCTGACCACCTTGGAACATCGCGCGGAGCTTCTTACCTGTTCGAGCATTCTGACCTTTAGTACCGCGACCAGCAGTTTTACCTTGACCGGCAGCAATACCGCGACCAACACGTTTTTTATTCCTGTTTGCTGAAACTTGGAGATCATTGTACTTCATTATTTAGCCTCCTTTTTAGCAACCTTTTTTACAGGCTGAGCGCTTAGCCATTGATCGCGTGGAACTAATGACTTTAGAGCTTCAATAGTCGCGTAAGCAATGTTAACCTTGTTGGTTGAGCCAAGAGATTTAGTCAATAGGTTGCGAATTCCTGTTACACCGATAATTTGACGAACTACACCACCAGCGATAATACCGGTACCAGGAGCGGCAGGTTTGATCAATACGCGTGCGCCAGAAAATTTAACTTCGCTGTCGTGTGGAATTGTCTCGCCATTTAACGGCAATGTAATTAAATGCTTTTTAGCGACTGACGTAGCCTTAGCAACAGCAGCTTGAACGTCTGCACCCTTGGCAACACCGACGCCAACTTTATCTTTGCGGTTACCAACAACTACCAAAGCCTTAAACCGGAAGCGGCGACCACCTTTAACCACACGAGAAACGCGGTCAATGTTGATTACCAATTCTTCAAACTCTTTGGTGCGTCATCGCGCACATTTCGCCGGTCATCGCGGCGACCACCACGTGGATTTCGAGGTCGACGACCTTCTGCACGTGGGGTAGTATTTGCAGCTTGCTCTGCCATACTAAAACTCCAATCCTTCTTGGCGCGCAGCATCAGCCAAAGCCTTTAGGCGGCCAGCGTATTGACGACCATTACGATCAAACACCACTGCGCTAATCTTAATTTTCTTCGCTTTTTTAGCAATTTCAGTACCGATAGCAGCACTTTTTTCAGTCATCGCACCAGTCGCTTTTGTGCCAACTGTAGTTGCTGCAGCCAATGTTTTACCAGCTACATCGTCAATCAACTGTGCGCTAACGTGTAAATTGCTAATAGTAACTGTCAGGCGTGGGCGCTCTGCTGTACCTGAAACCTTAGCGCGAACGCGGTTTTTGCGAAGAGTGCGGTTGAGTAGCTTCTTATTTTCAGCCATGATTACTTACCTGTCTTTCCTGCTTTACGCAAAATCTGCTCGTCGACGTACTTGATACCCTTGCCCTTGTATGGCTCAGGTTTCTTCAAGGCGCGGATTTCCGCTGCAACTTGGCCAACTTGTTGTTTATTGATACCGCTAACAACGATAGTCATTTTTTCGTTGGTAACAGTTACGCCTTCTGGGGCTTTGTATTTGACTGGATGTGAAAATCCAAGTGCCATTTCTAGCTCGTTATTACTTGAGCTAACACGGAAACCGACACCGTTAACCTCTAGGCGTTTTTCATAACCTTTGGTTACGCCGATTACCATGTTGTTGATTAGCGCGCGCATCAGACCATGCTGACTACGGGCTACTTTGGACTCGTCCTTAGGATGTACCGTGACTTGTCCGTCTTCGACTTTCACCTCAACTGCTGGTGTGATGAATTGCTTCAATTCACCCTTTGGTCCTTTAACGACCACATCACCAGAGTCAACCGTGATTGTCACACCGGCCGGAATAATCACCGGCAGTTTCCGATTCGACTCAGACTCATTACTCACCTTTCGTGTGATTTGATATTAACTTCAGTATTTTAACACAGACTAGGGGTGAAATGCAAGGTTCTCAAGCTACGAATCAACCTCATATATATCCAACTCGATTGAATTAACCATTTGCCTTATTCGAGCACTATCTGCCATTTCCAACCAACCTTTGCCGCCAATAACACACCCTCCAAGGATCGCATTTAGCGTACTCCTATTTAATATAACCTGTTTATGACTATCCGAACATCGAACAAGAGCTTTTTGTAAATTATCACAAAAGACGGACGATGATAAATTTTTTATATACTCTAAGAAATCACACCCCAATTGATTAATTATTTTGTCATCTTTATTCAGCAATCCAAGAAACATTCTGTACCCAACCGAAATCGACGCCTCCGACCACTGATCGCCACGATCATATACGGTATATTTTTCTCGCACGACCGTTAAGAAATTGAGAGCCACAATCTGCATAACAATTGCCGCCAGAGCTTGATCAACCGGCGTCTGTATGTGACTTTCATCAATTGAATACTCCAGAACGCATTCACGAAAAAGGTTATCAGACTCTTTACTGTATTTTATATACGAAGTGCGAAAAAGCGTATTGACAGAGCTCTCATCGTGAGCCTTACGATACGCCATATCAATTTGCTTACGCCACGGAGAAATCTGAACTTCGCGTAACTTTTTACTCAGTTCACTCCGGTCGACTTCTACTATATTTCGATTCATTTCTATTCCACACTCGCCAGCAGCCCTCAAAATATCATCTTCTGGAATGACTAATTTATCAAACTCTCGCAATGCCTCGTCGTATGTCTTTTTCGCTTCCGGACTATATAATTCAGCATCTATAAAACAAGTGTCGCCATATGTTTGCGGACAGTATGATATCGCTCAGAATAAAGAACTCATTGTCTTGAAGACGCTTCAAAACGTACTGAGCTAATAAATGTTCATAAATATGAGCCAATAAACCGTTATTTTCAACTGTTTTATATAAGGATGAATATATCATTTTATTAGTTTCTTTGCTGACTAGGAAATACCCTCCCAGACATTTACATGACTGGGAGGGGGAACAGGTCATGATAGCAACATGTTCCTAGGATCCTAGGGACTATCCCTGACCCCTCGATTTGCTCCCGCTCTGGCTGATGGACGCCCCGTTATGGGGGTTGCTGCCACCGAACTTGGAGCTGCCGCGAGCCTGCTGTGCAGCCTTTCGGGCCGCACTCTGCTCACGGGACTGCGCGCTCTTGCTGGCGCGGGGAGTGAAGTTGGGCTTCGCCTTTGCCAAGCGAATCACACCCTTTCTCTCAAACCGTCACGGTATCTCCGCAACTTATTAAACAATAGCACATATCTATCGGATTAGCAATTTTTCGATATTTATGATAGTTGATATAATCATACTACCACCATTCTTTAACACCCTATAGACTTCCGAAATCGCTTGCTTTATATTAAAAAACGATGAATTATATGTTCTTAATGATATATATAAATCACCCCTTAGTTAAATTATAATATACAAAAAGCAGTAGAATTAGTATCATCACGTCCAAACAAAGCATATTTTTGGTGAATATTTGCCACCTTTATAATTGACTGATGGCTGAAGTTGAATCACTTTAATTCTAATGATAGTAAAAAGCTATTCCATCAAGTATTTTTTTATATTTTTAATTTTTCTCCGTTATCCCTATATTTTCAATAAAGTCTTGATCATGAGACACTATCACAACGCCTCCTCTATACTGACCTAGCGCCAGTTCCAAAGCTTCAATCGTAGGAATATCAAGATTATTCGTCGGTTCATCCAGGATGATAAGATCAGGAGAGTTCGTTGACATAGCAGCAAGCAAAACTTTAGCCCGTTCGCCACCGCTGAGATCTATTGCTTTTGTCGAAGAGATTGTTCGCTTATCTAGACCAAAACGAATTAAGATATTGATCGCGTCGTGTAATTCAAGTTTTGGCGATAAATACCGCAAATTGTCCAAAGGCGAGCTGTCTTTAAGAGGCAATGACTGCGGCTGATTCATGTATATTATTTTTGCATTTTCGCCTTTTTTTATTTCTCCGCGATGATACTCAGGTGTATTATTTCCCATAATAAAGTTGAGGAGCGAAGATTTTCCTGAACCATTCTCTCCCTGGATTAATATTTTATCGCCAGGACGCACATTAAAAGTAACGGGTCCTATCATCTTCTCTCCATCATGTGAAATACTTAGCGATTGCACAGAAACAAGGCTATGCTTCTTAGATGATACTTCATCGAAAGCAAACTTAATAGCAATTTCATCCTCCACCCTTTCAGGCTCATCCAATTGTCGCAGGCGAGACTCCACGCCTCCAGCCGCCCCTGCAATATTTGAAGATGCGCGCTCTTTACGAAAATTATCATTTAACTTATCACTATCCGATTTTTTGTGGCTAGCTTTGGCCGAATTCGCACGAATTCTCGCATCCCGCGCAACACGATATAGTCGCTTTTTCTCCTTTTCATATCGCTCATAGCGGTCGGTCATTGCTTGACGAGCTTCACGTCTTGCTTCAATATATTCATCGTAACCAAGATTGTACTTATTCACACCCTTGCCGCCAGTCAATTCTATAATCCGTTCCGTAGTGTTACGTAAGAAATGCCGATCATGAGACACGATCAAAAATGAAGCTGGCGAATTGTCGATAAAATCTTCAAGCAAAATTACTCCGCTGTCATCAAGATTATTAGTTGGCTCATCGAGCAAAATTAGATCATAACGAGACGCAAAAACTGCCGCCAAAGCTATCCGTGTGCGTTGTCCCCCAGAAAATGTATTCAGACATCTATCCGGATCAATGTCACCCAGATCTGCTCGTGATAAAGCCTTTTTAATCGTCGTGTCAAAATTTGCTACTTCGAATTTTTCATACCTCTCCAGAGCTTCGCCATAAATTAAGAGCGTCTTTTCACTAGCCTCTTGAGTTAACCTCTCACACTGATAATCAAATTCTTCTCTAGCCGACTTAACACCGGTCACCTCTTCTATAAAATCATAAACTGTCTTATCAAGCCATTTATTCAGGTTTTGCGGTAAAATACCTATCTCCTCACCACTCGAAATAATATCACCTGATGTAGGCTGGATATCTCCGTTTATTATTTTTTTAATAAAAGTAGTTTTTCCAGCACCATTCGGACCAACTAGTCCAATCTTATCTCCGGCGTTAATAGCAAAACTTACATCACTAAACAATTCTCGACTATTAGTTTCATAAGACACATCCTTAAGGTCGATCATATAACTATTATACTATCTCTGTATAGATAGATATAAAAAATAAACGCCCTGCAATGAGGACGTTTATTTGATTTGCGTGAGGCTTAGTAAACCTTCAACAACAATTCGCCACCAAGTTTAGCCTTAGCTGCTTCAGCGCCAGTCATGACACCTTTTGATGTTGAGATAAGTACCAAACCACGACCGCTTTTCACCTTTGGAATCTCTGCCGAGCCGACGTAAACGCGACGACCAGGTTTTGAGATGCGGGTAATTTCGTTGATAGTGCTGTTAGTTCCTTTTTCATTGATAGTAACTACCAACACGCCACGAGGCTTAGCATCTTCCAGCTTGACATCTGCCAAGTAGCCGTTTTTGACTAATTGTTCAGCGATGACTTTCTTCATCTTGCTGGACGGAACACGAACTTCCGTTTTGCCAACCAATTTCGCATTGCGGATGCGAGTCAGAAGGTCGGCGATTGGGTCTGTAGTTTGCATAGACATATTCTAATCTCCTTTCCTTCTTACCAACTACTCTTTGTTATGCCTGGGATTTCACCCTTGGCTGCTTTTTCGCGGAAATTGATACGGCTCAGGCCAAACTGACGCATGTAGCCGCGTGGGCGACCAGAGATGCTATCACGGTTCTTGTGCCTGGTCGGGCTAGAATTGCGAGGCAATTTCTGCAAACCATCGAGGTCGCCAAGTTCTTTCAACTCAGCACGCTTGGCTGCAAACTTGGCAATCATCTTTATACGCTTCTTATCACGAGCGACCATTGATTTCTTAGCCATTACTTGACGCCTCCCTTCTTCTCAAACGGCATACCGAATTTTTCTAGCAATGCCTTAGAAGCTTCCTTGTTGCCGTTCTTGATAACAAATGTAATCTGCAAACCGTGCAAAACCTGAGTTTCCTCGAATGTCAATTCTGGGAAAATCGATTGCTCGGTGATGCCGAGATTGTAATTGCCACCTTTATCAAACTTCAAGCCAACGCCGTGGAAGTCGCGAACACGAGGCAAAGCAACGTTAATCAAACGATCCATGAACTCGTACATACGAGCGCCGCGCAAAGTTACACTAACACCAATTGGCGCACCCATACCTTTACGAATGCTAAATGTCGCGATTGACTTCTTAGCTTGTCGAGCTACTGGAGCTTGACCGGTGATTTCTCGACAGTGTTTTTGACAATTTCGAAATGACGCTTGTCATCTTTCTTTTTGCCGGTACCAACGCTCACGACAATCTTTTCCAAAGCTGGCACTTCATGCACGTTCTTTAGATTCAATTCGGCTTGTAGTTCCTTAAGGTAAGTTCCTTGATACAAGGCTTTCAAGCGAGGAGCTGGCACGACAGTTTTCTTTTCTGCCATTATTTAATCTCCTTATTTTTTACCTGGCGAGCAACACGAGTTTTGCCGCCGTCAGCATTCTTTACTAAACCAACCCGACTAGTCTTACCTGATTTTTCGTCAACGACTAGAGCGACTTTGCTGATATCCATTGGTACGTGAATATCTTTTTTGCCACCTTTCGGATTGTACTGGCTTGGCTTAACATGGCGATGTCCAACACCAACACCTTCAACCAAAACAGTTTGGTCTTTTGTGTTAACTTTTAGAACTTTACCAGTTGTGCCTTTATTTTTACCAGCAATAATTTTTACGGTATCGTCTTTATGAATTCGAGCCATTAGAGTACCTCCGGAGCTAAGCTGACGATCTTCATGTAGCCCATATCGCGAAGTTCGCGTGGAACTGGACCGAAGACACGAGTAGCTTTTGGCTGCTTGTCATCGTTGATAATCACTACGGCATTGTCGTCAAAACAGATTGTTGAGCCGTCTTTGCGATGAATTTGATCGCGAGTACGAACAACTACAGCCTTAACAACAGATTTTTTCTTAACGTTACCGGTTGGGCTAGCGTCTTTTACTGAGCAGACGATTACGTCGCCAACGCGAGCGTAACGGCGTCGTGTACCGCCAAGCACGCGGATACACAAAACTTCCCTAGCACCTGAGTTGTCGGCTACCTTAAGGCGAGATTCTTGTTGGATCATTTGTCGTCCTCCTTAGCCTCTTCCTCAGTTTCGCCAGAAACTTCGTCCTTTAGTTTGATAGAACCGCGAGACTTTTCAATCACCTTAACTAGAGTAAAGCTCTTAGTCTTAGAAATTGGGCGGGTCTCTTCGATTGCACCTTGTCGCCTTCACCTGCTTCGTTGGTTTCATCGTGAGCAGTGTATTTGCGAGTCACGGTGTACTGCTTGCCGTATAGCGGATGCGTTTCGCGGCTAGTGACCGTCACGGTGATGGTCTTGTCGCGCTTGGCACTCGTTACGACGCCAATCAATGTTCGTCGGGCCATTACTTGCTCTCCTTTGTATTATTAATTTGTGTCAGCAGGCGTGCAATTTCCTTTCGGAGTGAACGCAACGCTTTTGGATTAACTAATTCGCCAGCAGCGTGAGAACGTTTTGCCTGAAGTAGATCGTTTCGCTTTTCAGCCAATTCCTTCTTCAAATCGTCAATAGTCTTAACAACTGCTGCTTTAACAGATTTCTTCGTTTCAGCCATTATGCGTCCTCCCGCTTGATGAACTTACATTTGACTGGCAATTTGTGGCTAGCCAGACGCATTGCTTCGCGAGCAACTTCCTCTGAAACACCCTGCATCTCAAATAGAACAGTACCAGCCTTTACCTTAGCAACGAAGAACTCTGGGTTACCTTTACCGCCACCCATCTTCAAGCCAAGTGGCTTTCGGGTAACTGGAGTGTGCGGGAAGATTCGAATCCAAATCTTACCACCACGCTTGATGTAACGAGTCATCGCCTGACGAGCAGACTCGATTTGGCGGGAGTTGATGCGCTCATTTGATTGTGATTGCAATGCAAAGTCGCCGAACGCGATGTAATTGCCACGAGTTGCTTGACCGCGGTTTTTTTCCAATACGCACTTTGCGGTGCTTAGTTTTCTTTGGTAACAGCATTTAGCGACTCCTTTCTCCCTTATAAATCCACACTTTTACGCCAATAATACCAGCTGGTGTCTGAGCGCGAGCACAGTGGAAGTCAATATCAGCGCGCAAGGTGTGTAGAGGCACTGAGCCTTCAATTACCTTTTCGCGACGTGCCATTTCAGCACCGTTCAAACGACCAGCCACCTCAATACGAATACCTTTAGCGCCAGCATTCATGGTGTTTTGTGCGGTCATTTTAGTTGCACGGCGGAAGTTGATTCGGCGCTCCAATTGGCGAGCGATATTCTCAGCTACCAATTTGGCTGCCAATTCTGGACGACGAACTTCTTCGATGTTAATACGAACAGCCTGACCAGCAATCTTCTCAACTTGCTTCTTCAATTCGTTCACGCCAGCACCTCCGCGACCGATAACAACACCAGCTTTTGCCGTGTGAATTGTAATCGTGATCAAGTTAGCGCTACGCTCAATCTCAATACGATTGATAGTTGGGCGTGAGGCAAATTTCTTTTCAATCAACTCGCGGATTTCGTGATCCTGACGAATCGCCTCTGCAAACTCTTTTTTATTGGCCGTAAACCAACGAGAGCTCCAGTTCTTATTAACCTGTAGGCGGAAGTTGATTGGATTCACTTTTTGACCCATTTACTTCTCCTCCTTTTTTGCTGCCGGTTTAGCGGCTTTTTTAGCTGCAGGCTTAGCAGTTTTTGCTTCTGCCTTAGCTTCGGACTTTTTTGCAGGCGCTTTCTTTGGCTTTTCTGCACCAGTTACTTCAACCAAAATATTTGAAGTCTTTTTCTGGAATGGCAAAGCGCGACCACGTGATGCAGGCTTAAAGCGGCGCAAACGTGTACCCGTAGTAACACTCAAAGTAGTAATTACTAGGCTTTTAGCATCTAATCCATGATTGTTGATAGCGTTCGCCTTAGCGCTTTCGATAGCCTTTTTAACTGGGCTAGCAGCGCGCTTTGGAACGTGCTCTAAGATAACTAGCGCATCAGCTACAGTGCGACCTCGCACCAAGGCTGCGACTAGGCTAACCTTACGCGGTGCCTGATCAACACCTTTAGCGTAAGCACGGACAGTATAAGTTGCATCAGCCATGATTACTTCTTATCCTTTCCACCATGTTTACGGAATTTACGAGTTGGACTAAACTCACCGAGCTTATGACCAACCATGTTTTCGGTAATCAGCACTGGTACGTGCACCCTACCGTTGTGAACAGCAATCGTTCGACCAACCATCTCCGGTGTAATAGTCGAAGCGCGCGCCCACGTTTTGATAACGGTTCGATCGTCAAGGCTAAGAGCAGCAATTTTCTTTGCTAGCTTTACATCGACGAATGGACCTTTCTTTAATGAACGACTCATCGTGATTTACCTCTTCCTCTTCGCGTCGTGACGCGTGCGTACGATTAATTTATTCGAGCCTTTACGGCGACGAGTTCGATAACCTAATGTCAATTGGCCCCAAGGAGTACGTGGTGCTTTACCAGTACCGTGGCGACCACCGTCACCACCACCATGTGGGTGATCTGCTGCGTTCATAACGACACCGCGAACAGTTGGGCGAATACCCTTGCGGCGCTTACGACCAGCTGAACCGATCTTAACATTTTGGTGCTGAACGTTACCGACTACACCGATAGCAGCGGTAGCTTCCAAGCGAACTTTGCGAACTTCGCCAGATGGCAATTTGATAGTTGCGTAGTTGCCTTCTTTCGCCATCAACTGAGCTTTAGCACCGGCAGCGCGTACCATTTGTGCGCCCTTACCAGCGGTCAACTCAATAGCGTAAATCATCGTACCAACAGGAATAACTGACAATGGCAAGCGGTTTGAAGCCTCAATTGGAGCTTCTTCGCCAGTTCGGATAGTTTTACCCTTAACCATTGAGGTGTCAGCCAAGATGTAGTGGTACAAATTGTACTGATCCTTAACTCGAGCAATACGAGCTGAGCGGTTTGGATCGTATTCGATTTCTTCAATCGTCAAGGTCAAGCCTGCTGGCAAATTATGGTTCACCAAGCGGTAGTGACGACGAACGCCGCCTCCGCGATGACGAACAGTAATTCGACCTTGGTTGTTGCGACCGGCATTTTGCTTTTTAGCTTTAATCAGACTTTTTAAGAGGTTTTCTTGTTGTAATGTCTGACAAATCCTGACTCGTCATGCCGCGACGAGCAGGAGTGGTTGGATTGTAAGCTTTCACTGGCATTACTTGGTCTCCTCCATCTGCTGCTCTACTGCGTCAAACACATCAGAGCTTATCGCCTTCTTTCAGCGTCACGTAAGCCTTCTTCCAATCCTTGCGCGTTGTTGTGCCAGGATAACGATTCTTGCCACGTGAGAAGCGTACAGCTTTGCCGTCTTGTACTAAGGTTTTAACCTTAACTACAGTAACGCCAAATTGTTCTTCTACTGCTGATTTGATTTCGTTCTTATTCAAGTTAAGTGGAACTCGCAGCACATATACGCCGTTAGCGCTCTGTGCGTAAGCCTTTTCACTAACGCGTGGGATAATAATCGTCTGTTTCATATTACGCTTCCTCCTTACCCAACCATGCAGTAATTACAGGTAGAGCTTTCGGTGTTATAACGATTGTATCCGCATTCAGAATGTGATAAACGCTTAGATAATTAGCGCGAACCACCAAAACGTTCTGAATGTTGTTTGTAGCACGCATAAGTTCTGGCGTCTTCTCATCTACAACGATCAGAACACGGCGCTCGAACTTGTTGTCGGCTAGGAATGTTGCGACTTCCTTGGTCTTGCCAGTAGTCTTAACATCTTTGATGACAATTTTCTTAGCTTTGTTAGCCAAGGTTAGTGCTTGACGGACTGCCACTTTTTTAGCAGTCTTTGACAATTTTTTAGTGTAGTTTTCGTTACCGCGTGGGCCAAATACCACACCACCGCCGCGCCAGATTGGGTTACGGCTTGAACCAAAACGTGCTCTACCAGTTCCCTTTTGCTTCCATGGTTTTTTACCACCACCAGAAACTTCGCCGCGCTGCTTGGTTGTAGCGCTAGCTAGGCGTGCGTTTGCCAAGTAGCTGTCATATGCCAATTTCAACAATTCGTGATTTGGCACTTCCACAGCAAAAATGTCTTTAGGAAGTTTGGTTGAATCTGCCATTACTTGTTACCTCCTAAAATAATCAGCCCCTTTCGTGGTCCAGGAACAGCGCCCTTAACCCCGATTAGATTGGTCTCTGGATCAACATATGCCACTTCCAAGTTCTTAACAGTAACACGTTCGTGACCCATATGGCCAGCCATCGTCTTACCCTTGAAAACTTTTTGTGGATACATCGAGCCAATTGAACCTGGCTTACGAGTATTACCTTTACCACCGTGCGTCTTACGATGACGCTTAAAGTTGTGGCGTTTAATGGTTCCAGCGAAACCTTTACCTTTGCTGGTTCCGGTTGCATCGACAAAATCGCCGACTTCAAACGCGGAAACATTAATTTCACTGCCAACTTTCAGATCCTCTGGAATCTGGTCGACACGGAATTCCCGAATATGTTTCGGGGTCACTTGGGCTGGCTTAACGTGTCCAGCCACGGCCTTGCTCAGGTTCTTACCCTCTCCAAAAGCTACCTGTACCGCATTGTAACCGTCGGTTTCGACAGTCTTCACCTGAGTAACGGTGACAGGGCCGGCTTGGATCAGCGTTACCGGAATGGCTTTGCCATCTTCAGCCAAGAGCTGGGTCATACCAAGTTTGGTACCGAGAAGTGTTTTCACTTTTCCTCACTCCCACTTAAATACTCCTAATGATGTGCGGTTTCTGGATTCTGAGAGGATATTAAATATAAACACCCGTTCATAACCAGACCTGCTCATTCACCAAGGAGAACAGTTGATATTACGCGTAATAGAAATTACCTCGTAATTATAGCACATGAAGCGCTAGACTGTCAACGAGTCCGACTAAGGTCAGCCCTCTGAGGAATCTGATTTTTTATAAATAGTTGCTAAGTCTGGACCAAGAGCACGCACTTTGCCTGTTCCCATAACTTGAGCACCCACTAAAACTGCCATTTTCGTGTCTGCGGAATATTTTTCTGCTAAATAATCAAGCGCGTTTAGTCCGCTTGGGTAACATAAATCCGGAAAGGATTGGCGTAGCTCACCTAGATTTCCTGTAGTAAGTTCGGCCTTCTCTCTACTGTGCGTAAGCTTTGCTGATAGACATAGAAATGCATAGCCATCTTGTTGCAGTGATTCTACGTCTCTCTCGATCCGCCGAGTAGCCTCTTCCAAGTCATCCCCGAACATTTTCTTATTGACAGCTTCCAGGGCAGCTTCTTGTTCGCGCTTTTCTCTGTCTGCTCGCCGTTGCCTGATTGCAGATTCGGATTGTTTAAGAAGCTTTTTTAATTTCTCTTCGCGCTCCTCGTCAGTTAAGGCAAAAACTCTTCACTTTTAGATTTCTTACTCTCGTAATCATCTATGCTCCCACATGATATAGCTCCTCGGACGCTCGCTTCGCTGAAGCCAAGACACTCCAGTATAGCTAGCCTACCTAAGTTTGAAGCTCCAGGCTGAAGATATTCACGAAAGAGACTGTCCTCATCTAGGTCATTGTTGGACACTTGACGGCGCAGAGTAAGAATCGTCCCTTCAGTTGGCTCAGCATACCTATCTATTATGCGATCCCTATCTTCTTTAGCAATTATCCCTGACTTTATACCTTTATCTACTACCTGTGTTGTTTTTTGCCTACTGAGGCGTCTTGCCTCTGACTCTACTAACATACGAGATGTAGTCGTTATGATTTTATAGCTGGGATCTTCCCGTAAATTGTCAGCATTGTCGAAGACAGCCAAGGCTTCTCTCTGTTGAGGATTCAACTCCTCTTCTGGTGGAATTATGGGCCAAGTATCTGGACGTCGTTTGTTAAAATACTCTACAACCTCTTGATCTGATGGCAGATCCGGCCCATAATTAACCTTTATATCAGCAGCTTTAATACCGCCTAAACTAGTTGGGATCGACGGAGAGTTAAATCTAGTATTTTCCATGTTTTTATTATACTAAAAAATAGCTAGAATGTCAATCATAGTATTTACATTAATAGCGGAGATTATTGATATACCCCTTAGTATTTCGTAAGCATAAGCTAAATCATCACGCCAACCGGCGTAAACGAAGTCAGAATTGCCATGAAAATTATCGTGACATACCAAATTTTCCGATTGAATTGGTATTTCTCAATCTTTAAGACTAATAGCAACGCAATAAATAGACCGACAGGAATGGCCTGGACAACCAAGCCGCCAACTTCAACTGGATTTTTTAGACGAAGCCACAGCGCACTTAATATCACAAAAACCACCAATTTCAAGAAAAATGAGCCGTCATTATCATAAATGCGTTCGCGACCTTTGCGACTAAACAGCTCACTAGACTTCGAGCGATTACGAGCATAAGTACGAGTTTTTTGTTTTGTCATAAGCTAAATGGAATTATAGCATAAAAAATCCACCCCATTCAAGAGGCGGAAATTTTTATATATCGTTAAATTACATACGAATTTCAGCGTCAACGCCAGCTGGCAAGTTCAAGTTCTGCAAGCTGTCTATCGTCTTTGGCGTAGCGTTTGTAATGTCGATTAGACGCTTATGAACGCGACGCTCGTAAGATTCACCACCAGTTTTGTAAACGTGCGGGCTCTTTACGACGGTGTAAGTACTGCGTCGAGTTGGCAAAGGTACTGGACCAGCCACGTTAGCACCTGTGCGAATTGCGGTGTCGATAATTTGTTTGCTGATTGGTCGATGACTTTGTGGTCATAAGCCTTCAGGCGAATACGGATTTTAATTCCTGTATCTTGAGCCATAGCTCCTCCTCTTATGTGCAATCTCGTAACCTCTAATTGCCCTATTTATGGTCAATCGAGTTCTCGAGATAAATTATTATTAACTATGCGATTATATCAGCAATTTTCCGCTTTATCAAGATGAGAAATCATTTCCGCAATAATTCCAGCGGATTTATTCAGTGATTCTTTTTCTCGCTCAGTAAGTGGGTAGCCTGCCAAAATCTTCACACCATCGCTATTGACTATTGACGGCAATCCAAGCACAACATTATTCAAGCCATATTCGCTTTCAGCCAAAGAGCAGACGGGATAAACCGTGTGTGTCGATTTTCGAAGCGCCGAAACAATCTTAGACACAACAAACCCAATTGCAAAATACGTCGATTTCTTTGTTTCAATCACCCGATAAGCTCGGTCGCGAACCTTCTGCTCAATTCCGTCAATCATTTCCTCTGTAAATCCAGGATATTCCCTAATCGGTACTTCACCAATTTGCGCCGTCTCAATTGTCGAAAACGACGAATCGCCATGCTCACCCAAAATATAAGCGTCAACCGCTTTACTGTCGACATTGAATGCGTCCGCCAAATACGACTTCATTCGCGAAGTATCAAGCGTCGTACCCGTCCCAAACACACGATTTTTCGGCAAGCCAGATTCCTTAAGCGCCACGTAAGTCAGAACATCAACCGGATTACTGACAATCACCAAATACGGCTTCGCGCCATTCGCCATAATATTCTTCACAATATCACGCATAATTTTTGCGTTAACATCAACCAGCTCCAGTCGAGTCTGACCAGGAAGTTGCGGTGCACCCGCGGTAATCACAACGATGTCATCGTCATTGATATCAGAATAGCTCCCCGTACGAACCACCACACTTCTGTCAATTCCCATAGCGTCATTAATGTCGGCTGCTTGACCCCAAGCTAAATTCTCATTACGGTCAATCAACACAATCTCTTCGATGACACTACGTAATGCGCACGCATAAGCCGCCGTCGCACCGACCATTCCGCCTCCGCCAACAATTAGCAATTTCTGTTTATTCACCAAATTCTCCTTTTTCTTTTTACATTAGATGGTTTTATTTTGTCATAAACATTATCATTTTGTCAATTGACTTTACTTTATAGCAAAAAACATGTATAATATCGGCAATCTATCAACTTTTGCATATTATCAACGGGAGGATATATGGAAAAAATAATACCTACAGGAGAAATACAACGCGCCAATATCGAAAGAGCATGTAGAGCAATTGCCGCGCTAGCACTATCGCTTTCATGCTTCTTAACTGGATGTGCCAGCGAGAAAGGAACTGATACTGGAGGTTCAAGTCCAGCTCCATACGGCAGCTCTGAGACTACTACACCTCAGCCAGAAAATAGCAGCACTGAAATTCGTCGGAGGATAAGAAGGAAAGAGACGGCGCCATAGATTTAAGTAAGAATTCGATTTACTATTCAGAAAATGGCGTTCGAGAAGGGTTTACGGCCTTTTGCGGATATAGCCAATATAACGTCCCCGGGATGTACGATTGCTCCGTTTATTTCTGCGACGGCAGTGACTTAGTTAGATTTGGATTTAACAATATGGACTTCATTGAAGCAACTCAAGGAGGAAAAAGAGAACCTAGCGTTTCAAATCTCCTAGACAAGACAGATGAGCTATACACACAACATAGCTATCCCTCAACTGAAATTACAAAGGATCTAGACAAATGTAGAGAAAAAAGTGATAGTGTAGGACAATTCACTAAACCCGTGTCTCATTTTATCGATGAAAATGAGCAGTATATGTGCCTCCCTCAATTTATGACAACAAGAGACGGCAGGAAAATGGGCATGAAGGTTACAAAGACTACATCCGTCAACGAGGAAGACAATAACGGCCCGCGCTATCCTCTATATGAGCTTGATCTTTCTGAAAAATGTTTTGACACAAGATTCCTTGATTAGATATATAGTACAGTGGCAATCAAAAAAATCCCCCGAAAGTTCGGGGGATTTAATTAGGCTTGCGCTACAGAGATTATTTGTCAATCTTTGTAATCACACCAGCACCAACAGTACGGCCACCTTCGCGGATAGCAAAGTTCAAACCTTGCTCCATAGCGATTGGCGCAAGCAACTTTAACCTTGAAGGTTACAGTGTCGCCTGGCATAACCATTTCTTTGTCGGCTGGCAATTCAACTTCACCAGTAACGTCAGTTGTGCGGAAGTAGAACTGTGGCTTGTAGCCCTTTGAGAATGGAGTGTGGCGACCGCCCTCTTCCTTCTTCAAGATGTAAACTTCAGCCTCAAACTCGGTGTGTGGAGTAATTGTACCTGGCTTACACAAAACCTGACCACGCTCAATGTCAGAACGCTCAATACCACGTAGCAAGACGCCTGCGTTGTCACCTGCTTGACCTTGGTCAAGAGATTTCTTGAAGGCTTCAATACCAGTAACAACTGATTTTTGAGTTGGCTTCAAACCAACGATTTCAACTTCATCGTTAATCTTAACAACACCCTGCTCAATACGACCAGTTGCCACAGTACCACGACCCTTGATTGAGAAAACATCCTCAATTGGCATGATGAATGGCTTGTCCATGTCGCGAGTTGGCTCTGGAATGTAGCTGTCCATAGCTTCAACCAATTCCATAATAGCATCTTCGTACTTCTCTTCACCTTCAAGAGCCTTCAAAGCTGAACCCTTGATAATTGGAGCGTCTTTGTCGAAGCCGTTAGCTTCAAGCAATTCGCGAACTTCTTCTTCGATCAGTTCAACCATTTCCTCGTCAGCCATGTCCATCTTGTTCAAGAAGACAACCAGCTTAGGCACGCCAACCTGCTTTGCAAGCAGAACGTGCTCACGAGTCTGTGGCATTGGACCGTCAGTTGCGGCAATAACCAAAACTGCACCGTCAACCTGAGCAGCACCGGTGATCATGTTCTTAACATAGTCAGCGTGTCCTGGCATGTCAACGTGCGCATAGTGACGATTGTTTGATTCATACTCTTGGTGTGAAGACGCGATAGTAATACCACGTTGCTTCTCTTCTGGTGCGTTGTCGATCTGGTCGTACGCAACAGGTTTGTTAACTGCGCTTGGTAGGCGCTTTGCCAACACTGCAGTAATCGCAGCAGTCAGCGTAGTCTTACCGTGGTCAACGTGGCCCATTGTACCAACGTTAACGTGCGGTTTGCTTCGGTCAAATGCATCTGCCATTTGTAGAAGTTCTCCTTAATTTAGTTATTATTTTCACGCGGGTACAGTCCATAAAAAAAGACCTCACGGCGTATGAGTTTAATTATAACGATTTTTCTAATCAGTTGTAAATAGCCTATTTCTTACTATAATACTTCGCCAGGAACGAATCACGGAACTCGTAAAAAGTCCCGTCCTCCAAGCTGGCTCGAATATCATCAACCAACTTAACGATAAATCGCTCGTTGTGGATTGACAGCAATGTCCCCGCCAACGACTCGCGAGCGTGCAAAAGATGACAGAGATAAGCCGCCGTGTAATTCTTGCAAGTATAGCAATCGCAATTATCCATAATCGGTGCAAACATCTCACGGTATTTCCTGCCACGAACATTCACTCGACCAAATTGCGTATAAGCGGCACCATTCCTAGCTACGCGCGTTGGACTTACACAGTCAAAAGTATCAATTCCTTGCTCAATTGCCGCAAAAATATCATCAGGCTCGGAAATTCCCAGTAAATGACGCGGTTTATTTTCGGGCAGAATTTGATTGACCCACTGAATCGTTTGCGCCATAGTTTCCTTTTCCAAAGCACCACCAATTCCATAGCCATCAAAATCCATCGCGCCCAAAAACTCGGCAGTTTGCTTTCGTAAATCCTCGTAATTCGCGCCTTGCAAAACGCCAAATAAAGCTTGATATGGCTTATCTGGACGAGCCTCCCGCAAGCGCTTGACTTCCGCCAAACTTCGCTCCGCCCAGGCATGCGTCCTGGCCAGCGCCTCAACTTGATATTCATACGGATCAATCAAAGATGTCAATTCGTCAAACGCAAAAGTAATGTCAGCACCGATTCCGGCTTGGATTTGCATAGACAATTCTGGCGTGAATTTATGGTAAGAGCCGTCCAGATGCGACTTAAACATTACGCCGTTTTCGTCCACCCAAGCATGCCTTGACGATTTTTTAGCAATCGCAATTTCTTCGTCAACATCAGTGCTCATCGCCAAAACTTTCTTAAAGCCCGAGCCCAGACTCAACACCTGAAAACCACCGCTATCTGTAAAAGTCGGACCATCCCAGTTCATAAATTTGCCAAGATATCCAGTCTTTTCAATCAATTCATGACCCGGCTGCAAGTATAGATGATAAGCGTTCGCCAGCACCGCCTGCGCGCCAACATCCTTCACCATCTCAGGAATCATCGCCTTAACATTAGCCTTAGTTCCAACCACAATAAACGCCGGCGTTTTAATATCACCGTGCGGCGTGTGAATAATTCCCGTTCGCGCCAATGTGTCGTTAAATCGTGAAGTTATTTCAAAAGAAAAAGGTTTCCCTGCATAATCTGTTTGATTATATCACGAAATGGTAGACGGATCGTTTCGTGACAAGCTAATCACATCGCTACATCGTACCAAGTAATATTTATTCTCTTCCGCATTATTAACTATTAGCACAGGCTCGCCGCAACTAAGTGACAATTCCGACACGCTTAATATTCGACCATCAACATCTGGTCTATCATTAATTTCTGGATTCCAGACCACCAAACTATCCGCACGCAGCGCAAATTTTTCAACATATTCATGACTACGCACTTCTTCTAGCGGAACATCATTCTACGAAACCGCATTCAGCAAGTCACCAGGCAAACATCGGTATGCCGAAACTACACATTCACCCTTAAACTCCCGCACTCTGCTAATATCCTGGATTACATTACGAGCGGCGCATTCATACTGACTCAATACATCAAGCTGCTCATTAAGAGGCAATTTATAGAAACACTCATCATTAACTACTTCACTTGCAAAATTTGCAATTTTATGAAGTTCATTTACCGCCATTTTAAGCTCTTCAGCTTCACCATCAAATCCTTCCAAGCGAATAATCTTATCTCTGTCGGGTATCACATAAACCTTCTTCGGAAAGTCTTCAGACTCACCATCTATCGTCACTTCAATCGCCGCGTAAAATTTATCATGATAGCTAACGAAACACATCCCATCAATATACGCCCCAGAAATGTCCATAAATTCATACTGTAATTCATTATTTCGTAGCATCAGGAGCCAATGCAAAACCAGTCAAACCAACATCGACAACCTCGGGAAACTCAGACAAATGATCATTTAATGTTTGGGTACACTCTCTTGACACTTCATCAAACTCCGACTCGTCAACATAAGAAAGATCCGTCGCTAGCTGCCAAGCGGTCTCTTGAAAATCGTCATTAAAAACCGTTTCAAATAAATCAATAGAGGCTCCTATCTCCTCTTTGTCAATTGACACCATATCAAGCACGTCTTTCATGTCTACACAAAAAGTCGTAAATCGATTTTTAATATCAAACATTTCCAGCACAGGGCGATCGTCGCGCCACGTAAAACTCGGTAGCCATCCAGATAAAACCGCAGGATTAGCATCTTCTATATTATTTTCTCTGCCGTCAATTTTAACCTTATACGCCTGACATTTCACTTGAATTCCGCCATCATACGGAATCTCATTCAAGACATCATTTATCTCATCTATCAAAAGCTGCCTCGACTCCGCATCTTGAATGTCGCCGACACCAGCAACTTCTTTAATTTTGTCAGCATAGTGGCGCAATTTACGCACATATCGAGGAACACCGCTATCATCTGACAGCAACTCTATTGATACAATCGCCTGCTTGTCAAGCGGAAAATAATAGTCATTCTGCGAAGTTCGCACACACACAAAGTAGCCATCTCTTTAGTGTAAGTCGCAAACGGCGCTGAAATCTCAGGATCAATTTCCATGGGAGATATCAAATCCGCCACACCCTCAACTGACTGCAGACGATACGAATAATCCTCTTCAGATCGACTATATCCAACAACTCTAACCTTCTCGCCCTCAATATCGCCAACGTGCGCAGCTTGTTCTATCTCAGCAATTGCAATCTCGTCGTTTTCTTCACCAAGCAATAAATTTACACCAGCAATTCGCCTCCAGTCTTCATCGGAAAACAGTTCGGGAGAATTAAACTCCGTATTAGGCTTTGGGCGCTCCATATTGCTATATATTATACAACTTTAATCGATATTTACAAGCATAGCCCCTTCCGTATGTTGTATACTAGAAACATGAGCAATAAAACTCTTGTTGATTTGGATCAATGGCTAGCCCCGCACAAATCCACAATTCAGACGCGCGAGAAGTATATTTCCTCGAAACTGGAAAAAGGGTTTTGATCAACAAGACGCCAGCCGAATTCGCGATGGGTTTTTTTACATTTCGGACTTCATAAAACGGATACTGGCTGGACGTTTCACGAATGGGCACCAAATGCCACTCGGATGTTCTTAGTTGGCGATTTTTTTCGGACTGGAAAGAGCGCGAAGAATTCACCTTAAATCGCGATAAAAACGGCAAATGGAGCATAAATCTTCCTGAAAATTCACTTCATCACGGACAAAAAAATATAAATTGCGTGTCTATTGGTCTAGCGGCGACGGCTGGCGACTGCCTTCATACGCAAATTACGTCGTTCAGAATAAAGATTCTGTCGATTTTTTTCCGCGGTCGTGTGGTCGCCAAAAACTCCCTATGATTGGCAATATAAAACCCCACCCAAACCAAAAAGTTCCCCTAATTTACGAAGCGCATATTGGTATGAGTAGCCAGAAAGAAAAAAAGTTGCCAGTTTCAGTGAATTTACCACGGAGGTTTTTGCCGCGAATTAAAGAATCTGGCTATAACACCATTCAGCTTATGGCAATTGCAGAACATCCATATTACGCCAGCTTTGGCTATCACATCAGCAACTTTTCGCGATTTCGTCAAGATTTGGCACTCCCGACGATTTTTAAGAAATTGGTCGACACGGCGCACGGAATAGGACTGCGCGTCATCATTGACCTTGTTCACGCTCACGCCGCCAAAAAAACGAAGTCGAAGGTCTGGGCAATTTTGCCGGCGATCCGACACAATATTTCAAGCCAACAAATCACCCAGAATGGGATTCGCGATTATTCGATTACGGCAAGCCAGAAGTTTTGCATTTTTTGGCAAGCAATTGCCGTTGGTGGCTGGACGAATATCACGTTGACGGATTTAGGTTTGATGGCGTAACTAGTATGCTTTACCACGATCACGGACTCGGGAAAAGTTTCACTAGTTATGACGATTATTTCCGCGACAACGTCGACAAAGACGCGCTCGCTTATTTACGATTGGCAAACGAAACCATTCACACCGTTCGCCCCGACGCCACGACAATTGCGGAAGAAATGAGCGGATTTCCTGGACTGGGCGCATCGACAAAGGACAGCGGGCTGGGATTTGATTATCGCTTGCAAATGGGTGCGCCAGATTTATGGATAAAAACCCTGAAAGAGAAAAATGATGAAGATTGGGATTTGGGGCAATTAGCTTACACTTTGGGTTCGCACCGGCCAGAGGAAAAAGTCATTAATTATGCCGAAAGCCATGACCAAGCGCTTGTCGGCGATAAAACGCTGATTTTCCGGCTGATTGATAAAAATATGTATTGGCATATGGATAAAATTGATCCAGATCTTAAGACCGAACGTGGAATAGCCCTGCATAAACTAATTCGTCTAATGACAGCTGGTCTGCACGGCGGCGGCTATTTGAATTTTATGGGCAATGAGTTCGGACATCCCGAATGGATTGATTTTCCGCGCGAGGGCAATAATTGGTCATTTAAGCATGCTCGTAGGCAATGGAATTTACGCGACAATGGCTTCTTAAAATATCAATGGTTGGGAGATTTTGACGCGGCGCTAATGAAGATTATTAGACAAATTAATAACCCTAATATTCACCATTTGACGGTTCACCAATCTGATCATATGGTCAGTTTTATACACGGTGACTTTTTATTTGTTATCAATTTTTCGCCCGACAAATCCCACTCAGATTACGAAGTACCCGCAGAAGCCGGCTCTTATAAGTTGGCGTTAAGTAGCGATGACAAGAACTTCGGCGGACAGGAGCGAATAGACCATAATTCCCGATTTTTCACTTCCCCAGCTGATAACAATCACAACCTTAAAGTTTACTTGCCAGCCAGAACGGGCATTATTTTACAGAAGGTTGATTAAACTCCTCCTAGTGTTGACTTTTTTACACAAGTGTGGCATAAATTAATACAGCTTTTATTGACAATCCCGTCAATAAAAGTAGTTCTTCATGAAGGAGTCAACGATGTTGAAGCTCAAGCTAGTTGCAGCAATCCTAGCGTTAGCCGGAATGGTAAGTCTCCTATTGGGAGACACCTACCTTTCCGTAGCAATCGCTGTAGTTTGTACGGCAGCGGCAAGCCCCGTGTCACTCCATCTCACACTGAGATGGATCATTAAAGACGCGTCAGGAGTTGAGCGGTGGTTTTATGTCGCACTGTGGAGTGTACTATCCATCGCCGCAGGAGTCTCCACACTCCAAGACGTCAATATTCTTAACGTCCCTCTTGGGGCTACTATTGACTATTCTCAATTAGGGAACGTGAGATACTGCGTCTCCTTCGTGGGTATCATTTCCGTTATTCTAACGGTCATCACGCCGTCATGTTCGTCCAAGCGTGATGATGATGACAGTGATGATAAGGACTAAGCCCGTCCAAGAAATAGTTCGCTTTGAGACTTTTAGTCTCGGCTGGAGCTCTCTTGGCGGGCTATTTCTATTGGCATAAAATTTGTTACACTAGATATTGTGAAGAAAAAAGTACCAAAATTCATTGAGCAATCATTAGCCCGAGTCGCTAATCTTTACAGCTTTGAGCCAGAGCATCATCTGGAAAAGATCGACGACAGTTTAACGCCAAATATGCGAGCTTTACGCTTGGCTATGAAAGTCGCCGAGCAACTACTGAGTATGGGCGTGGTTGCCCGCGATGTGGTGCGTATGTCGCGAGGAATCACCAATACTTATTGCCAAAAACCTGTTCATATTGACATTAGCTATACTCTGGTGACAATTTCTCAATACCGCGGAGTTGATCACGAACCGCTAACTATGGCGCGTGTGATTGTTCCTAACGACCCTAATTATCAACTTATCCAAGCCCTGCAGATACTAGCACTTGATATTCGTCGTAACCAATTACCTCTAGAGGAAGCCGAGGAGCGATTGCAAAAATCCTAAAAAAGCCCACAAAATACCCTCGCTTAGTCGTTTACGCGGCGGGCGGATTAGTGAGCGCGGGTTCTGTTATTCTGTATGGCGGCAGTTTGCTCATGGCATCAATCGCGTTTCTGCTCGGATTCCTAGCTACTGGACTGCTAAGGTGGCTGGGGCATATTGGCGCACCATTATTTTACTCACAGGCTATCGTGGCTATTTTCGTGACACTGATAGCGGCGGGTACAGCTTGGTGTAGTAATTATTTAGGACTAAGTATCAATACGACACTATTAGTCATTAGCGGCATTGTTTTATTGGTGGCGGGACTAATGTTTGTCGGTGCATTCCAGGATGCAATCGATGAATATTATATGACCGCTAACGCCAGATTATTAAAAGTCGTAATGGCAACAGGTGGCGTAATTGCTGGCGTGATGGTTGGATTATACATTGCGACAAAATTTGGTATTACTTTCCCAGCAACACCAGATCGATTAACATTAGCCGACAACCACACACAATATTTGGGCGCTGGAATTATTGCAGCAGCGTTCGTTCTGAGGAATCATTCTCGATTTTTGGGAATGGTTATATCTGGATTAATTGCAATTTTTGGCTGGTGGATTTCAAGATTAGCTATGAGCTTTGGTTTTGATATTGTAACAGCGAGCGGCATCGCGGCGGCGGTAATTGGGCTGGTCGCAGTTATGACTTCCAGATTATGGAAATTCCCTTCCCTGGCGATCATCGCGGCGGGAATTGTACCGCTAGTCCCAGGCTTGTCACTTTACAACGGATTAATGGGCGTCGTTCTATATCCACCAAACAGCGCAAACTTCCTACCAGCCTTGGCTATCTTAGCGCGAGCAATCCTCATCGGCGTAGCGGTGGCAATTGGCGCGTCATTCGGTAACGTTGTAGGCCGCCCAATTCGCCGACAACTCATCAATTTATTCCGCCGAAACACGCAAGCGTCATGAAAAATAGCCCAAAATTCATTGGATTGTCAGACTCGCGACTATTTCATATGCGCGGAGTGGCGTATAAATCTTACAATCTAGCTCGTGAAGTATTCAAAATGAAAGAAGATGTGGCACGCAGCTTATTTGTGATGGGATTAACACATGACTTTGCATATGCTTTCGTTAAAAATCAGACAGATCATGAACATGAAGGCGGCAGGATATTAGAGATATCTGGATTCAATTGGGCTAATTCTGTATTTAATCACGGAGATCCTAACGTGGACAATTGGACGGACGAATTGCTGATATTAAACTTGGCGGACATGACAACTAGCCCAGACGGCAAGCCGATAACCATAGACAAACGACTAAAAGATATCGAAAACAGATACGGCACAGATAGTGTTCAGGCGACAAAAGCGCGCAAATTAAACAAACGAATCAAAGAAGAGCTCGCTAAACGAAACCTAACAATCCCAAACTTATAAGACTGAAATTTAGCCAAATAAAAATCCCCGGATTCGCTCCGAGGATTTTTTATGAGGTAGAGATTATTTATTTCGCTTTTCGATAATCTCTTGCGCAACGTTTGGTGGAACTTCCTCGTATTGAGCCAACTCCATCGTTGAAGCGGCGCGACCCTGAGACATTGAGCGAATGTCCGATGTGTAGCCAAACATATTTGCTAATGGCACAAAGGCCTTAATCAGCTTAGCACCACCCATCAAGTCTTCCATGGCGTCGATACGTCCGCGGCGTGAGTTAAGGTCGCCGATAATGTCACCCATGAAGTCTTCTGGTGTAGTAACTTCAACCTTCATAACTGGCTCAAGCAAGATTGGGTTAGCTTGTTTAATACCTTCACGAGCAGCTATCGAACCTGCCAATGAGAAGGCCAATTCTGAGGAGTCGACATCGTGGTATGAACCATCGTACAGTGTAGCCTTAACGTCAACAACTGGATAACCGGCAATAACACCGCCTTCCAATGTTTCACGAATACCCTTCATTACAGCTGGGCGATATTCCTGAGGAACCACACCACCCTTAATTTCATCAACAAATTCAAAGCCCTTACCAGTCTCATTTGGCTCAAAGCGCACCCATACGTCACCATATTGACCGCGACCACCAGACTGCTTGGCGTGCTTACCTTGAACTTCAGAACGACCTTTAATGCTTTCGCGGAAGGCAACCTGAGGTTCACCGATGTTGGCTTCAACCTTAAATTCACGCTTCATACGGTCAATAAGGATATCCAGGTGCAACTCACCCATTCCTGACATAATTGTCTGACCTGTTTCTTCGTCTGTGTGAATTCGGAAAGTTGGATCTTCCTCGGCCAAGCGCTGCAATGCCAACGCCATCTTTTCTTGGTCAGCCTTTGACTTTGGCTCAACAGCAATCGATACTGGTGGTTCTGGGAATTCAATTGACTCAAGAGCAATTGGATGAGCTACGTCTGCTAACGTGTTACCAGTCGCAGTAGACTTTAAGCCAACCACAGCAGCGATGTCACCAGCTTCAACCTTGCTAATTTCTTCACGCTTGTCAGCAAACATACGAACGATTCGTCCAATTCGCTCTTTTTCACCAGTTGTCGTATTAAGAACGTAGCTTCCTGAGGTCAAAACACCAGAATAGACACGAACGAAGATCAACTTACCAACAAATGGGTCGGCAGCAATCTTAAACGCCAAAGCAGACAAAGGCTCTTTATCTGATGGTTTGCGACTAACTTCATCACCAGTCTTTGGATTCTTACCCCAAATTTCATCAACGTCTAGTGGACTTGGCAAGAAGTCAACCATCAAGTCAAGCAGCTTCTCAACGATCACACCGCGACCGTCACCACCGGTAACTAGATAAAAGTCACCAGCCAAAACGCGCTTGCGCAGAGCCATTTTCAGCTCATCAACAGTAATAGCGTCCTCGCCTTGATCCAAGAACTTCATCATCAATTCGTCATCAGCTTCAACAGCATTTTCAACCAATAGAGAGCGTGCATGCTTAGCCTTTTCAAGCATGTCAGCTGGAATCTCACCAACCTTAAGCTCGTGGTCTGTGTAGTCGTCGTAGGTGTAAGCCTTCATGTCAATCAAGTCGACAACACCGTTGATAGTCTTTTCAAAACCAATTGGTAAGTGAACCGGGAAAGCCTGCTTACTCAAGCGGTTGTGAATTGACTCAAGAGATTTGTAAAAGTCGCCACCTGTCTGATTAATCTTGTTAACGAAACAAATACGCGGCACGCCATACTTATTGGCCTGACGCCAAACAGTTTCAGACTGAGCCTCAACACCCATCTTACCGTCAAAGACTGTAACTGCACCGTCAAGCACGCGCAAACTACGCTCAACCTCAGCAGTAAAGTCGATGTGTCCTGGTGTGTCGATGATGTTAATCTTGTGATCTTTCCAGAAACAAGTCACAGCAGCTGACGTAATAGTAATACCACGTTCTTTCTCCTGCGCCATCCAGTCGGTGGTAGCACCGTCACCTTCACCACGAACCACACCGATCTTATGTGTCAAGCCGGTGCGATACAAAATACCCTCAGTTGTCGTCGTTTTACCGGCGTCAATATGGGCAATAATACCAATATTTCTAAAATTCTTTAGCGGAACATGCGTCTCTGCCATAAATTTTCCTTTATATTACGTTAATTTGCCGAGATTTTTGGTCAATTTTTTGGCACCAAAAAACTACTCTTGCGTTTTATTATATCAGTTATCTATGTTTTTGACTAGCTCTGAGTTGGAGGATTTTTAGACTCGTTATCGCTCTGAGCTGGTGCCGCAGGCGGATAGTTGGCTGGAGGCTGCTCTATAGGCAGCTGCGCGTATGTTGGCGGATATTGACCAGGTTGCTGCTGATAGTAATTTTGTTGCGGATATTGTTGTTGCGTCGGAACTGGTTGTTGGTATGGCTGCTGTGGATATTGAGGCTGCTGCGGGAATTGTCCAGTGACAGGATATGGATAAGCATTCATCTTTCGACGGTTTCTGAGAGAAACTGCAATCGCAATAATCGATACTGTTACGAATAGTACTCCCGTCGAAAGGATCGCTACGACCACGATTACGACAATAGTGTTATCTTTGATTCACTTACCGAAGGCTTATCTCCAGGACTCTCACTTTCGGTGGTTTCATCAGGAGTATTAGATGCTACTTCGATCATTTTTGCAACCAAATAGTTGCCTGGATATTTACTATCCAATTGCTCAAACTTTGCCTTTGCTTGAGAATATTTCCCTTGCGAGAAATCATTCAATCCATCTTTCCAAAGTTTAGTTAGCTCACCGCTTGCCGACAATGTGACATTATTTTTCTTCGCCATAGTTTTCAGGTCAGCGATATCACGGAATATCCCCCTTCCAAAGCAGGAATTATTACTCTTACCGCTATTAGCACAAGCCGATCCTCCGTAAGTATTTAATCCCACCTGCTTACCATTGTTGTCGAATGCTGGACCACCGCTATTACCCGCCGCGATTTGCGTACTCATAGAGAATAATTTATGACCGCCTGCATCGCTAGTCGAGCCAGAAACATCACCCTGCGTAACAGTTGGCACAGTCTTACTCTTCTTAGTGTTCGTACCACCATCAACAATTGCTGGATAGCCAATCGCTGTTATTCTATCGCCCTTAGATATCTTTGAACTGTCACCCAGATCCACAGCTGGAAAACGTCCTTCGACTTTCAAAATTGCCACATCACTCTTATCACTCTTCAAATCCAGTCCACGTCCCCTTAAATCAACTTCCGCGTCAATTTTCTTAGCTGGAATATTGGTCTTTGTCTTTTTCCACTTCATATCACCCGACCCGTCATCATCGCGAGCAATAGGCTCACTTGAAGTCTGGATGACATAGTCATATCGATCATTCTGCGAACGTATACTACTATCAGGAACTTGATCGATAAATCCCATAATAGCCGCTTGTGCGCCCTGATCTCCGTTTCGAGCCTTATTTACCAAGTCACGAAGCGTATCTCGAGTTACATAGCCCGCATCCATCACAAATCGCAAATATCTATTCCAATGATCCTCTGTCCTAACTCCCCTGATCATACTCTGATTGGAAACCTCAGTAACATGTCCGTTTGTGGCAATATATCCATCATCAGAAACTATTGAACCACTACCAATTCCGCCCGTACATAGGCCGTTTAGCTGCATACTAGCACCGTTCTGTGCTGTATAGATCATATCTGCACAACGAAATGTTCTACTCGAACTGTAGCAATTTGATTCCTCGCCACTACCTTAATGACCGAATCTTCATCCAGCTCATCAAGAGTATTTGTAGTATCTTTATCTTCCGAAAAATTCTCTGCTTTAGTGTCAGACTTAGTTTCAGATTTAGCTATAGTAGCAGAAGCCGTACTTGTACTGAAATTGTCCTGACTAGTCGCGATAAAATAGCTATTATCTGGCTTCTGGAAAGTAACTCTAGAAACCAAACTCTCCATCTGATCGATGTATGGTTGCATGTACGAATTTTTACTCAATGCAAATACAGATATCCAATAAGGTCTATTGTTCTGAACGGTCAGATAGCTAATTTTTTCGCCAGTTTTTCGCCAACTGCCGTCAATAGTACTTCCATAATCAACAACCAACTTTTTAAACTTCAGACCAGAAATTTCTACATCGCTAGTGTGATATTTAGCATTTGGGTCATTTTTCTTTAGTTTATTAATATCACCCTGAAGCATTAAATCCAAATCTGAATACTTCTTTGTATCTTTATATTCTTCAGGCATTGTCGAGCGATCAAAATAATTACTCTTACGAGAAGTGACGATAGAGAACTCTGGCATAATCTTCGTAAACGAAAACTTCTCATCATCCTTTGATTTTTCCGAACTCTTCTTAAAATTCAATTTTAGAATCGCATAAGCGCGGCTCTCTTTCAGCTCGTCGTCAGCATACGTAGTGGCACTATACTGCTTTTCATTAGAATCTTTATTTAAGACGTGACCTTCGCCAGTAAATACTCTTGTCGTATCGAATCGAATAGCCATATTTGGAAACGACCTTCTGTGAATTCTTAGCATCCTCTTCTGCAAAGATCTTCTGGATCTTCTTTTTTGCGGTTTTACTAACTCCGGAAGAGCGGTTATTATTAACAACAATTAGACCAACTATAACGGAGATCAAGAAAACCGCACCCAAAACGATGGCTGCAATTTTTAATTTCTTCATTGACTTCTGATTCATACTACTCCAATCCTAACGATAATTTACAAATTGCAAAGGTGTGTCATAATCACTTTCCCGCAATAAACTAATAACTTTTTGCAGCTCATCTTTCGATGTAGAGGTAACACGAACGAGGTCACCCTGAATTTGCGGCTTAGCTTTCGGTGCATTAGCACGAATATCAGCAGCAATCTGCTTCGCTGTCGACTGATCGAGGCCTTGCTTGAACGGAATTTCCCAAGTCGTCTTTAAGTTCGAAGCAACTTTCTCTTTTGATAAATCCAGGACTTTACTTGATTGACCACGTCCCGCCAATCTCTTGCGCACGATATCCAGAACAGCATCAACTTGCCAATCATTATCTCCGGTAATTTTCAGACCTTTTTTATCATCCAACCAATCAATTCCAGCGCTTGTCCCCTTAAAATCATAACGCCCTTGGATTTCTTTTTCAGCCTGCATGAAAACATTATTCATTTCAGCCTTGTCAATTTCTGACACAATATCAAACGAAAAACTCGCCATCTTCCCTCCTAGTTTTATCTATTATAACAAAAAATCGCCCAATTTAGAGCGATTTTCTGATTTTACTTTCAGGCAATGATTAGCCGCGAGCAAAGTGCGCAAAAGCGCGGTTAGCTTCAGCCATCTTATGCGTGTCTTCCTTCTTCTTGAAGGCAGCACCAGCTTCGTTGTAAGCGTCAACGATTTCCAGTGCCAATCGCTGTGAATATGGCATTCCACTGCGAGCGCGAGCTGCTTGAACTAACCAACTGAACGCATAGTGCAATTGTCGATGTCCCTGAACTGGGAATGGAATCTGATAGTTAGCACCACCAACGCGGCGAGATTTAACCTCGAAGCTTGGGCTAACGTTCTTCAATGCTTTTTCAAACACTGCCAATGGATCTTCAGAATCCAATTTCTTAGCAGCAGTTTCTAGGGCTGTATAAACAGCACGTTCAGCCGCCAACTTTTTACCGTCTAGCATTGACTTGTTGATCAAACGCTGAACCAGCACGCTTTGGTATCGGCGATCAGGCTTAAGTTCACGCTGCAACTTCTTGGTAACTTTACGAGGCATGATTATTTATCCCCTTTCTTTGTACCGTACTTAGAGCGACCCTTCTTGCGGTTATTAACACCCTGAAGGTCAAGTGCACCACGTACGATGTGATAACGCACACCAGGAAGGTCAGGCACACGACCGCCACGGATCAAGACCACAGCGTGCTCTGCAAGTTGTGACCTTCACCACCGATGTACGCCCAAACTTCATAGCCGTTGTTCAATTTAACACGAGCAACTTTACGCAAAGCTGAGTTTGGTTTCTTTGGCGTCTTAGTCGTCACACGCACACAAACACCACGCTTAAGCGGTGCATTCTGGTCGTAATAACGTGTTTTTAGGGCGTTATGAATACGACCTAGTGCTGGCGACTTGGACTTTTTCTTAGCCGTTTGGCGCGGTTTGCGCACCAATTGGTTGATTGTTGGCATCCAATTTCTCCTTGGTTGATTAACTAATTATGGCAATTTGCCTTACGGTTTGGATTCAGCAACTCCGCCCCGTGTCTATACCTTTTCTGCCGAGATTGCGATCTGTACACATTCAAAACACCGCACACTCCGAAAAGAGGAAACTCTGAAAGGAATTATAACATACTTAACTTAGAATATCCACCCAAAATTTAAGGATTTCACACGTTAGAATATAAAAAAGGTTAATTATTATATAACTTTTTTTCCTATAAAAAATCAATAGAAAACCGCCCCAGAATTGAGGCGGTTTCTGTAGTTACGAAGCCTACTTATTAAACAGCAACTTCTTCTTCGACGAATTCGTCTTCGCTCGGTGTTTCGAATTCTTCATCTTCTTCGACAGCGCCAGTTCCTACTGGAATCTTGCGGCCGATGATGACGTTTTCCTTCAAACCGTGCAAGTGGTCAGCTCGACCAGATACAGCAGCGTTGATCAAGACTCGAGTAGTATCCTGGAAGGATGCAGCTGATAGCCATGAGTCACTCCAGATTGACACCTTTGTGATACCAAGTAGCAATTGTGTGTAGCTAATCAAAGTTCTTACCTTCAGCAGCCAATTGCTTATTCGCATTGACCACAGCAGCCTTAGAAACGATATCGCCAGTCACAAATTCGCTATCACCAGCATCTTCGATTTGCACGCGACTAAACATCTGTCGAACAATGATCTCCAAGTGCTTGTCAGCCACGTCCTGACCCTGAGCAGCGTAGATTCGCAGAACTTCATTGATGATGTAGCGCTGAGTTGCCTCAACACCCTAAGTCGCATCAAATCGTGCAAGTTCAACGATCCAGTTGTCAATCGATCACCAGCTTCAACAATATCGTTTGCCTTAACGACCAGCTGCATATTGCCTGGGATTTCATAACGAGTTGGCGAAGCAGCTTCTGCCGCGATCACCAAAGTATCCTCAGCCGACTCAATCACACCGTCAAATGGCGCAATCAAAGGTCGAGTGTCGCTCTCGCCAGTCGCCAAGACATCGCCAGCCTTAACGTTTGAGCCAGCCTTAACCACAACAGCTCGTCCCTCCAATGGCAAACGCTCAACCTTGCCAGATTCTGGCGTAATTTGAACGATGTACTTCTTGCCATCTTCCCAAACGTCAACCAAACCAGCAACTTCCGTAATGAATGCTTGACCCTTTGGTGTGCGCGCTTCAAACAATTCTTCAACACGAGGCAAACCTTGGGTAATATCACCACCAGCAACACCAGAGTTGTGGAAGGTACGAAGCGTCAACTGAGTACCAGGCTCACCGACCGACTGAGCGGCGATAACACCGACTGGCTGATGATTGCCGACCAATTTACCAGTCGACATATCAATACCGTAACTTCGCTGCGGAATACCGTTAAGGTTGTTTGTCGACAATACAGACTGAATCTTAACGCTTTCAATGCTTTCGTCGTCATCAATTGAATCTGCGATTTCACGCGTGATCAATTCGTTCTTATTGACGTGACCTGGAATTGTTTCAGCAGCATAACGACCAGCCAAACGGTTCGAGAAGTCAATCATCGTCTCTTCAGTTTCTGAACGGTAAATTGCGTAACCTTCGTCATCGCCGTCAGTATCTTCAACAGTAAAGACGTCTTGGGCGACGTCAACCAAACGACGAGTCAAGTAACCCGAGTCGGCAGTCTTAAGAGCCGTGTCAATAAGACCCTTACGTGCACCACGAGTTGCGATAAAGGCTTCAAGGCTAGACAAACCGCCCGTGTAAGAGCTGCGGATTGGAAGCTCGATCTCATGGTTGGTTGCGTCCATCTGAACACCAATCATCGCGCTCGCCAACTTCACGTTGGAAATATCACCACGAGCACCAGAGTTGACCATCATAGAAATACTGGTGTCCATGTGCGCCAATTGGTCTTTCAGGAATGCTGTAATCTTATTGTCAACGTTTCGCCATGCGCTAACCGTCAAGTTGTATCGCTCTTCCTCGGTAATCAAACCTTGGTCGAATTGCTCAGAAATCAAAGCCGCCTTAGCGTCACCTTCGGCCACAAATTGAGGGATTTCCTCAAAGTGGACGTAGTCGGTCATACCAGTCGACACAGCCGCAACCGTAGCAAAGCGGAAAGCTTGACCCTTCATACGATCTGCAATCTTAGCAGTTTCCTCGGCGCCATACTTGTTGAATATTTGCGCCAACACCTTCTTAAGCTGCTTTTTAGTCTGGACATTATTGTCATACGGGAAATCTTCAGGCAGAATCTCATTAAAGAAGACACGACCCAAAGTTGTTTCACGCATTTTACCCTTTGCAAAGATGCGAATTGGGGTTTGCAATTGAATTACGCCATTGTCGTAAGCCATTTCTGCTTCGTAAACAGAGCTGTAAGTTTTAACCTTATCAGTCTGAGCTTGTGGCTTGTCGTAAGTCAAGTAATAGTTACCAAGCACGATGTCCTGCGAAATGTGCAGCACTGGCGCACCATCGGCAGGCTTCAACAAGTTGGCAGTTGCGCTCATCAATTCACGAGCTTCAGCTTGAGCCTCTTTTGACAATGGCAAGTGAACAGCCATCTGGTCACCATCGAAGTCGGCGTTAAATCCGGCACAAACTAGCGGATGCAACTGAATAGCTTTTCCCTCAACCAAAACTGGCTGGAAGGCTTGAATTGACAAACGGTGCAAACTTGGTGCGCGGTTAAGTAGAACGTACTTACCTTCAATTGCTGAGTCCAGCGCGTCCCAAACTACCGCTTCACCAGCTTCAATTAGACGTGAAGCCGAGCGAATATTGTGCGCAAATTCATTCTTAATTAACCAGCTAATCACGAATGGCTTAAACAATTCCAGAGCCATCTGCTTTGGTAGCCCACACTGATGGATTTTCAACTTTGGACCAACCACGATAACCGAGCGGCCAGAATAGTCAACACGCTTACCAAGAAGGTTCTGACGGAAGCGACCTTGCTTACCCTTTAGCATATCACTCAAACTCTTCAAGCTACGGCGACCGCCAGTCGAGCTAACCGCACGACCGCGAGATGCTGAATTATCAATCAAAGCATCAACTGCTTCCTGCAGCATACGCTTTTCATTGCGCTGAATAACTTCTGGCGCATTAAGCTCAATCAACTTCTTCAAGCGGTTGTTGCGGTTAATGATTCGGCGGTACAAGTCATTCAAGTCAGATGTCGCAAATCGGCCACCAGACAGCGCCACCATCGGGCGAAGATCCGGAGGAATCACTGGTAGAACCGTCATGCACAAGCTGGACGGCTTAATGCCAGCAGCTTCCATACTCTCCAACATCTTCAAGCGCTTTAGTAACTTCTTCTGTCGTTGACCTTTCGCAGTCTCAGCTTCTTCAGTTAATTCAGCAATGAGTTTGACAACTCAATCTTGTCCAAGAGTTCTTTGACCGCACTAGCACCCATGCCAACTTCGATCAATTCGTCATATTCTTCTGGCAAGTTGCGATATTCGCTCTCTGAGATCAAAGCACCAAAATTCAAGCTTTCCAATTGAGCTTTCTTGCCAACGTAAGCTTCCTCCAACTCCTCAACTTCACGACTCTGCTCTTTCGCCAATTGCTTAACGTCAGCGCCATCTTCTTCAGCCATTTTTTCGTAACGGATTTTGATAGCCTTACGAGCCAAATCAGTTTCCGCTTCCAAATCTGCCAAATATTGATCACGAGTTGCTTCGTCAACGCTTAAGATAACATAAGTTGCAAAGTAAACGATTTTCTCAATATTGCGAACCGTCATACCAAGCAGCTGGCTCATTGCACTTGGAGTGCCGCGCATAAACCAAATGTGTGCAACTGGAACTGCCAATTGAATGTGCCCCATTCGCTCACGACGAACGATTGACTTAGTGACCAATTCGCCATTCTTATCGACAGCAGCTTCGCGTGAACGTACACCCTTAAGCTTTGAGTCGTGCGGATTGATGTCCTTAACCGGACCAAAGATTCTCTCACAGAACAATCCGTCGCGCTCTGGCTTTTGTGTGCGATAGTTAATTGTTTCTGGCTTCAAAACTTCGCCGTAGCTCCATTTCAGAATATCTTCTGGGCTAGCTACCGCCAAACGAACCGCGTCAAAATCGCTGATGCCCGTTGCGTTAAATGCAGAATTTGCCATCTTACGCGTCCTCCTTTATTTCTTCTACTTCATCAATATCTTGCACGCTCATACCATCGTCAATTTCACCGATGTCATCTGATTCATCCAAGTATGTTTCTTCTATCTCATCATCAGTAGCGACAGTTTTATCTTCCGGACCACTTGAAGCAATAACGTGCTCAGCGTCAACTGTTGCCTCGTCGTCAACTAAATCAACTCGAAGACCCAAACCTTGAAGCTCCTTAACCAACACGTTGAAGGACTCTGGAAGTTTTGGACCGACAATCGGCTCATCCTTAATGATTGATTCGTATGCCTTAGCGCGACCGTAAACGTCGTCAGACTTAATTGTCAACATTTCCTGTAGGGTTGCAGCGGCACCGTAAGCTTCCAATGCCCAAACCTCCATCTCACCGAATCGCTGACCACCGTTTTGTGCTTTACCACCAAGTGGCTGCTGGGTAACCATCGTGTATGGACCAGTTGAACGAGCGTGAATCTTGTCAGAAACCATGTGGTGCAACTTAATCATGTGCATCACACCAACTGTTGTTCGCTCCTCAAATGGTTCACCGGTGCGACCATCAAACAATTGACTCTTACCGTCACGCGCCAAACCAGCTTTTCTAGCTCGTCGGAAATCTTCTCACTTGGAACACCATTAAATGACGGAGTTGCTACGCGGTAACCCAATGCTCGCGCTGCCATACCAAGGTGAGTTTCAAACAACTGACCAAGGTTCATGCGGCTTGGCACGCCAAGTGGGTTCAAAATCACGTCAACTGGCGTACCATCCTCTAGGAATGGCATATCTTCAACAGGAAGAACTTTCGCCACAACACCCTTGTTACCGAAGCGTCCAGCCATCTTGTCACCAACGCCAATCTTTCGTAATTGCGCAACGAAGATCTGGATTTGCATCAAAACGCCAGCCTTCAATTCGTGACCATTTTCACGACTAAAGATCTTAACGCCAACGACTTTACCGCCGCCCGCGTTGTTCATTCGCTGTGATGTATCGCGAACATCCTTAGCCTTTTCACCGAAGATTGCGCGAAGCAAACGCTCCTCAGAACTCAATTCCTGCTCGCCCTTTGGTGTAATCTTACCAACCAAGACATCGCCAGCCTTAACCTCTGAACCAATTTGAACAATTCCGTTCTCGTCCAAATGACGCAAACTTTCCTCAGAAACATTTGGAATATCACGTGTCACAATCTCTGGACCAAGCTTCGTCTCGCGAACCTCAACGGTGTAATCTTTAATGTTAATGCTTGTCAATCGATCATCTTCAACCAAGCGTCGGCTCATGATAATCGCGTCTTCCATGTTGTAGCCGCCCCATGGCATAAAGGCAACCAGAAGGTTTTTACCTAGAGCAATTTCACCGCCGGCAATTGAGGCGCCTTCAATCAGAATATCACCCTTCTTAACCTTGTCGCCGCGCTCAACGCGAACTTTTTGGTTGTAACAACGATCGTCATTATTCTTTACGAAATGCTTCAATGTGTAAATCTTTACGCCGTCAGCATATTTAACGTGAACTTCATCGGCATCAGCGCGAACGACTTCACCGTCAGCGCTAGCTTGAATCAAGTGACCACTATTCTCAGCCACAGCCTTTTCAATTCCAGTACCAACAGTTGCGGATTCTGGACACAATAGAGGAACAGCCTGACGTTGCATGTTTGATCCAGTCAAGGCACGGTCGACACGAGTCTTTTCAATAAATGGCACCAGCGCCGCAGTCGAACCTAGAATCTGGCGGTGAGCTGCGTCCATGTAAGTAACCTGGCTAGCATCAACTTGTGATGGTTGCATGTTACTGCGAGCGTTGACGCGCTCGTCGCAGAAAGTTCCGTCTTCATTAAGAGCCTCGCCAGCATCAGCGATAACCTCACCAATTTCCTGTGAAGCATCCAAGTAAACAAGTTCGTCAGTGACTTTTCCGTCTTTCACACGAAGATATGGAGTCTCAATAAATCCGTATTCGTTAACGCGCGCATAAGCCGCCAAGTTCAGCACCAAACCGATATTTGCACCTTCTGGCGTTTCCACTGAACAGATACGACCATAGTGAGTTGGGTGGGCGTCGCGAACCTCAAATCCAGCGCGCTCACGATCAAACCACCAGGACCAGTCGAGCTCAAGCGTCGCTTGTGGCTCAATTCTGACAATGGGTTAACTTCGTCAAGTAGCTGCGACAACTGGCTTGAAGTAAAGAATTCACGAACAGCTGCAACAATTGGACGAGCATTAATCAATTGACTTGGGCTAACACTTTCCAAATCAGCCACGCTCATGCGATCCATCGCGTTACGCTGCATTCGAAGCATACCAACGCGGAATTGTCGGGCAATCAATTCACCAACCAAGCGAACTCGACGGTTGCTCAATGCGTCAATGTCGTCAGCTGGCTCTTGCGTATTGTTCAAGCGAATAACTTCACGCAAAATCGCCACCAAATCGCTCATCTGCAACGTACGATTTTCAGCCGTATTAGCAACATCAAGACCCAAACGCTGGTTAATCTTATAACGACCAACCCGCGAATAATCAAACCGCTTGAAGTCAAAGAACATTCGCTCAATCATCTGACGAGCGTTATCAACTGTAGCCAAATCACCTGGACGTAATCGACGATAAACCTCAATCAACGCCTCATTGGCACCACGAGAAGTGTCCTTATCTAAAGTTTCGTCAATATACTTTACGTCACCAGTATCAATATCAGCGAATAATTCCTTAATTTCGCTAGTCTTTGGATAGCCCAAAGCGCGCAACAAAGTTGTTGCCGGTATCTTACGACGACGGTCGATCTTTACGTAAATCGTACCGTTAGAAGTCGTCTCAAATTCCATCCAAGCTCCACGTCCTGGAATGATTTTTGCGCCGTAGTAATTACGTCCCGCTACTGTTTCAGCAGTGAAGAAAACACCAGCAGAACGAATCAACTGGCTAACAACCACACGCTCCGTACCGTTAATAACGAACGTACCGCGATCAGTCATCCATGGATATTCACCGAGGTAAATTTCCTGCTCTTCAACTACACCAGTTGTCTTGTTTGTCAATTCAACTGTTGCGTGTAGCGGAGCTTCAAATGTCAAGTTGTTTTCTTTGGCAAATTGGTCAGTGTTTTTTGGCTCGCCAAAATAGTATTTGCCGAACTTTAATGACAACTTCTGACCGGTATAGTCGTCAATTGGGTTAACTTCTGAAAATATCTCACTCAAGCCTTCTTCGACGAACCAGCGCCAAGAATCTTTTTGGTGAGCGATCAAGTTTGGCAGCGGCAGGGCATTATCACCAGAGGTGAAATAGACGCGCTCGCTGCTTGTGGTTGGTTTTTTTGCCACAGGCGTAAACACTCCTCGCTTTAATTAGTGGTTAATAGACGGCTGTGAAGATCTCTAATTCATAGCCCAAAATCACGATTTGCCTACTCGCAATTTTTACCCGCCATGAATACACTACTTCTATAACTACTCATTATGACGAAAAACGTCAATAAAATCAAGGGTTTTACTAGTGTTTTTCGATATTATCAATCAACATATCATGAACTTCGTCAATCGTCCCGTCAGCCGAAACTACCGGAATTCCGTACGCCTCGGCAATCTCCAGATATCCATCGTCGACTTTTTTCTGAAAATCTTGCCCGCGCGACTCAAAAGTGTCAGGATTTTTCAGCTCGCCGCGCATAGAAATTCGCGATTCCCGCTTCTCTCGGCTCAAACTTAAAATAACCATAACATTTGGCTGCAAATATTTTTCATCAGTAAACAGTTCCGTCAATCTCAAAATCTCTGATTCATCAAAGCCCTCGCCTCGCCCCTGATAAACCAGCGTTGAGATATAATTTCTCGCGCTCAAAACAATCTCCCCACGTTCCAACGCAGGCTGAATTTTTTCCCGCCACAATTCACGCCGAGCTGCAGAAAATAGTGCCACATTCACCGCCGCAGAGCGCGCCAAATCGCCATTTTTAATAACTTTTCGAAGTTCATTTGCTATCGGAGTTGATTTTTCCGGATCGTCACTTCCCGGCTCTTCAATCACGCAAACCGTTCGCCCGATTGACCGAAAATATTCCGCCAATTTCGCGACCTGTGTAGACTTGCCCGTTCCGTCATTACCCTCGATAACTATATATTTTCCCGCACTACTCATCACTACCTCATAATCACAGTGTGTGGCCTATTCAGATAAATCATCATCTTTTTCACCTTGCCGTCAACTTTTATAAAATGCGTATGTTGGTGCGCCATTGACCTAGATTTACTTCCTTGCGCCCGAGCGTAAATCGAATAGCCGTTATTCTCAAACTTCGCAATCTGATTCATATAGTCAATTTTTTCCTCATCGCTCAAATTCGCCAATGAATCCACGTGCCGTTTCGGTATAATCATCAAATGATCATCCACGCCGCAGCCATCCCAAAAATTATAGCCAAATCTGTTCTTAATAATCAGGCAATGCGCAGTTTCATCAACTACCTGATCTGTGTGATGCTTTACCAATTGACAAAAATCGCAGCCGTCAGACTTATGCTTTCTCCTGTGATCGATATATTCTTTTTCTTTCGTTCGTGAGCGAAACATTGAACCTGCCATCATCACAAAATCCCCTCGCTTAGACCCGGAATTTCCATCGGTTTATGACGATTATCCTTAAACGCCCGCGGCAACATCATTTCTGGGCGCCAAGTTTTTATCAATTCATCCAAATCATCGGTATGCTGATATTTACCGCTCATTCCACCGCGTCCACTAGCATATCCGCCGTCAACCTGACCAGTGTGATGAAAAATCAATTGCCCAATACGTTCGCCAACAGGCAAAACCACACTTTCATGCTTATTTAAGTTATAAATCTCAAGCGTAATCCGATTGATATATCCCGGATCAACCCAGCCAGCATCAAAACACACCGCCACGCCGTTTCGCCCCCAAGAGCTACGACTTTTCACCTCAGCCGCGCCGCCATGCGTCCGAATTCCAACAAATTCGTGCGTGTGTGCCAAAATTCGCTCACCCGGTTTCAAGACAATAATCGGATGATCTGGCGGAATATTCTTAAATTCCCGAAAACCATGTCGCTCGCACCACTCGGCATGCGGCATAGCTTTAAGCGGCCCCTTGAAGTATCGATTGACGTCAGACTCGTCAAACGGATTATAAACTCGTGAAATCTCATCATATTCCTGTTTATAAAAATTAAAGCCTAGCGTAAAATCTAAGCTGGCTTCCGATACGTTTTTTGGGTTGAACGGCGTACAGACAATTGTCCCGTCTTCAATCGCCGCTAATATATCTTTATTTGAGTACACGCTCACTAAACACCTCCCGTTGCGTGATTTTTCTACCAAATCTTATTATGGCAAGTTTACGCATTCCTATCAAGCTTTCGGTAAATTTTACAGCATGTTAAACTGAAATTATGGAAAAAGCCATTATTGTAGCTTACGATAAAAACCGCGCCATCGGACAAAATGGCGATATGCCGTGGGGACGAAGTTTACCAGCCGACTTGGTGAATTTTAAGCGCTTGACGAGAAATAGCAATGTCATTATGGGTAGGAAAACCTTTGAGTCAATTGGCTCGCGACCACTTCCAGACAGAGAAAATATTGTCATTTCATCCAAGCCAACTGGTGTCAAAAAAGTTCTTACGGCTATGAATTTACGAAGCGCCCTAGCTTTATCGCGATATCCGACTTTTATTATTGGCGGCTCGCAAGTTTATAAAGACGCGCTAGATATTCCAGAAATTGATACTATTTACGCCACGGAAATTGATGCCGAATTTCCCGATGCTGATACTTTTTTCCCAGAGATAGATATGGACGCGTGGGAGGAAGCGGATCGAGTACATCATTCGGCAGATAATGAAAATAATTATGATTTTAATTTTGTGACGTATAAAAGAAAATAGCCTTCTTAAGTTGACAGTATTTGATGTTTGTGGTATAGTAAAAAGTATGGACGAACAATCTATATTACGCGCGACAACCTTTGAATACATAAAAGATACTACGATTGCAGACCTGCCAGAAGGTAGAACGATAATATTATATGGCAAACCTACCGAAGAAGAAGGTGCAATATTCAAAGATAAAGCCCCTGTTGTAGAAATGGATAGACGAAGGCGGAAAAGCTAGAACAATAGGAAGGTATGCGACTATACTATACGACACCGCTACTCGAGAGTTTAGTGTTATTCTGCCCGATCAGGAGATTACCGGTCTACAACCGTCTGGTATCGAAAACGACAATTATATGATTCTTACAGCTAAAGAATCTGATGAGGAATAGATATCAATCACCTCAACCGACGAATGTGAATCACCGACCACGAGAATTACATTACACAGCAATCGGCGCTTTTATCGCTGGATGACACTCGTAATTCTCCAGACGGATATCATCAATCGTGAAATCGTCAATATTCTTGATGTCTGGATTGAGCCACAGTTTCGACAGCGGCAGCGGACGGCGCGATAATTGCTCGTCAACTTGCGCGCGGTGATTATTGTAAATATGCGCACTATTTAAGGTATGGATAAACTCGCCGGGTTGCTTGTCGGTAACTTGAGCGACCATAGATAGAAGCAGCGCATAACTAGCAATATTAAACGGCACCCCAAGGAACATATCTGCCGAGCGCTGAGTCAGCGCCAAATCCAGCCTATCCTTCTCGCCATTTTTACCAGGTCTTACGTTAAATTGAAACATCGTATGGCACGGAGGCAGCCCGCCAGCTTGGACGATGTCATCAATTTCCGCCACATTCCACGCGCTCACGATATTCCGACGCGACTCTGGATTTGTCTTTATCATGTCAATGGCGTTCTGAATCTGGTCAATAGTTCCGCCCTTCCCGTCCGGCCATTTTCGCCATTGGACACCATAAACAGGACCCAAATTTCCCCATTCTTCAGCAAACGCATGATCGTTCGCAATCTTATCAATAAATTCCTTCATGCCAGCGCGCCACTTGTCGCCGTTAATTTCTGGTATTTTCTGACCAGTTTTTTCTAGGTAATTTTTATATGGCCACTCATCCCAAATATGAACGCCGTTTTGCGCCAAATATTCAATATTGCCCGTACCTTTAAGAAACCAAAGAAGCTCATGAGCGACGCTTTTGAAATATAATTTCTTCGTGGTCATAGCCGGAAACCCGTCCGCCAAATTATATCGCGTCTGAATACCAAAAACTTCCGTCGTCCCCGTTCCCGTACGGTCGCCTTTTTGCACACCGTTATCACGAACGTATTTCAATGCGTCTAAATACTGCCTCATAAGCCCTCCTTGCCTAACTCAAATTATGACAATATCCTCCAAAAACCACAAGCAGAATCACTAGTAGTTTTAACAACAAATGCGCAAATTTTTACGACAATTTAGTCAAGACTTTATCAATCAGTCCGTATTTTACAGCTTCATCTGGCGTCATCCAATAGTCACGTTCCATGTCAGACTTAACCTTAGCTAATTTCTGACCGGTATTTTTCGCCATAATCTTCGCTAGCATCTCCTTAACTTCCAAAGTTTCCTTCATATCAATTTCCATGTCGGTCACTTTCCGTGCGTCCCAGAAGACGGTTGATGAATCATAACCTTAGCATGCGGTAAACAAAACCTCTTCCCCTTAGCGCCAGAGCTGAGCAAAAACGCCCCCATGCTTGCCTGCAAACCAATTCCATACGTCGCCACATCTGGCTTAATAAAATTCATCGTGTCATAAATTGCCATTCCATCATAAACGCTGCCGCCTGGACTATTGATATATAGCGATATATCAGCCTGCGGGTCAACATACGCCAAATGCAACAATTGCGCCACTACACTGTTCGCAGTGTGTTCGTTAACGTCTTCACCAAGGAAAATAATCCTCTCATTCAACAATCTCGAATAGATATCAAAAGCACGCTCGCCGTCAGCCGATTTTTCAACGACAGTTGGAATGAGATATGATTTTGGCATATTTACCCTATTTCTTCGTGTTTAATTCGACCAATTTAGCAACGGTCTTATCTGTAATCATTCGGTTGGCAATGTCGCGGTGGACGTTTGGATTGTCAAATTGCTCTAGCATCTTCTTGTCTTTGCCGTATTGCTGCTTAAAGAAATTAATCTGTTCTTGGATCTCATCACGAGAAGCGTCAATCTTCAATTCTTTTGACAATTCAGCCAATACCAGACCAGCCTTAACACGCTTTTCAGCCGCTGGACGAGCCTCTTTCTTCGTCCATTCCTCTTTATCTTTGAAGCCCTGAGTCTTCAAATAACTCTCCCAAACTCAGTCCGCTGTACATCAAATTCTGAGTCAAGTCACGCTCGATTGATCGCAATTGATCCTCAACCAAAAGTTCTGGCAGCGCGGCTTTACTTTTTTCCGTTAACTCACCAACTAGCGCGTCCTTAAATTTCTCATCAGCTTCACGCTCTTTTTGTGCGGTAAGCTCGCGCTTAATGTCCTCTTTTACTTCTTTCATCTCTGTAAATGGACCGCATTTTGCAGCAAATTCATCGTTTAGTTCTGGCAATTTCAATTCATTAACCTTGTGAAGTTTCACGGTAAACACAACGTCTTGACCTGCTAGATTCTCAGCGTGATAATCCTCTGGGAATTTCAGTTTCAAATCAAATTCTTCGCCAGCCTTATGACCAATCACGCCTTCTTCAAATCCAGGAATGAATTGACCTTCGCCAAGCTTCAAGCCATATTCCTTAGCCGAACCTCCCTCAAACGCTACGCCGTCTTTCTTTCCTGTAAAGTCAATCACAGCCTCGTCGCCGAGCTTAGCAGCACGCTTGACCTCTGATTTTTCAGAATAGTTTTTACGAATTCGTTCAATAACCTCGTCAACATCTTTATCTTCAACTTTGGCTACTTCTTTTTTCGCTGTCAATTTTTTGTAATCGCCCAATTTTACTGGCGGAATAATTTCAACTTCAGCCGTAAATTCCAACTCGGCGCCCGGCACAAACTTTTTCACTTCAACACTTGGTCGATCCAAAGCCTGCAATTTTTCCTGCAAAAACGCCTCAGCTACCGCCTTTGACAAAGCATTCTCCAGAACCTGCTCCTGAAGCGCATTCGGATCAACGTGCTTAGCGGCTATACTTGCGGGAACTTTTCCTTTGCGGAAGCCTGGAACTTTGATATCGCGGGCTAACTTCGTCAAGGAAACTTGTTCTGCGTCAGCCAATTCGCTAGCACCCAAAGAAATCGTCAATTGAACTTTAGTATCTGATAGTTTTTTTACAGTAGTCTTCATAAAGACTAATTATAACAGATATCAGGCTATACCTCAAACAGAGCGTCTTCATCGCCATCATATCGACGATCTTTGACAATTGTCACAATTCGTTCAGCGCCAACCTTTTGTTCATCGGATTCCACCAAGTTTCGAACCGTGTATGCGCCGCTAGCAATCTCATCCTCACCCACGAACACCGCAAACGGAATTTGCTTTTTTAGCACCGCTTTATCTGCTTGTCAATCTTTCTACCAGTGATATCCAACTCCGCTCGCACGCCTTCGCTGCGCAATTTTCGCGCCAAATCGTCCGCGCCAGCCATAGATTCTTTTGACACCGGAATTATATATACATCTGTTTTAGACGCCAATTTAGGCAACAAGCCGTGCACTTCCAAAAATTGTTCCATCGTTGTCGCGCCCATGCCAACGCCGACCGTAGCAATTGGTTCAACGCCAAATAGCCCGACCAATCCGTCATATCGTCCACCGCCAAACAATGCTCGATTATTCTCTGGTGAATTGTCAAAAAGCTCAAAAACCACGCCTGTGTAATAGTCCAATCCGCGCATCAGAGTAACATCAAACACCGCATTCGTAATGCCTTTTTGGTTAAGCAATTTCATCACTTCGCGAAGCTGTTTGACGCTTTCATCTTCCATCAATTCGCTCGGTAAATCATCAACAGATTTCATGCTGATCATCTTAGCTAGCTTCGGCAGACCCTCTGACGCTTGATTGCCAAAAATCTCAATCGCCTGACGCTTAAATTCTTCGGCAGGAATCTTATTTTTCCTATCAAGCAGCTTCATCATCATTGTCGAACCAACAATATCAAGCTTCAAAAATTGACTCATCAGACGATTTATCAATTGGCGATTATTAACTCTAACCGTAAACATTTCTTGTTTGGCGCCAAAATTCATCACACTAGCGTGACTCAACTCAATAATCTCCGCGTCCGCCGCCGCGCCATCCACACCAAACAAATCCGCGTTCAATTGCCAAAACTCACGCTCGCGTCCGCGCTGTGGTCGTTCATAGCGCATAAAATTAGCAATAGAATATAGCCGCGCAGGCATCGCCAATTCCTGCCGCTTAGCCGCCACCATTCGAGAAATCGACGGCGTCATCTCAGGACGAATCGCCACCATTCGACCACCACGATCTTCAAAGGCGTATGTTTGCTCGCCCGCCAATTCCTGACCCGACTTCGCCAAATAAATATCTAGCGGCTCCAGTAGCGGCGCGCCGTATTCTTCATAGCCAAAACTCTCAACCGTCTTGTGCCAAACATTAAAAATGTAATTCTGCAGACGCTTTTCCTCTGGAAAATAGTCTCGCGAACCTTTGTAACTTTGTGTAGATAAACTGCTCATGTTAACTCCATTATGTCATTATTTCTTATTTATAGCAATCAAAAACGCCGAAGCAGAACTCGGCGCGTACAATCAAAAACAGAGTCCTACCTCGGCAACACGTGTGAATGATGGAATTTAGGTAAAACCATGACACTATTGTAGTACATTTTGCTGTAGCCAGCAATACATCGCCACAGTAGCCGCCGCGCCAACGTTTATGGAGCGAGTCGAGCCGAATTGCTCGATGGCGACGATCTTATCTGCCGCTTGCACCATCTCCTCAGAAATTCCTGGGCCTTCTTGCCCAAATACCAAAACCGCACACTTCGGTAAACTCGTCTGCGACATATTAACACTTCCTGGGATATTATCAATAGCAATAATTTCCCTACCTTCAGTCCGCATTTTCTCAACAAACTCTTCCGTCGTCGCCAAATACGTAATGTGAAGATATTTATCCGTCATCATGGCGCCGCGCTTATTCCATTGCCTGCGCCCAATCACATAAATCTGCCGCACACCAAACGCATTAGCGCTCCTGACAATTGTCCCCATATTAAAATCCCGCTCGGTATTTCCAGCGCAATCACCAAGCCATGGTCTTCGGAATCCAACTCATTTATAATATCCGATTCGCTCCGACCCTTAAACTTATCAATGACATTTCTTTTATCTTCCATCTCTATTATTTTATCAAAGTTCCTGAATAAATAACAAAAGTCGAGAGCCTTCTATTGACTTAATCACCATAGAATGGTATAAGTAATATTGGTTTTCGTTAATGAGTTGAGATTACTCCTCATCCGAAAACGTTCATTGACAAGCAGCCAAAACACGAGATGAGGTTTTATTTCTTCTAAGAGCTTTAAAGAGATAAAATCTCGTCTTGTACATAAAGAATGCACGTATATCACACTGAGGGCGAGAAAACACCAGAAAGGTAAAGGGTCGTGAATAAAAAGACCAATACGACGGCACTGGAGAATTTTCTTCGTCGAGTAATCGCGTCTGTCGAGGGGAAGAGATTGACCCTCGACTATATCCCGAAAGAAGGTATGATATCACACGCGATTGCCACTGACGTAGAAGTTAGGAAACTTCTCGTCCAGCTAAGCGAAGAAGCCACTGCGCTGGCGCAAGTAGCGCAAAGTCTCCTGAACCGCACAGAGACAGAAGACTAACAACGCGGAATATATGATGAGTGTAATTCATTCTCTTTATGACTGCTTGTCATATATCCCCTGAAATTATTTTGGAATAGTCTCATTTGAGGCTGTTTTTTATGCATTCTATTGACTTTTTTACATAAGTGTGGTATAAATAAAGGTATCTTTCGTTGATAAGTTGAGTAAATCCTTATCCGAAAGTGAACATTGACAGGCAATCGAACACAAGATGAGTTTTTATCTCTTTTTGAAAAACCGTCATCATAAGAGAGATAAGGTCTCATCTTGTGTTGTTAAAGGACAACGCACTGCGCTCACGCAGATGAGAGAACACCAGAAGAAAGGTGAAATATCGTGAAGGATTTGAAGGATCTCAAAGAACATTTGGATGACCTCGAGATCGAGCTCAGGTCTCTCTACCGCATTGCGGGAGAGGAGGCACAAATGACTCTAAACGGGGCTCGTCGCTGGGATGACCAAGTGGAACGCTTGGACAACATCCTGGACGCCATACGACAAGACACTGAGATGCTTGTCGAAGACGCATCATAGGGTTACCCTAGCTACATGGCAGGTGATTGTTCTTTACGATTGCCTGTCATGTAGACTCTGAATTTACGACATTAAAAATCACCCTGAGCATGGGTGATTTTTCTTATGGTGAAAAATCTCAATTCTTGGTGCGGATGAAAGGACTTGAACCTTCACGTACTTGCGTACACTAGCACCTGAAGCTAGCGCGTCTACCAATTCCGCCACATCCGCATGTGGGCTACGCGTCAATTATAGCCCAATTCTCACCCTAGTATCAAGCTTGATTACGAAGCTTACACCATGCGTTTAATTCCGCCGCCAACTCCTTTGGTTGAGCCTCCGCTTTAATTCCTGGATTAAAAATTCCAGCTGGATCAAAGATTTTTTTCACCTTTTCGTATAATTGTTTTTCATCATCTGGCAGATTTTTATAGATAAAGTTAGCCTTCAATCTTCCGTCACCACCAAATCCTGCAAACGAGCCTTCATACTTATTAACAATCTGAGAAATTTCCGCCAACAACTGAAGAATCTTCTGACGTTCACTCACCTTTTTACTATCAAACGTCGGATGTAGAGAAATATAATCGCTTGAAAAATCAACAAAAACTGGCAAATCCACGCCGTACTTAGACTCCAGTGACTTCAACTCACTAAGGAAACTATCAATCTTTTCTGGCGCCATTAAAATCCCAGAAAATACGCGCGGCGTGATCATATGCGGCTCGCTCGGAGTTTCCGCCAAAGCCAAAACAGAATGCAAGCTGAACAAATCCTGCTCTTCTAAATGTAGCGTTTTTATGTCAATCGCTTCTGATGATTCCAATTTTCGAGTCAATTTCTTCGCGGCTTTATTACGTGCTCTGTCAGAAAAGTCATCAAAGATAGCCAAGACTACCACGCCCTTAAAGCACTCTTTCGGCGCCCACTCAACTACCTTACCGACGACCGCAGCCTGACGGAAGAATCGCCCATCGATTATTTCCACCGCCGACGCCTTATTTTTCATCGCCAATTCCACGGCTGATTGCGCGTCTGACAACTTTTTATATGATGCGGCAACAACTGAATATTCTGGACGAATAAATTGCGCCTTCATAATAACTTCGCAAATCACACCCAGACTTCCCTGACTGCCAATAAACAACGGTGTCAGGTCAAATGACCCGTCTTTTTGCTTCACCCGAGAAATCCCACTATAGCCAACTGTATCTGGCAAATCTGGATCCATTTGCGAAATCAGTTCAGCGTTGTCTGAGATTAAATTGTCAATCTCTCGATAAATCTCGCCCTCAAACGTCGATAAGCCTTTTTTCTTATTCAATTCGCGTCGAGATATGCGACCAGTCTGAATCACGTCACCGTTACTTAGGACAATCTCAAGCTGCTGAATCGCGTCAGCAAAACGACCATGTGCGCCAGATAATATTCCAGATGGAGCCGTGTTAATTGCACCACCAATCGTGCCTTCTTCTGCTACGTATGAAGTTTGCGGCAAACCCAAACCTTTATGGGTAGACAAAGTTGCGTTGATTGCCGAAAGAGAAATTCCCGCTTGAGCATGAATCAGTTGCTGACGAGGATCAATACCAACCACACGATTCATATACGTTTTTCGTCAATTGCAATGCCCTTATTCGTCGCCGCGCCAGTTTCATCATTGCCACAACCACGAACAAATACAGGTAAAACATGGCCTTTCTCTGCCAGTTGAGAACAAAATCGCATCACTTTCCTGATATCGTTCATATTAGCTGCTCGGACAATCATTTCTGGTCGGCGCGCCAAAAGCCCATTATCGGCCTCAACTTGGCTCAATGCAAAATCCTGCGACGCGACTTCGCCACTAAGATGTTCATTCAAATATTTCGCAACTTTATTCATCAATCCTCCTTGGTATGTTACTTCAATTTTAGCATAAGCGCGGACAGTTGATAAGTAGAATTTGTTTTGATATAATCAAGTTATGCAAATGCGGACACAATGCGGATGACACCATCCCCTAACAAATTCGCAAGTGCATCTTTAACAATTTAATTATGCGGATGTGGTGGAATTGGTAGACACGCATGCCTTAGGAGCATGTGCCTCACGGCGTGAAGGTTCAAGTCCTTTCATCCGCACCATTACATTATATATATATGGATTTTTTTCGGAATTGTCGCCTGCAATATGGCGACTTTTTAATTGTTATGAAAATATTATTGACTATACCAAAACGCCTATGCTACAATCACGCCAAGGAAAATAATAATGCGAGACATCTAAATTAGATAATCGAGGAGGGTTTATATTAGCATGAGAAAATCAAATAACTATTTCCAAAGGCAGCGCATTGGTCTGGCAACTATCGGAGGCATTATGACTCTGATGGTAGCGTTTAGCTTAACACCTACTTTTGCAGGTGTTGTTGCAACCATCACCAACAGTGTAAATACCGCTTCAACTGGCACATTAGTTATGGAAGAAAAAAAAACCAAGACGGTTCAGTTGCATGTACTACTACTGGCGCCGGCAGCGCGACATGCGCGACCATCAACAAATACGGCGGCCAAGCACTTGTTCCAGGAGGTAGCACAAGCACGACCGTAAAGATTACTAATAAAGGTAGTATAGCCGCTAGCGCCTTCACCGTTAAGGGCGGTACTTGTACGACAGTGAACGCGCCAGGAGCATCAGTCTCTGGTACTGGTAACTTATGTGGCAAAATGACCATCACCGTTCAAGCCAATGGAACACAAGTCTGGACTGGTACCGCGGAAGCGTTCCAGCAAGCTGCAGCACAAGACATTAAAGCAATTGTTGGTCATCCAATTGCACCAAATGAAACAGTTAACCTAGTTATCACAGCAGCGCTCCCAGCAAATACTGACGCCAGCTTCCAGGGCCGTCAAATATCACAACCAATCACCTGGCAGTTTAGCGCCTAGTAAATAATAGCAGTTCTAAGACTATACATATTGAAGGTCAATGAGATTTAGCAAAACCAGCATCTGGGTAATCACAGCACTGAGTCTACTGAGTTTAGGCTCGGTGCTTATATTACATTTAGCTGGTTTTCGCTTTTTCTCCATCGTAACCCCAAGCATGGGTGAGACCGCCCCCGTTGGAACACTGGTAGTCACTAAGCCACAACAATCTTACGACAAAGATGATATTATTACGTTTTATCGTAGCGGCAACATTTACACCCATAGACTAATAAAGTAAATGATGATCATAGCTATACAACAAAAGGAGACCTCAATATCATGGAAGACTCCTTGCCGGTAGGTGGTCAGGATGTAATAGGCAAAGCAATAGTAATTGCGCCTATATGGGGATGGGTATGGCGTGCCGCACCTATTTTACTAATTGGATGGATTATCGTCTATCTGATTTCGTGTATCAAGAAAATACACAAACACTGGCGCTGGCCAGTTCGCATTATTGGCGGAACACTCGTGGTTATTTTAGCAACGCTAATCCTTAATCCATGGCTCCGTGTAGACATGCTTAGTATTGCTAAACACCAGAAAAATGACGTACAACTTCATATTGTTAATACCGGCATCTTTCCTATTCGAGATGACAGAGGAAATCGCATATATACCGGTCAAACTACAATCGTTCGCGCCACAGAAACCGACAGGCAAGGACATTACATTTATATTCCACGACCATCTCTTGGACCGTCTGGGGTGGCTCTCGCATTATTATGGTGTCTTTTACCGTTATTCATAGCTTTATTAGTAAAATTACCTCCACCAGAAGAGGAGATTACAGGACTACAGCTTGCCTATGAGCGAAATCGCAATATGGCACTGCTTGCTATCATTATACTATTCGAGATAGTACTTTTGGTCGTACAACTATCTTCCCTGGCGGGCTTTACTGCAACCATGCAAAACAACATCAACAGCATCCAATCTCGAGCTTATTTTAAATGTTCTGATGTCACCTGGATTAATTCACAAATTCGCCCCAATCCTCAGCCCTATTTCTCTTGGGCACTCAACAGTGACTATGTAGTAAACCCTATTGTCACAGACCTCTCCGGTAATAACAATGATGGCAGTGCCGCACCGGGAGATAAGTCGCCAAGTCGAGTTGCCGTAGCAACCGCAGGCTGTACGCGTGACGACCATCGTGTTTCAGTGTTTAATGGAGTAGATACCTGTCTTACTCATGGAACGTCAGAAGCTAAAAAAATTACTCCAGCTCCAAATATATTTAGCCTGGAAGTATGGTTTAATACCAATCAAAAAAGCAACGGACGACTAATAGGATTCAGCTCTCTCTACCAGGGTGACTATGACGGAAGAGGATATAGTGATCGTCATATATACATAGATAAAGATGGTAGAGTGGTGTTTGGTGTGTACGACAGAGGAATTAAGCTTGTTACTTCACCTGCCGGTGTAAACTATTCCGACGGTCACTGGCATCATGTCGTTGCTACTATGTCCCCAAACGGCGCAGCGCTTTATTTAGATGGTAATCAAGTCGACTCAAACCCATCAATGACTGCTGGAGAAAAGATGTTCAGCGGCGGCTACTGGAAAGTTGGCTGTGGCAAAGTGCTTAACTGGAAATGCCGACGGCAGTGGATACAATGGGCCTAAATATTTTAACGGAAGTATGCAATATAGTTCAGTCTACGCAACGGCCCTAACCGAGCATCAAGTTCGTGATCACTATCTAGCAGGCGCTCCATAATAGCATTAAGCTGACTCATTAACGGCAATTGAGCCTACTAGACAGATTATGTGATTTATACATTTAATGGTTAATAAATTGCTACCTCTATTATTTCGTGATATAATTACACCAAAGGAAGGTCTGTGTTAACATCAGGCCGTATTTTTATGAAGGACGCTAGCAAGATTCGAAACATTGCCATTATTGCCCACGTCGATCATGGCAAAACAACCATGGTTGACGGGCTATTAAAGCAGTCGCGAACATTCCGCGACAACCAAGCCGAGATGAGCCAGGAATTGATCATGGATTCCGGCGATCAAGAGCACGAGCGCGGCATCACCATCACCGCCAAACAAACGTCAATTTTTTACGGCGACTACAAAATAAACATTATTGACACGCCAGGACACGCCGATTTCTCTGGCGAAGTTGAGCGAACCTTGAATATGGCTGACGGCGTTCTGCTGATTGTGGACGCGCAGGAAGGTCCGATGCCTCAGACCAAATTCGTATTAGCGAAGGCACTTGAGCTGGGACTGAAGCCTGTCGTGATTATCAATAAGATTGACAAGCCAGCCAGACGAATTGCCGAAGTTGAAGATGAGTTGAGCGATCTGTTTTTGGAGCTAGCGACCGACGATTCTCAATTGCAATATCCAATTTATTACGCAATCGGACGCGACGGAAAATCATGGAAAGAAATTCCTGCAAACACCGACGAAGACGCGGATTTGACGCCAATTTTTGACGCGATTATTAACGACATTCCAGCGCCAGATGTGATGGAAGATGGCGCGTTTCAATTGCTTGTTACCAGCCTGCAATATGACACATTCCAAGGAAAATACGCGATTGGGCGAATTGCTCGCGGATCTGTTAAGCGTGGCTTGCAAGTCAGTTTGATGAAAAATGGCGAAGTCGCGGGCTCCGCACGAATTGAGAAAGTTTTTGGCTATCGCGGATTAAATCGCGAAGAACTTGACGAAGCTTTTGCTGGCGACATTGTGGCGCTGGTTGGCGTGGCTGACGCGCATATTGGCGATACGATTGCCGACAAAGAACAGCCTGAAGCGCTGCCAACAATTGACATTGAAGCGCCAACTCTGAGCATGTATCTCGGACCAAACACTAGTCCAATGAAAGGGCGCGAAGGCGAGTTTACGACATCCAGGCAAATTGGCGACCGATTGAAGCGAGAGCTTGAGACCAACGTGGCGCTACGAGTCGAGGAAAACGGAATTGGCTTTACGATTTCTGGACGCGGCGAATTGCACTTGAGTGTTTTAATTGAAACCATGCGACGTGAAGGATTTGAGTTTGAGGTTGGGCGACCGCAAGTCGTTACAATTACCGAGGACGGCGCTGAAAGAACCAATTGAAGAATTGCAAATTGAAGTCGGCAGCGAATTTATCGGCGCGATCAGCCAAGAGCTTGGCGCACGACACGCTGAAATGAAATCTCAGGAAACTACTGCCGCTGGCGCTACTCGTTTGACCTACATTCTGCCAACTAGGGCGTTGATTGGCTTGCGAAACATTTTATTGACCGCCACCAGAGGTACGGTGATTATGAATTCCCTGCCTCACGGATATCAACCGCTTGGCGGAAAACTGCCAAAAACCCGCAATGGAGTTTTGATTGCATTTGAAGCTGGCGCGACAACACCTTACGCTTTGCAAGCAGCCGAAGCCCGTGGCGAATTATTGGTCGGACCAGGAACAGAAGTTTACACCGGAATGATTGTCGGGATTTACAATCGCCAAGAAGACATCGAAATCAACGTTTGTAAAGCCAAGCATTTGACTAACATGCGTTCCAAATCATCAGACGGAACCGTACAATTGACGCCATTTACGCAATTTAGCTTGGAGCAATGTATCGACTTTATCGAGGACGACGAGCTGCTGGAGGTGACGCCAAAATCTCTGCGTCTGCGTAAACGTTACCTTGACGCCAATGAGCGAAAGCGTGCCAATAAACAATAGCCACATTGACTACCAAAAATAACCGCCCCGTAATGGAGCGGCTATTTTTATGAATGTGAGCCAACTAATTGACGAGCGTTTCTTTAACTCTACGTGACACAAAGAAGTACAGAATAACCAGACCTTCCAGTATCAACATAGTAATGATTCCCGCAATTAGCGTTGGAGTATCCTCGCCCGATTTCCCAGATGCGTGTAAGGCAATCATACTTGCGGTGTTGTTTATCCCAGCCGTAATAAGCGTAGCTACCGCCAACCACTTACCAAGACGCTTTTGCATAGCTATAAACACAACAGCGCAGATCGACAAAACTGCTAGTATCGGTGAGAATATCAAAGAAATAATATTCTCAGGCTGACTAAGATTCATTATAGCATTGAAAAACATTCCTATATTACCAATGCCACCAATAACGAAACAAACCACAAAGAACATTAACCAACCCTTAACACCCTTCAGAGATTCTGCCATCACGACATATTGCACTGGCGCTGCTTGAGGTTGTGCAAAATATTGCTGGCTGACCGGTTGCTGCTCATACGGGGTATTCTGCGGTTGTGGTACAGGACCGTATTGTGCGCTTGGATCAGGCTGCGGTGCATATTGCGGCTGCTGAGGTTCTTGTTTTGGCATGTTAACTTCTCCTTTTAAGAATATTGATGTGCTAATTATACCACATCCTTAATTTCCTCTGGTAGAAATCCTTTGTCGTGCTCAAAGCCAGCTCGCCACTTGTAGCCCTTGTTATAGCCCAAATCTTTCATCAATTTGGTCGGAGCGTTTCTGAGATGCAATGGCACGGGAGAATTCGGATATTTACGCGCCAATTCAAAAGCGCCGTGCATTAAATCGGTAATTTCACGCGACTTCTGACTACGAGCCAACGCAATAGCACAATGGAATAAATTATACTTCGCCTCCGGAAGACCGACACTCTCGACAGCCTCAAACGTCGCAATTGCCAAGCTCAGCGCGCCATTGCCCGCCAGCCCGATATCTTCTGATGCAAAAATCACCATCCGCCGAGCAATAAACTTTGGATCCTCGCCCGCGTCAATCATTCGCGCCAAATAATACGTCGCAGCCGTCGCGTCACTACCTCTTAGCGACTTGATAAAAGCGGAAATCACGTCGTAATGCGAATCACCTTTTTTATCATAGCCTGGAAGTCGCTTCTGAGCCGCCGCCTTCACCACTTCCGGCGTTACTTTTTCATTAAAACTCAGCGCCAATTCTAAATTGCCCAGCGCCACCCTTGCATCGCCATCCGATAATTCCGCCAAATAATCCAGTGCCTTGGGTGAAACTTGCTTGGACTTTTTCAGGACTTTCAGCGCTCTTTTTAATACAGATATGATTTCGTCTTTTGTCAATCGCTGAAGAACCAGAACTCGCGAACGCGACAGTAGCGGCGTGATGACTTCAAAGCTCGGATTCTCAGTCGTCGCACCGATTAACGTAATTAGTCCACTCTCAACGTGCGGCAAAAACGCGTCTTGTTGAGCCTTATTGAAGCGATGAATTTCGTCAACGAATAGAATTGTTCTAAGTCCTAAATTCCAATTTTGACGGGCGTGTTCAATTACCTGTTCAACGTCCTTTTTTCCGCTTGTAACTGCCGACAGCTCAATGAACTCCGCCTTCACTTCACGCGCAATAATCCGCGCCAACGTCGTCTTTCCAGTTCCCGGCGGACCCCACAATATCAAACTAACCGGCTCGCCATTCTTAACGATTCGTCTCAATAACTCGCCCTCACCAAGCAAATGACTCTGCCCTATCACCTCGTCCAGCGTCTGTGGTCTCATCCGTTCAGCCAGCGGCTGCCTACTATCACTCATACTTCCATTATATCGCGAATTCCATAAAGCCAAAAAGTCGTCCGTCGTTTACACTTTCCTCGCACAAAATGCTACAATAGATCTATATAAATAGAGGAAAAATGGGAGCATTTGTAATAATAATCTTGTCGTTTATCGGGCTTTATGTGCTAAGCGGCATTAAAATCGTTAATCAATATCAACGCGGTGTGGTTTTAACACTTGGCCGATTCACCGGCGTTCGCGAACCAGGATTAAGAGTCGTCATTCCAGGTCTACAAACAATGATGTTGGTCGATATTCGTTCAACTCCAATTGACGTTCCAAAACAAGAAGTCATCACCAAAGATAACGTCACGGTTGGCGTTGATGCGGTGGTTTATTTCCGAGTCATCAACGCGCCAAAAGCCGTGTTGGAAACCACGAACTATATTTACGCGACTAGCCAATTTGCCCAAGCAGCACTGCGCGACGTCACAGGTAATGTTGATATGGACGATTTGCTTGCCAAGCGCGAAGAAATTTCCCAGCAAATCAAGGAAATTGTTGATGCCGAAACTGACAAATGGGGCATCGATGTCGAGAACGTTAAGATTCAGAATATCGAACTTCCTGGCGATATGAAGCGCGCCATGGCCAAACAAGCCGAGGCAGAACGCGAGCGCCGCGCTAACATCATCAACGCTGACGGTGAAAAAGCCGCAGCTGAGACATTAGCCCAAGCCGCAGAAATCCTAGCAAAAACTCAAGGCGCTATCAATCTACGAACATTGAACACCTTAGAGCGAATCTCTACAGAGCCAAGCCAAAAGACGATGATGTTATTTCCTATCGAACTCATCGATGCAATTCGTGGCGGTAAGAAATAAACCACCTATCAATAAAATAAGCACTCTGTAATTTTACAGGGTGCTTTATAATTTTCTGGTGCGGATGGGGAGAGTCGAACTCCCATCTCAACCTTGGGAAGGTCACATAATAGCCGCTATACGACACCCGCGCTCGATAAAATTATAACACCCTTGCCAGATGGCGACAACTTTAGTACAATTAAATAGCAAGTTTGTGGCTCTTTAGCTCAGTTGGTAGAGCAGAGGCCTGAAGAGCCTTGTGTCCCCAGTTCAAGTCTGGGAGGAGCCACCAAATATTGCATTTCATTCACGACTTTGTTACAATAAATCGTGAACAACATGCGGGTATAGCTCAGTTGTTAGAGCGCTTCCTTGCCATGGAAGAGGCCAGGAGTTAGAGTCTCCTTACCCGCACCAATTTGAAATTAAATATGCTCAGCTTATCTGGGCTATTTTTATTGTCCGGTTTTAGAATATTAGCATTTTATTTATATCTCGCTTATACTTAAACTATGAAAACCTGGCAAGATGTCGTCTCTCTTTATCAAATTTATCCGCGCAGTTTTCTGGATACGAATGGCGATGGGATTGGCGATTTGAACGGCATTACTGAGAAGCTAGATTATTTATCATGGCTGGACGTTGATTCAATTTGGATTTCCCCGTTCTTCGTATCACCACTGACCGACTTTGGCTATGATATCGCAAATTATCGAGCAATTGATCCGACTTTCGGAAAAATGCACGATTTTCAGGCGCTTCTTAAAAAAGCCCATGATCTCGACATTAAAGTTATGATCGACCTCGTTCCCTGTCACACTTCAGACCAACATCCGTGGTTTAAAGAATCCAGATCTTCACGCGACAACCCCAAGCGGGATTACTATGTTTGGCGCGACGGAAAAGATAATAGCGAGCCTAACAATTGGCGGAGTTTGTCTGGCGGCAGTTCGTGGGAATTTGACGAGCTCACCGGGCAATTTTACCTGCATTCGTTCCTGAAAACGCAGCCAGATCTGAATTGGGATAATCCTGAAGTGCGTGCTGAAATGAAAAATATAGTGCGATTTTGGTTTGATATGGGCGTTGATGGAATGCGCGTCGATGCAATTTGGGGAATTTCCAAAGATCCTGATCTCAAAGACGACTCTCCAAATCCTGATTTTTATGGCAATCCAAACAATTACGGAGCGTTTATCCACGATCAATGTAAAATGGGACCGCATTTCAGGAATATTTACGAGAATTAGCATCAGTTTGTGATGAATATAACGACAAGCAAATGGTGTTTGAATTTTATCCCGACGATAAGCTGGGCGACGTCTATCATCAATACAGTCAAATCCTAACAGTTCACCCAAAAGCCTCGGCGTTTTTTATGGAATATCGCGATAACGAATGGCACGCTAAAAATATTGAGAAAAAAATCAATAATTACCTACAATCAGCAAGCTCAACCATGCCATTTTTCTGCATTGGAAATCACGATCAGCCGCGAATTGCCTCCAGATTGGGCGAAGAACGCGCCCGCGCCCTCAGCTTCTTAAACCTCCTCACACCAGGAATCAGCGTAGTGTATTACGGTGACGAAATCGGCATGATGAATGGAGAATTGACCGCTGATGACATTCAAGATAATTTTAGTCCCGCCAATTCTATTGTTGATAGCCGAGACTTGGAGCGCACGCCAATGCAATGGAATGATTCGCAATTTGCAGGCTTTTCAAGCGTAAAACCTTGGCTTCCTGTTAATGATAATCACACGAAGATTAACGTTGATAACGAAAAAATCGCAAACAATTCCCTGCTTAATATGCACCGAAAGCTGCTAAAATTGCGCCAAACTCTCCCAATTCTTAAAAATGGCGATTTGAGTATTGTAGAAAACACCGGCAACGGATTCATTCTCGGATTAAAAAGAGAACTGGTTGGTCAACGTGCTTACATTTTCATCAATTTCGCAGACGAGAAACAAAGCTTCTTCATTCCAGAAAACGCCAAGATCATTGACTCGACTCACTCTGTCAATTTAATTACCGTAGAAAATCTTCAAATGACAATTCCAGGATATTGCGGAGTTTTACTTATTGCCTAGCAACAAAAACACTCAACTAGAATAAGGTTCCATCTTCAGTATCGCACTCCTCTATGGGATAGCGACCCGCGCATTCAGTCGCCAACCTAGCCATATTCTCGTTAATTTTCCTGTCATTAGCAGCCTCGGTGAGGGCTTTAAATTCTAGATAGTAATCATCAAGAACATCTGGATCGCTATTTTGACTAGATTCTGTCGTATCACCTTGCAAATCTTCATCATTTGCAATTTCCTCATAATATTTATCCGGTTTATCAGAAGTATCTTCACTCAGAATATCTGCCCCACAATTAATATGACCATCGTACAGCATTTTCTATATTCCTCCTCTTTTTACTTTGTCTATAAACCATTATACGACACCACCAGATGTAGTGGTAGAGTTAACTTCACAACACTATCAAACAACGACGTTTTTCATCCCGTCCAGTTAATTCATCTTTAATTATAAGCAGTCAGAATCAAATCACCGTCGACATACTCGCCTAAAAATACATCTCCATAAGATTTTAAGCCTCGTTTTTTAAGCTCGCCGAGCAACCACTTTTCGTCTTTTCCGATTACATCCAAGATATCAGCTTGCAATTGACCGTCCGTTATTAACGGGAATTTCGGATTTTCCTCGCCTTTGTGCGAAATAATAAGCTCGCCATCCTGTTCAACAACAGCCCTTTTCACGTCTTTCGTCGAGTAAATATTATGGGTTCGAAGCTTGAAAGAAACATCATGAGCACTTAAGCCGACCTTCTCGCAATTTTCGATATTTATCTTTCCATTATCTATAATTATCAAAGCCTTCCCGTCGATCAGCTGTTTAGCCTTAACGCTATGTTTCTTTATCCACTTCAGCGTCAATACCAACACACACCATATACACAAAATCCCAACATAGTCCAAAATCTTAATATCGTTGTTATAAATAACGCCACCAATAATACCACCAAGTACGTAATTCTGAACTTGGTCACTAGCGGAAGATGGTGCCAAATTACCTTTTCCTGTAACGTTAATTATTATCGTCAGCGCAAAAAATCCGATCAATAATTTTATTGCTACTAAAATAAATTCATTCATAATTTACCTACTTTTTTCTATTAAAAACGCTCTGATACTTATCAGAACGATCATAAAACTTATTCCAATCGTAGGAACTTGGTGAGGTGCGCCTCCCCATAACTACGACTGTCCACCACAACAATTATATGTAGTAGCAATCAAATTCTCTGCCATTTTCAATGTTTGGTAGAGAGCCTTTGAAATTATTGGTGTAAAAATGCTTGGAAAGTGTATGTCTTTCTCAACTGTCACCAGTATAGCAAAAATGACTAAATATGTCAATAGCCTTGAGCGTGATCCATTGCTTTATAGAACTGACTCTCTGCCAGATCATCTTTAATTTGTAGGTATATCTGGACCGTAGATAGGTCGCGATGGCCAAGTAATTTTTGTATTGTCATAAGATCGCAACCAGCTATTAGTAGACGCACTGCAAAACTATGTCTTAATTGATGAGGTGTTATATGAATATCTGCATATTTCTTAAATGCTCGCTGAATCCACACTCTAGCTGTTTTATCGTTTGTGTTGAATAGAGGACCAGATAATCGGTTGTAGTCTGTCGCGAATTCATCTATCTTGTCTTTTAATCGTTTAGTTAGGAATACTGTACGATCTTTAGAACCTTTACCCTTTACGTATAAGTTCAATCCGTCTATATCTCTATAGCTAACATTGGCAATCTCTGAAATACGTAATCCAGTGTCGTATGCAAAATCTATTAGCATGTTTATGTGTCGCTCTTTCGCGTTATTTGACGTCCTGTTGAGTACTAGTTGTATAACATGATGTTGTATATATCTTGGTCGTGGTTTAGCGTTCTTACGTGACTTAATAAGCTCAGAATTAATACAGTTTAGATTCATGTGTTCATTGCACCATTTGAAGAATGCTTTTATTACTCGTTTTGTTGAGTTTGTAGTTGAAGCTGCGTGAGTTTTTCTGTATTCATAAAAATAAAAATCGAGCCATCTAAGCGACAGCTCGGTTATATTGGTCTTGTGTAATTCGTCACAGAAATTAACAAATTGTTTAAGACGTACTACTCTAGTAGCTACTGTAGCTGGTGACATATCTTCGACTATTGCTGAATAATGGATAAATTGAAACGCTAGTTCTCTGATATTCTCTGTCTGATAATCTACGTCTAGTACTTCGTCTATCTTCTGTAATTCACTTATTACAGTAGCTCTTGATGTTGTGATTGATAGAATTGGTGCGGTCATTCTTCTCTCCTTAGAGTGACTTAGGTTTAATTTGTAACCTTTACGCCCCAATTGTTCTATTTTACAGATTTTTTAAGTCAATGTAATGCTTTTCATGGCATTTATGACAGCCTTTAACTATGAAATATGGCGCTGTTGGACCGCTATATTGACGTATTTGACCCTTCATGACAGTAGCGAAATGATCAATCTTGATAATCTGTTTGTACACCTTCCATTCGTGTTCACAGCCATTTTTATTCTTACGTAATAGTCTAAGTTGTTCTCGATCTGCTTTAGCCTTATTAATCCGTTCAATAAGTTTACGTCTAGCTTCCTTAGTGTCAAAACTCATACGCCTGCCTTTTTGCATAAATACGTAAATAATCGTCCTGGAGTTTGTTTTGCTTCTAGTGCGGTTTCCGCTAATTGCCAAACTGTAGCTTCTGGTAATTTCCAGAATACTTTACAATAAAATGCGAAGTATTGTTCGTTCCCAAACATCTGACATAATCTAGTCGCCATATTCTCTATTTGCTTGGATTTAGCATACTTATCACGACTAATATTAGTATTAGAATTAGAATTATAGTTTCTATGAAACTTTTTTGCATTAGCATTAGAATTAATATTAGTGGTTTTCACCTCTGTTAACCCTCCAAATTTTAAGCCAACAGCTAACTAGCACCATTACTAGCTCTGGCGTTTTACATTTCCGAGGAGTTTTCCACAAGTCCGTAGTGCTAAGGGCTTGACAGAAAAATCCTATTTTTTAGTATTTCAGGGCAAAATAAAGCGGCCCCAATCGAAAGAAAACCTTTTTTCAATCGATAGAGGCCGGCAATCTGAAATTGATACTACTATACTAGCAGATATAATATATTCAGTCAACAGTTCGAGGGATGTAATTAGATACTTACCTTACGTACGCAGATGTGTATTTGTAATAGACACTATACAGCAATAACTTTGCGGTATTTTAATGCCATTATAGTCCACCATGGCATCCGTCAAAAAGAAAAAAATACGCCCAGTTCCTGTAGTACTTGCTTCATATAACTCAACATCTTTAGGTAGATTCCTGTAGAGAGATTTATAAGCGCCAGTGTTATGAACATAGTCACGAATAATATTTGAATTACGTATAGTTTTACTATTTAAGTTACTAATGTTTTCCAGCTGTTTGATTGTTTTTTTTATTTTAGCAACTTCAGTAATCTTACTTAGCTCGCATGTAGAATTATTGTAGTAATTGAAAATAATACGATAATTTTCTATATCAGTAGGAACCTCTGGAATAGACGTATCAATAGCTACTGCGTCTGGTATTCGGCTATCATTAATGTCAGCAACTGATTGCTGGATTGCCATTTTCTCTTGACGAGCTTTTTTACGCTCCCTTTTGCGTTCTTTTAAGTTTTTCCCCATAGTATGATTTCATTGTGTCAGTAGATATTGTGTCACTCGAATTCTCAAAAGGCATCTTTTCGCCCCTAGCCTCTCGCCAAGGCATTTCGGTATGACTTAGGACTTCAAGATAGTCTGCATCATATTTTCCATAGACAGACAGTACATCTTTTACTACTGCAGCTACGTCCTCATCAATCTTCTTCACGTCTCCTATAATAGCTTCAAGCGGAATAGCTTCAAATACGAAGTTTTTATATTGTCTATATACACCTGGAATTGCTGGGCCATGCACCCAAGCCTCGATTTCATCATTAAAGGCTTTTTTGTTATATAAAACTAACGTCCACGCTTGAACGTAATATAAAAGCTTCTGGAGTTTTTTGTTACTGATATCATTAATACCAGATTCTTTTCCAGACTTGATAATATATTTTGAAAGATTTATAGCGTCCATTTTTTCTACCTAACATAAGCATTATAGCATTTTTGGTTAAATTATACCCACAGACATCCAACTATTGTTAAGATTTTATAAAAACTACCCCTCAATTGAAAGTAGTTTTTTTCATAAAACAATAATCTGATTATACCAGGAAAACACAGATTATTCAACAGCTTCTTTCATCTGTCGCACCAAGTCTAGAATAATAGTCTTAGCGGCAGATAATCCAGCTGCGATTGCAGATAACGCGGTAGCCATCGTTAAGGCGTATAATTCGTGCCAACTCGCCGCGAATAGTAAGTTTACTAAGTTTACGCCAGCTAGTAAAAATGTCGCGATAAACGTCTGTAAGAATGTCCACGCAGCGCGAATAGCCACGTCTTTATAGTTGATATTCTTTAATGCTTCTAGTGATTTCATATCTCCTCCTTATTTCTTAAACTTAAAAATGCTCATCAAAAAATCGATAATCTTCTCTAATAAACTTTTATTCTTAGCGATGTCTTGACTTAATTTGCCAATAGACCTCATCACGTCTTCGTTGGTTGGTTGTGGTGCTAGCGGTTGCTCCTGTGGCTTTTCTTTGGTTTGAGGTGCTTGTTGTATCTCTGGTGTCTTTGGGGCTGGTTGTGGCTGAGGTCGTGGTTGCGGACGTGGCGTGCCTGCATCTCCATTCGCTAGTTCACGTACTCGCTCCGCTAATACCCAAATACCGTCATCTGCCATTTTTAGCTGTAGGTAGCGTTTGTTGTTTTCGGTAGTTTCGTCTAATACCTCTGTACCGCCGACAATTCGGAAGTAATCACCCGTACTTATCTCACCGTCAAGTAAATAGCCGTCTTTATCTGTCCTTACTGCTACAGAAACGGGTACACCATTGTCTTCCCAATCAAACCCATCAATTAGTCGGTTACATCTAATTTGTCGTAAATCGAATACGGTTGCCACTTCATCCGCATAATACACTTCAGGAAGTGCTACACGCTTTGTTTCTTTTGGTTTACCCACATACCTATAAAATGCGTATGGTGGGCAACCTGACGCACTCCAGAGCCAGTCGTGATTGTCTATTACAATCCCTGCCTGATAGCGACAGTTGATGATATTATCTGCGTCCACAAACATTCCCGTGTGTCCTAATGCACCACCTGAATTGCCGCGAATACCCCAAATGAAGATATCGCCGCGTTGTGTGTCTGCTTCGCCGTTAGTGTCCTCAGACAGTCGAACCCAACCATTCTTTTCTAGGGCGTCAAATAAGGTGTCTGTATTGCCAATCCAATAACTAGCAGGTAAAAGACCTGCTTCTTTTAATGCGTGGTATACAGAGCTTGAGCAGTCGTATGAGCTAGGACCATTCCGACTTTCCATTGAATAAAAAACTCGTCCTTTACGTGCGTAAAACCAAGCTAGTGCTTTTTCTATCATTTTGTTACCTCCTTTACTTTTTCTATTACTTCAACGGGTGTTCTATCTTGAATAAAATGGGTAAATTGAGTAAGCAAAAAGAGCCCTACTGCACCTATGAGTACGGTTAGACCTGTGTATTTGATGATTACGCCTACGAATTTCTTTTCGCCAGTAACGATAGCTTTTATGAAGACGTTGCCATCTAGTGTATCGTTATGGTATTGGATTGCTTTGATATTCTTTTCAATATCATTTATTTTTCCATCTACATATTTATTTCGCTCTATATATACAGACTCACTTACTAGCCCGTCTAGTTTGGCTAATATTTGGGCTAATGATGGTTCTGCTACTTTTTCATTGAACACCTCTAGTTTGACTAGGCGTTCACTTAGGTCTGTGTTTGATCCTGGCATATAAAAAACGGAAGCCTTTCGTCTTTATACGTGCTTCCGTTTCTTGAGATCACACTGGTTAATTTATAGTACTATTTTACCATTTATACATTGGTCAGACAAGATAGACTTTACGACAATGCCGCTTGCGGAAAAAGTAAAAGTAAAGCGCAATGACACAACTACCGACAAACCTGTGAACGTGCAGTGTGGCTGTGCCAGGATATTAGTATCCGCTAATGCCTCTGAAGCTATCGCCAATATACAATTTCCAAAACAGTTTAAGAGCGGTACGTTCCCTGTAGTGGTCTGTACATTTGCTGGATATACCCCCAACTCGGGCGACGCTTGGACAGACACTCCGCTCGATACGTGGGGTGGTGCGTCAATGAGTACATTAAAGATTACTAATTCATCATTTAAGGCAACTATCCGTCGTTTTGACGGAGCGTGGCTAAATGGTGTGTATTACTTTAACTGGATAGCAATAGGTCAAGCTTAGACTACTTAACATACTCTAACACAATACTAACTTCTGAATTTCCCCAAGCGTAGCTACCAGAGATTGTAATATTCGTTTGATCAATTGAGGTAACACCTGATTGGTGTGTGCCTTCAATGTATGGCAACGCTTGCTTGATAGGGTTATTATTAAGACTGCCAGATAGTCGCATATTTCCATAGTAGCGTATGAGCTCCCAGGCGCTTGTTAGACCTTGAATACCATGTGGCAAGTTTGACGTATTAAAACCACCTGTCATGTTTACGGTACCGCGTACCACTTTACGATAAATAGGGCGACCGTCAATCCATTTTTGACCAGTGTCCTGTTCAGTAGTCTTGTATTTATTGTCTGGCATTGTCGTAAAGTCTATCTTGTCGGCTGTAATAGACCCATCTTTGAGTGCGTCTTTTGTAATACTGTCTTTGGCTATATTCTCAGCCCCTACAGCACCTTTTTTTAGAGAACCGTCGCTTTTATGAGATTCTAGCATTGCCTCGGCCAGGTCTTGTGCCCAGCTAGCAGTAGGACCAGCTTGAACAATATCCCCAACTAAGTTGCCATCATCTATTGCGTTATTCTGGATTTGTAAACTAATAATCTGACCAGTAGCCTTATTTGCCATACCCTTCCAGTCTCTCTGACTACCTGGGACCACTTTACCTGTTGAGTCTACCCTGTATGTCATAAAGTGCATAGCAGTATCTTCACTCCAGCCAGTTAGACTATCTACAGATAGAGTATCAGAGTTTGCAGGTCGTGGGGTAACTACTCGCGCTACGTTAGGATTGCTACCGTCTTTTACTTTTGTAATTTTGTCACTAATACTTGCCATTTTGTTATTCCTCCTTTAGCTTTGGTCTTTCGTGCCAATATTTACGTATTCAAATACCACTCGCGATATGCTGTAACTTACGCCAGGGTCTGATGAACTCCAGCCGTATTGCACCCAGTGAGCGTCTTCGTCCACCTCCAGCTCTACTTCTTCACTGGCAGAGTTAAAGGTTTCAGGTATGCCTCTCACCTCACTCCATCCGATAGAGCTCCAACCAACGCCTGGCTCGCTCCATCCAGTACGACTTGAAGACGCTCCGAAAAATCTTGTCTCCGTAAACGTCTGTAATCCGTCTTCAGTTTTAATAGTGGCGGTAAGATTAATGCGCCCCTGAGGTCTGAGTAGTACAAATACCACCTTGAGTACACGCGCCCAATCCCTTCCAGTTTCTTCAAATCGCAATTGACCACTTTGTGCGCTAGTGTTAAACGGCTTACCGTCATCAACTGTAGTTGCACCCTTAGATAGCTCGACTATCTTGTTTCCTTGAACTATTAAGAAGTGAGTTATGCCTGAGTTGTCGTTATATAGTGTCATCCAGTCAGCACGAATACTCCATGGCTTCATCCATGCACCTCTACGGTCGGTGTCATAAATCCATATCTGGTTGTTGTAGTCAGTGGCAACAGGTAGCGCCCAATACACACGACCTTCAAATGCCAACCCTACGGCTTTTTCTATAGCTTTACTGTTTAGGTTGCTAATAGCATCTTGAATAGTGTTAGTAATTCGTCTTGTAGATAGGACGTTCTGTAATTGTGGTAGAGTTCCTGTAGTATTAAATCCACCACGGCTTGGATATAGTAGGTCGTTATTGTAAATGACTACAGCGTCAGGGCTATCTGTACCGTCAGCACCAGTATCTTCTTGTACTTGCCAGACTGTAATAGTATCTTCACCGTAAGTAATGTTTGTTGGTGTAATATAGAATCGTTTACCAGTACCGTTTGTGCCGTTTGCTAGGACCGTCACTTTAGGATCGCCTTTACCATCTCGATATGGTCGTACTGCAAATGGCACTTCCTTGGTACCATTCCCTACTGGCGTATATCCACCGCCATATCCAGGTGAGAAGTCTAGTTCATGACCATAATCACCACCACGCCATACATAGAATTGATTGTCTTTATCGCCCGTCATCCATATACGGCCATTGACTACATCGGCTCGTGTTGCTTTTGGACCAGCCGTATTATTGTCTTTTGGTAGAGGTACTGACATGTCTAGGCTACGCGATCCATTATCTACAAATACTGTCTGATCCATTGGTAGTGCGGCAGCTAGACGGTATAATGTAGGCTCTCCGCCGCCGTCAACACCAACACCACAGTAAATATTCCACGACTTAGCTTCTGTACTGTCTGGACGCTTGACTGATAGGTTATGCTTTTCACCGTTCCACATATCTCGGTCTGTAGAGATTGCTTGAGATAATAGAGGCGATCCTGCGGTTTCACCAACAGTAGAGTTAAAAGTAACTGCATAAAACACCTTAAATCCTGTACCAGTTAGCCCTACGTTTTTATCTAGTATTGGCTTGGCTGGGTCTGATATTTTCTGAAATGCTACTATCTTCTTTGTTGGTATATCTAAGTAGCTAAGAGTATCTTCACCATTCATGACTAGAAGGTTGTTGCGTATCTGCTTGAAATGACCGCGGGCTGATTCGTGATATTCTTTACCTTCTACAACTTGCCAGGCTGGGTCTTCACCCTTAGCTATACATAGTTTTGTTTTGCCGTTTATTCTTTGAAGACAAGCTAGCCAGTTTACAGATCCGTCTTTTGTAGTGCTACGAAATTCAGCCAATTCACCTAGTACCGTTCCTAATGGCTGGGGACCATATTTAGCAGTACCATGTCGCACGGTAATGACAGAGTCCTGATCCAATATCATATTCTCAGACGACCTTAGACCTCTTAGCGGTGAGCGACCATCATCAAATGCAGTAACCACGCCGTTTGTCCAATCTTCAACCGACAGCCGCTGTATTTTTGGTGCTTTAGTGCTACTAGGGGGGTTTAGCATATGTCGGATACTCCTGGGATCATACTTAGAGGTGCATACTTAGCTTGGCTAGCATTATTCTCTACCATTTTCTCCATTAGCTGGTTGGCTTCATTGATGAGATTGCCGTATTGGTTCTGTAGAAGAATGTCGTTGCGAGCATATTCAGCCGCACACATCACTACTAGCCACATTGGATTATCTACTGGGACCATATCGCTTGGGCTTGCTAGCAGTGGGGCGTGTAAATATACAGGTATTGTTATTTGACCTCCAAGTACTGGGTCGTCACTTCGTATAGGATCGATAAACACCAGCTTATTGCCAGAGATAGTGCAGCAGTCTTGTCCCTTATACATTCCCGCTTGCTCTGGTGGCACTGTAGTGTATTCTTTAATCTGATTGTCTTTCTTGACCTTTATAGTGTCGCCGTATACGTTGCTTACCTTGGCAACCTTAGTAAAGTCAATTTCATATTCCTGATCTGTCGATAGTGTTCCGATATCGTAATTAGGGTCATATAAAGACTGCCAATCAACATTAGGTTCACTTTGCCATACAGGGATATACATGTTAGCAATACCTAGTATTTTCTGGTATTTCTTGTCTGTTTCTGGTAGGTTGCGCACCTTACCAGTAGCTTTCAGCATGACTGCCGATATAAGTTGCGTAGTGTTCATGGCGTTTTTCCTAAATTAAAAACACGGAGCCGGCTTATTATTGCCAGACGCTCCGTGTTCTTTAGGTCACGCTGTTTTCTGCTTATATTATATCATAATTATCACTATTATGTTTTCTTAATGCGGATTCGCGTGTTTTTGCTGGTGCTTGCACCATTCCACTTTTTTAATGTGTTAGTTATCTGTTTTTGAGTGTTAGTCTTGCTTATTAGGTTTTGTCCGATTTGGTTTATACTTGTGTTTTTTGCGGATGATTCGTTAGCTTTTGGTGCAGAAGATGTTAGACTCATACTCTTAGCGGTTGCAGAAGCTAGTGGAGATGTGCTACCACCGCCGCTTGACCTACCACCTCTTCGTCCTCTACCTCTTCCGCTTCCGCTGCCTGAGCGTCCAGAGCCACCTGAGGTATCTTTGGTTATCTTATTGCCGTCAGTGTCAAACTGAGTAGCATTAAGGGCGCGTGCTTCCTGTTTAGTTATGTAGCCTTCAGTACGTAGCTTGTTGATTACACCATTTTTAGCAAACATTTGTCCTGTAATACTCTTTCGTCGACCATTGGCTAGTTCTTGTATTAGATCCTCGTGTGATGATTCTTGAGCCTTTTGACGCCAGTAATTATCCATCAGACTTACTTCGTTATGAGATGTCATAGCACCGTACTCAATTTGATCCTTTGTATATCCAGATTCTTTGTAGTAGCGCTCTTTTACCCAGTCTGGCAAGTCTTTGTATTTACCAGTCATCATATTGACGGCAGTTTTAGCTTTATCTACCTTTTCTGTACCGTTCTGTAGTTTATTTAATGTTGCATTGAATGAAGTAAACTCTTTTTTAATAGTTGATGTTTTATCAATGTCATACGCCTTCATCCAGTTGCGATAAGCTTCATCACCTTGTCCTTGAGATTGAGCAAGCTTTTTGTATACACCTTTTTCTACGTTACCATTTTTGTTTACTAGCAATCCGTCTTGGAATGTATAGTCACCCTTCTTTAGTTTCTTTTTAATTGAAGCGGCTTCTTTCTTGCTTAGCCCTTGTAGATCTATTTGATTATCTGTTGCTTGTTTTTGTTGCGGATTATTGTTGGTTGGCATGTTTATTTGCATACCATTAGACGCGTTAGCGACTAGACCGCCAGTCTTAAATAGATTGACCCACGAGCTCTTTCCTTCTTCTACTTGCACTGGTATTAGCGCGTTTTTACCGAATAGCGCGCCTTGGACCAGATTGAATGGATTGTCTTTTTCAAACTCAACCTTTGTCTCGCCATTGCCGTCTTTTACTTCGCCAGAGTGAGCCGCCGCAATACCCTGAATAGTTTTCTTTAATTGGCTACCTGCTGGCAATTGACCTAGGATGTTGTACATAGCGTCTTTAGTTTTCGCCTCTGCCTTATCGTCATCACCATCTTCACGTGCTTTAGCTGCCTCGTCCAATTTGCCCTTAGTGTCAATCAACTTACGAGGTAAATCAACAACTGGTATTGTACCGTCGTAACGTCCTAAGTTGCTCTCTTTGCCGAATAGCTTCTTGCGATCGTCTTTTGTTGTTGCGGCATTAACCATAGCTGTAGCTATAGGTGCGGCTGTAACTGCCTGGCCAGCTACTTTTTGGATTGTACGCTCTAGTTTAGCTTGTACCGAATTGTCTTTATCGTCATCATCACCACCACTCAACCAATCACCTACAATCTCGATTAGTGTACCTAATGGATCAACCCCTGGCTTATTTCCAGTTAGCGCTTCTATCGCACTATATGCAATTGCCGTATTAACAGCAAGTGCTACTCTTTGTTTATTAGTCATCTGGTTCCATACATAACGGTTCTGTTGTGTCACTTCTCGCGTGAACTGTAAGAATGATGCAGACCATAGCCTATTATATGCTCGTGGGGTACTTATCTGGTCGCGTAAGGTTACCGTGTCATTAATGAATCGTTCTGCGTATCTAACTGCATCTGCGTCACTTAGTCCATTATTGATTGCCTGATTGTATTTAGCTAAGAAGGTATACTCAATAACGCCCCTTTCAACTACTTCCATAGGAATACCAGCAGTTTTCATAGTTTTTCAAACTTGGTGTCATCTGTCAGGTTATCGTCTGCATACCTTAGGGCTAGAGCATCAGACTTCTGTAATATAGCTTTACGGTTTTTTAGCTTGAATGCCTGTATCAATGCTTTCGGGTTGGTTGTAGAGAATAGAGCAGGTAGTGATGCCGTTTGAGCTACTACTGAATTCATATTGCCAACAATCTTAGATAGTGCCGCCTGCTTCATTAATGCTCTACCAGTTGCATCTGCGAATTTTCGCATTTTACTTGGCTCTGTATCGTTTACGACTCGTTGGAATGGGTCTGTCTTTCCAGCTAGTCGGTTTGCGTGTTCTTGGACAAATCCGACAAATTGAGTCAGTCCGTTTGCGCTATCAGACATCAGCTTCATAAAGTTTATGTCATTAAGCATCTTATCTAGACTTTCAGACATATTGTTGGTGGTTTCTTTTAGACTATTTATATCTTTTGCGTCTAGCTTTTCTACACCAAACTTGTCGGCTTTTCTAACCAGACGATTAAGTTCTCGTATACCGTCTATTTTTCGACCAATTGCACGTTCTAATCCGTATAGTTTATTTCTTACTTGCGTTAACTCTTCAGCATTGACCTTACCAGAAGCAGCCGAATTATACAGGGCGTCTACTCTGTCAGCTAGCTTTTGTATACCGCTAGTACCCTTACCTGCAAATTCTTGTCGTGCTTCGCTAGCTGCGCGCACTGCTACTTCCAGCGAGCGGTTCATTGTAATAGCATCTGTCATATGAATGTTATGTAGGGCTATCTTGCTGTATTCCATTAGCGGCGTAAATGGATCTGTTGGCTTTACGTCACCTACACGTTGCATAGCGAATTGATTAAACTTTTGACTTGGTTTGAATAGTCCTGTACGACCCGCCAGTTTAGACGGCAGTGATTGACGAGATTCAATGGCCACATCTCCGCCAGATAACAGATTCTTAGCACCGCCGTACATAGCCGCGATAGCTCCCTTGCCAGACTGCATTTCTCCTAGGTGTGTAATATAGTCTTTACGCTCCATAATTGGGTCTTTACCTAACTCTACCCTCTTTTCGTTTTGACGAGCTAGCAAGTTCTTGTATACAGCACGTAAGAAGCTGTTGTATTGATCCAGAGCTTCAGAGGCACTCTTTCCGTAAACTTCTTCAAATACTTTCAAGCGTTCATCATATGATGGTGATTTTTCGCCACGTTTTGGACGTGATGGTTCAATTACATATACGGCGTCTTGTAGCATTTGACGCTTTAGTGGACCGTGCTTTTTAGCTTGTTTTAGCAAGTTTTGCGATAATCTTTTATCTGTTCACCGATAGCGTTGCCTTCTTTTACTGCGGCGGCGTTAGCTTGACGAGGTGTTTCAGACATAATATTCAGTAACGCCTCTTTAGTTTTATTGCCACCCTTCTTAAAGTAATCAAGGCTATTGCTTCGCCTCAACGAGCCTGTTATACGGTCTATTATTCCTTCAGTAGTCCATGTTTGACCTGCACCAAAACGCATTTCTTTGATTTTACTGAAGTCAATATCGTGCATATTCAGGTTCATCTTCTTTTTACCTGCATATATAGTTACGTTGCCATCAGGTGTCATTTCAATATAGTTACCTAGAATTTGACCAGTTTGTGCATCTACAACCCTACCAGATTCTATATAATGTTTGTCTGGATCGAATGTAACTAGCTTATCACTTGGACGATATGCCTTTTTATCTCCAGTTTGCATATAACCATCAAAAGCACTCACTAGTTCAGCATTTACACCCTTAGAGTTTTCTCTCCATATATACTGAATAGCTAGACCGTCATCAAATGCACGCTTAGCTTCATCATTAACTGCCTTATCTGATCTAATATCGTCTATGAATTTCTTCTGTAGTGGTGAAGTTACTCTTTGGTGCTTCGGCGCCTGTTCGTTGCCATTTACCAAATATATTTCTGTATTCATAGAATGAATGGTATGCACCCTTCTCATCCTTATAAATCATCTGTCGTGTATTGTGGGTAGCTGTATTTGCAGTAGTTGTAGGTGCTGGGACCGCGTGTTCCGCTCCAGGTAGTTTAATCTTTTCTTTTACTTCTGGTGCTATTTCGTCTATTGGGCGTAATCGTCCATTTTCATCTAACATACTACCAGCGCGGGCGTTGGTGTTTAGTAGCGCCCTTTCTCCAGTGATATCATAGCCCTTCTGTTCGGCTAGTTTAGCAAATTGTTTTGCAACGGCTTTTTCATCAATACCAGTAGCTACACTAGCATTATGTACTATATCTGCTATTTTGTGCCTTGGACCTTCATCTAATCCTCTATTTAGTATTTCTCCTAGTGCCCGCTGCTTTTCAATTCGTTCTTTTTCTGCCTTAGCCTCTTCAGCACGTCGTTCTTCTTCCGCCTTCGCTTCTTCTATTTTCTTTTGCTTCTCAGCCTCTACCTTAGCCTCTTCAGCATGTCGCTCCGCAATCATCTTCTGAGCTTCTTGAATGACATCTGGATCCCTACGCCACTCTGCCAATAGGGCTTTTCGCTCTCTTTCTGCCCGACGTGCTTCAGCTACTCGCTTAATTTCATCGATAAATGCGTCGATGTCGTCATACCCCATCTCCTGAGCAACCGTATCGATATCTCGCTTACCAGTACGGCGTTTATAGTTAGACGGTAGGTCTCCAGCCAACTCCTTTCCTAGGTGGTGTCGTAGGTCGTCTACATGCAGGCGTGGGATACTCCACGTCAATCCATGACTTCCGAGGATATTTGTGTCATTATGTTCTAGGAATAGATTCTGGTCTATATTCTCATATATAAACTCGTCTATAGCCTCTCTTAATTCCCTAGTCATCTTAGGCTTAGGGTTGGCTTCCATTTCGTTAATAGTTTCTTGAAGAGGGTGTTGATAACGGTTGTCTGTATTGACATTCTCATTTTGATTTGATATAGTAGAGCTAGAAGAATCCCCACTTAAATCCCGGTAATGGGATTCGGGGATTTTTTCTATGCCATTTACGGCGTAGAGAAGCTTTCCCTTACTGTTAATTCCAACATTTAATCTGACCTTATATGTACTCTCGCCCATCTTTACAATGGCTTGTCTGTACTCGAATCCTTCGGCGGCGAACCCATGATTTTTAGTATCAGCGGCGTAGCCTACCTTCTTTGAAATACGCAGTATGTCTGGTAGTTCACCTGCCATCTTTCCCTTGGCAATCAGATCATCAACAGTCTGCCCCGGGTCTAAGTATTTATTACGTGTCTTAGCGCTAATTCTAGCCGTACCGTCCTTACCGTAGTCCAGGTCGTAGTTATTGCCTTGAAGGTTTTCTTTGAAATATTCGTTTATTACTCGTGCGCGATTTCTAGCGGAAACGCCAGCAAGGATATCGTTTTCTATCACAACAACAGGTGTGCCGTCTCTACTTTGCTGAATACTCATCGTCCTAATCTGTCCATCACCACCAGGTACTTGTTGTTTGGTTCTGAACTTCCCTGTTTCCATTTGGGCGTAGAATTGCTTAATGGCATCTTGTTTACCGACAAGCCCCATAATAGCTTCAGTAATTCGATCATATATTGCTAAGACTTTTTGAGGAATACCTAATCTAGTACCTAGACGTACTTTATCCTCACCGTTTAATCTTCCTTTGTAGTAATCACTGAATCCGTCGGCTAGTTGTTCTTCTGCTAGTAGGTTTAGATCGTTTCCATACTGATTGCCGTATTTGTTTATTAAATAGTCATCTCCATAAGATTCACGGATAGAGTCTAATAGGTCTTGCTTGTTTTCTACACGTGTAAGTAATTTATGTCCTAATTCGTGGTTTAGAGTGTCTTCTGTAAGCTTGTTTAGGTTGATTTGGTCGGTCTTTGGATCGTAGTAGCCTAATGCTTTTTTCTGCATTTCATTCTGCCACTCATTGAAGACAAGGTTCTCATCGCCCGTTAGTTGTAGGTGGCGTGCTAGAAGCTTTAATTTTGGCTAGCTAACTCCTGCATTTTGTCACCCTAACTTATACCTCATATCTGGATTGTCTGTTGGACTTAGGTTATCGGTGTATTTGATCTGTTCTGGCTTGGTCATGACCAGTGATACACCTCTATCGATGGTTTTTTCTCCGTATCCACCATCGCCACCTTCATCTAGGTATAGAGAATCATATTCGGGATGATTTTCGCTTAACCACTCTCTAAAATCCTCACCGTCTGTCCAATCTACCTCCCTCATCGATTTTATAGTATCTGCATCCAGACTATCCGGACTAAACATAAAAGAGTTACCACCGTTTATATATTCATTGAAGTATATGTCTCTTGCTGTATTATCCTTTAGAGTAAATGGGTTCTTTGCGTTAACGTATACTTCGTACGTTTTTGGATCCTTGATTGTCTTGTATGCGCTAGGTGTTAGAGAGCTAGCAGATTCCGATTGATATCCGTCAGCGTATTCCTTGTTTTTAGTAAAATATGTGCCGGGCTGGAATTCAGTAATATGACCATTTGTTGACCCATGATACATTTTCATGAGGTTTCCGTTTTCGTCTCGTACTTTACTATCCTTAAAGAATGCTTCTTGTTCTGGACTTAGTTTATATTTCAATCCGTTCTCATCTATTTCACCGATATGATCTCTAGCGTATATAGCCTGCTCTTGAGCTTTACGTAGGTTAATCATGGCTGGAGCATTTTCACTCATTCCTTGACCGCGCAAGTATTCTTCACGTTGTCGTAAACGTGTTATATGTTCGTTATACGCTCTGACTTGTGCTTCATGCTCTGGATTGAGCTTGTACTTCATTTCTGAACTAGCTAGATTCTGTACGTCTTTTGTAGCTTGTTCTATCAGATAGTTTTCTAGTCTACCTGTTGTCTGTTGACGTGTGGCAACAGCATTTACATCACCATGTTGAATATCTGACATATTCTGAGTAACGGCTTGTTTTAGTGCTGGGCTAGCGTTAGGTATAGTATTCTCTACTGCTGGGGCTACATTCACCGACTGGGTTGGATGTAATTGGTTGTTTTGGTTATTAGCTACATTTACTTCTGCCGCTTGCTTGAGTGAGGTGTCGTCCGACGATTGACGTGCTCGACGTTGAGCTATAGCCTCTTTTTCTAGTTTTCCAGTAGCTTCATTTTGATTCATTCGTACAGTCATTGCACTTGATGGCTGGTTGCCAGTCTGTCGCATAGCACCAAAATTAGCCATTCCAGCTGGACCGCCAAGGACCGCACCCATAAGACCACTCTTAAGCACACCCTCTTCATATTTACGATTAGGGTCGTATGTATGCTTAGCAATTGCATTCTCTGCAAATTGCTGAGCGGCTTCTTCCGAACCTTCTGCTATAGCACCTGTTATAAACTTAGTCAGACCTTTTTTGCCAATAGGCGATAAGACCTTGTCTAGCCCAGCCTTCTCTATTGCCGCCTGAACTGCCGCGTTACCATACGCATATGGTAACATCTCACGTGTGCTCTTACCTTTAGCGTTTGCATTAGTAATAAAGTCCGCCGCATTCTCTACAAACTGACGTGCTACAGGTACAGCACCGCCAGTAGCTACACCTGTACCGATATCTTGAGCCAATCTTTGGGCGCTTTGACCCGCCTCGTAAGCTGTTGCAACATCCGTGTCGTTCTTCTTAAATACGCCTAGGTCTCGATCGTATTGAGCGTTACGTTGCTTACCTTGTTCTACAATATATTTTCGTATTCTGTCATATGACTCATCACCAGTAATGCCATACATGGCGTCTGCGACAGCTAGAGATAGTTTATCGCCTGAATCACCAATTGTACGGCCAGCACCGTCAATAGCACCTTTAGTGAAGCTAACTACTGAACGCGTCGGTAAAGTAGCTAATCCTGCCATCTGTGCAATATTGCTATCGCGTCTTGCTTTGTCTTCTGATAAATAAGCTCTGTTCTCTGCGTCAATACGTACTTGACGGTTCTTAGCGATTTCTGGCTCGCTAACACCCCTTGCTCGCATAATGTTGTCTAGTTTGTCGTTGCGTGCTGCCTGATCCGCCTTATATTTGTCACTCTCTTGTTTTGCTATATCTAGAGCGGTGGTTAAGTTGTTCTGATTTGGAGTAAATAGAGGATTTCTTCCTGGATTAGCAAAACTGGGGGATAGCTGTGGTCTATTCAGCTGTTGAGGTTGTTGAATAGACACTGGCTTTGGCTGTTGCTGTTGGATCTGAGGTTTAAGTACTTGAGTAGGGTTGTTTATGGCGTTCTGGATTTGGATTTGTTTGTTTTCTTTGTTTACCCAGTCTTGCTGCCCTTGAGGGGTAAATACCTTAGGGGCGTCATTGATAGTCTTTTCTGGGATTATTGGCTTTGGCTGGTTATTTTGGTTTAGCTGTTGAGTTGCTTGATTAGCCTGTTGAAGGGATTAGGATTTACTTTTTGCTGAGCTTGGCTGAATATATTAGTACCACCACCTAACCCAGGTGTATTTACACCAGATAGACCGTTTAGTCTGTTAATGTTAGGTTGCTGTACCTGCTGTAATGGCTGAGGGCGTGGTTGAACTGGCGCTTGAACTTGTTGCTCTTTACGTCGGCGCTCATCATCGCTTACCCAACCCTTACCGCTGAAAAAGTTGCCTACTCTTTGGAAAAAAAGTCCATTATCTCTAATCCCTCCTAATTTATTTACAGGTATTGATTCTGTCGTTTACGCTCGTCTTCTTGCTTTTAGACGTGTATTGTAGATGTTTAGCGTTGGATCACTACCTGCTGCTTGCGGATCTGAAACACCAACTGCTGTATCACCTTCTACCTTGTAGCTGTCTAGGTCTTTCGCGTTGTATTGGACCCTTATTGCCACTGTATGTACTTTGCTGACGTCCTAGGTTGTCAATTTCGCTTGATAGAGCGTTTGCGCGTCCAAGGTCTGCACGTGCGGCATTAGCACCGTTAGCGCCCCTGTGCGGCGGCTTTCTGGCTCTTCATCTGGGCTAATTGAGTTAATAGGTTTTGACGTGTAGTTTGAGATGACTGACGTGCGGCGTTGTCTTCATTTGCTTTCCAGTCGTTAAGCTTTTTATCTTCATCTGCGTAATCATTCTTAAACTGACCCCACGTGGTGTCGATTTGCTTTTGGTTCTGTGCGTAAGTCTGTCCTGCGCCTGTTCGTTGCTGGTTAGCTTGGTTCTGAACTGCGCGACCTGCTAATTGCATGTCTGAACCTACTGCACCCATACTTCCCAATGAACGCAATAGTCCTCGTAAGCCAACTGCTGAGCGATCGTTAATGTTATTGATGTTAGTACGTCGCTGTTGCTGATTTTGACGGGTCTGGTCGTTGAATTGACCTTCTGCCCTATTCCATGAGCTCCTTAATTCGTTCTTCTTGGTGGTGTACTGGTTGTTAATATTGCCTAAGCGTACACCTAATTGATTGTCTATACGTCCTAAGCCGTGTTCTAGCTGTCCAATACCTTGGTCGTATTCTGCCAACTGAGCGGCACTGGCACGGTTACCACCGCCCATTCCGCCGCCTCCACCGCCGCCAATATTGATGGTCTGGTCACCAGTATTACCTTGTTTTTGACTATTTAGCCAACTGTTATATGAGTTAACCCACCATGGATTGACTGAACGATTAAGAGTTGAAGCGGTATATCCATTTGATGTTTGTTCTCTAACGTCTGGTGATCTGAACCAGCCTCGGTCTACTTTTTGACCCATTAAGAAATTACCATTAAGTTTGCCGTCATCACCTACTTGGTTAAGAAGGGCTTGCGCTTCGGCACGCCTGGCTGCCCCAGGGTTATTAAGAGCATGGTATTGCAAGTACTGACGGTATGACGCGTTGTCATTCATAAAAAAATCTCCTTTCGAGACAAAAGGAGATTTGGGGTTTGCGCTATATACTAACTGTTATCTTGAAATACAAAAATGCTGGACTGCTACTTCACTAATTCCGTCATGCCCGCTGACGCCAATACCAATCTTCGTATAGTTCGGATTTTGTATGGCTTTACGGTGAGGTTCTGAATTCATCCATCCCCTAAAGGCGCCGCGACTATTCATATGCTCACCTGAGACCCAGTTTTCACTGACAGTATGACAACCAGCCTGATGCATCAGATTAGCCATCTCTAGCGAATACCAGTTGTTCGTACCCGGTATGTTATGTTGACGATATCCTTTGCGACCATGTCATCTGCCTTGAGTTGTGCTGATTTCTGTACGTTCTCGTCCATGACCAATGGCGCTATACCAATTCTTGCCCGCTCTTGGTTTACTAGTTCCAGGATCTCTTGAGGATCGGCAGGACCCATTTCATATTTAGTAAATCCTTTATTATATGCTTGCCCTTCAGTTGCTTTAGCTTCTAGGTAAGCTGCTTTAGCAGCTAAGCGGTTTTCTCTAATTTTCCATAGCACACCACCACCCACTACAAACGCCAGAATAACAGTGATGATTACGGCTTTTTTCATGCTTGCATTGTAGCATAACAGGGGTAATTTGTCAAATAGATACACCAAATTGGTTGCGATTTTATGCCGCCTGTTTTACACTGTATCCATATATAAACAAGGACAAAAACATGAAACAATCAGCAGTAAATATTTTTCTATCGTCAGACAGAAACGAGTGGTTTGATTTGTGTATTGAACTAGCTACTCTAATCACCAAAAACGCTGTCGAAATCAGTGAAGACATGGTCAACAATCAACTGTCAAGCTCAATTCTTGCTTGCAGCGATGAAAACGAACTTGAGTACGAAGCGTTGCTTGCTGCACTCAAGGAATTCTATCACGTCTGCGTAATTATACCTCCAGTAATAGGATCATACACCTCTCCCATTAAAGATAGCCAGTCAATCCTTGATATTATATCGCTTCGACTGCTTAAAAACTTCTCTGAATTATACGATTATGAATTCAAGGATGACTTAATGACATTATTTATAGGAGCGTACAATATATTTGCACCGACCGATGATTCAATGGTTATCCCCCGACGATTGAATCGTACTCTTGTCGAGTTCTACAACAATAATGCTGAAGATAGTATACCTGATGACAGTGTCATTGTAGACATATTCGATGCCCCGCTCATGGCTGAAACCGTATCAAACATAATGTTGTTATGGTCTGATCTGAATGATCTATCGAAGATAGATATTTAGATATCGGAACCAATCAATAGCTGCAAGGCTAGCATACACCACAAACCCCAAATCTCCAAATTGTAAAAATACTATTAAATTGGATAAGAGCTATCGTCTGTTGTCTGGTCACCAAGAGGGCCTAGTTCTTCGCTCCATACTGACTTGGGCGGCTTCGTATTTATCTCAAACGATCACCTCAGATTGCTACTTATACAACGCTGCGACGCACGCTTCCTTCTTTTTTGGATGACAACGCGCTCTCGTTTTTTAGAGTCACACTTCGTGCTTAATTGTAAGGTTATTATAGCACAATCTAGAGGTTAGGGCTATCAATTTTAGGTGTACTCTGGTTTTCAATGCGGCGCTGTATTTTTTCAGTATCTTCAGCTGCTGGAAAATCCTCTGGGTTCATACCTTGCTGATTGCGAATAGTCGTTCTAACTGCGTCATTATTATCGTTATTGTCATGAAGTATAGAGTCGTATGATGATATTCCGTAGTTTTCTATATTGGCTGTAGTCATCTCGTTTGCTAATGTTTTACCGGCTAGTACAACATTATGGGCTTTATTTGCCCAAGGCTTGCTTCCAGTGTTTAGTTTCCTTTTCATCTGCTTATTAGTTTTGCCGCCGAAGAAAGACTTATCGCCATCGCTTTTTATTATAGCTAATCCTCTTGGACTAATGCCCGCCTCCATGATACTAGAGGATAATCTCTTGTCCGACTCAGTAAACTCACGCCGACGCGCAAGTCTGTCCATATCCTGATGATATTTTTCAGCAATTTCCTGTTTACGCGTTTGTGTTGCAAAATAGTTCTGGGCTTCCGCAATCCTAGGTTTTTTGGTTGGATTACCGTTCTGAGCAATAACATAACATGCATATCGCGTTAGTTTAACGTCTTTTATGCTCCTAGAGGTCGCGTTGTTGTATCCCAGCGATACCATTTTGAGGACTTCCTCAAAATGGTTTTCCACAGGCAGTCCAGCTTTTATTACAGATATTTTAGACCTCTGTACAACATCGTTGAATGTTCTCCAGTTAGTATATCCAAGGGCTTCGCCAAGCTCTCTGGCATACCAAAACTCACCTTGCTCATCTTCATGCTTGATAGACTCAAAAATGCTATCACTTTGTTTGATTTTTAGCTCACTTGTCATACCTTGATTATATCAAAAAGTAAAAAGCTGCCGGATAACTAAATCAAGCAGCTTAATTTCGATTCGGATTTTACTAATTATTTATATCCCTTTCGCCGTGAGTATTCGTGTATCTCTTCAGTTATTCTCTCTACGGCGGCGTCATCGTCTGCAATGTTGGCTCGGATTAGCCTACGACGTAATTCGGTGAGTTTTTTATCTTTTAGCTGGCGTAATATCTTGTTGAATGTGTCGTGGGCTAATCTGCGCTCGTGACGGGACTTAAGAGGGTCATTAAACACCTTATGTAATCTAGTTAGATCGCCCTCTCTCGTCCAGTCCATAATCTATTAAGCTCCAATCCAAGGATCAGTAACTTCAACCTCTGGGTCTTTGTCATCCCCTGATGGTACTGCCTCTTCAATAACTGCAATAACCTTCTGCATATTGTCATCGTTTGTGTTGCCATAAAATTTCTTAGCAACCTCTAGGTGACTTAATCCGCTGTTGTATGCTTCGATGATATCTTCCTTAGATACGCTACGGCTTACGATTTCACCACTAGTTGCAGTTTCTTTTGCGTTGGCGATAATCTTCTCAGCCTCTTTTTTAGCGTTGGCGATAATCTCTTCGGCTGTAAGCGCGGTTGTATTTTTCTCTGCCATTTTATCGTTTCCCTTCTTTGGTCGTAAGGGGCAGTGTTTAACCACCCCTTACTGTTATTAAATACTAGTCTTTAGCACCAGTCTTAACGTTGATAATCCACTTTGGATCAAGGATTGCCGACGCAAATGCCTCAGCCTTCCAACCAATGGTCATAAACTGGTTGAGTGGGTTAGATGTATCACCCTTGTCTGACTGCTTGATGATAATTTTCTTCAAGCCGCTACCAGCTAAGTCGACAACGCCAAATGCCTCTTGACCGTGAATGAAGTTTGAGTAGACAGTCGTTGTACTTGCCTCATCCTTCTGGTTGCTTGATGCTTCGATAAAGCGGACTTTATGCAAGCGACCTAGTTCACCCTTGTATAGTTCTGCACGGCCAGTGTACTTCTGAGCGTCAATCCAAGCTGTATCACCAGTAATGTTGTATGCAGTATCTGGACCAACCTTACCAATGAAGAATCCATCTGCATATGGGATTGCGTTGTTTTTCTTCAATGTACGTACGGCCTTGCGGATTTCTGCTACCGTCAGGATATCGTCAGCAGTAATACCGTTCAATGCAGTTTTCTTATTCGCAAACTGTACTGTTGCACCCTGATGCAATACGTCACGGACCAATGCGTCGATTGTTTCACCTGCATTTTGACCCATAGTTTCAATCGTCTCTTTCATCTCGCGGTCGATTGAAGTGTTGTACAGCATGCTTGAGATTTTAGTCCACTTACCGTAGCCACGTAGAGTAGCAACGACTTTGTTGCTTCGGATAGCTTCGTCTTGTGGGTTTTCACCTTCTGTCAATGGCGTTGTAGCCAAGCCAAATGGTGATCGTTTTGTAAAGGTAACTGTTGTACCAGAGTTTTTTCCTAGAGTTTTCTTTTTAGCACCTTCTAGGTGAATTGTGCGGGCTTCGCTTCGCTCCAAGAATTTTTCCTCCAGGTATTGGATCATCTCGGCAGAAAGCGTTGCGGTTGTGTTTGTTGCCATGTTATTAACCTTTCTTAAATATCATGTCCTTGTCGACGGAGATATTCTTCCTTCTCTTCTGTAGTAAGCTTGGCGAATGGTTTAACGATCCTAGTGCCGCCTCCACGGAAATCACCAGCGTCATTAATCACAGCGCGTTGCTTAGGTGCTTCACCGTCTTTGTGGAATGACTTATATAATTGATATACATCTGTCTTTGAGCCAATGACATCGCCGTTTTGGTCGTAAACAAGTACACTTTGCAGATACCCGTTTACGGCGTTATCAAGATGTTCATCGTATTGATCAGATTCTGGATCAAACTCTGGGAAATCCCTGAGTGCCATATCTGCCTTATATGACAAATCACTTCTTGACGCTTCGACTTGGGCTTTATAAGCCGCCTGCTCCTGAGCTTGTTGCATATTATCTAGTCGCTGTTGCAACTGTAGGTTCTGCAATATCGCCTTAGCTTCAAATTCTGTGAAGAAGTCACCAGTCTCTGGGTTCTCCATCTCCATAATCTGTTCTATTGTTGGCAATTGTTGTGGCTGTGGCTGTACAGGTTGAAATGTTCTTTCGTTCTGCGCGTCAAGCTCCAATTGCTGGCGATAAGCTCTAGTTTCGTTCCGTTTAGCAACTAATTCGCGAATGACTCGGTTATCCTCCTCTAAGTCGCGTTCTAGTTGTTCACGGCGCGCCTCTTTGCCCCGTTTCGGCTTCCTGTCTTCGTCTGACTCGTCATCAGAATCAGCGTCTTTGCTTTCTTCCTTAGACTTATCGACTTTGACATGTACCACCTCGCCGCTATCTGAGATAACTGCTTTGGTTTCTGGCTCTGAAGAAGCCTCAGAGTTTTGTGTTTCAGCTGGCGCCGACTCAGCGTGGGTAGACTCTTGCTCTACCTCTGTATTAACGACTTCTTGGTTTTCTGCGTCTGACGGCACAGTACCCCTCCTTCTCATTAGATTGTTTAAGCGTCGATTGCAGGTGACGAACCTGGGTTGCGTGAGATGCGCTCCTTTGGTTAGCCAATAGCGAGGATAGCTAACCAAAGCAGAGTACCTTACTACGCCGCTTGGTCAATTACACTTTCTAAGAAGCTCCTCTCCTCTCTTAAAATCTCTACAATACGTTTGTTTGCCGATATATAAATAGCTAGCTTCTCTTTATCTGTAATTACTTCTTCTGGTATAGCGTCAGTAGACTTGTAGAAGGTAATACGCTCGTCCCAGCGGTCAAGCACCTTTTGCAACTTATTCATATCTTGCTTAATAGCATTGATCTCGGCTTGTTTAGCCTCCTCTACCCGCTTGTCTTCTTCCTCATTTGGCTGGTAATATTCTGTACTGCGCGGATATAGATTCTCGTCCATTATTCACCCTCCTTTTGGATAACTCCCATAATCGATGCGATTATTTCCTCTTCTGTAAATCCTTTTTGAATCATGCTTGGTACTTCAGCAATTAGGTTTTCTGGTGTACCTATCTGTCGTAATTCATCTACAATACTTGGCTCTATATCTTCTTGTGGCTCTACTGGGACTTCAGCAACCTGAGCCTCGTCTTCTGCGGGCTGTTCCGTCTCGGCTGTAGCTGTTTCATCGGTAGCAGGGACCGCGGCTTGAGCTTGCGCCTCCTGCATTTCTTTCATTTCTTCTTCTGTAACCTTTAGCTCGTCCAATCCATCAATGCCAGAGTTGGCGACAATAGCGTTCCATGCAGCTAATTTCTTATCTACTGGTACTACTTGGTTCAGTGATTGGCTAGAATCTAGCGTCTGAATCAATGTCTTCAGAGAATCTAGCTGTGCCGCTTCGCTGTTTACTTTCGTTGTTGACGCGTCAATCTTAAACTTCAGTACGCCCTTAGCTTTTGAGAAGTCTACAGTTGCCTTATTATCGTCATCTAGGACTACACCCTCTAGTACATGACCTTTTGCTTCTAGGTCTCGCAATCTCTGTGCAGTGTCTGTGTCTAGCTGGATTATCTCTACACCTTCACGCTCTGCAAAATACAAGTTAATAGCCGTTTCGCTCCACTCCTCAAAGAATGCTTCAAATCCTTTACGCAATGCATTGTCATCAATAGACAATTGAGCTTGTTGAGTCTTGAGCGCTTGTGGCGTTTTACCGAATCCTGGATTGCCAACCTCTGCACTAATTGAAGTGTCTGGGCTATTGACCAGGTTGAGCATTTGAGACTTCTGTAAGCCGTATAGATTCGGATAGTCGCGGATTGCTGAAGTATCTACAGACATCGCTTCAATACGTACATTTGGGTTCTTAATTTTGTTAAGACCGTTTGGCTTGAATTCAAGGGTTCGCTCGTTTACGTCGCCGTATACGTTAATAGTTGGGCGCAATGCGGCGGCACGGTTGTATTGGTAGGCCTGCATATCGCTATCGATCAGGTTCTGTAGAGGACCAATTAGCTCTAAGACGCTACGACCCAGAGGATTGACCCCATCGGCGTCATAAATACCAGTTTAAGGGTATCTTAGCCCTTGGGTCTTTATTTTTCTTACGTCGTACAATCTTTTTAGTGGCTGGGTTGAAGGTAAAGAAGGTTGCGTTATGACCAATTTGAAAACCAGTTATAATTTCAATACCTGATGGATCAAGTGAGTACTGTTGCTCTGCTTCGCTCTGATCTTTAGAGTCTTTAGCAACAATAGCTTCTTTTATTTCTTCTAGTGCCTTCAGATCCCAAGTTGGTTCGTATAGTGCGCCCGCTTTTTCGGCAGTGCGGCGTCGTTCTTTTTCGGCATCAATAAGCTTTTCTACGTCAGTCTTTTGCCACCACGTGCGTACAAATAAATAGTCGCTGTCACTAGCAGATCTTTTGCCAGGTTGGATAAATACATCACGCCACGAGACGATTAAATAGTCTGGAAGTAGCTCGTCATCATTGTAAGCTACTGGCGTAAAGACACACTGCGATCCAAACGACTCACCATTTTCAATAGTTATCCACACTTTATGAATAAGATCGTATTCGGCGTTGGCGTTAGGTAGGATTTTTTTCTAAATAAACAAATTCAGCAATTATTGGCCATGGGCTATATTCGTCAGAAGTAGAGACTACACCAGTCGGAAGTTGCTGGACGGCACGACGTGCAGACTTAATGATAATTGAAGCTGCTGTACCGTCTGTAGTTTTAGGAAACGCTTTAGGTATTTTAGCGTGTGGCTTATTTCTGGCAAGACGGGAATATTCCTCAAAAGGCTGCGTTAGTTTTTCTGTATAGTCTTTTGAGGTGCTACATAGATCTAGAATGTTTTCTTCTGTTAAAAAAGAGAAAGCCACTGATTACTCCAAAGATTACTGTTGTTTCAGTAAACTCTGGTTTGTTTCAGTGGTTTACGCTTGTATTATATCACATTTTTAATCAGTTGTGAAAATAATCATTTTACCTGTTTAATTTTTGTATATTCAAACACGACATCGAATGATCCTTTGTATGATATTCTAGCGCGGCCATCATAACGGATTGACGGATTGATAAGGCTGTCGTCGTTTTCAATCCTTAGTGTTAGCTCATCAACCTTATCGCGGGCTTCTGCCATAGATGCAACTCGAAAACGTTCTTCATAGTGTAGCTTAGTTGCTATAACAGTGTGATTTTGATAACTGTTTTCAACTACTACAGACGTCTTATCGTCTAGCTGCTGTTGTTCTTTGACTTTTCCAAATTCTGGCACAAATTTTTTCATATTCCCCCTAATTAATTCCACATTGCTGTTAAGTCGCTATCTGCTAATGATTGGTTATATGAGCTTGAGCCTACGTCATCTTCTGGTCGCTGAGCTAGTTGTACTTGATATGCTAGAGAGTCGCTCGCGTCGTCATTGGTTGCTTTAGGAAACATACTCAGTTCAAGCTCTAAGTCTTTACATAAGTTAGCGTCGCCATGTCTTATATGATATATTCCTCCACGTTCATATCTTGGCACTAGTGCTTCAATCCTCAATGCTTTGCTGTGTCCGCCATGCTTCAATAATTCGACATCCATATAGACGCCTCTGCGCATCATCTCTTCATCCCAAACAGATTTCAAGGCTTGAGTAAATTGATTATCTTCAATTCCGATCTTGTGTAGGTTGTACCTCTTCCAGTTTGTGAACATCAGGTCTACTAGGTCAGTCGCGGATAGTTTTGTGCGATAACATATTACATTCCATTTGCCTTCTCGGTCGATAAAATTAAGGGTTACGCCAATGTAGTCAGTGCCTTGCTTGACATCGTCTTTACCTCGCGGGTCAATAGTCATAACGTTGTAGGTGTCGAGCTGTAAGACATTGCTGAACTCGCGGTATTTGTACCATGATTGCTTGAACTTGCGGTTCTCCTCGTCGATAGGATTCTGCTGATAGAGTGCTGAGAATTCATAGCTGCCCATCTCTGCACGTTTTTTCAGTAGCTTCTCAAGTGAAAACTTCTCTGGCCATAGAGCCTCACCAGTTTGCGGTGTTCGTCGTCTTCAGTAGCGATAGCTTTATACTCGATTATCTTCCAATCATCGTATGCTTCACCTCTAGCCTTAGCTTCTCGTGAGGCTTTGAGAACTCGGCCTGCTAGGTCGTCGTCATGCCAGCGTGTAAGAATAAATACGATCATTGAGTTGCCTTCCTCACGTGTTGAGAAGGTTGACTTATACCAGCCATCGCGGGCTTCGCGGATTACAGGACTATCTGCTTCTTCACGGTTCTTGAATGGGTCGTCGATAATACCAATTTTGAATCCACGACCTGTCAATGCACCGCCGACACCAACGGCGGTGTAGCCGCCACCCTCTTTTGTAATCCAGCGACCTTTTGCTCTAGCGTCGGCTCGTAAGCGTGTAGAAAACATCTTAGTGTAAGTAGCGGATTGCATTATATCCCTAGTTTTTTGACCGAAATCTGACGCTAGCTCTGCAGAGTAAGATGAGACTACGATTGGAATATTCGGGCTTTTTCCTAGCACCCACGACGGAAACTTCTGCGTGGCTGTATCGCTTTTGCCGTGACGCGGCGGCATAAAAATCATCAATCGGACATCTTCGCCAGCCAGCAACCGACGATATCCTTGCTCCAACTCTTTAGCAATCTCGGCATGGAACCACTCCAGTTGGTACTTTGGATCTATAGCAATGCAGTATTCGGCAAAAGAGCCGTTATCTGCAATTTCTCTAAGAATCCCGACGGTCTGCTCTGGCTTAAGTAGTTGCTCTGCTTGCTTTGCACTTAGAGCTACTCCTATGTCATTACCGTTTGTAGTCATATCCAGCTTGTCGCCGTAAACTTTTGGATTCATCTTAGACATCAACCACTTACGTGTGTCGATTCTTAAACGTGACCTCTGTACATTCTCGCTATTAAATATATATCCATCGCCTTCTAACTTCTCCATGTAGTCGTTAGTGGCGTTATCTGCAATATCAATAATCTCTTCAGCTTGCGCATATGATCGTTCTTCACATGCATGCGCGTATTGCTCACGAAACTTATCATTTTCTCGTAACCATCGAAAAAGTGTCTGCATAGAGACCATATCTTTTTCTTTGCATATAGATCGTACTGAATAGCCTTCTGCTATTTTCTGACATATTCTATCTGCTAGTTTATCAGAGTATTTTGTAGGACGCCCGTTCTTTTTAGGTGTTTTTGTAGGCGGCTTTTTAGAAGACTTAGGCTTGCTTTTAGCTGTAGTTTTGGACATAACCAACATCCTCGCTAGTCGCCCGCGTCTTGTGAGTTAATTAAATTATATCATATTTACGGATCCGATAAAAATCTTCAAAAGTCGCTAGTTGTAAGATATAATCCGCTTCTTCAAGGCGGATTATCTTTTAGTAAAGATTGAGACTTTTATATAATTCTACAATCGCTCGCTTTAGATCGTAGTTACTCATGTTTTCAATATCAGACCGACCACCCAACTCTATGTATATGTTTCTCAAATTTGACAATCCTTTGACGTCAGTGACTGCCTTCATGATCTTGCGCTCATAATCTTCATCATCCAGGAATAAACACGATTTTGGCTCAGACTTACTCATCTTACGGTCAGGATGTCTTAAGTCCATAATCTTGGATTTTGTATAAATTGGATCTGGACACTTCAACCCAACCCGCGGAAGAATATCTCTTGCGAATTCGATATGAGGGCGCTGATCTTCGCCAACAATTACTCTATCGTAACCTGCAATATCTAGAGCCATCATCACTGGATATATGTACATTAGCGCGGTCTTTTCTTTAGCCTTATATTGTGGCATGGCATTCAGTAAGTGGCTAGGTGTTACGGCTAGTAGCTTAGCCAGTAAGGCGACATCCAATTTCTGCTCGACAACTTGACCACTCAACTTGAACATTCTGAGTACGCTCAACGCTTGCTCCTCATATTCAGATTCTGACAGTGGCGCGTGATGTTTAGCTATCAGGATATCTGCTTTGCATTCTATTGCTGGCTTTATCACGCTGACATAATGTCCTAAATGCAATCTACCTGACGGCCGAAAGCCTACTATAGTATTTTTATGCATAACTTTCTCCAAAAATATCTTTTATATATCATTATTTCTAATATACCTATGCTCTGGATTGTATAGAGCGTTAGCATAGTCACGAGCCTCACATGCTTTGTAAATCTCTTCTCGAGTACTTGCAAACATAATAGCATTTTTGAACCGCTTGTTTATTTCTCTTACATATCCACTACATTGATGAGCAAATCCATATGCACCACGAGATTTTATGGTTCTTCCGCATTTATCACACACTATAGTTGTAGTATCCTGTTTCATTATTCGCTCCTCCTATCTTTAATGAAGCACCTTTATGTTGCCATTAGCGTCGTAACAATAGCGATATATACCCGAACGTCTGCGCTCCGTAAACATTCCAGCTCCAGTCCCATACAACTGTTTACAGCGATTCTGATACTCTTGTTCTATTTGTTCTGGCCGCTTATGTTCAAGATGTAGACTACCTATAAAAGCAAGCCAACCAATAAACAATACGATCAATATTGTCTCCAATATACCAGGTTTGAATATCACCCATCGTTCTTCTATTAGACTCTCGTTATACTCTCTAAAATATATTGACGCGATCCAAAAACCTAAAAATACAGCAAATGTTATTAAAGCTACCCCAATATCAGAATATCGTAAGAATAGCCCCACTACCGCCATAGCCATAAAGTAAACAAATAGCCTAATAGCAAGGAATCTACATCTATCTCGCTAGGTTCCGTGTCTGGATCATACGCTTCCTTGCGTTCTACGTTATAGATTTTCATACTCCTCCTCATATCTTTTAATAAAGTTGTCTATATCTTCATTAACAATACCGTTCGGAGCCTCCTCTTTAATACGTTTGAAGACTTCGTACTGCTTTGAAATTACCTCACTTAAATATTTCACTTCTCCATACAGTCTTACGATTTCTAAGATACGCCCACTGATACCACCGTTCACGCACCTCTTTGTTTCATCATAATTATACGGATCCATATATAAAGACGTGGCACTAGTTTCGATTGGGTTTACATCTTTTAATACACTTTCTAGCGAGCCTTTTTCTAAGATTTCTTCAAGAAGTTTATTTTGTTTTTCGATTGATTTTCGTAGTGACTCAAACATTATAGTATGTCCTCTGCCTTGATAATCTCTGCCTTACTGATATCGTCATCAAATAATTCTAATGCGTCCCAGACGGTATAATCCTGAATCTCGTCGAAATCGACGCTTGCGACATTTGGTTCCTCTTTAATATATTTATCAGCAGCCTCTTCTGCCTCTTTATAACTATCAGCTTCAACAAAGATGCTTCCTTTAATGGTTTGTAAAATATCGACTTTATAAATCATTATTCTATCTCTCTTCCATTTTTAACAAGCTTAAGATATTGTCGGGTTTTTCTACGGAATACTCGGTTAGCCATCACGTATACAGCTTTACATCCGTCTTCAAACTTACAACAGAAGCCCTTGGTTCCCCATACTTTGTAACGCTTTGCTGATTTAATCCTAGGCATTATAGTATTCTTTACTGCCTTAATGATTTTTTTAATTGCCCAATGTCCAGCTACGATTAAGCCAGTGATAAAAATAGCGTGCGGTACTACTTGTAAAATCCAAACTAATGTTTCCATTTCGTTTCTCAATCCAATTTATTAAGTACAATCTCGTATTCGCCATCATCAAGCGTAATCTCTGCGCGTCTACCCTCTGACATTTTAAGAACTTCTACAATAAGGTTGAGAGATAATTCTAATTTAATTTCTACTGGCGCTAAACTCCATAAAACTTCTAGTGGTTCTGGCATATAATTCTCCTTTTAATTTTTCCTCAACCGCAGAACTGGGGCAAGGCGACACCAAAGTGTATATCATTGATTAATTACTTTAAGGCTTGATGTCGCCAGTTGATAGCACCAAATGATAGTTGTGTAGAATAGAAAAATAGGCATACAATTTTTTCCCGGTAAACAAAAAAGGTGCGTTGGTGCTACCAGTTGAACAGACGATACACGTTGCATTGCAGACTGCTTCAATTCTGCTCACAACGTTTCACGGTTGGAGACAGCGCACCGGGCGGGTGTGGTGCGCCGACAGAAAGGAGTTGTGCATATCATCTGTCCAGTTCTACGGTTGATTTTAATGTTCTAAACCAATTTCGACACTTGTCGGAAATGGTTTTCAACTGGGTACAAATTGTACCCGTTTACTTTCGTTTACTGATGCGACCACCTCGTTTTCCAGCACACTTTTTTACAAAGTGAGGACCGTCGATTAAGTCGCAATCGCATTCAATGTCTTGTGCAAATCCCTTACAAGTTCCGTGGCTTTCAAATGTAGCAGAACCGCCTTTTCGTCCGATTTCTGCATAGAAGTTAGGGTTGCTAGCTAAGTTTTTCTGAGCGGCTTTCAATCCGCCCTGCTTGGTTCCTGACATTGTTTCCTCCTTACCCCCGTAGGGTACATTTAGCTTTCATTTGTATCTGACGGGTCTCTCCACTCGTCTAAATCTATATCTTCACCATCCACTGCTATCTCACAGTCTAGGATAGATAAGTCCTTGTGTTGCTCTGGTGCGCCATTTTGGTATGCCCAGTACATAGTGTCATCAGCGACTTCGTAAGCCTCGTCTTGATTATTAGCTTTCACCGATAAATAACAGTCCAAGGTTATTTTTACTGGAATACTAAATTCTTTCATTATTCTTCCTCCTTAATTCCAAAATAAATCTTCCAGTCTCGCTCATTTTCTTTAATAGACTTTTTAGCGTCTTCTTCGGTTGCGTAGTGTACTAGTTCACCTCTGTCGCAACTGAATACTTTTGCGCAGTCTAACATTCTGTTTTCATAATCAAAATACACAATCCAGCCGCCGTATTCACTCTCAAAAATTGGTTCAAAGTCCGAGGTTTTACACAGTCTGACTTCAGCTAGTTTGCGCTCGCGGGCTAGCTCACACTCGCCTGAGGTACGATAGGTATTGCCAAACTCAAAACGGCTAAGGTGATACGAGTCATCTTCATCAAAATATGTAAAATTAGTATTGCCATTCTCATCAAGATACCAAATCTTATCACCTCGCTGAGGCTTCCAGTGGATACTATCTGTCGGTTCTTGGACTTCCTCAAACCACTCTGTGAGGATCCCTGGAAACTTCTTGAGTGTTGTTTCGTGGTAAATCATTATTATTAAGCCCGTTTCTGTGGTCTTTTGGTTTTCTGGAGTACCAGCAATAAGATTTCCCGTTTTAGAGATATATGCCAACTGACCTGCTTTGAACGTCGGTAAATCTTTCAGTAGTTTATAACGCTTCATATTTTTCCTTAAAATAGCTCCAGTTGCGTGGCGTAGATCGCACGGCTAGCTAATATCTGATTTATGCGATGAATAGTTCGTTCACTCTCGTTTAGGTCGTTTAACGCACCCTCTTTCATCTCTAGTAAATCTACTGTGTCGACCTCATCTAATGACTGGTAGTCGTCCTCATAATAAGGTTGTGCTACTTCTTTTTCCATTTCTTTTCCTCCTCTTTAATCCATTCCGCGTCTTGTTTAGCTATTTCGCGTTCTGAGATAGCTACAAGAATTAGAATAAACATTACAAATAATATCCAAATCAGTATGTACATTCTTTTTCCTCAATATCTGTAATAAGTTTCTCTAGTTCATCGTCTGGTACAATACCCTCAAAGATATTCTTTACGAGCTCCTTTGATTTTCATTGATAATTTTTCCTGATAAATCGCCTAAAGCTTCTAGTGTAGCAAGAGTAGCCTTTACATCGTCAGAGTCTATACTGACGAAAGCGTTGGCTTTGTAATGACCGTTTTCACTAGATATCTTAATATTTACTTCTGCTACTGGTTTTTTCATATATCACTTCTCCTTGTAATGGATGTATTAAATTGTTTTATGGGAAGAAAAGTCTGGCTGTTACTAGATTTTTGATTAAGTAGGAGACTTTATGGAGTCTAGTCATTTAACCGCACACTTTACAAATTTCTACGCCAATGGTTCAAACGTAGATCTGGGCACCAGACTTTTTAATAATTGTCAGACAGTGCGCTAATCCACTCTTTGACTACCTTCATGTCAGACTCTAAGTCATTTATCCATTGATCGGCAGAAGGTATATCTTCTCTGTTGATTATGAGTGAGTCTACAGTATTACTCATGGCTTTATATAACTTCCATAATGCAAGTACTGCTTTCTTTCTTTGAGTTATCATCTAGACGCTCCTTTTCGCTTATACCGCTTACTACTCTTCTGATATACGACTTCATATGTATATTCAGGGTGGGCTGGTAACCACACCTTCTCTAGGATCTTACGGCGCCATTTATAGTCATCAGTTTCTACGCCTTTTGCTTCGCGTAAAGTGAATGATCCGTCTAGATTATGTATTCTAAAGTCTACTTTGTGACGATATGGGAATGCTGGATTGCCGTTTTCGTCATAGACCCAACCTTCTATCCTGTATTGAGTATCATAGTCTTTTATCTGGCCGAGATTCTTTTCAATTTCTAGCTCAGCGGCTACTTGTGCTTCAAACTTTGAATCGTATATCTTACCATTCATCTCAGTACGCTTAGCGCCGTATTTATTAGTCTTGCCAAGTCTGCCTATCTCAGTACCACAATTACGACAAGTAAGTCTTCCTCTGGATATCATGAGGTGCTTAGATTTACACTCTGGACAAGTAGCTACAGCCTTAATGCTTTCTAAGTCAAACTTCTTGTGAGTTGCCCTTATATACATTACTGCTTGTCCTTTTGTTTACGACGCATACGATTGCGCCAATTACGAAGACGTTTTATTAGATAGTCTTCACTTTCTAGTCTTTCATACTCTAGCTTCACTCCAGCTAGTAAGCTTTGTTTATCAGCCATTATAGATTCTCCTTATACGCCCCTGTGCGATATGTAGTCCATGCTTTATAGCCTTGAGACTGCCAAACTCGATAAGCAACTCTTACAACTGTTGCGGTGTCGTTTCTATCATCGTGAGGTTGAAAATGCAGACAGCCAACCTGCAATACACCATAGCTACCAACACACACTCCGTGATTTTCAGAGTTGGTAAGATTATGATTAAGCGGATTACAGCTTCTATTCTCAGCCTTAGCGATAGCTAGCATTAGACTAACATCCCATCCTGAATATTTTGACAGTTCCCGTCGAACCAATTCGCAGCCCGATACCGCAACTGATTTTGGTTGCGGCACGGTTGGTTCGACTTTCGGATCTGTCTTTGCAGCGCTTTTATCTATCTCGGAAATAGCTGCAGACTTCCGAGTTATTTTTTTAACTGTAATGTTGCTTGACGGACCTTATTGTCCACTTCCTCTGTCTTATTGATCTGATATTGAATACCCGCGTAAAATGCTATAGCGGCAGTAATCATGATAATTAATAAGATTGATTTAGCTTTTTCAAGCAATTGCTTCCAGTTGATATTATTCTTCTTTGATTCGTTGATATTTTTTGTATTATTTTTCATTTTATTTCTCCTTTATTGTTCGCTTAGCGACTGAGTTAGTGGGTGGCGGCTTTTCTTAAAATTTATAGATACTCACGAGACGCACCCACCGACACAGCCGCTAATAGTTTATTGATGCCCTAATTGTTAAAGATCACTTTCTGACATATTTGCTTTGAGTGTTCTAGCTAATCTCCGTCACTCCTATAATTCTCGCTATTGAGTCGGATTGAGCTATATCTTTCAATGCAGCCAGTGTAGTTGTTCTGTCTACAAGAGGTCATCAATTTCAGATTGCCAACCTCTTCAAACAGAAAAACCCGCTGGCTCTCTACTTCCAGCGGGTTTGCTATACAACAAAAATCGTCCTGACAAACATCAGAACGACCTATGAGAATCTAATTTTCCAATCGTAGGAACTTGGTGAGGTGCGCCTCCCCATAACTACGACTGTCCACCACAACAGTTTTGTCTTGAACTGGCACCTCACCTATTCCTGGATGTGATAATATCATAAATCCACCCGGTTTGAGTAGTCTCATTAGCTTAGAAACTGTGGAAAACTGTGGATTATGGTATGGCGGATCAGCAAAAATAATATCGAACTCCCCTGTTGAACTCGCACTTTCTAGCCAATTTACTATCGTTGTTTTTATTACAATAGATTTTTCTTCGACGCCCAAAATGCTTATGTTTTCAGCAATTACTCGCTGAGCAACTCGATCTCGCTCCACGAAAACCGCCGACTCTGCGCCGCGACTTAATGCCTCTAATCCAACAGCACCAGACCCCGCAAAAGCATCCAAAACCCGCGCGCCGCGTATCGATTCACCCAAAGAATTGAACATAGCTGAACGCACTCGCTCACCCATAGGATGAGTCGTTGAGCCTGGCGGGGTTTTTATGAATCGTCCGCCAAATTCGCCAGAGACAATCCTAACTCTCACTTTTTTTCTGCCTCAAGTTTCCAAATAGACGCCAGCCAGCCCAGCATCACCGACTTTATAATAATCGGCATTAGCTCGTGATTTGTCTGCCAAGCAAGGTCCGTCGTCCAGCCGCTCTTGCTAAAATTGTCATACATTTTCATCGATGCCACGGCGTGAACTTGGTCCAAATAATACTCACGATAGCCGTGATTTTTCACTTGCAATATCTCATTGTCACTCGGAATTGCATCCTTAAAACGCGGATATGCCACCACGCTAGCTACGCCAGCCTCAAACGCCACGTGTGTCGTCATCATACCTTTGGCGCCCCAGAATTTCCAGTTGTTTTTAATCAGTTCAATTCCGTTATCGCCCTTCATGAGATTTCTTCAAAATTGAGGTTCGCGTATCCAACCCTTCACCGCCGCGAAGTTCCGCCATAGCTTGTTCCAGAGGAAAATGATGAGCTGGAGTCAAACCATCGGTAATCGCGTGCGCCATCCAAGCCGCCTCAAACGCTTCTCGCTCGGAATTATTTGTTCGCAGTGCTCGGGCTAAATTACCAATATGTCCGTCAATCATCTCCAAAAGTGCAGTGTCATTCGGATCGTCCGGATTTATAAAGTGCCAAGGCTCATCCACGGCTGGACTCTTTCGCTTAACACCATCAGGACCATTCTTGCCCTCAAAATGAAGAATGTTTTTAATGTCAGGAAAATCACACCAATCCGGAAGAATTGGTTCTATATTTCTCCTTGCGACTCGATCTATTTTTTGGTGGACGCCAATAAATCGACCAGAGCTATCCCTAATTGTTGTTCCTGCGTACATATTAATTTAAAACAGTTAATCGCTGATAGCGACTGACGGCGTGCGCCAGATGATTATATTGTAGCAAATCTTGCCCCTCTTTGACAAAACGTTCGGCTTCGGTTTGAGCGCGAGAAATTAGCGCCGTATCCGCCAACGAGGCAATTTTCAAGTTCAAATCCCCGTGTTGCATTTTGCCGTAAATCTCACCAGGTCCACGCAATTTCAAATCAACCTCCGCCAAATAAAATCCGTCTTGCGACTTCTCAATCTCTCGAAGTCGTTGGCTCGGCTTATCATGACCGCTCATCATCAAATGACAAAAACTCTGATGTTTACCGCGCCCAACTCGACCGCGCAATTGGTGCAACTGGCTCAATCCAAAATTGTCCGCATTCTCAATCAACATCACCGTCGCATTCGGCACATTCACACCAACCTCAACCACGGTCGTACTGACTAGCATATCCAGTTCGCCGTCCGCAAATTTCTGCATCACTTCAGCTTTTTCTTCGACAGGAAGCTTTCCGTGTAACAACCCAACTCGACGATGGTTGAAAATAGTCTTAGACAATTTATTATATTCCGCCTCCACCGATTTTTTATCATTATCTGGATTATCATCAATCAACGGACAAATAGCGTAAGCTTGGCGACCTTTGGCTAGCTCATTTTCAATCGATTCGTAAAGCTTCGGAGCTGATGCTGGCGACCAAATCTTAGTCTGAATCGGCTGACGGCCAGAGGGCAACTCGTCCAAAATAGAAATATCCAATTCTCCATACAATGTCAGCGCCAGACTGCGCGGAATCGGCGTGGCGGTCATACTTAAAAGATGCGGCATAAAATCAGACTTTTCCAATAAAGCTTGTCTTTGTTTCACGCCAAATCGATGCTGCTCGTCAATCACCGCAAATCCCAATTTATGATACGCAACTTTTTCCTGAATTAGCGCATGCGTGCCGACCACAACGTCAATGTTACCGCTAGCCAGATTGTCCAATAATTGACTGCGCGCCGCGCCTTTCACGTGGCCCGTCAGAAGCGCAACAGACACACCGAATGGCGACAATAACTCGTCAAGCGTTTTCGCATGTTGCTGCGCCAAAATCTCCGTTGGCGCCATAATTGCCGTCTGGAAACCAGCCTTCGCCACTTCTGCGGCCACCAGACCCGCAACGACAGTTTTTCCCGAGCCAACATCCCCTTGTAATAACCGATTCATCGGATGATCAGACTCCAGATCTTGCAGAATTTGCCACGCAGCTCGGCGCTGAGCATTGGTCAAAGGAAACGGCAATTGATCAACAAAACTCTTTACGACCGACTTATTAAACGGAATTTTCCAGCCTGTTAATCTGGTCTGTTCTTGCTTATTAAATTGTGCCGCCAATATCATCTCGAACAACTCCTCAAACGCCAGGCGCTCACGACCGCGAGAAATTTCCTCGTGAGTTTTTGGCGCGTGAAGAAATTTAACCGCCTCAGAACGACTAACTAATTTTTGGCGCCGAATAATGTTTTCCGGTAAAGTTTCAGGCAAAAAATCCATAATTGGACGAATATTTTTCATCAAATCTTGCACGGTTTTTGGGCGGAGATTTTTGATCGACTTATAAACTGGCTGAATTCCTGAATTATTTTCCGCAGCAGTTTTGGCAATTTCTTTTGCCAGCTCGACTGACGGATTATTGATTTGATAGCGATTATATTGCATGCCAAATTGACCAGAAAAAATAAATTCCGCATCAGATTTTAATTGCGTTTCGCGGTACGGCTGATTGAACCAAACCGCCTTAACTTTGCCTGATTTATCCGCCAAAACCGCGGTCGTGATTCTAAGTCCACGCCGAACAATACGCGTCGAAACCGACTCGCAGCGCGCCTTAACCGTAACTTTTCCCGGCTGAAGATCTGTGATATTAACCGCGGTTGAATAGTCGTCATATGCTCGCGGCAAAAAATCCAAAGCGTCAGAAATCGTTTTAAGACCAGCCGCCGCCAGAGCCTGAGCAGTTTTCGGCCCTACGCCTTTAATTTGCTCGAGAGGAGTTGTTAATTTCATCTACGAAACGGCGTTGATGCCTTCCAGAGCGTAAGCCGTATCCTCCCAGCCTCTCACGCCAATTGAATCTACGCCCATTTGCTTCACTGGAAAATCATTACCGCCTTCTTCAATTTTGTCGCCAAAGAACAGTGTTTCTTCTTTCGACCAGCCATTCAGTTCAAGCAGCCTGCCAATTCCATAAGCCTTATCAATTCCCGGAAGCGTGATGTCAGTGCTAGTCGTACCACCAATTCGCACTCAAGTCCAGGCAGCCTCTCCGCAACCTTGTCGCGATATATCGGACGAACGTCCTTATATTTTTCAGCCCACTCATATTTATCTTCAGGCGTAGCTTGCTGACCCAAAGCCGACATAGTAATCTGACTATGTCGATCTTCAATTATTTCACCCGCAGGATTCTCACACCAAATGCCCATTTCCTTCGCAACTTCTTCCAACGCCGTAGTTATCTGAGTTTTTTGCTCGTCAGACAAATCGTTCGCATACTGAATTTTCCATTCATCATCGGCGGCGTCAAATCGATAATATCGAGTACCGCAAGTCGGCATCGCGTGGAACTTCTGAAGCAACTCTGGAGTAACGTTCAACCTATCAATCACCTGCTTCTTTATCTGCTGAAACGTGCCGCCCGTAATCACACAAACATCATAATTCTCAAGTAATCGACTAAGAATTCCAGCCATACGATCGCTAATTGGCGACTTTGTAATTGCTAGTGTATCATCCAAATCAAAACCGATAATTTTCTTCATTATTCACCCCCTTCCATAATTAATACGAATGTGTTTTTACCCCTCTTCAGTAGCGACGTGTCATTGACGACTTTATTTTCGGCAAGTTTTTCGCCGTTTAGGCTAATAGCTCCAGATTTTAACAATCGCTTTGCTTCGCCGTTAGAGCTAACTGCGCCAGATTCTACCAACGCTTCAATCACATCAATTCCAGCATCAACGCAAGGAATTTCTTCAGCCAAAGCACCTAAATCATCGTCCGACAATTTCTTAAAATCGCCGCCACCAAACAAAACTTCAGTTACGCGCTCAACAGATTCACGACGCGCACTACCGTGGACAATGTCAGTAACTTCACGAGCCAAAACCTTCTGCGCCGAACGCGCGCCTGGATTAACAGCGTGATTTCAGCAATAGCTTCAATCGTATCGCGATCCAACATCGTAAATATCTTCATATATTCAATCGCGCTCTCATCATCAACATTCAGCCAGAATTGGTAGAATTTATAGACGCTGGTTTTATTTTCATCAAGCCAAACCGCGCCACCTTCGGATTTGCCGAATTTACGACCAGTCGACTTATTGATAAGTAGAGGCGCAGTCATTGCGTATACTTCAGCATTTTCTTTTTTACGAATCAGATCCACGCCGGATAATAAATTGCCCCATTGATCAGATCCACCAATTTGCAGATTCACGCCATATTGATTAAATAGATGCCAAAAATCATAACCCTGAAGCAAAGTGTACGTGAATTCCGCAAAACTCAGACCCTTGCCATTATTAATGCGCGCCTTGAAAAATTCGCGGCTCACCAAATCCGCCATATTGAAATTCTTACCGATATCGCGAAGAAACGGCAGCAATTCCAGCTCAGCCAGCCAGTCAGCGTTATCAACCAAAGTAAAATCTCGTCCAGCAAAAATCCTCGAAACTTGGGATTTTAAGGATTGTTTATTATGCTCAATTTCCTCGTACGGAAGCAGATTTCGCTCTTCCGTGTCACGCATATCGCCAATCATTCCTGTACCGCCGCCAACGAGCAAAAACACTTTATGTCCACGCTCCAGAAAATGTCGAACCATCATGTAAACTGCCAAATGTCCAACATGCAAGCTGTCTGCAGAGGGATCCGTCCCCAAATAGAGCGTGAAATTCTCCGAATCGATAAGTTTGTCGTCAGTAAATGTGGTCTGATTCCAGAATCCACGCCATTGTAATTCTTCTGATAATTTCATATCACTCCTTTTCTATATATTAGTATATCAATTTTACAATTGAAGCGAAACATATGCGTGATATAATAGAATTGTGAAGAAAAGGACTACGATAAGCACTGCCGGACACGGCTCAAGCGATAAGAAATCTCCGTCGAAACGGATGAACTTATATGCCAATTTGGCGCAGAAACATAAGACAAAAAAGGACAAGGACTCACGCGCACGTGCGGAATATTTGGCGACTTTGCCGAAGCATCCCGTAAAGCGATTCTTTTATCGATTACATCCGAAGCGGCTAGCGAAATATTGGTTCTCCAAGCGCGGCGGACTAATGGCGCTGAAAATTCTTGGCGTAGGTATTTTGTTAATGCTACTACTTATCGGCGGAATGTTCGCTTACTTCCGCAAGGATCTCGATAAAATTCGCCCTGGTGAGCTCGCTAAGCGTGTTCAGACGACCGTCACTAAATATTACGACCGTAATGATAATTTACTTTGGGAAGATAAAGGCACGGGTAATTATCAATTGGTTGTCGAATCTAACCAAATTAGCGACTATCTAAAAAAAGCCACCGTTGCAATTGAAGACCGCGATTTCTATAAGCATCACGGTGTCAGCATCAGCGGTATAATGCGTGCAATGCTTTCAACAGCCTCACGTCGTCAAGTTCAAGGCGGATCGACTCTGACTCAGCAGCTCGTCAAGCAAGTCTTCTTCGCAGATGAGGCCGGCGACCGATCGATTAGCGGTATTCCTCGAAAGATCAAGGAAATCATCCTTGCAATCGAAGTTGAGCGCATGTATAGCAAAGACCAAATTCTGTCATTATATCTGAATGAGTCTCCATACGGTGGTCGTCGTAACGGCGCAGAGTCTGCAGCTCAGACATACTTTGGCAAGCACGCTAAAGATCTGACGCTGGCGGAAGCAGCGCTAATTGCTGGTATTCCACAGAATCCAACTTACTACAACCCATACAACACCGCTGGAAATAAGGCTTTAATTGCCCGACAACATACAGTTCTGGACTATATGGCCGAGCAAGGCGTTATTACCAAGGATGAGGCTGAAAAGGCTAAGAAAATTGACATCTTAAGCACACTTAAACCTCAAACTGAGCAACTAGAAAATATTAAAGCTCCCCATTTTCTACTAATGGTCCGCAACCAGTTGAGTAAAGAACTTGGCGAATCGGTCGTTGGACGCGGTGGATTGACGATTAAGACCACTCTTGACTGGCGAATTCAGGAAAAACTTGAAAATGAGATGAAGTCGTTCTTTGCAACTGGTCGACCAGACGCTGTGCGAATTAGTAACGGCGCCGCAACGGTCGAGGATGTTCAGACTGGACAAATCGTAGCGCTTGTTGGTAGCCGTGACTTTAATTATGCCGGTTTCGGACAGGATAATGCCGCAGTTTCCTATATCCAGCCAGGTTCCACGATTAAGTCGCTTGTCTTTGCTCAATTATTTGACAAACACGACAGCAAGCAAGCATACGGTAGTGGCACGGTCTTAGCTGATGAGAACATTGATAAACTGTACGGCGCGACCCTAAGAAACTGGGACAATAAGTTTATGGGTGCCATCAATATTCGAAGAGCACTAGCCTTGTCACGAAACGTTCCTGCAGTTAAAGCAGCTTATATTATAGGTGACGGATCTGCAAAACCAGTCGTCGAAGGAATTCGCAGAATGGGCAACACTAATTATTGCCGCCAAGAAGAAAACGCTGGCGGATACGGACTTGGTGCAGCAATTGGAGCATGCGGAACCAAGCAAACTGAACTAGTCAACGCCTACGCTACATTAGCTCGAATGGGTATCCAGAAAGATAGCTCAAGTGTTATTGAGGTGAAAAATAGCCAAGGCGAGACTTTAAAGAAATGGAAAGACGATGGAAAGCAGGTTCTTGATTCGCAATCAGCATACATAGTGAATGATATTTTTGTCCGATCGGACTCCTGGGCTTCACGGATGGATGGGTGTTAATGGCGTTCGAACTTCTGCGAAGACCGGTACATCCGACAAAGGCTCGCAGCCAAAAGACCTCTGGATTGTTAATTACAGCCCAGCCCTAGTTATGGGAATGTGGCTCGGAAACTCTGACACCAGCGTAATAGGCACCTCGTCTTCTAACTTCGGTATGCCGGTCATCAGAAGTGTTATGGAGTTCGCTCACACCCAAGTCTATGCCAAAGAAGGTAAATGGAAATCGGGTCAATGGTATCAACGACCAAACGGAATCCAGACTGTCAACGGTGAGCTCTACCCGTCATGGTGGAATAAGAGACAAAGCCAATCTACAGAGAAAATCACCTTCGACAAAGTTTCTAAGAAAAAGGCGACAAACTGTACACCAGATGGTGCCAAGGAAGAAATTGAAGTAACGAAGGTTATTGATCCTTTGACCAAGAAAGAGTCTATTAGCGTTCCCGCCGGATACGACGCCAATTCTGAAGATGACGTTCACAAATGTGACGACACTAAGCCTCAAATTGGATCAATGTCAGTATCTCGCAGCGGCAATAAATACACTATAAGTGTAGACGTTTCAGCAGGAACCTGGGAGTTAGCTGCAATAGAAATTACCGTTGACGGGAAGAGCATTAAGAGTTCAGAGATCACGTCAGGCGGCAAGCAGACTGCTACTGTAGAGTTTGAAGAAGCCGGAACTCATACAGTTTCCGTAACCGTCAGAGATTCAGCGTACTATACCGCAACTTCAAGTGGCAGTTTCCAATCTAAATAGCCTTACTGCTTATTTACTAAATTAATCAGCTCAGCCTCGTGTTGAGCTGATGTTTTTGAGCGACCATTTGTACGCTTTTTGGGAACGCTAGCTTTCTGCTTTACAGGTTTTTTCTGCTCAGCCACAAGCTTCGCAAACATCATTTTTCCAGCGTCGGTCTGCAAGCTTCGGATAATCTCAATCTTCTTCGTTTGCCCAATGTAACGCTTGGCATTCTCAACAACCACCATTGTTCCATCTTTCAAATAGCCAACCGCTTGATGAGAGTCTTGCCCCTTCTGCGACAGCTCCAAATCCAGCTCATCGCCAGGTAGATAACTCATCCTCAAACTTTTCGCCAGCTCATTGATATTCAAAACCTTAACGCCGTCAACTTGTGCTACCTTATTCAAATTGTAATCAAGAGTCAGCACTGCTGCACTCATCTCCTTCGCCAATTTCAACAAGCGAGAATCCACACCTTCAGGCACGCGAATATTGTCATCGTAAAGCTCGAATGAAGACTTCAAAATATCCTTAAGCTCCTTCACAACATCCATACCGAATCGCGCCCTTTCACGCTTATCGTGGTCTGCGCCGTCGGCTAATAATTGCAATTCTGTCAATACACTCCTTGGCACAATAATTTTTCCCAATAAAAATCCGGTCTTCGCCAGTTCAGTCACTCGCCCATCCATGAGTACTGACGTGTCAACCAAGATCGGCGCCACGCCCATCGACGAATTTCGTCGCGGTTTTGCCAAGAAATAAACTTCGGCCGCCAAGCCAAGCAACATCGTAATTATTATCAATCCGTAAAAATCTTTCATTTTTCCCTTTCTATTGTAAATAGTCAATCAGCGCCTGTCGCATATCGCTGACGCCTTTTATAAATTTATCTTTATGAACTTTTGGCGCAATCGCATAAGTGAAGCCTAGTTTCTTCGCCTCTTTAATTCGAGCTTGCCAATTCGTTGCCGAGCGAACCTCACCACCCAAACCAATCTCGCCAAACACTACGGCGCCTTCGTCCAGACTTCGCCCAGCGCTAGCGCTAGCAATCGCCATCGCTACAGCCAAATCAGCGGCTGGATCATTTAATTTCAGCCCGCCAACCACATTGACATAAATATCTTTGTCCGCCAACTTCAACTTGGTTCTCTTCTCTAAAACCGCCACCAATAGATTCAATCGATTCAGATCAAAACCACTCGCCGTGCGCTTAGGATAGCCAAAATTCGTTGGATTAACTAGCGCCTGAATTTCCACTAAAAGCGGACGCGCACCTTCCATGGTCGCCAGTACAATTGATCCATCCAGATTCTGCCGCTCTGCCAGAAGTTCCGCCGACGGATTCTTCACGATTCTTAGCCCCTGCTCGTCCATTTCAAAAATTGCCGCTTCGTTAGTCGAACCATATCGATTCTTCTGCGCACGAACGACTCGAAAACCGCCATATCGATCGCCCTCAAAATTCAGCACAACGTCCACCAAATGCTCTAATATTTTCGGACCAGCAATTGAGCCCTCTTTAGTGACGTGACCAACCAAAATCACCGCCGTACCCGAAGCTTTGGCGGCACGAATGATTACATTTGACGAGTTGGTGATTTGACTGACAGACCCAGGAGCCGAGGAAATCTCACTGAGAGAAATTGTCTGAACCGAATCGACAATTGCCAGATCATATCCACCTTGCTGAATTGACGCTGCAATATCTTCCGCGCTATTACTGGACGCTAGCTGCATTTTTTCCGAATCAGCCGCACCCAAACGCTCCGCACGAAGCTTCACCTGAGAAACTGACTCCTCGCCGCTTACATATAGCACCGATTTTGCCTTGGCAATATATGCCGCAACTTGCGCCAAAAGCGTACTTTTCCCAATTCCTGGCTGACCCGCCACTAATACCACGCCGCCAACCAAAAATCCACCACCCAAAACAGTGTCCAAATCGTCAATTCCCGTACTTAATCTTTCTAATCCAGACTCAGAGGCAGCTTCACGAATGCTAGACGTTTCAAGGCTTTGCCGCGCCCGGCAGATTTATCAACAACAGATGACCCGCCAGAAGAAACGACCTGCTCGACTAGCGAATTCCATTCCCCACAATTTTCACACCTGCCAGCCCACTTTGAAAAACTAGCCCCGCACTGCTGACAAACAAATTGACTTCTAGCTTTCGCCATTATTTCGCCCCCTCCAAACTATCCAAACTTTTATTCAATTCATCAATCTGCACTCCCAACTCCCTGAGTCGCAAAACATCAGAATTGTAAGAATTGATCTCAGAATTCAAATTGACACGCCTTTCGTTCAATTTCGAAAGCTCCACCTTCAGAGCTTGACGTTGACTATAAAAATCACTCTGCGACAAAAATCCACCACTCATGCCCGCTCGCCGATTAAAGTCCGCCACGCGATTATTAAAATTCGTCAAATCAGTTGAATATTGTGATAATTCTCTATTTAATTTTTCCTTTCGAACCTTCAATGATTCACTCAACTTCTGCGCTTCATTTTCTCTGGATTCAAATTTTTCTTGATATTGCATGTGCAATTTCACCACTTCGGATCTATCAGTAAAATATCGTCGATAATACCCTTCCAGCTCGTTGCCCAAATCGGCAAATTCCGTCCCTAAAATCGAGTGTAGCTCGTTAGCTCTCGTTCCAGGTTGTGCGCGATTATAATATTCCATTCGCTCGGACAATTTCTTATTTTTCACATTATTATAGGCCCGCTCCAAAAGCTCACTCAAATGAGATTTTTCCGACTCACTCAGCCTTTCCCAGGCAGCGTGCAACATCTCATGCGCTGCCGTCACTTCTTTCACGCCATCAAGCTCAGAATTAGTTACGTTATAAATATAAATATCTCTAGACGACGGATTGTAACAACCCAAAATTGCGTTTCCCTTTTCCACACGCCGACAATCTTCATTGAACTCGTTTGCTGATTTAATTTGCGGATTAGAAACATAGAACATTTTCCTGCCAGTGTCTGACATCTTTACGCGATCAGCAATAGCGACAATTTCCGCACTCGGCTTATATTGCCACAGCGTAATCTCATCAATAATTTGCTGACGATTCATCATCACAAACCGCAGCAGAAAGTACAATTATCGGCGTGAGGACGCTGAATATTTTACGCATGATTGACATTAATCACCACCTTATTATTATCAATTTTAGCCTCCAGCGTGTCGCCAGGTTTTGCCTTATTGGACAATAAAACATCACTCAACGGATCCGCCAACTCCGACTGAATTATTCGTCTTAAAACTCGCACGCCGCGCTGCTCATCAAATCCCCGATCAATCAACCAACGCTTCGCCGAAGAAGTAATATCAAGCGTCATTCCATGTTGAGCGACGGCCTTGACCAAATCAGACGTGAGATTGTCAAAAATCTTTCGCACGATCGAGCGAGACAACGGCTTAAATGTAATCACGTTATCAAATCTACCAATCAATTCTGGACGCAAAAACTCCTCAAGCTCACGCAGAGCGGCACGCGAATTTTTCTCGTGACGATTTTCGCTAGCCGACTTTTTCTGCCCAGACACGCCAAATCCCAGCTCCGAATCCTGAATCATTTGCTCGGCGCCGACGTTGCTCGTCAAGATAATAATCGTCTGCCGAAAACTCACCGTTCGCCCGTGAGAATCACTTAACTTGCCGTCCTCCAAAATCTGCAAAAGCAGATTCAGAACGTCGGGATGTGCCTTTTCAATTTCATCGAACAATACCACACTATACGGTCGACGACGAACTCTATCCGTTAATTTCCCGCCATCCTCATAGCCAACATAACCAGCCGGCGCACCGACAAGACGACTAGCCGTGTGACGCTCGGAAAACTCACTCATGTCAATTTTAATCAAGCTATCATCACCGCCAAAAACTTCTCGCGCCAGAACTCGCGCCAATTCCGTCTTACCAACTCCAGTCGGACCCAGAAAGATAAATGACCCAAGCGGCCCACTCTGACGATTTAGCCCAGCTTTATTGCGACGAATCGCGCGTGCCAGCTGTTCAATCGCTTCATTCTGACCAAGAACGCTTTGACTCAGTCGCTTCTCCAGGCGGATCAAATCCTTCATCTGATTTAACGATAATCTGTCAATCGGAATATTCGTCATCGCCGAAACTGCCCGACGCAAATATTCATCAGTCAACACCGGCTCATCACTGGCTTCATCTCTCAGCGCTTCGGCTTGCAACTCCAATTGCCTCATTTGCATCTTAAACTCTGCGGCCTTTTCGTAATTTTCAGCCTCGACCGCGGCGTCAATTTTCCCAGCCAATCGCTTAATTTGGCGAGCTAACTTATCCTTACGCGATAATTTTATTGGCGAGCTAGACTTCAATAAACTCGCCGCCTCGTCAATCACGTCGATCGCTTTATCTGGTAAAAATCGCTCCGTCACGTAACGCTGACTCAAATCCACTGCCTCAGTCAGCATCTCGTCAGGAATTTGAACTTGATGATGCTTAGCTAATTTTCCTCTCAAACCTCGCATCATTTCCACCGCCTCTTCCGATGATGGTTCATTGACTGTCACCGACTGGAAGCGCCGTGACAACGCAGAATCTTTTTCGATATGTTTTCGATATTCATCAAACGTCGTCGCGCCAATTAATCGCACCTCGCCTCGCGACAACGCTGGCTTCAATACATTCGCTGCGTCCATCGAGCCTTCAGCCGAACCAGCGCCAACCAACAGATGCAACTCGTCAATAAACAAAATAACTTCTTGATGTTTTTTGGCGACCGCCAAAACTTTTTGCAATCGCTCCTCAAATTGCCCGCGATATTTCGTCCCAGCAATCATCGCCGTCAAATCCAGTTGAAAAAGTCGCTTACCCTTCAAAAATTCGGGAACTTTATTATCAGCAATCCTCTGTGCCAAACCCTCAACGACCGCAGTTTTACCGACGCCAGGTTCGCCAATTAGCGCTGGATTATTCTTGCTACGCCGACCCAAAATCGTGATCATTCGCTGAATTTCCAACGCTCGACCAATCACCGGATCCAAAAATCCTTCGCTAGCACGCCGCGTCAAATCGACACCGAATTTCTCCAAAACTCGCAAATCGCCAGAATTTTTACTTGCCTTACTGCGTTCACTCTGCAGAGATTCAAACTGCTGTTTATCAAACACATCTTCCAAACTTCCACGCAGATTGTCAATGTCAACGTTCATATCCCGCAGCAATTTAGTCGCTCGCGCCTCGTGCTGCTGCAGCATTCCATAAACGATATGTTCCGTGCCAATTTTTCCTGCCCAAATTCAACCGCTAATTGCCAGGCAATTCTTATCAATTCAACAACTTCAGTGCTCAAACCCTTACTTACAATCGTAATCACCAGCGGCTTCGCGGTCAGGTTCAACGCCATTTCCGCACGATCCAAAGTTACGCCATTTTCCGCCAAAATCTTTGCGCCCAATGACGAATTTTGAGCCAGCACACCAAGCAAAATATGCTCCGTGCCAACATATTCACTTCCCTCATTATGCGCCAGAAAACCAGCTCGCTCCAAACTGGCTCGAGCCGTTTCCGTCAGCCGAGGTTCTAATTCAGAAAAATCTTCTGGCATATCGCCCTCCTTTCGTTTTCGGCGATTTGCAGAAGGCGGCTTATTCCGCCACCTCCTCAACTACGCTCATCAAGCTATCCTCAATATTCTTTCGAAGTTTTGGCTCCGCCTTAACGGGAGTTTTTGCTTCGATGTCTAACTCGTAGCCAGTCAATCGACTTGCCAAGCGAACATTCTGTCCAGCGCGACCAATTGCTATTGATTGCTGATCTTCGCTAACATAAACCGTCGCACGCTTTTCATCTTCATCGACAGTCACACTCAAAACCTCTGCCGGGCTCATCGCATTAGCAATAAATCCAGCCGCATCTTCCTCATATGGAATAATGTCAATTTTTTCCTGCTCGCCAATTTCATTCATCACAGCCTGAACGCGGGCACCGTGGCCACCAACAAACGTACCAACTGGATCAACGCCAGGAAGCGCCGAAGAAACCGCCAATTTAGTTCGGCGACCAGCTTCGCGAGCGATTGCCTTAATCTCAACCGCACCAGTTTCCATCTCTGGAACTTCTTGATTGAACAAGAATCGCACAAATTCTTCATTGCCGCGGCTAAGAATCAATTGCGGACCGCGACCTTCGCGCTCAATGTCCTTAATATAAACCTTAATTCGACGACCAACGCCGTAATATTCGCCAGGAATTTGCTCGCTCTGAGGCATAATTCCGACAGCCTTGCCCAGCTCAATTCGCACAACACGTGACTCAACTCGCTGAACCGTACCAATAACAACCGTACCGATTTATCCTCAAATTCCGCCAGAACAACTTCACGCTCGGCCTCGCGCAAACGCTGCAAAATCACTTGCTTAGCAGTCTGAGCCGCAACTCGACCAAAAGTCGTCACGTTATGAGTTTCCATCACAACTTCACCGCCAAGTTCAGCCGCAGGATCTATCTCCTTAGCTTCCTCTAGGTCGATTTGATTGGCATCATTCTCAACTTCTTCAACAACAGTTTTAACAACCGACACGACAGCCGTACCGTTATTGATATTCAAGCTAGCGCGAACCAATTGGTCACGCGTGCCATTATCACGACGCCAAGCCGCCGCAATCGCCTGCTCGATCACACTCAAAACTGCTTCTTCTGGCAAGTTTTTTTCCTCAGCAATCGTACGCACTGCCAACGTCAACTGCTTAATATTCAAGTCTTCCATTATATTCTCCTTCTTATTAATTATATCTTTTTCCGTCTCAAACTTCCATAAACGAAAAACTCCGACCTGCCGGCCGGATTAGTACTTTTTTATTGTAGCGGAAAGATTCTATTCTGTCAATCCAATTCTTTTCGCCAAAGAGACAAGCATTTCTTAGTGGATGGCGATATTTGGTCAAATCCAATTCTCTGGTAAAATCCTTCAGCAGATTTCAAGGAATACAATTCGATAACACGCGCATCCGGATATTCTCCAGCTAAAGCTTCAACAGCCGCCTGACCAATTCCTCGATTACGTGCAGCTTTACTAACAAAAAGATCTTCTATCGTAATCTTATATCCATCGAGACAGGCAGTCACAAGTCCAAATGACAACTCATCAGAAGTATCGACAACAAAAACATCACTACCGTAGTAATTATTCATGTCCTCTACGTAACCTATTAAAGCCCCTTTCGCATCAGTCATGGAGTCGCAGCCTAAGACAGATTCTGAATAAGCAGGAACCGCTCGGTTCAAAACCTCGTCGTCATCTATCGATAATTTAGTAAGCCTCACCTCAGGACTCATACTTAAACTTTAACATGTAAACGTATTTTGTCAATTTACTTCCACGCACTTTTCCAAAATACTCGACATTGCGCTTTTTTCAGCTTCCGTTACCCACAAGTGATATTTTCGCTTCACGGCCACTTGTCGCGCAATATATTGGCACCTAAAAGATTTATTACTCGGTAGCCAAGTCGCCGCATCGCCATCACCTTTGGCCTGGTTCGCTGGACCATCAACTGCTAACAGATTTAACGGATCATTCGCCAACTTCTCTCGTTCTTCTGGAGATATTTGTTGTGCACCCTTTTGCCAAGCATCGCTCAAAGCCACGACGTGATCAATCTGAACCTTAGAACTGGTTTTTTCGCCGCGCTGAAATTGAATAGTTTGCCCCGTATAAGGGTCGTTAAGTACGCCTGATAAAACTCGACATTTTTCATCAATTTTCTCATCAGTCAGATCTCGCGCCAGAATCACTTCCCGCACAGAGCAGCCGTTAATTTTACCCCAGCCATTGCCGAATTGCTTTCTGGAATAGCCAGTCTTTGGCGCACGTCCTTTAACTTCTATCTTTTCCAATTCCGATTTGGCGTTCGAATTACCAAATAATTCTCGCTGCGTTGAAGTTTGAATTGTCTGAAGTTCAGGTTGCGAAATTCGCGAAGCCCAAACCGCCACGCCGACTATCAAAATTACCAACGCGATCACCACTTGCCGACGTCGTATTTTATTCACCCTCATGACTGTATTATAATTAAACTATGACTAAAGTTCCACGCTTACTTGACACATTCACACCAAATCATTACAACTTAACTCTCGATTTAACACGCGCCGAGGAAAAAGAATTTTCTGGCACAGTTATCATTTCTGGCGATTCCACCGGCGAATCAATTTCGCTACATTCCAAAGGCTTAACAATTCAATCAGCCACAATCGACAATCAGCCCGTAGACGTTTCATTTGGTGAGTTTGACGAATTGAGATTATCTCAGCCGAACCTTGAAAACGGAAATCACACAATTCACATCATTTTTTCCGGAAATATTACCGACGCAATGCACGGCTTGTATCCTTGCTACTTCACTCACAACGGCATTAAAAAACAACTTTTCGCTACTCAATTTGAATCGCATCACGCCCGCGAAGTTTTCCCTTGCATTGACGAACCAGCCGCCAAAGCTGAATACGATTTGACACTAATAACTCGCCCAGGGATAACAGTTTTAGGAAATATGCCTGTAAAAAGCGAAGAAGAAAATGACGATTCGCTCACGACAACGTTCGAGAAAACACCGCAGATGAGTAGCTATCTTCTGGCTTTTGTCATCGGTGAATTGCACAAAAAAACCGCCCGCACCAAATCTGGCGTCGAGGTTAACGTCTGGGCAACGCCAGCTCAGAATGAAAATACCTTAGATTTTGCGTTAGATATAGCCACTCGTTCGATTGATTTTTATGACGAATATTTCGGTGTCAAATATCCATTGCCAAAATCCGATCACGTCGCCCTTCCTGACTTTTCGTCTGGCGCAATGGAAAACTGGGGTTTAATCACTTACCGAGAAAGTTGTTGCTTGCGGACCCAGAATTAACCCCAGAATCATCCAGGCGCTTCATTGCTACGGTTATCGCGCACGAGCTCAGCCATCAATGGTTCGGCAATTTGGTTACCATGCAGTGGTGGAACGACTTGTGGCTCAATGAAAGCTTTGCCAATATGATGGAATACGTGGCGATTGATGCATTGCACCCCGAATGGCGGATGTGGGAAGATTTTGCCACGAATGAGGTAACGGCTGCACTCAGGCGTGACAGTTTGGATGGCGTTCAATCCGTTCAGGCCGACGTCAATCATCCAGACGAAATCAGCACATTATTCGACCCGGCGATTGTTTATGCTAAGGGCGGACGACTGCTTGTTATGGTTAGAAAACTTATCGGCGAAGAGGCATTTCGCGCTGGACTTAAATCATATTTTGAAAAATTCGCGTATAAAAATACCGTCGGAAATGATTTATGGCAAGAATTAGAGTCGGCGAGCGGTCAGCCAATTGTCAATCTAATGAACGCTTGGATTTCCCAACCCGGCCTTCCTGTCGTATCAGTTTCAAACAGTCACGACGCGGCAATTTTAAGTCAGGAGCGATTCTTCATCGGCAAGCACCAACCATCCGACGCATTATGGCCGATTCCATTATTCGCAAACCAACCACTCAATACAGAGATTTTAGACCAAAAAGAAATCACCGTTTCTATTAAGAAGCCATTGCAATTAAACTGTGGCTTAAGCGCCCACTTCATCACCAAATATGACAAATCCACCCGCAAATATTTATTGAAGAACATTACGGAATTGCCAACCTTGGATAAGATTTGTATCTTACAGGACGCGACAATACTCGCCCGCGCTGGATTTGAAAATTCGGCGTCACTACTTCCATTAGCGTTATCCTTAAAAACCGAAACCAACGAAAAAGTCTTCGGTATGGCGGCTGGCGCCTTGACGGAACTGCGAAAATTCGTCGATGATAATGACGCCGCCAGAGATTCATTAAAGAAAATTTCTAGAGAATTTGCACGCGTCACATTTGAAGAGCTTGGGTGGGATGAAAAAGATGACGAATCAGACGACAACCGTGAACGGCGCACCACGGCTTTGAGTTTGATGATATATAGCGAAGATAAAGAAGTTTTGAACGAGGCAAAAACGCGTTTTGACAATAATAAATTGGAAGACTTACCGACAGAAATTCGAGCTTTAATTATCAGCGCAAACGTGAAGCATTTTGAGACGCCAGAGATGATTGAGAACCTCTTTGCTGCATATAAAAACACACCGTCAAATGACCTGCAGAATGATATTGCAATTGGACTAACTTCCACCAAAAACCCTAAAACAGCAGAAAAAATTCTTGCCAATATTAAAGATTCCAATGTTATCCGACCGCAAGACGCCAGCCGTTGGTTTGTGTATTTGATTCGGACCAGAGAAAGCCGCCAGATTGCTTGGAATTGGCTAAAAGAAAACTGGGCATGGGTCGAAGAGAAATTTGGTGATGACAAAAGCTATGACGATTTTATTCGCTATGCTGCCACAGCCCTATTGACAACCGACGAACTTGACGACTTTCGACAATTCTTTGAGCCGATGGAAAATATTCCAGCCCTAACCAGAACGATTAAGTTGGGGATTACAGAAATTAAAGCACGCACTGAGTTGATTGAGCAAGATAAGGCGGATGTGCTCTCTGCTTTGCAAACAACACTGTGATATATTATGCCACATTTTTGACAAAATCTATTGACATTTTATCCTATTAGTGATATAAATATATTAGCTTTTGTTGACGGAACAAATGTTTTGTCCGAAAGCGCACCTTGACAAGTTGAGAGAGTTTATAAACCGGAGGTGAGATTTTGCGATATTTTAAGAAGTATCCCGAAACCTCATCTTCGGTCGTTCGCCATCCGGGCGTCGATCAGTGTTTTTTAACACGAGCGTCCGCTCGGATGAGGAGAGAGTACTGACATGCCGACTTTTATTACGGATGAAGTTAAAGCCCTCTTCAGGGAACAACACGGCAAGGGGGAGACAGACGCTCACGAGATCGCCGCATTCCTCGACGATAATCATATCAAGGAGGTGTGCGAGCGTGTCAAGGAAGCAGTCGTCGACCAGTACCTTCGTACGGGCGACAAGATTACTTATGTGCAAGTTGACGACCCCTTGTCAACGCAAGCTGTCGCAATGAGCGAGGAGTGTCACAACACACTCCTCGCCGCCCTCAAGTCCCTCGAGGATAGCACCGAAAATGTAGTCCTCAGAGGAGGACGCGAACCCGCACCTTGGAGAGCCTCCATGGACGGACATATTGCCGTTTACTTCTCCTGGAAGTAGACTACGATCAAGCGAACATGGCGAGTCCGTAGAGATTCGCAGCTCTCTCACTTGTCAGTTCGCTCCATAGATGTGTGTCTATGCTGATGAGTCGGAAACGACGAAAGCGAACAATTTATTCCAACACCACACACTCTTTAGCTACGGGCGGATTTCCATCAACAGAAATTGCCAGCATTTGCATATCACAGCCTTCATACTGCGTATTTTTGGCAGTGAACATCTCTGCAGAAAAACGCATTTGCTGCTGTTTTTTATTTGTAATCGCCGCCAAGCCATCGCCGAAATCGTCATTTTTACGATATTTGACCTCTGTAAAATATAAAACATTATCTTTTTTGCTAACAATATCAATTTCGCAATACCGCGTCCGCCAATTCCGTTCTATAATTTCATGACCATCGCCTACCAACCAATCCGCCGCCGCTTGCTCACCTTTATCACCAATTTGACGCGTCGTGTCTTTTTGCTGGTTTTTAGATTTTCTATCGTCAGACGCATTTTGCGAATTCGCCCCAGTATTAGCGTATTTAGCCAACGGCGCAAAACTCAGCCGATGTAGCGGAGTTACGCCCAGATTATCAATAGCCGCTCGATGCTTCGCCACGCCATAGCCAACGTGCGAAGAAAAATCATATCCTGGATAAACATTATCCTGCTTCGCCATGAATTTATCGCGAGCCACTTTAGCAATAATCGACGCCGCCGAAACGCTCGGAATCAGACCGTCGGCTTTCGCTATAATTGTTACATACTTTTCTAGCGGTGTACCCGCCAAAAAATTGACCGTCCCATCGATAATAATTTCATCAAACGTCGAGCCATTTTTCTGACATTTCGCTTGGATTTCTTTGACTGCACGCCGCGTTGCCAGCTTAAGCGCCTCGCTCATCCCTATTTCATCCAGTTCCTCAGCAGAAACCCAGCCCAATGCCCAAGCCGACGCTTGCTCGCGAATTTCCTCATCGAGCAATTCACGTCGTTTTTTGGTCAATTTTTTACTATCATCAAGCCCTTCAATTTCAGCGCCGCCCAAAACCACCGCGCCAATCACCAACGGTCCAGCCCACGCGCCGCGCCCGACTTCATCAATTCCCAGAATCACCCGACAATCTTCCCTTTCGTCATAAAATCCGCAATAATCCAGCCAATCCAAATTGTTGTCGCGCCTAATGTATTCGCCAAAATATCCCAATTCGTGTCGTCCAATTTTATGCTCGCCAAGCCCACTTTGACCATAAATAATTCCGCCAGTTCGTTAATGCAGCCCAACGCTGAAACTAAAGCAAATACTGAAAACGCCATCACCAACCAGTGCGCCCGCCATTTCATCGACGAAACCAAATACACCCAGAACAGCCCCGTAAATAGACCGCCACCCACAAAGTGAGTCGTAAAACTAGTGTCCTGTCCGTCAATTAACGGCGATGGCAAATACCAAGATATGAAAAACAACAAACACGCTACGTAAAGTAGCCAGCGATATTTTTTCTCATTATCAAAGCCGTTTTTCTTCAAAACATAAGGAGCCGCCACAACCAAAGTCGTCGGAACAAGGACGGATATATAATGAAATATTGCCATATTGAGATTATAACATGAGAAAACCGCCCCAGATTAAGAGACGGTTTTATGATTAACCAATTGACAATTACGCGTCTTTATGGCGAGCTGCAACTTCAGCAGCCTTAGCGTCAAGCTCTGCCTGAGCGGCATCTTTTTCAGCTTGTTTTGCAGCAGCAGCCTGAGCAGCTTCTTCCTTCAAGCGTTCAGCTTCCGCTTCTGCCTTAGCGTCATGAATATCATTAACAGCAGCACGATCGAAATTCTTAGCCGTCAAGCGAGCTGACTTACCGCTACGCTGGCGAAGGAAGCTTAAGAACTTGCGGCGAACCTTAGCGCGACGAACAATCTCAATCTTCTCAATCAACGGACTGTGCATCAAAAATGACTTTTCAACGCCAACACCTGAAGCAATCTTTCGAACTGTAATGCGTGATGTGTGCGATTTTTTATTGTCGGTACGGATGACAACACCCTCGAACATCTGAATACGCTCTTTGTTGCCTTCCTTAATTTTCTGGTAAACGCGAACCGTGTCACCGCTGCGAGCATCGACAACTGCTTGCTTTTTTTGTGCTTGGTTGATTTTGTTGATTAACTCAAAACTCATAATTTTTCCTATCTTCCGAACTCGCTCCGACTGGCCACGCAGTTGTACTTCTGCGGCTCCACATCAAACAAGGCTCGAATATTTAACTCTCGTACAATTACATAAGATAATAACACAAATCTGAAGAAATATCAATTAAATAAAATTGGAGTATAATATAGCTATGGATTACAATAAATTAGCACTCGAACTACACGAAAAATACAAAGGTAAAATTACGACTAGCCTCAGAGACAAAGAGGAGCTTAATCGCGACAAGCTTAGCGCTTATTACAGCCCTGGCGTCGGCGCAGTTAGCCAAGCAATTTCCGAAAATCCAGCAGATTTGCCAAAATACACTTGGACAAACAATCTAGTCGCCGTAATCTCAGACGGCTCAGCAATTTTAGGCTTAGGTAATTTGGGACCAAAAGCCGCCATGCCAGTCATGGAAGGAAAGCTTTGCTATTTAAGCATTTTGCCGATGTCGACGCCGTGCCAATTGTGCTAGACGTTCACGAGCCAGAAGAAATCATTACCACCGTTAAAGCCATCGCGCCAAGTTTCGGCGCCATCAACCTCGAAGACATTGCCGCACCAAAATGTTTTGAGATTGAAGAGCGATTGAAGGCGGAATTAGATATTCCAGTCTTCCATGACGATCAACACGGCACGGCTGTCGTTGTATTAGCGGGCTTAATTAACGCCGCTAAATTGACAGGACGAAACCTGGCAGATTGCAAATTCGTGGTCATTGGCGCAGGCGCAGCTGGTACGGCAATCATCAAATTGTTAAATCTTTACGGAGCAAAAAACATCGTAGCGGTGGATAGTCGAGGAATTGTCGGAAAATCACGCACAGACTTGAACGCTGAAAAAACCGCACTATTGGAATATGTTGATGCATCGCAATCTGGCTCAATTGAAGACGCCATCACCGACGCAGACGTATTCATCGGCGTATCGCGCGCAGGACTTCTCACTCCAGAATTAGTCCAAAAAATGGCGAAAGATCCAATCGTATTTGCACTAGCAAATCCTGTTCCAGAAATTATGCCAGACGTCGCCAAAGAAGCCGGCGTCGCAATCATTAGCACGGGTCGCAGCGACTTTCCAAACCAGGTCAACAACTCTCTAGCCTTCCCTGGAATTTTCCGCGGCGCATTAGATCACGGAGTTAAGAAAATCACCGATCAGCACAAATTAGCGGCTGCCGAAGCACTAGCTAACTTGGTTGAAAATCCAACCGTCGATAAAGTCGTCCCAACTGCGTTTGATGAGGGTGTCATTGAAGCTATTGCGAATGTCATTAGACAAGCCTAAGCACCAGCACCATACTTAGCCGCATCACGAGAGTTTCCATTTATAAACAGAGATACTAACGATTCCTGATTTTGTTTGTCGCAAGCTCCTAAGAATAAAACTACTTCAGTCACTCCAGCTTCCTGAAGAGATTTTTTAGTATCACTTTCATCGGGCATATCTTCAACGCTGATTTTTGACACATAAACCCTCTTGGCGTTATGCGTTTGGTCTTTCCAGGCGTAAATTATAAACGGATAAAGCTCTTTTAATCTGTTATTTAAGCCAACTGGCAAACCGACAGACTTATCTTCTGAAGTTGCTACATATTTAGCAGCCATAATTAATTTATCCTTAATAACGGGCAGAATACTTCGTTTCTTCCTGTCATTTTCATATCCAGTCATTTTATGTTCAACCTTTTTAGCCTCTTCAGTGCGCGCGTCAATTACTGCGGCTACAGTACCGCCACCACCACGCTCAACATGCAGTACATCTACAATAGAATCTTCTTTAAGCCACGGAAACGTCTCGCTATCAAGTATCACAGCATCTCCCGCCTTCAATCCAATCTCTACTGGCCGAGAGTCTTCTTCAGCTCTCGACTTCGGTTTGTTTGACCTTTCTTCTTGGTGGCTTTCCTCAAAGATTCACCCACAATTGCAGGCGCCACTTCATAGCTATTCAATTTCTCCGAAAGCACCCTCAGGGCGTTGTCTAAAACCCCACTCAGATGCTCTTTAGCCATAGATTCAGCAAGGCTACGAACCACTGGACTGTTTTCCTTAATTGCCGCTTCTTTATACTGCTTGGCTAGTTCCTCTTCGCTTGGCAATTTTATGGATTTTATAAACTCAAGAACACTGTTGGCAAATTTTAAATCACCCTCAGGATTAATACCATTACATTCCTCATCTTCAACCTCCTTAAGTTTCCGACGTTTAAAGTCTTCCAAGAAACTACTCAACTTCATCTTGCCATCATTACCTGGAATGTATTCAGGTCTAGTAATTGTAAAATCATCAGGTAAACCAAAAGCCCCATCCTTAGTAAGGCTCTTAGTCACAGCCTCCCTTGCCTCTGCGATAAAGTCCATATATTCACTATCTGCAAGTTCAGGACTAATTATTTTATTAGCATGCTGCCATCGTCTTACATCGGGAATCGCATACTCTTCAGCTTGGCAAAATTCTGGAATATTCACTTCCGCCAGATTTTCGGGAAAAACTACACTAAGATTTTCCCTTATAAATTTCTCGTATGTTCCATTAAATATACTTCTTAACGATTCTTTGACTTCCTCTATATCAAAATCTATCTCTATACAATCTGGAAGCCTGTTATACTCCTCCTCAATTTGCTGAAACAACCCAAGAACCTCCCCATAAGATTCTTGATATTCACCGCGCAACTCCTCACCTTCAACAAGAAACGGTACATGCTTAATAATAAACTCTACATAATCTATAATTTGACTTATGTAGTTTATTAAGATCTTCTGTATGAGATAGTTCACCTTTAACAACATAACCATCCCGTTGTCTTTCGCTCATAAACTAATATTTTATCAGTTTATGGCCATAAAGTCAATTATATTACTCTGTTAACTTCCTCTAACGTCGTTTCGCCACGAAGAGCCGCCAGTACGCCAGCCTGAAGTAACGTCACCATGCCGTCTTCTTTTGCGACCTTTTCAATCGCTTCCGTATGAACATCCTCAACATCGCCGCGCAGGAACTTCTGAATATTCTCGCTTACAACCAACTGCTCCATTACCGGAATTCGCCCCTTATAGCCGAACGGCACGTCATCTGTCGGCACTGCACGCCAAAGCTTAAACGTATCCAAATCTGGGCAATCAACATTCTCTGGCAAATCCTTCAAGACCTCCTTCACCCACTTACGGGTCGCCTCATCTGGCTCATATTCTTCCTTGCTATCATCCCACAATCTTCTCACTAGTCGCTGTGCAATAACCAGCCGAACCGCCGAGCTAAAAATCGGGTTTTGCCCAATCATATCGATCATACGACTAAACGCCGCCGCAGTCGAATTGGCGTGGAAACTGGACAACACTAGATGTCCCGTAATTGACGCCTGAATCGCAGTCTTCGCAGTTTCATTGTCGCGAATCTCACCAACCATCACTACATCTGGATCAAGACGCAAAACACTACGTAGCCCATCTGCAAACCTCTGTCCATTTGTCGTATCAATTGGAATCTGAGCAATCCCAGGAATCGTATTTCTACAGGATCTTCCAATGTAATAATCTTTCGATCCTGAGTATTAAGAGCGTTCAAAATACTATATAACGTCGTGGATTTTCCTGAACCAGTAGGACCAACCATCAACAACATCCCGCGCGGATGAGAAATAACTTCATCGATTTGCTCGCGCTCTTTCTTTGAAATGCTCAAGAGATCCAAGTTCAACATTGACTCATCAAAGTTAAACAATCGAAGTACCAGATCCAAGCCATACACCGTCATCACGGCTTCCACACGCAAATTCAGCACGTGCGATGCGCCATCTCTATGAATTTCCTGCTGCATATGCCCAGATTGAGGCTCTCTTGAAGCAGTAGAAATATTCGCACGCGACGCCAAAGTCGCCATAATAACTCGATATCTGTCTCTGCTAAGCTCCGCCACCGTATGCAAAGCTCCGTCAACACGCATACGAATTCGAATCGATTCACGCTGATTTTCAATGTGAATGTCTGACGCACCCAACAAATCTGCTTGGTCAATCAAATAATTAAACACGTCATTTGTGCCTACGGAAGCTAAAGTCTGCGTAACCTGCGCCAGAGTATCGCTATCGCCCTCCTTAGCAATTTCGATGTTATCATAAATCACTTTTTTTGGCGGATCAAACCTGAGCATAATTGACCGAAACGCCGAACCAGAAATTAAGAAGAAGAAGATTCGCTTGCCGTTTTCAACATACTGATCTCGCATTCGCTTCATCAACGACTCAGAAGTTTGCGACGTAACACCAAATCGATAAGACTGATCTTCCTCATTAAAAGCCAGCGGAACCAGCCGACCCTTATACATTTCTTCTATCGTTAAAACACCCTTAAGCAAAGGTAAAGTTTCTTCAAATTCCCGCCCATCAAGATATTGAAGCCCTAAAATTGACGCTCGACGACGAGTAGCTTCCTCATCTTGCTCGCGGCGCCGCGCCTGAATTTTATCTTCGTCCATATTGAAATTATACCAAAAAGCTTACGGTTTGACGAGTGATATAATAGTGATATGAATCCAGAAATTACTCTGTTAGTCCACAATATTCGCTCGACGCATAATGTTGGGGCAATTTTTCGCACGGCCGAAGGATTTGGCGTAAAAAAGATTATTCTTAGTGGCTACACGCCGTATCCAGAATTGAGTTTATGTAGCAAGGCGCCTGCTTGTGCGCTTGTCGATGGAGAAATTCGATCTGAAGATCCTCGCCTGCCACACATTCGCGAAAAAATCACCAGCCAAATTCATAAAACTGCTTTGGGTGCGGAAAGTTTGGTGCCATTTGAGTTTTATGAAGATATCAATGATTGGATTAAAGAAAATCAACGAACAGAAAACTTGCCAATTATCGCGCTTGAGCAATCAAAAGACAGTGTGATGTTGCCAGAATTTCAGCCGCCTGAAAAATTTGCGCTGCTACTCGGCGAGGAAGTTCACGGAATCACGCCAGAACTTTGGACAACTGCGATTTCACCGTAGAGATCCCAATGTTCGGTCAAAAAGAATCATTCAACGTGTCGGTCGCAACAGGAATTGCGCTATTCGGACTGATTTTCCCGAGAACGAAATAATCTCAACAACACATAAATAAATCCCTCAAGTCTGATTATTGACTTTATTAAGCATATGTGTTATATTTGTATGAGCTTTCTCTGGAATCCCCCAGAGAAAGTAGTCCCAATAATAGGAGAACAAATGTTTGAAGCAGCAATGATCATCACCGTGCTGTCTGTGATGTATTTGACCGTTTGGTCATACAGACGCCACACGTCATCAATGGCTGGACTGGCATACGCGATAGCGGCGGTGGCGGCTTCGGTCTTTGTAGGAGCAGAATTCATATTCTGCATGGTCAAGCTCTCTCCACTTCTTTACTGGAACATGAGGGCTGGTGTCATTACTGCAATAATGACACTATTCACGACATGCATGCTGTTCGACGAACTGGGTCGTCGAGCAAAGGCAGACAAGATGTTGCGGGACAAGTCCCGCTGACAGATAGTTAGCTCGCCTTGAGACTTTTGGTCTCGGCTGAGACCTCTGTCAGCGGGCTAACTATCACTTTAGAACTACACACTCTTCACCCAGAGTGTTTTTTAATTGGCTTAATAAATTGTCATTAGCATCCACCTTAAATGGCAGACGCATGGCTGATTTTTCTTTCTCGCCCAGCACCAAAACCACGTCAGTCGTGCCGGCATTCTCACCGCAAACAGACTTCATTTTCACCAACCGCGAATGATCGTTTGGATCTTTAATATACACAAATAACTTTGAAGCGGGAATTTCTGGCGCAACATTAACAGGCGCCGAATGAGTTTTTGGCTGAGGTTTGGCGGCGTCATTCTTCACGGCAGACTTCGGAGAAGCTCCATTTTTCTGATTACGATAAGCTTCACGGCGCTCTTTTTAACGGCAGAGCTAATTTTTGGCGCATCCATTTTACGACCAGTCGACTCATAGCCATTGATATCGTTATCCGTAATCACAATAATGTCATCGGCAATTAGTTTACTTTCATTACCCAGATTTCCATCACGATCTCGAGCTGAATTTTTACCAGAAACTCGAATCACCGCGTCCTGAACCAGCTTAGCGCCAACTTTCTCATACAGATTTGGGAAAACAATTATCTCACCCTCGCCGAACTTGTCCTCAATTCCCACAAACGCCATTTTCGAACCGCTTTTTGTAACAATTGTACGAACCGTGCTAATAATTCCTCCGACCGTCATCATTCGGCTGTCATATTCGGGAACTAATTGCGTCAATGGTTGAGTTTGTTCACTCAAATATGTTTCATATCTATCAAGCGGATGCGCCGAAATATACAACCCCAGCAGTTCCCGCTCCCACATCAAGCGCTCTTTATCGTCGTGTTTCACAGGAGCCTTCTGGAGATGAAGAGTCGATTGGACACTCGCCGCGTCATCGCCACCCAACATTCCGAATAAGTTTGTCTGCCCACTGGCGGCTTCTTTTTGGAGTTTGGACGCAAATGACGTAATAGAATCCAGGTTGAACAGCAAATCAGACCGATCGCCCATATCATCAAACGCACCAGATTTAATAAGCGACTCCCAGGCTTTTCTATTGAACTTGCTGGTTGAAACACGCCTAGCAAAATCCTCAACTGACGTAAACGGCCCATCTTCGCGCGCCCGCAGAACTTCCTCGACCGCACCAACACCAACGCCCTTCACTGCCGACATTCCGAAACGAATTTTATTCTCATTCGGCACCACTGCAAACTCAACGAATGACTCGTTTACATCAGGGCTCAGCACACTAATTCCCATGTGCTTACACTCAGTGATTTCAATTGCCAAACGATCAGTATCATCATGGTCGCTGGTCATAAGCGCCGCCATAAACGCGTCAGGATAATGTGCCTTCAAATAAGCCGTCCAATAGGCGATCAAACCATAGCAAGCGGCGTGCGACTTATTGAAACAATAGTTGGCGAACTCTTCCAGCTGAGTCCAGAATGTTTCCGCAATTTCCTTAGTTGCGCCACCAACTTTAACAGCACCCTCGACGAATTCAGGCTTGACCTTTTTCATCAAGTCAATTTTTTTCTTACCAACAGCCTTACGCAACGTGTCAGCCTGACCACCAGTAAATCCACACCATTCCTTAGAAATCTGCATAAACTGCTCCTGATAGACCAAAAATTCCGTAGGTATTTTTTTCAGCGAGTTTTTCATTCCGGGATGCAAATAAGTTATCTCTTCTTCGCCGTGTTTACGTCTAATAAAGCTGTCAATAAACTGCATCGGACCCGGACGATAAAGAGCCACCATAGCAATAATATCTTCAAACGTAGTCGGCTTTTAGTCCGCGCAAATACCGTTTCATTCCCGCCGATTCCAACTGGAATACGCCAGTCGTGTCGCCGCGCTGAAATAGCTCATAAGTCTTTTTATCATCAAGCGGCAGCTCCGAAAGATTAATCTCTTTCTTGTAAGCCTTTCGGATAATCCTCATGGCGTTATTAATAATCGTAAGGTTCGAAAGTCCCAAAAAGTCCATCTTCAATAGGCCCAACTCTTCAACCTCGCCCATCGGGAACTGAGTTGCCACCACACCCTTTTGCGCCATTTCAAGCGGAATATAATTGACCAGCGTATCTGGCGCAATCACCACGCCACAAGCATGAACGCCATGGCTACGAATTGTCCCTTCCAACTGAATTGCATAATCCAAAACTTCTTTGGCGGTCGGATTATTTTCATATTCATTCCGAAGGTCCGCATCCTCTTTAATACTCACAGACAACGGAATATGTCGCCCCTGGTTTGGCGGCGGAACCAACTTCGCCAAACGGTCACTCTCAGCGTACGGAACCTCCAAAACCCTAGCCACGTCACGCACCGCCATACGACCAAACATCTTGCCAAACGTTGCGATATTACTGACATGATCTTCGCCATATTTTTTTGCACAATATTCAATCACCTCGTCGCGACGCGTATCCTGAATATCGACGTCAATGTCGGGCATAGAAATACGATCAGGATTAAGAAATCGCTCAAACAGTAGTCCATATTTCAGCGGATCAAGATCTGTAATATTCAGTGCATACGCAATAATCGAGCCAGCCGCGCTACCACGCCCCGGACCAAAAACAATTCCCTGCGATTTTCCCCAGTTGATAAAGTCCTGGACAATCAAGAAGTATCCCTCATAGCCCATATTACCCATCACACCAAGCTCCATCTTAGCGCGCTCACGAACCTCCTCGGATAACTGAGGGATAATTTCGTCAGGATCCAACTTTTCAGCCTCCTCCTTCGAAGCTCCATTGTAACGCTGCAATAAACCTTGATATGTCAATCTAAGCAGATATGAATGTTCATTCTCGCCGTCTGGCAATGGATATTTTGGAATAAGAATTCGCCCGAGCTCAATCTCAACGTCACAGCGATCAGCTATTTTTTTCGTGTTGCGAATAACTTCAGGAAATTCCTCGCCCCAGTGATCGATAATATCGCGTGGATCCGTCAAGTGAAGCTCAAAATCCTTCAAGCTCATTCGCTTTTCATCACTGAGATATGAACCAGTTCCGACACAAAGCAAAATTTCATGCGCGTCTTGATATTCGTGCGTCAAATAGTGACCATCACAAGTCACCACCATTTCAATATCAAGCTCTTTTGAAAGCTTAATCAAACCCTCGTTGATCTTCGCCTGCACGTCCCAGTGCGTGTTCGACTTCGGGTGACCATGGTCCTGTAGCTCCAAATAATAACGATCCCCCAAAATCGACTTATACCATTTGGCAATATCACGAGCGCGATCATAATCATCTTCTTTCAGCGCCACGCCAATTTCACCGCTCGCGCAACCACTCAGAACGATAAGGCCTTCATTCAACTCCTCCAAAAGTTCATGATCAATTCGTGGCTTGTAATACATTCCCTCCAGATTGGCACGCGTCGACAACTTCATCAGGTTGTGAAAACCCGTGTTATTCATCGCCAGCACAGTCAAGTGAAAACGCTGCTTATCTTTGCCTGGATCGCGATCAAATCGAGAACGAGTCGCCACATAAGTTTCAATTCCGATAATCGGCTTAATTCCCGCTTTTTAGCGGTCTTGTAATAGTCCAAAATGCCACTCATCGTGCCGTGATCAGTTACGGCAGCAGCCTCCATTCCGAGCTCTTTAACCTTATCAACTAGGTCGTTTATCTTGGTCAATCCGTCCAGCACCGAATGAAAAGTGTGATTATGAAGATGCACGAAATCCGACGGCTTCAAAGCCGCCGACGATGATTTCGTATTCGTCCCCTCAGTCATTAATAACAATTATAGCACGCTATTGACGACGCTGCATTGTCTCAATTAAGTGATTAATAAAATCAGCCAACGGCGGAAAAATGTCGGCGAATTGCCCCAAAATCCAAATCAATATTGCAATCAATAACGTCGCACCCAAAGCACTTCCAAGACCAAAGAAAATTCCTCGAACAAAGTTCATCAAATAAACTTGGCGCCGGGATTTATGAAAATCAAAGAATAAATCTTCCAAAATTGCCCGACGTGCATCATTTTCATTATCACGAACGACTTTTTTCACTAGCCTACTCGGCTGTTCTTTGACTGACTTTTTCACTCTTTTTTACCCTCTTCTTTGAGAAAAATTTTGAGAAAAATCCACTCTTTGAAGCGAAACCTTTAACCAATTCCACGCCAATTGAAACCGTACTTACAACTCCATTCAGACTAGCAATTCTCTGGCTTATAGCCTCCACGTTTTGCTGAGTTTGACGAATTTGACGCGTTAATTTAATGATAGAAATTGTCATAGCAATCATCATAATGATAAAAAAATCACCATTAAAAATTACTAATATAATAAGCAATCCATTCATGTTATTTATTATACATTATTTTTAGACGATCCGTCAGATGAGCGCGCAATTTATCACCAAAGTTAGGATTACGTAACCCAAAATCAATCACTGTTTTTAGATATTCCAATTTGTCGCCAGTGTCATAATAAGTGCCGTTCGTAATCTCCACGCCGTAAAAATCAAAACCATCATCAATCATTTGTTGCATAATTGGCTGAATCGTAAACTCGCCGTTGCCGTCAAATTCTTCCTTAGCTTTGTCTAGATAGCCAAAAATCTCACCTGGAAGTAAATAACTACTAACACTCGCCAAATCAGAAGGCGCGTTTTTCCTTACCCGGCTTTTTCAACGATATTCGTCATTTTTTTATAACGCCATCTTTCACTCCTTGACCATTAATGACTCCATAACGATCAAATTCCGCATCATCGGTGATTTTTCTTACATGACAGAACCGCTCCGTCTAGGCTTTCTGACGCCTCAATCATCTGCTTGAAACGACTTGGACTAGCTGCAATAAAGTCATCCGCAAACGTGTAAATTACAGGCTCGTCATGATGAATCAAATGCGAAGCGCAAGCCAAAGGCGTTGCGTTGCCGTACGGGCCCTTCTGGCGGATATAAATAAAGTTCGCCATATCAGCTAAATTCTGCACCGCGTCAATGAACGGCTGTTTTTTAGGACCGCCAGCGCGCAAATTAGCCAAAAGTTCTTCATTCGGCTCATCAAAATGGTCCTCGATTGCTCGCTTATTCGCGCTACCGATAATAATGATATCTTTAATGCCAGCCTCAACTAATTCCTCGACGACGTATTGAATAATCGGCTTATCAATCAGCGGCAGCATCTCCTTTGGCATGGCTTTAGTTTGTGGCAAAAATCGTGTACCAAAACCGGCAGCGGCGATGATAGCTTTAGTTGGTTTTCTCATATTTCAGCTCCTATTCCCTATTATTTCAGCAATTCTAAAGTCTTTCGCGAATCAGTTTCTGAGCAAGACTTGGGTTGGCTTGACCCCTAGACTTCTTCATAACTTGCCCAACCAAATATCCAATAGCCTTATCTTTTCCAGCCTTGATGTCGGCAATTGACGCCGCCGAAGCTGGATCACTCAGAACTTCGTCAACGATTGCAGCAATCGCCGATTCATCAGAAACCTGCAACAAATTCTTCTCTTCGGCAAGCTTACGCGGATTTTTCGCGCCAGCCAATAATTCATTGAACAGCTCCTTCGCGTTCGTGCTGGAAATTTCAGACTTCTCTGTCATTTCAGCCAATTCTATTAAATCGTCAACTGCCACGCGCGTAGATTCATTGTCTGTTTGCGCGTCACTTTCATCAAAAGCCGTCAATGCGCTCGCAAACCAATGCGCGACTCGCTTAGCGGACGCCTCGCCAGACTTTTCCTGAACTTCCAATGTAATCTGGGCATAATCCTGATTAGACAAAAGCGAATTGATAACAGATTTATCCAAGTTTAGCGCACTCCATTTTTCCCTATATTCACCCGGAAGCATCGGCACTTTGGACTGAATTTCAGCAATCACCTCGTCAGTCAACACAACTGGCGGAATATCTGGATCTGGCATATAGCGATAATCCTGCGCGTCTTCCTTTGACCTCTGAGAAATAGTTATCTGCTTGTCATCATTCCATCCTCTGGTTTCCTGAACAACTTCTTCGCCACGCTCCAAGATATCGACTTGGCGCTTGAACTCATACTCAGCAGCCCTCTCAACGCTACGGAAAGAGTTAAGGTTCTTAATTTCAGCGCGCTTTCCAAGCTCCGTCGCACCCTTTTTGCTACTGAAATATTGACGTCAAATCGCATATTTCCGTGATACAAATTACCGTAAGTCACACCCGCGTAAACCATCAATTTATGAAGTTCCGAAACGTAAGCTTTAGCCTCCTCAGCCGAATGCATATCCGGCTCAGAAACAATCTCAATCAGCGGCGTGCCAGCACGGTTAAGATCGACCAACGAATAGCCGTCGTGATGCGTCAATTTACCAGCATCTTCCTCCATGTGAGCATGATCAATTCGCACGCGTTTCAAAGAACCATCTTCCAGCGGCGCATCGACATATCCAGCCAAAATAATCGGATTATACATCTGTGAAGTCTGATAGCCCTTTGGTAAATCTGGATAAAAATAATGCTTTCGATCAAATCGGCTAACGTGCGCAATCGGCGAATTCAAAGCTTTTCCAGCACGAACTGACAGCTCAACAGCGTGTTTATTCAAAACTGGCAACATCCCCGGCAAACCAAAATCAATCTGATGCGTCTTACTATTCGGCTCAGCGTCACGAGCATCATTATCGGCCGGACTAAATAGCTTGGTTTTTGTCGCCAGCTGAACGTGACATTCGATACCAATTGTCATTTCATAATCGTCATATACACTCATTATAATGCTCCCAAATCTTTTAATGCCTGTTCAAAACTCGCCATAGCTCGACGAAAACTCTGCGCCGTTACCGTTACGTTGGTTTCGTGGGCAATTTGATTACGCAATTTATGCGCCGCCCAAAGCCCATTTTCATCGCTCCAATATCCCTTGCGAGATTTCATACGTTCGCCCATCGTTTCGCCAGCCGCGCCGCAGTCGCGCATAGCTTTGTCCAGCAATTTGTCCGCCTTCATTATCGCCATCTGCATACTTTCCGATTTTCTAGTTTCGACATTGCGCAAAATTTGCCGCCAAACCCTCTGATACATTTCTTTGTCAATTTGACCGCGACCACGAGAAGTCAATTGAATGAAAATCATCAGCAAGGCGCCGATAGTCAACGCCGCAACAACTATCGCAACCATCAATCCGTCCATCAAATCTTCTCCACTTCCGAAACTAGCTTCAGCAGGTTCTTGTCCGACTTGTAATCGCCAATAAGCTGCACGCCAATTGGCAAACCTTCATCACTATTTCCAGCCGGCGCAGCAACTGCAGGAAGTCCGGCCAAACTTGCCGGCACGGTCATAATATCCGCCAAATACATTTATCGGATCGCTAGCATTCTCCCCAATCTTAAACGCAGGAGTCGGCGCGACCGGCATCAATAGCGCGTCATATTCGGTAAACAGCTTTTTGAACTCGTCAATCAACAACGTCCTGGCTTTTTGGGCCTGCATGTAGTAAGCATCAAAGAATCCACTTGACAATACAAAACTTCCTATCATGATTCGTCGCTTATTCTCGGTCATAAATCCTTCATTTCGACTGCGACCGTAAAGTTCCGCTAAAGTTTTTACTTCCGCCGCTCGATGTCCGTATCGCACGCCGTCATATCGCGCCAAATTTGAGGACAATTCCGCCGGCACAATTATGTAGTACATCGCCAGAGAATGTTGCATCATACTCAAATCCACTTCTTCAATTTCGTAGCCAAGCTGCTTCAATTTCTCCGCATAATCAAGCGTTTTTTGGCGGACTTCCGCGTCCACGTCATCAGTCATACACTGTTTGACTAGACCTATCTTTTTCTTTGCAAATTCTGGCTGATTATTCCAGAAATCAGGCAAAGTCGTCATATCTTTATCATCGCGACCAGCCATAATTTCCATCACCAAGTCAGCATCTTTTGCGCTCGTAGCGAAACAACCGATCGTGTCCGTGCTTGATGCCATCGCCACTACGCCATAACGACTAACCGCCCCATAAGTCGGCTTAATTCCAACTACTCCGTTAAAGCTGGCTGGCTGACGAATCGAACCACCAGTATCCGTGCCAAGCGCAAATGGAACCACGTCAAGCGCCGTAACTACCGCTGATCCGCCAGATGATCCACCAGCAACTCGCGTTTCATCCGCAGCATTCTTAGTTGGGCCGAATGCCGAGTTTTCCGTCGAACCGCCGTGCGCAAAAGCATCCAAATTTGCCTTGCCAATGCAAATCGCGCCTTCCGCTTCCAATTTCTCAACAGCCGTCGCCTGTAATGGTGTATTAAAGTTTTCTAACATTTTTGAAGCGGCAGTCGTTGGCGCACCAAACGCCAAAAAATTGTCCTTCACAACAAATGGCACGCCCGCCAATCGCCCAGAAATCTCGCCAGCATCAACCTTGGCTGCACGCTCCAGCGCACGCTCTTCCGTCAAGCTAAGCAGTGCATTATACTCCTCAATTTCACGCGCTCGTCGCAATGCTTCTTTTACGTTCTCGACCGCGCTCTTGCCGATAAAATCACTAATCTTACTCATTACAATACCTGCGGAACTTTCACTTGATTATTCTGTTTTTCTGGCGCCAAATCGAGCAACTTCTCAACAGGAATCCCCGCTTGAACTTCATCTTCGCGCCAGACATTGCTCAGTCCCGTAACTTGATAAGTCGGCTCAATGCCCGACACGTCAAGCTCGCCTAACTGCTCAATATAACCAATTATATTTTCCAAATCTTGGCGCAGTCCGTCAGTTTCGTCATCAGTCAATGCCAGACTACTCAAACTCGCCAAGTGCTGAATGTCGCTGGTAGAAATAGTTATCATATCAATATTATACCACTAAAAAAAGTCGCTCATCAAAGTGAGCGACTTTATTCTTCTCTAGGTTTTATTACATTGAGTAATCTTTATATCGGCTAGTGTAGTCTAATTGAGAAGGCTTTACTGCACTACCCGTGTTGTGTGCCTTAACGGCAATTGTAATAGCGCCAGTCAACAATACGACAGAAGAAGCCACAATCAGCATCAAAGACAAAGCCTTTGACATGTTACGTCCTTTGACAATTTGGCAAATAAAGTAAGCACCAGTAGCAACAATTGCAAGCGCTAACGCGTACGGCAAGAACTCACCCAAGTACAGACTCTTGTAGAATTCACCACCGCCACTAACGCCGATAAATAGCAACGAGTTGATCAAAATGCTCACCAATCGAGCAGCTAAGTCGACAGCTGGGATAATCAAAACAGCCAAACCACCATAAGTTACCAACTTGTAAGCTGTTCGCTTTGTGTAGCCTTCACGCTCTGGGACAGCCTTTGATACGCGTGAGAATAAAACTAGCGACAATACAGCCAAAAGCACGGCAAATACTGACGCCGCAACAATTCCCGTTCCTTGAGTCACCATTGATGGGGCGAAAAATCCGCCAACACTTCTTAATAATATTGAAGTTGAATTTGTCCACAAACCAAACACCTTAGTTATGATGTCAATCAGCAATAATATTGAAATAACCGCTGAACCCATTGCTAAAGCGTATTCCAAAGTTAGCATCTTTGCTTTGCCCTTGTTCGGATCTTCGTATGCGTATTGTGGATATGCCTGGTAGGCATTTGGTTGCATCGGCATTTCTGGTTGCGCGATGTTTGCTGGCTGTGGTTGTTCTTTTGTTGCCATAATTCCTCCTAATCTAATAATATTTATTCTACATTGTATGACGGATTTCTGCAATTAAATCGCGTAGTTCCGCAGCTTTTTCAAACTCCAAATTGGCACTATGTAACTCCATTTGCGCTGTCAAATCTTTAATCAAAGCCGGATATTCATCTTTTGGAATTTTCTTCAAGTTGAGCTTTGGCTTTTTATCAGATTCTTTCTGCGGGATAATCGAACGCAACCCGTCGTCAATTTTCTTCTGAATAGTTTGCGGCGTAATATTATGATCTTCGTTATATTTCTGCTGAATTGCCCGACGCCTATTCGTCTCGTCAATTGCTCGACGCATACTATCCGTAACATTGTCGCCATACATAATAACTCGCCCATCAACGTGCCGCGCCGCCCGTCCAATCGTCTGAATTAGTGCCTGCTCACTACGTAAGAAACCTTCCTTATCGGCGTCCATAATTGCTACCAAACTGACCTCCGGAAGGTCCAGACCTTCACGCAATAGATTAATTCCAACCAGCACATCATACGTTCCAAGTCGCAAATCTTTCAGAATATCACCACGTTCCAGCGTATCAATTTCGCTATGCAAATACGCCGTCTTCACGCCGTTTTCCGTCAAATAAGCGCTCAAGTCCTCCGCCATTCGCTTGGTTAATGTCGTCACCAACACGCGATGACCTTTTGCAATCGTCTGGCGAATTTCCTCCATCAAATCATCAACCTGTCCGTCGGTCGGTCGAACTTCAATCGGCGGATCAAGCAACCCAGTCGGTCGAATAAGCTGCTCAGCTGGCTTTGGTGAGTGAGAAAGTTCATAATCTCCTGGCGTAGCAGAAACGTAAATTGCCTGATGAATATGCTGATTGAACTCATCAAATCGAAGTGGGCGATTGTCCAGCGCGCTCGGAAGACGAAAACCATGCTCAGCCAAAACTTCCTTACGGGCTCGATCACCGTTATACATTCCTCGAACTTGCGGCAATGTCATATGCGATTCGTCAACCAAAAGTAGCCAATCGTCCGGAAAATAATCAATCAAAGTCGCAGGCTGTTCACCAGGTTCTCGATCGGTCAAATAGCGCGAATAATTCTCAATCCCCTTCACGAAACCAGTTTCCTTCAACATCTCCAAGTCATATTTGGTACGCTGGCTTAGCCTTTGCGCTTCTAAAAACTTGTCATTGTCCTCAAACCATTTCAGCCGTTGATTAAACTCATTCTCAATTCCAACAATCGCTTTTTCAATTCGCTCACGCGGCGTCGAATAGTGGCTGGATGGGAAAATTGTCAATTGATCTGGTCGATCCAAAATTTCACCAGTCAAAGGATCAATCTTCGTCAGCCGTTCAATCTCATCGCCAAAGAATTCCACGCGAACCGCAGTGTCTTGACCTGCCGGAAAAATATCCACGACATCGCCGCGCACCCGAAAAGTTCCTCGCGCAAAATCGATGTCGTTGCGCTTATACTGAATGTCGGTCAATAGGCGGATAAACTTATCCTGAACTCGGCGTTCACCAACGGTCAATTTAATAGCCATATCGGCGTAAGTTTCTGGCGAACCAATGCCGTAAATACAGCTCACACTCGCCACAATAATTACATCGCGGCGCGTAAGCAGTGCAGAAGTCGCAGCATGTCTAAGCCGATCAATTTCGTCATTGATCTTCGAGTCTTTTTCAATATAAGTATCACTTGAGGCAATGTACGCCTCTGGCTGGTAGTAATCAAATAACTAACAAAATAATGGACTTCATTGTCCGGAAAAAATTCCTTAAACTCAGAAAAAAGTTGCGCCGCCAAAGTCTTATTGTGAGCCAAAACCAGCGTCGGCACATTGCGCTTGGCAATAATATTCGCCATCGTAAACGTCTTCCCCGAACCAGTTACACCCAGCAAGGTTTGCTCGCGCTGACCTTTTTCCAAACCATCGACCAACTGAGCAATTGCTCGCGGCTGATCGCCTGTGGGCTTATATAAAGAAGAGAGGCGAAATTTATTCACCTCTCTATTTTACTATATTTACAAAAACTAGTCTTGATTATAAGTTTGAGACGAGCCAGAAACTTCACATTTGCCGTCAACCAAGCGACTCGGAACCAATGCCAGCTTCAAGTCTGAGCACGGCATGTCACCTTGCTGCATGCTCGCAACAATTGCAATCTCACCAGTGCCGCTCTTTGGTCCGATAATAGTATAAGCATTCGTCAAACCATACACTGCCGCATATTTTCCATATGCACGGTCGATAATTGGCTCATACACAGAACCTTCACGTTCTGGGATTGACTGACCGACCTTAGACTTCAAGAGCTTCTTCAAAGAACTGTCAATATCCAATTTATCAACATCACTTACTGAAGTTAAGCGAACGCCCGTGCCGTCGCCTTTGGTTTGGAAATCTTTATCTTTGTACATAGCGCCAGCAATTATCCAAGTAGCCATAACGACAATGATTATACTCATAACAATCACCGTCATGATCAGCCACTTATTAGCCGTTGATTTATTTTCCATAAAACCTCCATTTAGATTGTGCTTTGATTTTATATAACCAATTATCTGCCATCAACGTATTGTAACCATAGGCATTTTTATGATATAGTAATAAAGTTAAAATCATAAAAATAAAAAGGACAATAATGACACCGAAAAATGTTTGTATTCCGCGCGAATTACAGCTTCAGGCTGCTATGTTCAGATTAGGAAAAGTCGATGATGAAATTCATGCTGGCTATGAAATTCTCCAAAAATATCATAAAACCGTGACTTTTTTTGGATCAGCCAGAATAACTGAAGATAACGAATATTACCAAAAAGCTAAAGACTTAGCATTTCAATTAGCTAAAGAAGGCTACACAATCATCACTGGCGGCGGTGGCGGAATTATGGAAGCAGCAAACCGCGGCGCTATGGAAGCTGGCGGAAAATCAGTTGGGTTCAACATTCGCTTGCCACACGAACAATCTCTAAACAACTATACGACAGATTCATTCGCATTCACCCACTTCGCACCACGAAAAATCGTTATGACGCTTTTAGCTGATGCGTACGTTTGTTTCCCCGGTGGATTCGGTACGATGGACGAAATTTGTGAGATTATCACATTGACGCAAACTAAGAAGATGGCGCCAGTGCCAATTGTTCTGTTTGATAAAAAATTCTGGGGCAAATGGGATGATTTTGTACGCGAAAATATGCTTCCAAACAAGTTAATTTCTGACGGCGATGAAAAAATCTACACAATTACCGAAGATATTCCAGAGGTGGTTAATTTAATTAAAAATCAACGAACTTGTTGCGACCGATAATTATTTCTTAGGTTTCGGCTCAATCCAACAAATTCCGCCCTGACAAACCACTCGCTCCACAGCTGGATTATATGTGCGCGGGTGGTTTTTATATCGGCGCGTAATCTCAAATCCCAGGCCTCGCTTGCCATACGTTGTTTGCTGCTTCCCCAGAGGTAACTGGCAATGATAATTATTTATAATGTCAATTGGATTAAACGAAATCACTTGCCCATCAACGTCCAAAAGTACCCATTCAGAAGCCTTGAACGGCGCCCACTCATTTACCTTTGGTGCGATAACCATCAAAGATTGATAAATCTCCTCTGCCGTGGCATTTGACGGATCGAGGCCTAAAGAGCGAATAATCGAATGTGCTCTAGCCAATATCTCCGCAATCAATCGCACATCGCTATCGTCCCTAGTCATCTGCCTGAGCTCGGTTAATGCTCGACGCTTTTTCACGTCACCGCCCAACAATTTTCCCAAATTTTGCGCCATTATAATTCCCTTTCTTGAATTGGCATAGCATGAAGCACTGTGCCAGCATATAAAATTCCAGCCTTTGCTCCAATTTTCATAACCACCGAACTAGCATTCGCACTGCCCATAATCACAGAGTTTTTCAAATTGCCGCTTCGCGCCCATTCACTCAAAAATCCCGACGCAAACGCATCTCCAGCGCCAGTTCTGTCAATTGACGGCCTGTCGTCGTACATCAGCGCTCGTACGATCGTTTTTCCGTCGCTTGCAATTGAGCCATTTACTCCATCCGTCACCAAAACGACCGGAACTAATCTCAAACCTCTTCTAACCAAGGTTTCCAAATCCTCACCAGACACCAATTGCTGCATTTCTTCTTTGTTCAGAGTTAAAACGTCAACATCAGACAAAAGTCCCAGCAATTTATCTTTTTGCGCCAGCTCTTTCTTTCCAGGATTAAAACAGATCTTCATATCGCGACGCTTGGCTTGTTGGAATAATTTGTGAAGCATCGGCATATTTCCCGCCAAAGTTGAAACGTATAGCCAATCCGCGTCCTCTTCAGATAAATCAAAATCCGCCTCATGATAATGCGTTGAAGCACCACGGTATGTTAAAATTGTCCGCTCGCCATTTGAAGCCAATAATAACACCGAATATCCCGTACTGTATTTTGGCGAATATCGCACCAAATGCGTGTCGATATTTTCCTTATCCAAATCTGCAATTACCGCTTGCCCCGCCGGGTCGTGACCAATTGCTCCCATAAAGCTAGCGTAATGTCCTTGCCTGGAAAACGTTACCGCGGCGTTTGTAGCTCCACCACCAGTCGAGAAATGAATCTGGTTTACGTCGGCTTTCGCCCCCAAATCTAGTCGCGCAAAACAGTGTTCTGGACTTTCACAAACTGGCGTCAGTGCATCCGATTGACTTAAAAATACGTCTTGAATCGCCGCACCAACGGTGATAATTTTTGCCATCAAACCACCGCCTTTCGCACGGAATTAAATGCCTTAATCTTTGATTCCACTACTTCCTGTACAGCGGCATAAACTGGCGGCATTAATTTAACAATAGCGTACTCATTTGGATTTTCTCGCAAGGTTTTCTCCAAAGTCGTTCGGAAAGCATAGCGCATATCAGAATTAATATTAATCTTAGAAACGCCAATTTTCGCAGCGTCCTCAAAATAATGTAGCGGCGTGCCAGACCCACCGTGCAACGAAATCTGGCAATAAATCGCCTCACGAATGTCAGCCAATAAATCCAAATCCAACACTTTCGGAACTGGATATTTGCCATGCAAATTGCCAATTGCCGCCGCAAAAGTGTCAATTCCGGTCGCCTCAACGAACGCCCGCGCGCCTTCTGGTGTAGAAAGTCTTTTTTATTTCTTCGTAATTTATATCTTCTGTATGAACATTTGAACTACCGCCAAAATAATGCGGCTCAGATTCCACTAATGCACCAGTAAACTTGGCATATTCAACAACTTCACGAGTCTTCGCAATAATCTCCTCGTCCGAAGCGTCGTGATTTGCCTGAGAAATATCAATATGGATAAACTCGTATCCAGCATCAATCGCTCGCTTACAACCTTCAACTGTCGGACCGTGGTCCAAATTCAAGTACATTTCAATCCCGTACTCAGCTTTATAATTGTCCACCAAATCACGAACGTTCTCTAGACCCATAGCCTTCACTTCGGCGTCGGAAACCTCAACCAACACTGGTGATTGGAGTTTTTGCGCCGCCCGCGCCACCGCAATCAGCGTCTCTTGATTGTCAATATTAAATGCCCCAACCGCAAAACGCTGCGCCCGTGTCCGCTGCATTAAATGACGCGCCCGCGTCGTGTTTTTCCGAATCTCTGAAATTGATAATCCCATACTGCCCCCTAAAATACTTATGGTAATTATATCAATTACCGCCCGCTATGCCAAGAGAATTGACATTATGTTATTTTGGTGATAACATAAAATAACTTTTGCTCGAGGCTTTCCTAGGGGCAAAAGAGCCCTTTGGTCTTGAGCGTTTTCTTTTCAGGAAGGAAGAGAAATGAGCCCTATCGCGAAGATGGCTAAATTTATGTTCGATGCATCTATCACAATCGTCGTGCTACTCTGTGTAATATGGTTGATGATAGCCATCCACCTCTTCATGGTCTATGGGCTATTCGAGGGGCTTACATTCATAACGGGGAGTATTTCACTCCTCTCGATTATCTACGGTATAAAGCGACACGACCACCATAGGTACGACCGTAGGTGACACATACCCGTCAGGAGGACTACCGCTTTGAGGTCTTTAATTAGATCTTGGTGGTAGCTCCTGGCGGGTTTTTCACTGGAGAAAATTGACAACACTACAAACAATTGAATCGACATCCAAACCGTATTTTTGCCACAATTCAGACATTTTGCCCGACTCGCCAAATGTATCATTAACACCAATTCGCTTCATCTTCACCGGCAAATTCTCACTAAGAACTTCTGCCACACTTGAGCCAAATCCACCAGTAATCTGCCCCTCTTCCGCCGTAATGACAGCTTGGCATTTTTGAGCCGCATCAAGCACAGCACCCTCGTCCAGCGGCTTAATCGTCGGAAAATGAATCACCTCCGCCTGAATGTCATATTCATTCGCCAGTTTTTCCGCTGCCAACAACAATTGATAAGTCATCACGCCAGTTCCAAACAAGGCAACATCTTTGCCGCGCCTCAACGTATAGCTTTTTCCGATCTCAAAATTAGATTGATTCAGGAATAGCGGTGTTTTTTCTCTTGGCAATCTTACGTAATTCGGGCGTTTATCTCCAGCCATTGCCGCCGCGATCAGCTTAGCTTCATTAGCATCACCGGGCGCCAAAACCACCATATTAGGCAAACTTCTCATCAGCGCAATATCTTCCAGCATTTGATGTGTCGCACCGTCTGGACCAACATTTAGCCCAGCATGAGAACCCACTAACTTAACCGACTGATTATTCAAGCAAATAGTTGTGCGAACCTGTTCCCAATTCCGCCCCGGGCTAAACGCCGCATAACTGGCCGCAAAAGGAATATTGCCCATAGCCGCCAAGCCAGAAGCCACGGTCACCAAATTTTGCTCCGCCACGCCAACTTCAATTGCCCGCGGTTTCCCGATTTCCTCGTAAAACTTACCAAAGCCAACGCTTTCCATCAAATCCGCGCTCAGCGCCACCACCAAATTATTCTTCTTCGCAATATCAACCAAGCCTTCGCCAAAACCAACGCGAATTGCCGCAAGTTCTGAATTCTGCCAATTTTCTATTAAGAAACTCATTCACCATTCCCTTCGCTTAATTGAGAAAGCGCCTGATTTGCCTGATCGGCATTAGGAGATTTTCCATGCCAATGGTAGTCATATTCCATAAAATCAACACCACGACCAGGAACTGTATAGGCAATTATCACACTAGGCTGACGAGAGACCTTAGCCTTATCAATCGCCTGAATTATCGACGAATGATTATGTCCATCAATCTCCTGCGCATCCCAGCCAAAACTTCGCCATTTATCAGCCAACTCACCCAGCGGCATCACCTTTTCTGTATCGCCACCAATCTGAATATTATTTCTATCAACAATCGCAATTACATTTGACAACTCGTATTTCGCGGCAAACATCGCCGCTTCCCAAATATTTCCCTCGTCAAGCTCGCCATCACCCAAACTGCAGTAAACGAACCGCTCAGAATTGCCACCCAAATATTGTAGTGAATACGCCATACCGGCCGCCTGACTTAGACCACATCCCAGAGGACCGCTAGTCGTTTCAATTCCCGGTAAACTGCCGCGTTCTGGATGACCTTGAAGCTTGGAGCCAAATTTTCGCAAATTAGCCAGCTCTTTTTTATCGAAAAAAATCCTCGCTCCGCCAGCGTGGCATATAAAAGTGGCGCATAATGCCCATTGCTCATCACGAAAATGTCTCGATCTTTCCAGTCCGAATTCTCAGGGTCTAATCGCATGGCGTGAAAATACAAAACTGCCATAACGTCAGCAAAACCCAAGCAGCCAGCAGAATGCCCCGAACCAGCCGCCGATAGTTCGCGAATAACAGATCGACGTAATTTCTGTGATATTTTTTTCAGATTCGCTATAGTATCAATATCCATTAAAAGCACGCTCGTTTTATTAATCTCCTGCTGTAATCTGGAGAAAATAGCGCGAGGATCTGATGATTTCTGAATAACGCCGCCAACATTCAAAACGTTAACACCGCCCTGAACTAGGGCTGTATGCATTATCTATAGACACTCCGCCATCCCATCCGATCTCTACATTAGGATTAATAGCCTTAATAAGCCTAATTTTTCTCCAATTGCATCAAACTGGCAGTGCCGCCAAATCGCCCCAACTCGCCACTAAAAAAATCATTACGTGATCTGCTATTTTTTTATCAATTCCTCAACCGTTCGCGGAACCGTCGGCTTTAATAGCGCCAGCCCCGCCATAATTCCAGCTTGACGAATCTGCATAAGCGCGGTCTTTACGTCACCAGTAGCCTCTGCGTGAATAATAATCATATGCGGCCTTAAGGCAATCAACTTCGGAACATAGTCAGAAACATCATTAACCATTGCGTGAATATCAATCATCCAACCCTCCGGCGCCCACAATTCAGGAATACCAACAGTAAGCGTTGGCGCAAACTCACCATCAGATATATCAATATGCACACGCTCAACAAGCCCAGTTATTTTATTAACCTGCTCTTTATATTGTTCGGCATTTTCTGCCAAAATTGCTGGTGCGATTACAGAATTACTCATGACAATTCATCCAACTGCGCATTGCGCCTGTTAAATCGCGGAGCATTTGCGTAAGGAGTGTTCAGCCACGTTTCCACAACTCCTTTCCACGCCGATTCATTGTCTTCCAAAACTCGCGCTGGCAAACATAGAACATTCGAGTCGTTATCTTGGCGCGTCATCTTTGCCTCGAAAGCATCCCAAATAACGCTGGCACGAATTCCTTTGAATCGGTTCGCCGCCATACACATTCCTTGACCACCGCCGCAAATTAATATCGCACGCGGATCTTTGCTATCATCACCAATAACCTTCAACGCCGCCGCTTGCGCGAATTGCGGAAAATCATCGTCAGGATTTAATTCTATACCACCGACATCTTGCACGTCGTAGCCATTTTTAACCAAATAGGCAAAAACTTTTTCTTTCAGCATAAAGCCGCGGTGATCGGAACCTAGATAAATCTTCATACTTCTTATTATAATGGTTATGCTTGATTCTGCAAATAATATCCGACGTCAGCTACCAACTCGACCAAGCGATTAGAATAGCCCCACTCATTGTCATACCAAACCATAACCTTGATCAGATTACCGCCAACCACCTTCGTCAACGGAAGATCGACAATCCCCGAATATGAATTGCCGATAAAATCACGGCTAACTAAAGGCTCCTCAGAAACACCCAAAATGCCTTGATAGAAATTACTTTGTGCGGCTTTTTTGAACGCGTCATTTACCTGCTCGACAGTCACATCTTTCCTGAGAAGCGCCGTCACGTCGCTAAGCGACACCACTGGAGTCGGTACGCGCACGCTAAGTCCGTCAAATTTTCCAGTTAGCTGCGGCAAGGTTTTAGTCACAGCAATTGCGGCGCCAGTCGTAGTCGGGACAATGTTTTCGGCGGCGTTGCGACCTTCTCTAAGATCCTTGGACGGCGCATCCTGAAGCTTTTGGCTAGCTGTATAACTATGCACCGTCGTTAACATTGACTTTTCAACGCCAAACTCCGCGTCCAAAATCGCCATAACCGCACCCAGAGAATTGGTCGTGCAGCTAGCGTTAGACACGATTGGTGTCGCGTTTTTTACCTTGTCATCGTTAGTTCCCAAAACAATCGTATCGACTCCCTCAGACTTCGTCGGACCACTGATAACCACACGCTTTGCGCCAGCCGTTAAGTGCTTGCTCGCGCCATCTTTATCGGTGAAAAATCCTGTCGATTCAATCACCACATCAATATTCAAATCTCGCCACGGCAGATTTTCTGGATCTTTCTCAGCCAGTACCTTAACCGACTTACCCTCAATAATCAGCTCGTTTTCCGTAAAATCAACTTGACGTCCGTACTCGCCGTAATTGCTATCATGCTTCAACAAATAAGCCAACGTTTTCGTGTCAGTTAAATCATTGATCGCGACAATCTCCAAGTCGCTTCGCTCGTTAGCAATCTTAAACGCATTGCGTCCGATTCGCCCGAAGCCGTTAATTGCTATTCTTGTTACAGCCATATCGCCCTCCCTGTTAGATATTTTCGCTTTAGCTTTTCTTAATTATACTACAAAGTTGTATAATATAAACATGACGCGCGAAGAGTTATTGTCAATCGCTGAGCAAAAATACGACGAAGTACCAGTATTGGTTTTAGCAAGCGCAATCGATTACGCCACAGAAAAGCACGCTGGACAAAAGCGCAAAAGCGGCGAACCATACATTAATCACCCATTGGCGGTGGCGGGAATTCTAATTGAATGGGGCATGGACATCGATACGGTTGTGGCGGGAGTTCTGCACGACACCGTTGAAGACACCGACGCGACTTTGGACGATTTGGAGAGTTTGTTTGGGCGCGATGTGGCGTTTCTGGTGGATGGCGTAACTAAAGTTTCACAAGCTCGCGCTGGAATGCGAAACCTGGATAGTTATTTGCCACACACGAAGGATAATTTGACCAAGTTGATGATTGCCGTGGGCGAAGATGTGCGTGTGATAATTATCAAGCTAGCCGACCGCCTGCACAATATGCGAACACTACAATTTATGACACCAGAAAAGCAGAAAAAAATTGCCAGAGAAACAATTGAAGTTTTTGCGCCGCTGGCCGACCGCTTAAATATGGGGCGAGTTCGCGTTCAATTGGAAGAGCTGAGTTTTAGGTATTTGATGCCAAAAGCCTTCCAGAACACCAAAAATTTAATGGATAGTCGACTGAAAAAAATCACAACGAAAAATTGGATCACGTTCGCCGTGAAGTTGAAGCGCGACTAAAGGCGGAAAAAGCTGGTTTTCCAGATGGATGGACGGATTAAGAGCGTTTATAGTCTGTTTAAGAAATTGGACAAAGTTGGCGATATTGATAAGATTTACGATTTGATTGCCCTAAGAATAATTGTTGATGATTTATCGACCGGCTATCTGGTTCTGGGAATTCTACACGAGATGTATCAGCCGATGTATGAAAGAATAAAAGATTACGTTGCCAATCCAAAAGCCAAATGGCTATCAAAGCCTGCATACAACCGTGCAAACTCCGAGCGGGCAAATTGTCGAGTTTCAGATTCGAACCAAAGAAATGCACGAATATGCTGAGCGCGGATTAGCGGCCAGCTTCCATTACAATGAGCAAAAATTGACCGACGCCTATAAAAAAGGAAAAATCGGAACTATGCCAGCCGATTTGTCGTGGATTCGCGAACTTCAGGAGGCTGCTGCCTTAATTAGCGAAGGAAAGCGATTCGACTCCAACAAATTCCGAATGAAGCTGTTTTCTGACAGGATTTTCGTATACTCACCAAAGGGCGACATTTACGATTTACCTCGCGGGGCATTTCCCTTGGATTACGCCTACCGAATTCACTCCGATATCGCGGCGCGCGCAAGTGGTTTTAAGATCAATGGCGTAATGAAGCCATTCAATTACAAATTACAGCACGGCGACACAATTGAAGTCTTAACAAGCAAATCCGCTCGTCCAAAACCAGATTGGCGGGACGTCATAATTACACCACACGCCAAAGATAAATTACGCTTACAATTATCCCGCTCAAACGGCATCTTACAACAATTAACTGGCGGCGTTTCCTCGTTCTTTCGACACAAGTAACGCTCGCCAGTCTCTCGGTTTTAATCAATAATCAAACGTGATTTATTTTTTGTTCCAACGAGTAATTGACTCGCGGATAATTTGCTTCGCTCTTTCTACGTCGCCGAATCCCTTGACTACTGTTGAACCAGGCTTTTTCAAATCCTTGTAGTGATTGAAGTGGTGCTCAATTTGCTTCAACAATTGTGAAGGCAGGTCTTCTAGTGAGTTGATTGCGTTGCCAGTATTTCGGTCGTCGGCTGGCACAACGATAACCTTGTCGTCAACTTCATTGTCATCAACAAATTCCAACACGCCGATAACTTTTGCTTCCATAAAAATACCAGTTGTCAATGGTTCATCAGTGATAATTAGCGCGTCCAATTCGTCGCCATCTTCATCCAAAGTTTGTGGAATGAAACCGTAGTTTGTTGGCTTTGCAAAAATAGCTGGCTCAACACGATCCAACTGCATCACTGCAAGCTCACGATTCCACTCAATTTTATGACTTGATCCCTGTGGAATCTCAACAACTACATTTACAATGCCATTTTCGACATCACCAGGTGTTAAAATTTGATTAAAATCTGCCATTTTTACTCCTCTCTGGCCTTTTCTTGTAAATATTCACGAATCTGCACCGCAGCCACCGCACCTTCACCAACCGCCGAAGCGATTTGCATAGTTGCCCCCGAGCGTACATCGCCAGAAGCAAAAACGCCAGGAATATTAGTGTGCAGATGTTCGTCAGTAATGATGTGTCCGCCCAAATCCAACTCAACATCCGAGTTTGTCAGGAATTGCGTGTTCGGAATTAGCCCAATAAACACAAACAATCCGTCAGCGGTAAATTCTTTCTGCTCGCCGTTTTGAGTCGACTTAACGCCGTAAAACTTATCGTCCTTGACAATAATTTCATCAGTCGCTGCACCGAGGTGAACGGTAATTTTTCCATCATCGACATACTTTTGCAAATCTTTTTGCAAAATATCACTGGCGCGTAATTTACTGCGAACCAACAGATCAATATGACTAGCGTATCGCGTCAAAAATATCGCTTCCTGCACGGCAGAATTTCCACCGCCGACAACGATTAGATTTTTATCACGATAAAACGCACCGTCGCAAGTCGCACAGTAATGCACGCCTCGACCATATAATTCATCTTCGCCCGGAACGCCTAATTTACGATAATTCGAGCCAGTCGCCAGCAAAACTGACTTCGCGCGGACAGATTGACCGTCAATTGTCAGCTCCAATTCGCCATCAACTTGCTTCAATTCCGTCACGTCGCCATACTCAATCTTCGCACCAAATCGCTCCGCCTGTTGTTGCAATTCAGACGCCAGCTTCATTCCCGTAACGCCCTCAGCAAATCCAGGATAATTGTCAATTTGATCAGTAATCGCTGCCATTCCACCGACCACGCCACGCTCATATAATGTCGTGTCGACATCTTCGCGCGACAAGTAAATTGCCGCCGTTAACGCGCTTGGGCCAGCGCCAACAATAATAACATCTTTAGACATTGAAACCTCGCGATCGATAATATTGCTTCATCACTTCTGGCATTTCTGGCTCTGGAATATCAGCTGGCTTTTCAATAGCCATCACCACAAACTTAAGCGGAGAATTTGCAGGAATTTTATCACCCTGAGCCTTGTCGCCATAAGCTTGTTGGCTGGAATTGTTAATTCACGCACGCCGCCAATTTTCATACCAATCAAACCTTCTTTCCAACCCTGAATGACTGCAGTATTTGCTGGTCCGTCCATATTGAGCGGGGCTTTCAACTTACCGTCAGCAATTGATTGATCGAAAATCTCACCCTTAGCGTTCCAGCCAATGTAATAAACAGCCAATTTGGTGTCGTCCTTAACCTCAGCGCCTTCGCCCTCAACCAAATCTTCCTTAACAAGCTCTTTCACGTCACCGGCTTCAAACGCACCAACTCGTGAGCTAAACTCAGAAAACTTGCCGTAATATTTTTGACTCAATTCATTAGCCTGAGCCTCTACTTTCTTTTTTCGCTCGTTAGTAGCCTTGGTGTATTCATCCTGAGCTTTCTTAAGCGCGGCTTGGTCCTTGGCCTCATTTCCAGGAGCTACCATCATAGCGACAAATCCGCCAACGGTCCCTAAAAACATCATGCCGGCAATAACCCAAATACCTATTCTCTGGCCTTTTGTAGTTGCCATATTCCTCCTTTATTTACCTTTCAATTATAGCAATTTTTATCAAACGCAACAAATCACATTAAACCTGAGCGGCGTCGAATTCTTCCGCAGCCATCGCGGCAATTTCCTCAATAATCGGCGCAATGTCTTTATCTTCCAGTGTCCGCTCAGCACTCGTAAACTTTACATTTAAAGTTACAGTTTTTGTCGAATCGTCATTTTTTGGCTGGTATATCGCAATCGGCGTTATGCTAATTTGTAGCTCACCATGTTTTTTCGCAACTTCTTCAGCGCAAGCATAAACCTTCGCATAATCAACATTCGAATCCATTTTCAATGAAATATCTCTGGCGGTCGACGGAAAACGACTTAACGGCTGGTAATTATAGTACTGATTTTTACTCAGATTTTCCTGCAATTTTTCAATATCAATAGAAAACGCTGCCGTGTAATCTGGCAATTTGAAGTTGCGTCGGACAGACTGAACCAGCTCGCCAACAATCCCCAAATTGTCGCCATTCTTCGCCACAATCCAAGCACTGCGTTTCGCATCAAATGGCGCTGGGATATCGCCATCAGATTCCGCAATCTTCACAAAATCAACCTCAATACTCAAATCCTTCATCAGCCTTTCAGCAATTTTCCTCACCTTGTAAAACGGCGCGCCAGCTTGAGGTTTTTTATTCGCATAAACTCCGTCAATGAAAGTCTTTTCAATCGGCAAATTCTCATCGTTAAATCCTAATTTCTTATCGTGAATTTTGCCAATTTCAAACAACATAAATTCGTCATGCCCAGATTTTATATTGGCGTGAACTTTATCCAACAAACTCGGCAAAATGCTAATTCGGTAATATTGCAAGTCTGGACTAAGCGCATTACTCAAGCGATACGCACGGCTCGGATCTTGGTCAGAATTTCAAAACTCGCTCATGGACAAAGCTATATGTCAAAACTTCGTTTGCTCCAGCTCGCGACAAACTTTGGCGAATTCTCTGTTTCAATTTACGATGCTCATTCTTCGGCGCAGGCTTAATGCTTCGCTCTGGCAAATGACGCGGCAATCTATCAAAACCGTATAATCGCCCGACCTCCTCTACAATATCTTCCGACAATTCAAGGTCAGTCCGCCAAAATGGCACTTGAATACAGATATAGCCAGATTCTTTTTCCATACTGTGACTGTGAATCTCGACGCTATTAAGTAGCTCGCAAATGTTGTCATCAGACAAATCCGAGCCTAGTCTCTCATTTATAAACTTACCATCGATATCAATATTCGCTGGCATATATTTTCCATCGAAATAATCGTCCATATGTCCGTCGAATTGTTTCAAATCAAAAACTTCGCTCGTCTGCACTCCACCAACCATATTCATCAATTGCTTTAATATGACAGCATTTTGCAGAGGCGATTGCCCCTTATTAAACCTAGTCAGAGCGTCGGTGAAAATTCCGTGGCGCATAGCTGTGCGACGTAGCGCGTACATATCAAAATTGGCACATTCAAGGACAATGTTCTTCGTTTCAGCCGAAACTTCCGTATCAACGCCGCCCATAATTCCAGCTAACCCAATCACGCCTTCACCGTCAGCGATAACAATATCGTCAACCGTCAATTCATATTCCTTGCCATTAAGCAAACCGACTTTTTCGCCATCGTGCGCCATTCGCACGCCGAGTTTATGCCCACGCAACTTGTCGTAATCATAAGCGTGAGTCGGCTGTGCCGTCATAAACATCACGTAGTTTGTCACGTCAACGATATTATTGATAGGCTTACCACCCATTGCGACTAATCGACACTGCAACCACAACGGGCTTGGGCGCACAGAAACACCACGAATTGCCACTGCCATAAAACGCCGTGCTAGTTCTGGCGCGTCATTTTCTACTATCAGCTCCAAATCATTAACGTCAGCAAACTGTTGATCTTGTTCATACCAATCAGGGCTAGTAAATCGTTGGTGAAAAATACCAGCAATTTCGCGCGCCACACCAAGTTGCCCAAAACAATCCGGTCTGTGCGTAAACATCTTATTTTCAATTTCCAGCACGTAATCGTCCAGCCCAAACACTTCCGCAAAACTTGCGCCAGCCTGGAGTGTAACACCCGCCGGAATATCACGCTCATTAATCTCAATAATTCCCTCGTGGTCCGTACCAATCGCCAACTCATCAGCCGCCGCCAACATACCCTGACTTAGGATTCCACGTAGCGGTCGCGCATCCAGTACGAATGGCTCAGCGTCATCAAAACTTGCTGGGACGGTGCTTTTTGGCGGCAACCAAATTGCCCACATATCAGCATGAACATTCGGCGCACCACAAACTACTTGCACATAACCATTGCCATCCCTTGGAACGTCCGCTACGCCACCATCGTCAATTTTAGTCACGCTCAAACGATCTGCATTCGGATGCTTTCACACTCAACAACCCGCACGATGCGCGCACCACCATATTTGGCTTTCAGGTCAATCACTTCCTCAACACCACCAAGCTGTTGATTGACACGCGCCACCAGCTCATCAACTGACGGTAACTCAAAATTAATCAATTGTTTTATAAGATTTAGGCTGACTTTCATACTAGTTACCAGTATACCATCTTATCTGTAACTATTCGACTTTTATAAAGCTAGGCTATAAGCTGGCGATGATTAGCAATATTCTTTTGCTTTATATTTGGCAATGATGTCCTACTGTTCGGGTGTAAACCGCCGTGATTCGCGCATTTTTTGGTAAGCTTTATTGCATGTCCAGACGCCAATATGTCCGTTTTCTAGTTCAGCCAGCGTCAGCTCAAAAAACTGCACCGCCGCCTCGTGCTCTTTTTGCTGTAAATAAAATGCGACATCAAGGTGTAGACCAACGCGTGCACCAGGATAATTAATACTACAAACAGATCTATTGACACCAAAAATGTTTTGGGGAATAATTTAAGATTCTTCATAGCGATAGCCTGCCGGCTCCAGACTATGTTTGGATGATCTACCGGCAGCTTGAGCAGTTGCACTTCCTTGGGCTTGAGGTGCGCATCAGCACCATCATAAAATCCACCGAAGCCAGGCCGCGCTGCCACAAGGTTTTTTTGACAGACTACTACCGGCGAAGTAACACCCTGATGCGCTTTTCTAAAATCACCAGCGAGAACGACTTACTAATATAATCATCCGCTAGCTCGTCAAAACTGGCAATTTTCGTCGGGATCATCATGCAACGCCGTCAACATCAGCACCGGCACGTCGCTAGTCTAGCGAATTTGATGCAATACTTCGATACCGCTCACCTCCGGTAGCATGATGTCAAGGACAATTACATCCGCCCCAGTAAATTTCCAGCGCCTCCTCACCGCTCACTGCCGTCACCACAGTAAAACCGTGCTGACGGAGGAATTGCTCGACACTAATCCACAAGACTATCTCATCTTCTACAAAAGGAGAAACGTTTTGGATTTTGTTGCGTATAATATACATGCATCAACTTCACAATTTCATACATAATCAATATAATACATCCATGAATACTTCACGGAAAAATCGCATCATAAAAATTACTATTTGGGCAGTCTGCTCAATTGTCGCTATAACTGCTTTATTGGCCGCCGCAGCTTTCTTTTGGCCAGCAACATCCAAACAATTGCAATCTTCAAGCTCTGAAAAATTAAATTACAACCAGTCTGTTGCCGCCGCAATACGTACCATCAACGGGGATTCGTCAAACGCAGACGTCAGGCCAGAATGTCGATCAATTATTAAAACCCACGGCAAAAAAACCACCAAAGCCGTTATGATGATTCATGGCGTAAGCGCATGTCCGCAGCAATTCGCAGACCTGGGCGACACCTTTTTCAACGCTGGCTACAACGTCTATATTCCCCGCGTCCCCAGTCACGGCCTAACGGACAACAAACGACACGGAGAAATCACCATTCCAGCAATGGCACAATTTATGAATTCCAGCACCAGCATAATTAGTGGTTTGGGTGATGAAACGGGAGTTGTCGGACTTTCTGGCGGCGCAAATATGGCGACCTGGATTACTCAGTACAACAGCCAAACCATATCACGAGCACTGCTTCTATCACCTTTTTATCAGCCTTCAAAGTCGGAAACTCCTTCCTGGAAAATTCCGCTTTTACGAAATCTTTACGGACGTAATATTCTTCCAGATTCGTTCACAGGTAGCAATTTGTCATATCGTGCTCTTGGAAAATATATAATAATCGCCAAGAACTATAAATCCGACCTAAAAGCTCCAGGGTTAAAATATGTCGGGGTCGTAACAAGCGAAAACGACACCGCAATTGATAAAAATCTCGCGGTCAATATACCTAAGCAAATGGCTGCAGCTTCTGGCGCCAAATTCCAATATTATTCAATTCCAGCCTCATTCGGTATCGGTCACGACATTGTAGCCTTAAACCAAGACGAGGTTAAAAAACACGCCGACAAATTATATCCGTTCTATCTGAACATGTATGAAGGAAAAGACGTAAAATTAGAATCAAAATAGAAAATTACTTATTTACCTTGCACAGCTAAGATTCGCGCTTGGATTTTATCTAGCTGTGCATCATCCATTTTTGGACCATCAGCCGTGGTTAACCAACCAGGATATTCCTCATAAAACGCTTGCTCGTGTGACACTGGCGAACCAATTCCCTTTGCCAAATCACCATGAAGCGGCATCAATTTGGCATGCACATGCGCCACGCCCGTGCCTTCAAAAATCAGCGCTACTCGTGGGGTGTCAAACGCTTTTTTCCAAAATACCAGCAACCTTTTTTTCACCGCCAGCATCATCTCAGAATACAATTCATCGTCCAAAGAAAAATACGTAATCGCCTGGATTTTGTTTCGGTATCACCACGGTAAAGCCTGGTGTATTTGGAAACGGCGTCAAAAACGCTAAAAACTTCTCGTCCTCCCAAACCTTCCAAGATTTCATTTTACCTGATACGATATCGTCGAAAATTGTGTGATTCATACTCCTCCTTTACGCAAATAAATCGTTCAATGCCTCACTCACCGTTGGATGAGTAAATATTTGGTCACGCAGTACAGTATAAGGCAGTTCATTATCCATTACAGTTTTGATAATATTGATGACTTCTGGTGAGTTACGACACAATAAACTAGCACCCAAAATTTGTTCAGTGTTTGCATCAATCACCGCACGCAGCAAGCCTGTTGTAGCATTATCAACATGCAGGCGTGGAATCGCCATAGCGGGCAGCTCTTTTATGATAATTTCGCGCCCCGTCGCACGCGCCTCAGCCTCTGTCATGCCCACCCGACCTAGCGGCGTTTGCATAAAGACCGCGTACGGCAAGGTTTTTTTGTTTGGCGCGAGTGTACAGACCATCGCCCAGCAACTGGCTTCTCACAATCCGAAAATCATCCAGCGACGCATAGGTAAATTGTGGCCCGCCCGTTACATCGCCCATTGCCCAAATATGCGACCGACTAGTGCGAAGTGTTTCATCAACCACAATTGCCCCGCGCTCATCCGTCGCTACACCAGCAGCTGGTAAATTCAAGCTCATCGTTGCCGGGCGACGGCCCGTAGCCATCAAAACCGCATCATAACCAGCGTAATCATCATGATTTACTGTGCGAATCGTCGCAGTAGACTCACCCTCAATCGCTGTCACATCCACACTAAACACAATCTCAATACCCTGTGCCTGCAATGCTTCAGTAGCAGCCCGAGCAATTGCTGGATCTTCACGTGCAAGCAGAGCATCGCCCCTCTCAAATACTGTTACTTTTGTACCAAGTTTGGCATAAGTTGAGGCAAACTCTAACCCAATATAACCGCCACCAATGATAGCTAGCTGTTTTGGCTGCGTCATTCTATCCAGCAATTCAGTACTGGTATACACAAACGGCTTATCAACACCTGGAATATCTGGGATGATTGGTTCCGCACCGGTGTTAATAAAAATCTGTAGTGCACTAACTACTAGCTCGTCGTTACCCGCCACAATCTTCACAGTACGATCATCTACGAACGATGCTTCACCCTCAATGACGCTCACTGTTTCACGATCTGCAAGCATGTGATAGTTCTTCTCATTCAACCGCGCTACCACTGTTGTCTTATGTGCCATCGCCTCATCAAAACTTTGATGATGTTCGGCTGCATTGACTAGCACCTTAGTAGGAATACAAGCAATATTAATACAGGTGCCGCCATACATCTTTGGCGACCGCTCCACTAGCGCTACCTTTTTTCCCGCATTTGCCAGCGCTACCGCCAATGTTTTGCCAGCTTTGCCAAAACCAATGATAAGTGCGTCAAATTGTTGTGTATCCATTTTACCTCCTCCTATCTTTTTTAGCGATCTCTCTCGCTGCAACAAATTCTCTATCGGCACACAGAACTGCCCCTTTTATTACAGGTTTGAGCTACTACTATTATCGTGTGTAATAGCTCCTTAAAACTGTTCCAAAAAGTCCAACTTACCGCTTTCAAAATACCAGCAACCTTTTTCACTGCCAGCATCATTTCGGAATATAAATTGTCATCCAAAGAAAATACGTAATCGCCCGGATTATGCTTCGGAATCACCACGGTAAAGCCCGGCGTATTTGGAAATGGCGTCAAAAACGCCAAAAACTTCTCATCCTCCCAGACCTTCCAAGATTTCATGTTACCTGATACGATGTCGTCAAAAATTGTGTGATTCATAATTACTCCTTTTGAAGTAATTATAGCATTTTACGAAGCTTTCAGGTCGAACAATTTAAGTTCCATTCGACGACAAACCAGGACTAGCCACATCGTCGCAAAAATCCCCAATAAAACTTCTACTATCACAAACCAAAACTTGCCCATCGCGTAACCTTGCGCCGCTATAATTGCCGCAAAAATCGGAAAACTGAAAGATGAGATTCGCTCACGATGAGTTAAATAGCTCAAACTCGATGGCAAAATAAACATTAAAAGCACCATCAATATCACGATGCCACGCGAGAAAACAAAATGCGCCGCGTGCATCGTATCGTTCGGGCAAAGCGCCACTCCTATCATACAAATCGCAAACAATGAAAGTATCCAACCAGATATCCGAGCAGAGCGAATTTGACCAAGTTTAAGATAACCACGATTCATAAAAAACCCAATCGTCGCCATAATCAGACCAGATAAAAACACTCCCGAATTGAACGAAAATGCAGACAAACGATTCGAGGTGGTTTCGCCCAATCTGCTCAAACTCCAGTTCGTCCACCGAGTATCATCAGAAAGCAGCATCGCCACGATCAAGCCCACAGCCAAAACGACACCATTAAGAATACAGAGCGCCTGAAGGCGATTCTTACACAAAAAATCCTTAATCTGTCGAAGTTTCATATTGCTTAAAATTGTTCCAAAAAGTCCAACTTGCCACTTTCAAAATGACGGACATCTTCGATTCCATACTTCATCATAACCAAGCGGTCGATTCCGCAACCAAAAGCAAATCCCGTATATTCATTCGGGTCAATTTGTGCCGCCCGAAGGACATTCGGATGAATCATTCCGCAGCCCAATAGCTCAATCCAACCCTCACCAGAACAAACTTTACAATCAGGATTTTTCCTTCACAAAACGGACAACTTAACGCAAACTCGAAGCTAGGCTCAGTGAACGGAAAGTAAAATGGATTAACGCGAACGTCAAGTTTCTTGCCATAATATTCCTGCAAAAATTCTTGCAGCGTGGCAATCAAATTGCCAACATTAACCCGACGCGAAACGTACACGCCCTCAACTTGATAAAATGTATGCTCGTGGCGCGCGTCCAAATCTTCGTTACGAAAAACACGATCAGGAACGATAGCGGCAATAGCCTCGCCTTTTTCCAAATTGTCGCGATATTTCATTAGCACACGATTTTGCATAGTCGACGTATGCGCTGGAGCAATCAAACGATCGCCATTAGAATCAGTTTCCTCGGTCATAAACGTATCGTAATCGTCGCGCGCTGGATGACCTTTTGGAAAATTCAGACTCTCAAACATATGGAATTGATCATCAATCTCTCTGGACTCTTCCGTGACAAATCCCATGCGATTAAAGATCTCAGAAATGCGCTCAATTTCAGCACTCAGCGGATGAATCGTACCTTGTTCGCTCGGCAAAAGTTCAGGCTTGGACGAATTCACATCCATCGGCGCCGTAACATCAATCGGCTTCAAGTCAACTTTTTCTAGCTCTTCTAGTCGCGTGGCAATAGCCTGTTCAACAGCTTGCTTCAGCTCGTTAATCTGCTTGCCGAACGGACCACGCTCAACTGGCGGCAATGACTTGATTTGATCATACAATTCCCTAAGTCGTCGATCTCGCAAAAACTCACGCGGAGATTTGGATTGCGAAACCGCCAAAACTATTTCTCTTCTCAATTCATCTAAATCAACCATTTTATCGTCCTTGCATTAAAAACATTACAATCACCGCACCAGCCATAATAGCAATTAAAATCCACGCCCACGCCAAAGTCGTCGTCTGTTTCGTGTCTTCCAAATATCTTATGTCCTCGACTCCGTCCATAGTTGCCTTTCTTGCAAACTCGAAGCTTTTGCCTTCTCTCTTAATTCCGCCGCAATTCGCTCTTGCAATTCACTACGCTGATCTTGTTGATTTACAAATAATCCCATAACTACAGTATAGCAAATTATGTTATAATAGTCGTGATATTACTTTAAGGAGGGAATATGGCTACGAAGAAAACTTCAAAGAAAGCCCCAGTTAAAGCCGCAGAAAAGAAAACCGCTGCCGCTAAGACTGAAACCAAAACGACCGTCAAGCGCGTCGTTGCTGAATCTACCGCTAAAAGCAAGCGTGTCAAACTAGATTCTAAATTACCAAATAACTTAATTAACATCGTTATTGCGGAAGTTATCGGTACATTCATCTTGACGCTTGCTGCACTATTTGCGTCAGACATCTTATCATCAATGTACGTTGGCTTCACACTAATGCTTATCATTACAGCTATCGGTGGAATTTCTGGCGCACATGTCAATCCAGCCGTTACGTTCGGCCTTTGGACAATGCGCAAACTAAAAACTGTGCTTGTACCGTTTTACTGGGGTGCTCAATTCCTCGGTGCAATGGCCGCTATCGTACTTGTCGGTTCACTGACAAACGGCGGATTCGCACTAAGCTTCGACCAATTTACTGCATTCTCTTGGAGTATCTTCGCGATGGAATTAGTCGGCACCGCTGTATTTGTATTTGGCGTCGCCGCAGTATTACAGCGCAAAGAAATCAAAGCAGCTGGTCAAGCTTTTGGAATTGGCTTGGCATTGATGATTGGTCTTGTCGTATCTGGCTCAATCTCTTCGTACATTAAAAGTACTGCTATTGCAAAAATCCAAAAAGAGCAAAGTACTGCTCAAACTGAGAAGAACGGCCGCACTTACCCACGCGAAATCTACATCTCAGGCGCAACTTTGAACCCAGCAGTTTCTTTGGCTGTTACAGAGAAAACCGACTCTCAACTACGCAGCAATGGAGTATTGCCAGCTGAAGGCGAAAAAAGCTATTCACGCTTTAGCCTGGAAGTAATTGCCGCTACTCTAATCGGTGCAGCGTTAGGCGGTAACCTATTTCTACTCGTCAACTACCGAAACAAAGACGAAGAATAGATTATAACTTCATAATAAAATATCCCGCTTAATCGGCGGGGTATTTTTTATATCAATCTTCCTGAGTCGGCCGATCAATCAGCTCCGGTTGCGCTTGGTTATCGCCACCAGAAATTCGCACGACATCCTTATCGATCTTCCCTAGCTCCTTGTACGTATTGTTATAATGACCAACGGTCGTACTAAGGCTCTTGCCCATTTTCGTCATCAACTCATCAAACTTTTTAATATGAACGCCCAATTGACCAACTCGAACCTGAATATCTTTGGCCTGCTCTTCAATCTGCAAACTACGAAGCCCCTGAAGAACGGTCTGTAGGTACGCGAGAAAGCTAGTCGGACTAACAATAATCACTCGCTTATCTCGGAACGCATATTCAATCAAATCGCGACTCGAACCGCCCTGACCAACATTATTAATCAGAAGATCGTAATACAAAGATTCGCTAGGGATAAACATAAAAAGCAAAGTCCATGGTGTTTTTCGCGCGGACGAATATATTTACTAGTTTCGTCGATTCGCCCCTTAAGGTCAGCCTTCACCTTATTTAGCCACATTTCACGCTCAGATTTTTGTCTCGGCGTTAATCATGCGATTGTAATTTTCCAAAAGAAAAACTTGCTGTCCACCGGCAATATTTGACCCTTTGTCCAGAAAAAAATAACCGCGTCAACAATTTCACCGTCCTTGAAACGATATTGCATTTGATATTGCTTGGCGGGCAAAAACATTGTCCAGTACACTCTCCAGATAAAACTCACCAAAAACCCCGCGTTGCTTTTGGATTTTTGCAACACGTTTTGCAAGGTTTTTCAGATCAGTCGCCACATCAACCACACGCTTATTGGTCTCATCCAATTTCGCCAACCGCTGCGTCACGTCAGCTACCAACTTTGCGCTTTCCGACAATTGTTTCTGTACGGAAGTTTGGACTTGCGCATTGCTTCGCTCCAACTTATCGCTAACGGATTCATTCAGTTTCGCAATAGTTCGCCCCAATTCCACGACATCGGTTTTAATTAGCTCGACGGATGATTGATTTTTTTAGCTCGCTGATTTTTTTGATTGCAAGACAAATAAAGTCGCACCCAAACCAATAGTAATAACAATTAAGAGAATAATGATTATGATTTCCATACACTTAGTGTACAGTGATTATAGCGCCAAGACAACTCGTGCTAAGATCGCAAATAAAGTCATAAATAAAATTGCTGCGCCATTGCCACGAATTCTATTCAGCCAGATTAACGACAAGTATACCAAAACTGTCGCCAAAACTACCCATAGCAATGACAAAATCCAAGATCCACCAGCCCATAATGTAACGCCCCACAATGACACAGTTGCCGCGATCACTACCAACATAGGTCGCTTAATGCCAAATACCGCCAACACTGGCACCAACATAATTCCCGCCAAAACCAACGCAACGTAAGATGCAATGATCGTGCTGTTTGCGCAAATAGAAATATGCTCAGCGTTTGCGCAAAAATACAGGCGTGATCATAAATTTATCAAACGCAAGCGCCAGCAACCAGATAGCTACACCGCTAGCAACTAAAATCGCCAAAATCCTCAAGAAAACTTGCCTTGAAAACGGATATGTGTAATCTGATATTTCTTCACGGAAAATAGCTGACAATAATTTCATACGTAAATTGTAACGTAAACTTGTCAATATTGCAAATGTATATGCTTAAATATTATGCTTTTTCAGAAGATTCATCGGTTTATACCAAATAATCCCTACACAAGCAATCAATAATCCGCCAACAACGTCAAGTGGCGTATGTACCAGAGCGATAACTCGACCGACACATATTAAGATTGTCATAACCAGACAAACAACAGCCAGCCGCCAACTCTTTTGTTCCGAAAAAAATACAGCCAAAGTAATTGCCATTGTAAATAGCGCGTGATCAGACGGAAAACCCGGATTATTAAGGAATGACGCACCGGCAGATACGCCCAGAATCTCGAACGGGCGCATCTGATCTGGTTGATAAATTGACCCGATAATTTTTGCCGCCACATAAGCAGTCAAACCAGCCATCAACACCTGGCTATAAACCTGATATTTCTCTTTATTTGGAACCAATTTTATCAGCGCGTACGCACCAATTAACACGACCGGCACCACTAGTCCGTCAGCAATTAGCTTCACAATCCATTGCAAATCCATACTACCAGTATATCGCGTCAACGCTGGCCAGTAAACGCTTGCGAAAATCATTTTTCTATAGTACAATTATGTTTGCCGTTGGGATGTCGCCAAGTGGTAAGGCAGCGGGTTCTGGTCCCGCCATTCGGGGGTTCGAATCCCTCCATCCCAGCCAAGTTTGAAATTTAGCAGCCAATTATTTGGCTGTTTTTTTCGTCGATAAATTTGCGCAAATCAACAAAATCCACATCATGAATACCAGAAGAATCGCAGCCATATTATTCACATTCTTTATCGTTGCACCAAATATCACTGCCGCGTACCCATTCGCAAACGCCAAAAAACTAATTACCGTCATAATCCCCAAACTCAAAAAACCAGCCATTCTGCTCGTCAGAGTAATTCTTTTTGGCATATCCATATCAATTAAAAATGGCAACGACATCAGCTCGGCAACCACCAATATTATTGCAATCGGAAGACTTAAAGATGACGGAATCCCCGCAGAAGTAATGACCGCAGAAAAACTTCTCAAACGTAAAATAATTGACATAATAATGGCACCATTATTAATAGTCCTGTAATCAATTTAACAATTTTATTCACTTTTCTAGACATAATTTCAGTATAGCTTGCGCGTCAAAAAGCTCAAGCTTGTTGTATTTTTACGAAAGCACTTGCACTTTTTACAAAAAAACGTCATAAAGTTAAATCAGCGAACGTTACAAAAATAAACACCACAAAATCGTATCTTTCGCTCTACGACAAATCCACCACAACTTAAAAATACCCCGTCTCTATGGGGGTATTTTTTTATTGGTCAATATCCGCGATTGTTCAGCGCGCCACTCGGCAATTTTTTTCCGTGGTGTCCGCTCAATAAAACATCCGGCACACGTAAGCCTTTAAACTCCTCGGGTCGTGTATATTGTGGAAATTCCAACGTTTCTCCGTCTGAAAAACTTTCAATTTCCGCAGATTTTTCACCGCCCAAAACTCCAGGAATCAACCTAACAATAGAATCAATCATCATCATCGCCGCCAACTCTCCGCCTGTCAGCACAAAATCGCCAATACTCCATTGCTCATCAACTAGTTCTAAAATTCGCTCATCAACACCCTCGTATCGCCCACAAATAAATATCACACCCCTGTCATCATCGGCTTCTTGCTGGGCTTTAGCCTGCTTCCAGCGCTGCCCGCGCGGACTCATTAATACCACCTTCGCTGTTTCATCTTGAGATTTCGCAAATTCCACTGCTTTCCATAACGGCTCAACCATAAGAAGCATCCCGTCACCACCACCATACGGCGTATCATCCACCTGACGCCGCGGCCCCAAACCAAACTCCCGCAAATTCACCGTAGTGAGCTCCACGATACCGTCTTTCTGGGCCTTCCACATCATGGAATTATTAAAAACCCCCGTCATCATTTCCGGAAAAAGCGTAATAACTTGAAATTTTCTCATCTGTTACAGTGTACCAAGTGTTGACTTTTTTGTCCAGGTATGATATATATATCAGCTTTTGTTCAACCGAGCAGAAGTAGCCCTTACATAGGAAGGAATTGTCATGCGTCGGAGCGTAGACAGGTGGAAGAGGTTTCTGACAGAGATTGGATTGCCTAGCCCCTCTACAATAGAGACTTACGAGGATTATACCGTCATCACCGTATGGACCGATACCCGGACAGAAATTGATTCTGACCGGTTATCGAATAACCTCGCTAAGGATATTTTCCCGGGGACTGAAGTGAATCGGATTATTCTTAACCCTCAGGAAGGAGGTACACACCCGATAGACGCAACATTCATCTCAGAACGTGATAGATGCGCCATCCGATTCTTTAGCCCTACACCAGATGACGTGCTCATGTTGAAGGAGAGGTTCCCTCAGATTGATTGGGGAGTTAAAACTAAAGTCTCTATATTCAGTCTCCTTAGAGAGATTGTCGGTAGTGACTTGGCGAGGAAGTTCCTCCTGTCAGATACCACCGCAGTATGCCTCAGGCGTATCTGCGAACTCGAGAAGTATGGTGAGTGTCGGAAGTTTCTCCCGCAGCACGTGGAGAACAGCTACCATGAGCCGTGGTGCAATCCGAGCTCCGAATGGGAGCTCACCCCGCGCAAGGGCTAACGCCCGCCAATGAGAATAGCTCGCCCTTGAGACACCAAAGTCTCGGCTTGAGCCTCTTGGCGGGCTATTTTTCATGTCTTTTTACAGAAATTATTCCCCACCAAAAAAACCGTCCCAGTAAGGACGGTTTTTTTAGCTAACAAATAAGGCTCTCAATGGTTTCCCATTGTCTCGCATAGAGCTGTTCTCGCATAATGTCTGTGCTTGAACTGGTTCTAATTATATATCAAGGTCGTCGAGTTCTGCAAGCTCTTTTCTGGTATTTTTCTGCGTAAGATGATTCATTTTCCACAACTTCATCTGTTGAGTTATCCACAGAAGCATTACCGTTATAATCATTTTCTTCACGCGCACCAGAAAAACCGTCATTGTTAACAATCTTCAAGTTGTATCGGGCGTCATTCTTTGCACCCAAAGCTCTTAGCAACGTACGTAAACTCTGCGCTGTACTACCGCGCTTACCAATAACTCGGCCCAAATCTGCTGGATTAACTGTCAATGTTAGTAAAACGCCCTTTTCATCAATCGTTCGATCTACTACGACGTCTTCTGGATGTCCAACCAACGCCTTTACAGTATATTCTACAAACTGCTGATCTATTGTTGACATTCTGCCCCTCCTCCTGGAATTAAACTGTATTTTCATTATACACGAGCAGTTTACGCCGTGCAAACTTTAACTATTTCTCGCCAGATTCTTTATATTTAGCAATTGCAGCACGAGCAGCTTGCTGTTGGGCAACTTGCTTAGATGGACCAATGCCTCGCCCCATCATATTATCGCCAACAAAAACCCCAAGAGTAAAGACTTTGTCGTGATCTGGACCTTCTTCACTCAGAACTTTATATATTGGCGTTTGATTATCAACTCGTTGAGAAATTTCCTGTAAATATGACTTCGGATCGCGCCAACTGCCAGACTCTAAAATTCCGTCCAGCTTAACAATTATATGCTTGTGAATAAAATCGCGAGCATCGTCAAAGCCGCGCTCCAAATAAATCGCGCCGATTACCGCCTCAAACGCATTAGCTAAAATCTGTAAATGCGCTCGCTCTGAGCCATTCTTCTCACCCTTTGACATACGAATCAGCGGACCATAACCCAACTTATCGCCAGCATCGCCAATACTTTCCGTTCGTACCAAAGCTGCCCGCCAAGCAGTCAAAATTCCCTCTGGCTCAGAAAAATGCGTAAACAAATATTCTGTTACCGCCAATTCCAGAACCGCATCACCTAAGAATTCCAAGCGCTCATTGTGATGATGAACGGATTTTCGATGCTCATTCACATAGCTACGGTGAGTCAAAGCTGTAATCAGCAAATCCAAATTCGTAAATTCAAAACCCTAATTTTTTTCGCGCGCAAACTCTTGATACGGAGCCGTGTTCATTCCACTCATCTACAAGTTCTCCTGTCTAATTCGCTTCATCGCCAAAAGAATCAGCTTGCCAATATCTTCATATTCAACTTCATCCAGCGCCTCATGAAAACTAAACCATTTAAGACCATTCATCCACTCTTCCTTTTGGAGTCTCTCATTAGGGATCCAACGCCTTAACTAGATAAACTTGCGTTGTCATCAATACCAATTTATCGATTCGACGATAACGAAAAATTCACCTTGCCCAGCCAGCCGTGCAGTTCAATTTTTCTTCAGCCCAGTTTTCCTCACCAATTTCCCTACGAGCCGTCACCTGAGCCGTTTCGCCCGGCTCAATATGACCTTTCGGAATTGTCCAGCGGTCGCGAGCGTCTTGATATAGCAAAAATTCCGCCTCGCCCTTTTATTACGGCGAAAAAAATCACACCACCAGCAGTTGGCTCACGTACAATTTCCTGAATCAATGGCTTCTTGCTGCCACCAAAATATTTTTTTATCTTATCAAAGTTGCTTGTTCTCACTGTCGGACTCCTCCACGAGAGTACGGAGTGCCGTGCCAAGCACGCCATTCACAAACTTACCCGAGTTATCCGAACCGAACGCTTTCGCTAATTCTACCGCCTCGTTAATCACCACTTTCGGCGGAACGGTATCTGCACAATATAGCAATTCATATAAACCAATTCTAAGTACCGCCCGATCAATCCGCGGCAACTGACTAATAGGCCATTCTGGCGCCAATGGCTGCAATTTCTCATCCAATTGACTCTGCGTCGAAAGTACACCGCTGATCAAATTATCGATAAATTCAATGTCGTCAACCGATGATTTATATTCAGCCAAATTACGCTTCAAAATAGCCTTATAATCAACATCGCTATCACCAACCTCTTTGCGAAATTCATGTTCATAAAGTGTTTGCAGTGCGACAATTCGTCCCAAATGACGGTTTGATGCCATTATTAAGCGTCCTGTTCGTAATTATTATTTTGTTGTTTTACCAGTTTCACGCTTGGTTGTTTTCACCTTAACTGGTGAAGTTGCGTTAACACGACGTGCCAATTTTAATACCAAGTGGCTGCGACGAAGACCAGTTTTACGTGGGCTACTCTGTTTTTTAGGTTGTGCCATATTTTATTCTCCTCTTTTAGGTTGTCATAAAACTTACGTACCATTATACCTTTTTTATTAGACAATCTCAAGAGCTTGTCTGCAAATTAGATAATAATATTGACTTTTTATGTCGTTTATGTTAATATATAAGACATGAGTAAAGAACAATTTACACCACAAAGTAACAGTAAAGATGATTTAACTGCATTAGTAGACGCGGTTTACCCCAAAACTGAGGAAACAACAGCCTTGATGGACGCCGTCTTCCCTACGGCAAACAATCATAACGACACAAATACAACACCAGAAGACCAAGCAGACAAGAAAACGACCGTCGGTCCAGAGAAAAATACAGAGGAAAAACAACAAGAAGCCATTAACCAAAATGGCCGCGGGAGCACTAGCTGTAGCTATGGCTATAGGCGGTATCGCTGGGTTGGGTAAACTCACAGAAAAAACTACTTCTGCAGAGATAACTATTTACGACCCAAAAAACGCACAAGAGCAGATATGTAGTACACAGGCCACACTAGAAGAGAGTCTAGGATTACCTAAATCTACCAGCTACGATACTTTTCGAGGATGTGAAGAAACAGCCAACATGGTCACTGAAACCAAAGAAGGAGTGAATCCAGGAGACAAAGTCAAGATTACTGTTACCACAAACGCTTTTGGTGAAGCAGCTACAGCAGAGAAAGTAAAAGATCAAGACAGCTAAACCACTATATTCACCAACTTACCTGGAACATAAACCATCTTTTTAGGTGGTTTATTGTTTGTGAATTTCTGGACATTTTCGTCAGCTAGGGCTGCCGCTTCAACACCTTGCTTGTCCATATCACTCGACAGTTCAAGCTTCGCACGAAGCTTACCATTCACTTGAACTATAATAGTCACCACGCTGCTCTTTAGATATTTTTCATCCCACTTTGGCCAGTGACCAACGTGAACCGTATCATCATGACCCATTTCATGCCACAATTCCTCTGTGATATGCGGAGCAAAAGGTGCCAAAATCTGAATCAAGCTTTCTAACGCAAATCGCCATTCATCTGACATGTCAATTCCTTGCGATTCTTTTATCTTATACAGACCATTGACCATTTCCATCATCGAAGCCACGGCCGTATTAAACTTCTCATCTTCGATGTCACGAGTAACTTTTTTAATCGTCAAATGAGTTAATCGCAATAATTCTTGAGCTGTTTTTTCATTCACGTCAAGAGAGTCGTTTGGATTCTTATCAACGAACTCCTGAACCAAATTCCATGCTCGATTTAAGAACCTGTAAGTTCCCGGAACACCACGAGGATCCCATGGCGCGTCCATGTCATAAGGAGCGATAAACATTTCATAAACTCGCAGCGCATCGGTGCCGTATCCACTATCCATAATTTCCATCGGATCAATAACATTGCCCTTAGACTTGGACATTTTCTGGCCATCTGGTGCCATAATATATGCATTGTACATCATTCGCTTAAAAGGTTCTGGAGTCGGAACGAGACCGAGCTTATAGAAAAAAATCGCATCCAAAAACGACTGTATAGCAAGTGAGCCACGGCGTGGTCGGCGCCATTGTAATAATCAACCGGCATCCAATGGTTAATTCTCTCAGGATTCCATGCTTCATTATCGTTGTGCGGATCGAGATATCGTAAGAAATACCAGCTAGAACAAGCATAGCCATCCAAAGTATCGGTCTCGCGTCGACCTTCTACCCAATTATCGCCGTCAGGTTTATTTTCCGTAATCGGCACAGTTTTTCCAGTTTCAACATCCACCCAGACTCGCACCCAATCATCAACTTGAGCCAAAACGGAAGTATTACCGCCCGTTGGCTTAAAGTTCTCCACCTCTGGCAAAATCACCGGCAAACATTCATCAGCCACAGCAATTGGCGCACGACCATCAACATGGACAATTGGAATCGGAGCACCCCAATAGCGCTGACGAGAAATCAACCAATCGCGCATTTTATACGTGGTTTTGCTTCGCCCAGAATTCTGTTGCTCCAGCCACGCAACAATTTGCTCGCGAGCATCCTCACTTCTAGTCCCGTTGAATTGACCAGAATTTATCAACTCACCTTCGCCAGAATAACAGCCAGCATCGGCTGAATGCTCAGGCTTATCAATAACCTGGACAATCGGCAAGTCAAACTTCTCAGCAAACGCAAAATCGCGCTCGTCGTGCGCTGGCACCGCCATGACTGCGCCGGTTCCATAGCTACCCAAAACATAATCCGCCGCCCAGATTGGCAATTTTTGACCATTGACTGGGTTTATAACATAACTTCCCGTAAATACGCCCGTTTTTTCTTTATTCTCTTGGCGTTCAACATCAGATTTTTGTTGCGAAGCTTGGACATACGCTTCAACCTTTTCGCGCGTATCAGAATTGACCAACTGAGGAACCAGAGGATGCTCCGGCGCCAAAGCTATATACGTCGCACCAAATAACGTGTCAGGACGAGTTGTGAAAACTGTAATCTTGGAATCTTGACCGCTAACCGCAAACTCAACTTCCGCGCCGACCGATCGACCAATCCAATTCTTCTGCATGGTTTTAACCATTTCCGTCCAATCAAGCGCATCGGTTGCCTCTAAAATTTCATCTGCATACGCCGTAATTCGGAAAAACCACTGCTTGAGATTTCGCTTGGTTACAGGATTACCGCAACGCCAACATTTGCCGCCTTCAACCTGTTCGTTAGCAAGCACCGTATTATCAGTCTCACACCACCACTGCGGCTGCTCTTTTTGATATGCCAAATCGTGCTTATATAATTGCGTAAAAAAATCCACTGAGTCCATTTGTAGTATTCTGGATCGGCTGTAGAAATTTCTTTTTGTCCAATCATAGCTAAAAACCAAGTCGCTTCAATTGCTCCTTAAAATGAACCTTCGCCTCATCATGCGCTACACGCGGCGTTTTTCCGACTTTAATAGCGTAATTTTCAACTGGCAAACCAAAGCTATCCCAGCCGATTGGATGATAGACATTATAGCCCTGCTGACGCTTGAATCGTGCCTTGATGTCGGCAAATTGAAAAGTACGACCATGTCCAATGTAATTCCAGCCCCCGTAATCCCCGGAAGCATACTCAAACTGTAATATTTCGGCCGAGTCGTGTCGTTAAAATCGACCGCGTAAGTACCGTCAGCCTCCCATTTATTTTGCCATTTTTGTTCAATTTCTGTGGGATTATAGCGTCTCATATCTGTAATTATAGCAAATAATCCCGCTCATTACGAACGGGATTATTATTAGTCAATTAAGTTATTTACCTAGTCGAGGTTGATGACAATCCGCTCGAATACCCTTCCATAAAACCTTCTATAAACTCTTTCAAACTCTCAGCGCTCGAAGGAATCTTGATTTCTTCAGATTTATTCACATCGATGTCAAATGAAATTTCTACAGAAGCCTTCTTGCTATCACCTTTCAACTCTAAGGCTTTCAGTTCATGAGATGACCTATCAACCCACACTTTCAATGAAGCTGTGTCAATAGATGATGATTCACTACTCTTGTAGCTATTAGATTTTACGCACTTACCGAGCGCCTTGCCTGCTGATGAATTTTTAAGCTCATCACTAAATTTCGATAATTTACTATTATCACCCTGCAGTTCAAAACCACGCCCGCCGTTACGATCACTAATCTTTGAATCTTTTATAGTGAAGAAGCTATTCTTTTGATAAAGTTGAGCCAATTCCTTGCGAGCGCTTTCGTCATTCTGGAATTTTTTTCAAAGCATCAATGCCACACTTGTACTCATCGCCGATTTCATCTGGAGAAACCTTCATCCATGTGCCATTCATTTTATTTATTTCAGAATTTAACTTTTTCAAAGTCTGATCACGATAAGCCTCTATTTGAGCCCTTGACATCTTGCCGCCAGACGAAGACTCCATAACTACTTCCAGAAGACTACTATACAAATCCTTGAAATTATTTATCTTCACATATATCGTCCCATCATCACCAAGAACCATATCACCATCTAGCGGAATACTCTTTTCGACCCCTTTGATATTAAGCTTAGCGTCAATATTCGCCTTTGACTTTCCCGAATCAGTAGCAGTCTTTACGTTTAGCTCTATTTTTCCTTGGTCGCGCATATCAACAACTACCTTGCCGTCGGCAGTCATCTTCTTTGCCATAATAGCATTAGACACAGCGTCCGTAACCATCTTTTCTGGATTCTGCCACCACAAGAAATAAACTAGCACAGCAGAAATAATAGCAATAAGAGCTATAACTCCCAGCACTATGCCAATTATCAATCCCGTTTTCTTCTTTTTTGGTTGCATCGGCACGCCGTTATATTGCGGCTGCGGTGCAAGTTGATTACCTTGATCCATCATTCCCCCTTGTTTTATATACCTTGAATTTAATATATCACATTAATCTTTAAATTGTGAGAAAAATTGGTTTTTCCTAGCAATCCACTCCGGCGTTTGCCTAACTAAGTATTTATCGTCCTCAGTGCTATGAAGGTTGATTTTTATAGATTCCTCTAGCCATACGCCGCCACTTGAGCCCTTAAACAGAGCAACGCCTTCAGATTTCAATTTGTCGCGCACGAAAGACCCAGCCTCGATGGCGTTCTTACATTCCTTCACCTGGCAACCTTTTTGACGAGCGGCCGGCGCCAAATATTGATTAGCTTTCTCGCCAACCGTCACAACCCAGTCCAACAAATCTGGGCTACAGTGTGAACCAAGCTCGGCGTGAGCTTGCTCGAAAATCCCCTTTAAGCCATTCATATTACCAAGTACAGCAATGCGCTGCGGAGTTTCAATTCGATATAAAGACTGTAAGGCCGCCAAAGCAGTCAACGGCGTCGAACTATAGCTATCATCAATCAACAAGTATTGTCCGCGCCCTTCAACAAATTCATCCTGCCAGGCAGTGGACGCAAATTCTCTATACCTTTTTTTATATTCTCCTCAGTTTCACCAAATGCATACCCAATAGCTGCAGCCACAATCGCTGGACGAATATTATGCTCGCCGATTAACTTAACATTGACTTCTAATCCATTAGGATTTTCTGGCGACATAATAAAGCCGTGATGTCCGTCTTTCAGGGAAAAATTACGATCGTCAAAATTATACTCCGCCACGGGATCACTTCCGTAAGTAGTGATATTAGGATTTGTCAAAAAACTAGCAAAACGCCCGTCGATATCGTCGCGATTTATCATCGCCATACGCGAAAAATTCGCCAGCGAAATCATCTCATTTGCCACTTCCTCCAAGGAATATTCAACCTGCATTCGACCATTCGTCACGGAAGTTACAACCGTAATATCCGGCACAACATAAGCCTTAAACCAATCATTATAGCCAAGTTCCTTTGGATTAAACTCCTGAACAATCACCTGAACTTCCGGTTTTTCAGCCTTGATTCTCTTCTTTACGGCGCGCATCACTTTCCACCATTTGAACAAGCCTTTTTCAGGCATTTTCACGCCCATCATCTGAAGGAAAACGTCAGCTTTCGTCTTCGGCTCTTCATTGCGAAGTTGAATGTCAAATTGTTGCGCCAAAACCGTACCGATAGCTATTTTCGCACTAGCCTTTCCGGCGCTACCAGTTATCGCCACAAGCTTCACTTCTGGATGAACAGCAAAAAATTCTCGCACTAATTTTGCCAGTTTTTCTTCCCTCTTTTTTGAAACAGTAACCATAACTATATCATACCATAAGCATCATAGAAGAGCTGCTACGCGCCCACCCGGGGCATATTTGAATATGTGTTTGTCTTTCAATTGGCAAGCATAGGAGAATGCCCCTATGCGTACCAGCTCATGTTTAATTATGCATTATCGCCCAAAAAAACACAAGCATCATTTCTCATTTACATATTCTGGCAAAACTTTCCCAACTAAAACTACCGCCATCAAAACTGCAAATCCACACATAATTGACGGAATTCCGATAATAGTCGACGGATCAATGATATTGACAAACGTCGTAGGCGCCATAAATAGAACATATCCCACAATCAACGAACCTAGAGAGCGCCGAATATGTTTGCTGGAGGTTTTGCTACTAACATACGCATAAGCAATTGCTGCAAATAATAGGCCGTAATAATACAAACCATACCACATTCCGACGCCCGGCTGGTTTTCAAAAATCACATAATTACCCAGGCAAGCCCCAGACTTAATTCCGTTAGCCTCTAATAGAAAATAGCTAATAAATATTGCGGCAAAAGTGTAACCAAGCACAGGAATCCATCGCCTCTTATCGCCAGAAAATTTATATATCAAATGAATGCCAAGAGGCGGAAGCATAGTAATTGCAATATAGCCAAGTTTAGCCCAGCCGAGATTATCCAGGAGAATCGCACCCTCACAAACGTTATATTCAGCCCATTGAAACAGCGCCAAACAAATCAACAGCGTGATCACAATCTTCGTCACGGCATTCAATTTATATTTCCAAAAAGTATATATCGCCAGAATAATTTCAATTGTCAACGTCGCCAACATTACTGCTGGAGAAAAACAGTAGAGTCTCGGTTTTTAATCTTGTCCATGCGTAAATTATACATTAATTCATCCCGCGTTTTCTATCATCCTCAACAACTCTTCTTCGTCAATGATTTTCGTGCCGTATTGCTCAGCCTTTTTCAATTTACTCGCGCCAACCTTACCGCCAGCCACCAAATATGTTGTATCTTTAGAAACTGCGGTTTGAAAAACTCCACCGAGATTACGAATTTTATCCGCAGCAGCGTCGCGTCCCATAGATTTCAGAGTACCCGTGACGACAAAACTTTTTCCACTCAAACCGCCAGCTTTTTTATTAAACCGAGGAATAACTCCCAATTCTGTGAATTTATTGAGCAATTTTACATTATCCTCATCAGCAAACCACGCCACTACAGATTCAGCAACAATTTCACCCACGCCATCAACTTGTTGCAAATCATCAATCGTCGCTTTCGCCAAATTTTCTATACTCTCAAAATGATTCGTCAAATCAATCGCCGTTTGCGCGCCAATATGACGAATTCCTAAACCATATAAAAATCGCTCTAATTCTGGACTTTTTTTATCAGCAATTGCCGAGATTAACTTTTGCGCAGAAATATCAGCAAACCGATCCAGTTCCAACAAATCATCCTTAGTGAGCGTAAAAATATCTGCTAGATCACCAACTAAACCATTGTCAATTAGAATTCCCACATTCTTTTCGCCAAGCGTATCAATATCAAGCGCACCCTTAGACGCAAAATGCGCCAAAGCTCGTTTCAAAATTAGTGAACCACTAGAGCCCTTAACTCGATAAACAGCCTCGCCTTCCGGTCGCACAAATTCCAACTCCGGATATTGCCGTTTTAATTCTGCTTCATAATCAATTGGCTCAGAATTTGCAGGTCGCAATTCCTTCAAAACATTCTCAACTTGCGGAATAATATCGCCAGCTTTAAAAATCACCACAGTGTCGCCTCGTCGAATATCCAAACGCTCAATTTCATCAGCGTTATGCAAACTGGCGTGCTGCACCGTAGTTCCCGCCACTACTACTGGATCGAACACAGCCACCGGAGTCGCCGCGCCAGTTCGCCCAATGGAAATAACTATATCTCGAACAATCGTCGTAGCTTCTTCGGCTGCGTATTTATAGGCCACCGCTCCACGCGGATTTTTGCCAACCATTCCAAGATTATCATAAATCTCTCGATCGTTAATCTTAATAACCAGCCCGTCCGTATTAAACGGCAAGTCATGACGCTTATCGCTCCACTCGTTAACAAATTTCATCACGTCGGACAAATTGTCAAAAACGCTAGCCTGCTGATTACAAGAAATCCCCAGCGCCGTCAAAGCTTCATAGGCAAAACTATTCGTCGGAACTTCCGAACTATCATCGCGAATCACGTCATAGCCACGAAAATGCAATGGTCGCGCCGCCACAAGCGCAGGATCTAATTGACGAATTGTTCCCGCAGCCAAATTGCGCGGATTAGCAAATGTAGGCAACCCCAAAAACTCCTGCTTTTTGTTCAATTCTTCAAAGTCCCGTTTCAGCATGACAATTTCGCCACGAATCTCTGTCCGACCATGCAAAAAATTCTCAAAACCAGCCGACTCATGCAGTCGAAGCGGCACATTCTTAATAGTCCGAACATTATTCGTTACATCTTCGCCAACAAAACTATCGCCACGCGTCACAGCTTGTGACAATACGCCGTCGATATAAATCAACGCACACGCCAATCCGTCCATTTTTATATCCGTAAAAAATTCATGTCGCTGACCCAGTATCAACTTATCAGTTCGCTCAATCCACGCCTCAACTTCACTTTTATCGAAAACGTCATTCAAACTAACCATTCGGCGCACGTGCTTTACTTTTTGAAAACCGTCGAGCAGCTTATTTCCAACTCGCTGCGTAGGACTATCGACAGTAATCAGCTCTGGGTGATCCGATTCAATTTTCTTCAGCTCATCCATCAGGCTGTCGTAAACCGCATCGCTCACGCTCGGTTTGTCCAAGGTGTAGTATTCGTAGCTATAACGATTTAACAGGTCTTTGATTTCGTCAATTCTTGGTTTTTTTGGTGTCACTTTCAACCACCTTTCTGTAGAACAAATAGACATATACAGAAATCATAATTATCGTTACGTAAAGTAAAATCAAGCCAGTTGTTGGGACAATTGGTAGCCAATCAATACCACTAATCCAACCCTTCAGCGCGCCATCAAGCAGAATTACCGGAATCAGAACAACAGCCCACAAAAGCACGGACAGAACAACAGCCCACGCAAATCTCAGTAAAATCCTTAGTCTTCGACCCGTCACAATATCGCCCGACAAACGCAACGCGTGAAACGGATACATCCCCGGCAATGTTACGATGATCATCGCAAAAACCGTAGAAGTCGCCCAATAGACGGACATCGCCACTATCAGAATCGCCGCACCGCCAGCCGCCATCAGAATCGGTGTTTGATTTAACACTCCCGAAGCATTAAGCGCACTATAAATAATCACTGCCACTGCCGCCGGCACCATTTGAATTAGGAAAACTCCGATGACAATTATTAGCGCAATTATGGGCGATCCAGAGCTATACAAACCGTCGCGCATTTTTGGTTTTTACCAATTAAAATAGCTCGCGTCAGCCAAACGGACGATAACCAAGTTAGTAGTCCCAGGAAGATTCCCGCTGCTTGCTGCACATTTCCACCAGCCGTTCCGCTACCAGAAATATAACTAACCGCAACGCCAGAAAATAGGCTAATTGTTGTATAAATTCCGCCGAATCCATTCGACTCAGCCTGATTCATCACATCTTTAAGTTGTTGGTATGTATCTTGCGACATGACGCTGGCTAAGGCAAACGTCAATATCGACATAACGATAATTAACGCCAAAAAAGTTTTCTTATTGCGCCACACTAGACGGCAAGTTTCGCTAGTCAGCGACCAATATCCTGGAATTTTAAGATCTCGTTGGTAATCTCGTCGCTTAGTTAGCCGAAAACTACGATGAGGTCGGCGCTGCAGAAAATTACGCCGCCGCTGATTTAATTTACTAAAGTCACGCTTAATACCGGGCCATACACCTTTTTTATGATCAGCCTTTGACTTCTTAGAGTTCTCGATTACTCGTTTTTTGGAGGTTTTCGTTGCCATGATTACATCTTTGTTGCGTTATTTCTCAACCTTGCAATTCTATCTTCCAGTGGTGGATGAGTACTAAATAGTTTTGAGAAAAATCCGGGCTTCAAAGGATTATTCATGAACAAATTGGCAGTGGAAGAACTTTGTTTTTGCATTGGTCTGCCGTATTGGCGCAATTTCTCCAGCGCGCTTGCTAGCCCTTCAGTGTCTCGTGTCAATAGCACCCCTGAAGCATCCGCCAGATATTCACGCTGCCTACTGACTGCCAACTGGGTTATTGTCGCCAAAAGCGGCGCCAATATAACCACGATCAACCCGAGAGCATAAACAATAGGATTGACGTCCCTATCACGGTCGTCACTATAAAACATTATTCTAAGTGCCAAATCTGCAAATAGACCAATCGCACTAACCAGACCAAAAGCAATCATACTCACGCGGATGTCGTAATTTCGCACATGGCTCATTTCATGCGCCATAACTGCCTCCAGCTCACGCTTGTCCATAATGTCTAAAAGCCCAGTAGTTGCGCCAACGATGGCATGATTCGGGTCGCGACCAGTCGCAAAAGCGTTTGGAGCTGGATCATCGATAATATAGACTTTCGGCATCGGCATGCCAGAAGCGATAGACAAATTTTCCACCACTCGCCAAAGTTCAGGAGCGTCATTTTTACTAATTTCCTGAGCGCCAGTCATCATCATAGCCAACTTGCCAGCTATGAAATACTGCAGCCAAGCATATAACATTGCACATATAAAAATAATGAGCGCCAATGAATAACTATCAGTTGCCGCACCAATAAATAAACCAATAATTCCAATAATTATTACAAACACAGACATAATTACTATTGTGTTGCGTTTGTTTTGAGAAACTGCATTGTACATATGTTAATTATACCAAAAATCGCCCGCTAAAAATAGGCGAGCGATTTTCATTTCAGGATTCAATTAGAACTTTACTTCAACTGGATTTTCGACACTTGCACGATCCTCAACATCGAAGAATTCCTTAGCCTGGAAGCCAAACATTCCTGCGATTATATTTGTTGGGAAAGTCTGGATCTTCGTATTCAGGTCGCGAACGCCACCGTTGTAGAATCGGCGAGCTGCTTGGATTTTATCCTCAGTGTCAACCAATTCTTGTTGCAATTGCAAGAAATTTTCATTAGCCTTCAATTCTGGATAAGCCTCAGACACAGCAAACAAGCTCTTCAATGCACCCTCTAAGGCATTTTCAGCCTTAGCGGTTTCAGCCACGCTGCCGGCATTCATAATTGCTGAACGAGCTTCTGCAACCTTCTCAAACACTTCTTTTTCATGTGTAGCGTAGCCTTTTACTGAATTGACCAAATTTGGAATCAAATCAGTTCGGCGCTTTAGCTGAACAGTAATGTCGCTCCATGCCTCTTCTACGCGGTTGCGCAACACAACTAAACCATTGTACGCACCGATTACAACTCCTACGAGTACTAATAAAACTACTACTACAACAATAAGTGTAATTACCAATGGACTCATTTCTTACCTTTGTCCCTTTCCTATTCAATATTATTTATTTACAACTTTGGTGCGCAAGGCGGGAATCGAACCCGCACGACTTTTGGTCAAGGGATTTTAAGTCCCTCGCGTCTACCAATTCCGCCACTCGCGCTTATTTATATACAATCCAGACACCTACGCGTCAGACTGTTTATATTATACTATATTCGCCAAGTAAATTATACAATTTCGCAAAATAAAAAATAGCCCAATACTCAGGACTATTTATCAAAAATTGGAGGCACGTACGAGAGTCGAACTCGTCTAAAAGGTTTTGCAGACCTCTGCGTAACCGCTCCGCCAACGCGCCACCGCCTTTATTATATCAGATTTTGCAAAACATATCACAAACAGATCGTCTAATAGCTGCAATATGTTTGGTGCGAGCGAGAAGACTTGAACTTCCACGAGCGCAATGCTCACTAGCCCCTCAAGCTAGCGCGTCTACCAATTCCGCCACGCCCGCATAGCCACTTATCATTATACCTGATTACGGGGTTTTGTAAACGGACTTTTTCTCTGTCGCCCAATATTGAACATCTACATAACGATCGACAGGATTAACAACTTCAGTATTTACACCTAGGGCTTTAACGTTTCGAGTATGAATATAGTCAAATTTCGGCTGATACAAGGCAATCGCTGGGGCGTCCGCTTGCCAAATGGCAGTGAACTTCGCATAACGATCAGCGCGTTGCTTTGCCGAGATTTTAGATCGACCGCTCGCCAAGGCATCATCAGCTATAGCATTATTATAATTGGAGAAATTCAAGCCATTATTAGTTGCCTGCGAAGAGTGCCAATAGGCGTAAACATCAGGGTCACCACCTAACGAAAGTTCGTAAACCAAAACATCAAAGTTACGGGGCTGTAAAACCGTCTGAAGAATATTTTGAGTGGCATCACTTGGATCGACAACCTTAATATCCGATTCTATATTCAGTTCATCATGCCAAACTTGAGCCAAATACCTGGCAACCTTTTCGTAATTACTATTCTTCAAAACGACCACGTTGAGTCTTAACTTATCATTCCCCTTCTGACGAACATTATTTACACTCTTCCAGCCCTCAGCCTCGAGTAGAGATTTCGCTTTTTTAATATCATAGCTAGAAGAATTTGGACTTTTTCCTAGGAATTTGTTAAGCGTTGGGCCAGATAATTCTTCCGTAGACAATGACAAAGATTGGCGTAATTTGGACGTATCAACACTGAGCGACAAAGCTTGACGAACCGCTTTCGATCGTAAGAACTGACTATTGTTATTAAATAGTGCATAGACTCCATTATTTAAAGAATGTGATTCTGCTGAATACATAGATTTTATCTCGGCGGATTGATCATTATAAATCAGCTCTGGAGTTCCTGTAATTTCTCGTGTACGCAAACTTTTCGCAATATCATCCTGTGTCGAATAGGCATACAGTTGGAATCTGTCTAGCTTGGGAGCGCCTCCATGATAATCACTATTTGATTGTAGATATAGTATCTTTTTACTACCATCACTAGTTACATTCTGTAGCAATCTAAAGGCGAATGGACCGCTAGATATAGGCGATTTATTAAAATCATGTTCACGTAAATTCGACGGTCTAACGTCTTTTAATATATGCTTAGGGATAATCGGGAATGTCAAAGCATGGACAAACGGCGAATATGATGACGGCAAGATGAACTTCACTGAATCGTCAGACGCCTTCTCGAATTTTATAGATTTCCAGCCAGATATCTCAGCTCCAACTTCTGGATTCGCTAATAGTTTCAATGTAAAAATTACATCATCCGCCGTTAAATCTTGTCCGTCCGACCACTTCAAGCCCTTCTTCAACTTAACTGTATATTCAGTTTCTTTATCGTTCACACTGACGCTATCCGCCATGTCAGCCTTTATATTGCCCGTTGAGTCATATCGATACAAACTTGAGAATAGCAATTTCGCGGCGGATTTTTCAGCATTGGTTTTTGCGAAAATCGGATTTAAGTTTTCCAAAGGACCCAGCACACCCTCAGAATATGATCCGCCAGAAGTGTACGCCATTGTCGTGAAAGAATTGCGAGAAATATGCCACTGCACAGCACTAGCGCCAATCATCACTAACACTAGAATAATCCATACAGAAACTCGACGTCGCACATTAGACAAACGATCTAACCTGGATGTCACGAATTTATGCGCATGGCGCAAGCTTCCCTTTTCAATCTTGCGCAGACGCTTATTGACATCTTTGCTGGAAACTTTTAGCCGCGCAAAACGATTCCATGACGAATTATCCGATCTCAAATCTATTCTCCTATTTTTGCAATCCCGGCAAAATCATACTTGCCAAAATCGATAGCACAAAAATCACCGCAAAAACAATAGTTACGTCAAACAAGTTTTTATCAAATCCGCGGCGAGTAGTGAATAATTCCCCAGATGAGCCAAACCCTGCCCCCAAGCTTGCACCTCGCTGCTGTAACAAAATTGCGATAATCATTAGTACAGCAGACCCCAGTGTCACGTACGGTAAAATTGTATCAATTGACATACTACTCCTTTTCTTCTCGCTGCAAAACCAGCGCACTACTTATAATATAGTTTACCAAACTCAATATAATCCCGGCAATAATTGAATGCGAAAAAGTCATAGAAATTCCTGGTGCCAAGGCTAATGAAATATAAACCATAAAACCATTTACAATTAGAGTAAACAGCCCCAATGTCAATAGAATTGCTGGTAGAGCTAGAATTGTAACGATTGGCTTCAATACACTATTCACTACCGAAAATATCAACCCCGCCACCATAAACGTCCACGCAGAAGTTGCACCCGGAGTTTCATTTCCAAGTAGCCGCACCGCAACCCAAATACCTACCGAGTTAAGAATCAGCCGAATCAAAAACGTTGCAAATTGTCTTTTCATTAGTCTTATTATATATAATTTATGCTTTATTGTCGATTTGTCGCCTAAGCTTAAGATAATCGTTTAATCAAATCTGCCTTTTTCGCACCAACTTCCGCCTGTAATTCCACATAATCTGCCTCAATAATTTTTTTCACACTGCCAAATTTCCTCAACAATTTCGCGCGTGTCTTTGGGCCAATCCCCGGAATTTTTTCCAGTTGGTTTTTCGTCTGATTTTGACGCTTCAGCGCCGTATGATAGCTCACAGCAAATCGGTGCGACTCGTCACGAATCCGCTGGAAAAGTTTAACAATATCTGTCGTCGCAATAGAACTTTTTGTAAAATTGTCCCGACTGGAGCCGTCATCAATAGCAGAGCCTCGTAGATTCTTTGAATGAGATCCGGCGTTGCGCTGAGTAGGATGCAAATTTACCACATACACATCATTGTCTTCGTGAATAGAGACATCCTGATGAATAGATTTTTGCAACTCTTCAATGCGCGCTACGTCAATTTGTGAGCCAGTTTTATGAATAATAATTTCTTCCTCGCGCTTAGCGATGCTAATAATCGGCAATTTTATTCCGCGCTCATCCCTCGCCTTAATCGCCGCCGAAAGTTGACCCTTTCCGCCGTCAATCAACAACAGATCCGGACGACCCCAGCTTTTGATATTTCGCTCGCCAAGTCGTCTAAAAATCACCTCATACATATTTCCAGTATCGTCGTTTTTTTCACCCACCTTAAATTTGCGATATTCCGCACGATCGCTTGCACCATTCGTAAAAACTACCATACTCGCCACGACTTGACGTCCGTTCATATGCGAAATATCATAACCCTCAATTCGCACTGGAATATTTCTCAAGCCAAGTAGTTTTGCTAAATCAGCAGAGCCTTGTCTTTTGAAATATCCAAAAATTCCTTATCGCCAAACATAACGCGTCGCTGAAGCTCCTGCATGGCATGCAACTTATTTCTCAGGCTTGCCGCCCGCTCAAAATCATGGAGCCCCGCAGCCGTTTTCATATCACGTTCCAACTCCACAGCAATAGCCTTGCGATTTCCCTTAATATAACTTATCAATTTACGCAAACCAGCTTTATACGCGTCCGAACCATCACTTATCTTCGGACTTAAACCCAAATCCTCATCCAACTTTGATTGACCAGGTCGTCTTTGGCGAGTGAGATACGGAAAAATTCGCCTCAAATAGCGCAATGCCTTTTTCAACGCAAAACCATTGTAAAATGGACCAAAATAATCTGCGCCATCATCGGCAGGATTCCGCGTAAAACTGACCGTCGGCCAATCACTTTTCATATCAATCCGAACATACATCTGAGACTTATCGTCGCGCAACAGAACGTTGTATCGCGGCATATAACGCTTGATCATCTCACTTTCCAAAAATAGCGCATCAACCTCACTCTCAGTTTCAATCCAATCAGTATCAAAAATCTCCGCCACCAGCGCCATAGTTTTATTATCTCGCCCGCGCGAATCTTGAAAATACTGACGTACACGATTCTTAAGAACCGCTGCCTTACCAACATAAATTACCTCGCCGCTCGCCGACTTATGAAAATAAACACCGGGCGTTCGCGGCAAAGTTTTTAGCTTGGCTTGCAATGCTTGATTCATTAAATATATTACAATCTAAACACGGCAATTATGCAAGTATTCTTTTAACGATTGACCTAATCTTCCAACCACTTTTTGAGAACTATCGCCTGATTATGTTCCGTATCTTTGGCGCCATATAACAGCGTAACTGCAGATTGTTCGTTCCAATTATTCTTTGCTTCGGCAGCCGCAGGATTATTATCTAGCTCCTTCATATAACGGCGAGAAAATTCCAGGAATTTTTCTGGATCATGGTTAAACCATTTACGTAATTCATCGGTCGGGGCAATTTCTTTATTCCACTCGTCCAATGCAGCTCGTTCTTTGCTAATTCCGCGTGGCCACAATCGATCGACCAACACACGATAACTATCGTCTGATGCAGTCGACTCATAAATCCGTTCAATTTTATACTTTGTCATAATTTCATATAACTACAAATCATTGATCAGATCAATAAAAAGCGAAAGCTAACCATTCTTCAATATTTAATCGACGCTACGTAAATATTCCTCCAAAAACTCACTCCAGTCAGACGCATTCTTTTCGTGAAAATAGGCGCTAAGAAAATCAACCATAATTTGATGACAACCTTCTGCTTCTATTCGCCCCAGCTCAGTCAACATCAAACCTTTTCAACTTTAGCAGTTTCTCAAAGAAATGATTAATAAAGCAGAGTCGCCTACTAACGCTTATTAACATACAAAGCGTAATATTCTTCAGGAAGATAATTCATATTAAGCCACCGGGCTTCCATCATTTCAAAGTTACATCTTATGTCATAGTCAGACGCATGCGCCACAAAAACTCGAACTGAAATTTGGCATATGATTCATGAGAATTAGCTTTTCCGAGATATCGCAGATTATGTATCTTTAATCCAATTTCTTCCAAGGTTTCTCTAACGGCAGCCTGTTCATAACTCTCATTATGCTTCACCCCGCCTCCCGGTAGAGCCCACTTTTGGCGGCTAAAACGACCTCTAACTAACAAAATCTTACCATCATCACGATAAACAATCACTCGTACGCGGTCCTTCTGCGGTACAATCATAAAAACTAGCGATATGACGCATGCAGTTCCACGAAAAATTGCCCGCACGAATGAACTAAACATCTCGCCGACTATTGATCTGCATGCCATAAAAATCGCTAATTTAGTAAGTTTTCTCTTTTGATAGTAGCCTATTCTGTAGTTACACCATCAAAATCTTCTTCGTTAGCCTCTGCTTCTTCACGCGTTGCCCGAACAATTCCATCTTTATGATGCGCTGGACTATAAATAGTATAAAACTTAAGTGGCTCCTCGCCGATATTTATCACATTATGCTCAGCTCCCGCCGGCACAATAATCGCACTACCGTCAGAAACGTCATATTCATTACTATCAATCAAAACCTTACCTTTGCCAGACTCAAATCGGAAAAATTGATCATTCTCCTCGTGAATCTCCGAACCAATTTCCTCGCCAACGGGCAGGCTCATCAACACCAATTGACAATGCTTCGCAGTATATAGAACTTGACGAAAATTATCATTTTCTAACGTAAGTTTTTCGATATTTCCACTAAAACCCTTCATAAATCCCCCTTCTATTTTTATTTCGCAGCTTTTTCCAAAGCGTCAATCAACGTCTGCTTCGGCTTCATGCCAATCATTTCAGCAACTTTCTCGCCGCCAACAAAAATCTTCATGTTTGGAATTCCCTGCACGCGGTATTCCATAGCCAATTGCGCATTTTCCTGACTTGCTTCAGTGTCAACCTTAACAATATCAAACTCTGTTTCTTCAGCAATTTGATGCAAAAGCGGCGCCATTGCACGACATGGCGGACACCACGGCGCCCAAAAATCAACTAGTACAGGACCGTCGCTTTTTAGTACCTTATCTTCGAATTCTTGCTTCGTTGTAATTTCATATAAAGCCATTATTTCCTCCTTTTCTGGCATTTTTTACAAACTCCCGTCACAACCAACGGGCCGTCAATATAACAATCGCTAATTTCATGCGCAATCTGCTTTCTCATCTCATCGGCAATTTTAATATCCATCAGACCATCACAATCGCTACACACAAAATGATCATGATCGTCCTTACGAATATCATATCGCAAGCAACCCTTTTTGGTCGATGGCGCCAAACCAATCATCCCGTCGCCACACAAGCGCTGAGTTATTCGATGCACAGTCGTATCGCTGACTTCAGGATGAATGTTCCGCAATTCCTGAGCAATTTCCGCATTCGTCGCATGATGCTTACTCTTTAAAATCGCCATCACGTCATTCGTGTATTTTGTTGATCGCCTAACAATTTGCGTCATGTTACTATTGTAAAGTATTTACAATAAATAAACAAGGCCTTTGCTCCACAAATTGACTTATATCTATATATTCCATATAATAGTCAAAGTCTATGAACTCCCGATGGCGAGTTCCTCTAATATACATTTTTGAATAATTAAGAACGCTCAGTTTTCTGCGCAGTTTATAAATATTAATTTATCATTGAAAGGAATTGATTTGAAAAACAAACCGAACAGCAAAGAAATATTTCGCCTATTCTGGAAAACGTCAGCGCAGTACAAACACCGCCGAAACTTGGCAATATTTTTTGCGATGTTGACTCTCGTGGTTACCATTTTTGTCGGGCCGCTCATAATTGCCCAGCTTCTTAATATTATCCAGCATAATCAACTGCACGACGCAAAAAATCTATGGACACTAATTGCCCTATACGGCGCCAGTGAATTATGGTCAAGCGTTATCGGCTGGCGATTAGTTTTATATCTCGTCTGGACATTTGAAACCGCCATGCAGCGAGATCTGTACGCTCAATGCTTCAGCAAACTGACCAACCAAACATTATTCTTCCACTCAAATAAATTCGGCGGGTCGCTTGTTAGTCAAACAAATAAATTAATCGGCGCGGTAGAAAGTTTTTGGGACACGATAATTTGGTCAATTTTGCCTCTAGTTGTTTCACTGGTAGGTTCGATAATTGTCCTGTCAACCCTTCTCTGGCAATACGCGCTATTCTTACTCATCTTCTCAATTGTTTTCAGCATCGTCGTTTATTACGGATCCAAGCCAATGGCGAAATTGACAAAAAAAGAAGCCAAATCCAGCAATAAATTGAACGGACAATTAGCCGACGTAATCTCAAACGTTCTAGCGGTCAAGTCATCTGGCGCCGAAGCTACGGAACAGAAATTTTTCACAAAAACCGTCAATTCTTGGCGGAACTCAAGCCTCGACGTAATGCGCGGATTCTTAAAAGTCAGCACTATATATTCGTCAATCAACATGGTTATTAAAATTGGAGCAATCACCTTCGCAGTGTACGCAGCTCAGAATAATTTGGTGTCAGTGGCGTCTGTCTATCTTATTATCACCTACACTGGAAGTGTCGCACATGAATTATGGAACATGAACGGAATTATGCGCAATTACAACCGAATTATCGGCAACGCAAATGATATGGTAGAAATCTTACAAACGCCAACGACATTGATTGATAAAAGCAGCTCAAAGCTAGAAGTCACAAGCGGCAAAATCTCTATGGACAAAATAACTTTCACGCACGACGAGGGTCAAGGAGACACTCTATTCTACGATTTCTCTCTGGATATTAAACCAGGCGAAAAAATAGGTTTAGTCGGAGCAAGCGGTTCCGGAAAGACCACGCTCACCAAATTACTATTACGCTTCGCTGATATTGACTCGGGAAAAATTACCATCGACGGACAAGATATTTCCGAAGTCACCCAAGCAAGCCTGCGTGCAAAAATCGCTTACGTACCGCAAGAGCCATTACTATTCCACCGCTCCGTACGCGAAAACATCGCTTACGGTCGACCTGATGCAACGGACGCAGAAATTGAAGAAGCTGCCAAAAAAGCTGGCGCTTACGATTTTATCGTTGGACTTAAAGACGGTTTTGACACAATGGTTGGCGAGCGCGGAATTAAATTATCTGGCGGACAGCGACAACGAGTTGCAATTGCTAGAGCAATCCTAAAAGATGCACCGATTCTAGTCCTCGACGAGGCGACTTCAGCACTAGACTCTGAGTCAGAAGCGTTGATCCAAAAATCTCTGGAGACGTTAATGGAGAATCGAACCTCAATTGTCATTGCCCATCGCTTATCTACAATTGCTAAGTTGGACCGTATAATTGTTTTGAAAAATGGGAAAATTGTCGAGGGCGGATCGCATGATAAACTCATCAATAAAAAGCGCGGTGTTTACGCAAAATTATGGGCAAGGCAATCTGGCGGATTCATCGAAGAATAATTAAAATCGCACATGCTAATTGTGATATAATTAGGATATGGAATCCTTTATTCACTTGATAACCAGCTTCGGTGTATTCGCAATTTTATTAGTAGTTTTCGCAGAATCTGGCTTATTAATCGGCTTCGTCCTACCTGGCGACAGTCTGCTTTTCACTGCTGGATATATGGTTCAGCAGAATATCCTACATATTGACATCCACATTTTTGCACTTTTGGTTTTTGCAGCGGCAGTGCTGGGCGACAGTGTTGGCTATAGCTTTGGACACAAAGTGGGGCGTAAATTGTTTGAAAAAGAAAATTCCCGATTCTTCAAGAAAAAATATTTGGAGCAAACAGAAAAGTTTTACGACAAGCACGGCTCAGCGACAATCGTCCTGGCTCGGTTTGTACCAATTGTAAGAACCTTCGCCCCAATCGTTGCCGGCGCCAGTAAAATGCACTATAAAACATTCTTAACTTTCAATCTTATCGGTGGATTTATTTGGTCATCAGCATTCGTTTATCTAGGCTTCTACGCTGGCGAGTTTTTGACCAAAGCGGGTGTAAATATTGAAGTTGCAGCAATCCTCATTATTTTCCTGTCTGTCTCACCAATGATTATTCATGCTTTGAAACAACCAAATACTCGCGCTTTATTAAGAAAACAATTGTCGGTTCTCCTCTCGAAAACCAAGCGTAAAAAATAATCTTAAAGCATCTTTTTCAGATATTTGCCAGTGAACGAATTTGGCACTTTGGCGATATCTTCAGGTGTACCGCAAGCCACAACGGTACCACCACCAATTCCGCCTTCTGGACCCATATCAATTATCCAGTCAGCCGACTTTATGACGTCCAAATTGTGCTCAATGATAATCATACTATTACCGCCCTCAACCAATTGCTGTAAAATCCCCAACAGTCGCTTTACGTCGGCAGAATGAAGCCCAGTGGTCGGCTCATCCAGAATATACATAGTTTTCCCAGTGGAACGCTTGGAGAGCTCCGTTGCCAATTTAATTCGCTGCGCCTCACCGCCTGAAAAAGTAGTTGCTGGCTGACCAAGTTTAATATAACCAAGCCCAACCTCGACCAATGTCTGAAGTTTTCGCGCAATATTCGGCACGCTATCAAAAAAATCCGCCGCTTGATCAATTGTCATATCCAGAACATCAGCAATTGTCTTGTCTTTATACTTAATTTCCAACGCCTCGCGATTATAACGCTTGCCGTGACATTCATCACATTGAACGTAAACGTCCGGCAAAAAGTGCATTTCAATTTTTATCACACCATCACCCTGACAATTTTCGCAGCGACCGCCTTTGACATTAAAGCTAAAGCGCCCAGACTTATAGCCTCTAACGTTAGCCTCGGGCGTGCTAGCAAAAAGTTCGCGAATCGGCGTAAAAATCCCAGTATATGTTGCTGGATTAGAGCGCGGCGTTCGACCAATTGGCGACTGATCTATGACAATCGCCTTATCAAGCAAATTCACACCTTCTATAGCGTCGTGCAACCCTGGCGCCGTCGTTGCGTGATTAAGTTCCGCCGCTAGTTCCCGCGCCACAATATCATTCACAAGCGTCGACTTTCCGCTACCAGAAACACCAGACACTACAGTCATCAAACCCAAAGGAAACTCCACATCAATGTTCTTAAGATTATTTTCGCGAGCGCCACGAACAATCAACTTTCTATCTTTCATAACTTTGCGACGCTTTTTCGGAACGGCAATTTTTTCCGCCCCAGATAAATAGCGACCCGTTATACTATTCTCATTTTTCGCAACAGTTTCAGGTGTCCCCATTGTCACTACTTGACCGCCATTCACGCCAGCGCCCGGCCCCATATCAACCAAAAATCACTCTGGCGAATCGTGTCCTCGTCGTGCTCAACCACCAGCACAGAATTTCCCAAATCTCGAAGACGCTTCAACATATCAATCAGCTTATCGTTGTCACGTTGATGAAGTCCAATTGACGGCTCGTCCAGCACATAGAGCACACCCTGAAGTCCAGCGCCAATTTGCGTCGCCAAGCGGATTCGCTGCGCCTCGCCACCACTAAGTGTGTTAGCCGCTCGACTTAGTTCCAAATAGTTCAGCCCAACATTACTCATAAATGCCAGACGAGATTTGATTTCCTTCATAATCAAGCGAGCAATCGTCATTTCTTGCTCAGTCAATTGAAGCTTATTGTCAAACAAATCCAACGCGTTATCAACACTCAAATCGCACACGTCAACGATATTCAATTCATGAACCGTCACCGCCAAAACCACAGGTTTCAGGCGCGCACCTTTACAGGCATAGCAATCCCTCTCGCGCATAAATCGCTCAATATCTCGCCGCATAAAATCACTATCAGTTTCTTTCCAGCGTCGCTCCAGATTAGGAATAACACCCTCATAAGTCGTATCATAATGCCGACCGCCACCCAAATCAACGCGATATTTCTGGTCGCCAGTTCCGTATAATATTTATGTTTAGCATCATCAGAAAGCTTACCTACGGGAACTTTCAAGCTAAATCCGTGAGCTTCAGCAACAGATGTCAATCGTTTCATATTCCAAGCGTCAGAATTCATTCGATTATACGGTCGAATTGCACCTTCGGAAATTGTCAAATTGTTATTAAAGACCAATTCCGGATCAACCTCTAACCTCGACCCCAAACCCGTGCACACGGGACAAGCCCCCTGTGGCGCGTTAAAGCTAAACAGTCGCGGCTCCAGCTCTGGAATATCAACATCAGGATGATCAACACAAGCGTATCTCTGCGAAAATGCTTTCACTTCATCACTGTCCGCATCCAAAATCTCGATAACTCCCCGACCCAGATCCAGCGCCTGCTCAACGCTCTGACTTAGTCGAGATCGCATCTCCGCCGTCAACGCCAACCTATCAACAACCAGCTCGATGTTATGCTTGTAACTTTTTTGTAACTCTGGAAATTCATCCAGCGCGTACACCACGCCGTCCACGCGAACCCTGGCATAACCAAGTCGCTGATATTGCTCCGGAATATGCGCAAACTCACCTTTTTTATTCTTAACAATTGGCGCCAATAGCAAAATTCGCTTATCGACAAATTGTCGCAGAATCTCATCAATAATTACCTCGGTCGTGCGACGCGTAACTTCATTACTACAAATCGGACAATGCGGCACGCCAATTCGCGCAAACAAAAGCCTAAGATAGTCATAAATTTCTGTTACCGTAGCCACGGTCGAACGCGGATTGCGGCTGGTCGACTTCTGATCAATTGAAATCGCTGGGCTAAGCCCTTCAATCGAATCAACATCAGGCTTATCCATCGTACCCAAGAATTGACGCGCATAAGAATTCAAGCTCTCCATGTAGCGACGCTGACCTTCGGCGTAAATTGTATCAAATGCCAGGCTGGATTTCCCAGAACCACTAAGCCCCGTAATCACCACCAGCTGATCTCGCGGAATCTCAATATCTACATTTTTCAGATTGTGCTCACGAGCACCTTTAACACGAATTACCTCTGTCATAACCGCTATATTATACAGGTTTTTGACAATTTTTTCCAGCCCAACCGTCGGCATAAATCGGAGTTAAAACACATTACGCTTATGATTGCAAGTCAATATCTTATTTGTTACAGTTAGATCTATGAGAAAGCTGGGCATTTACTTAGTTATAACACTCGGAGCGATACTAATCGCACCTTTTGTTATTGACCAGCTTTTTTTCTTCTTTTTTCTAGGGAAAATCCCCTTCACAAACATCAACCTTCCAGCAATTTTAATGATTATTTTCTGGGTAATTATCATACCGCTGGCAATTATCATCAGAAAATCACTTTCTGCCATATTTTGGAAGTCCATTGACATTGCCAGCGAAATCGCACAACGACGAATCAATAGAAAAATCCGCTATTTTACACCGAATCAAAAAAGTGAACTTATTCTATTGTCAATCTTCCTACTTTACAGCATGAAAAAAAGCGAGCCTGATCATGAAGTCGAATCTCAAAAGCTCGCCCCATCTATGAGTTAATTTTTACAGTCGTTTTCTCAGAGCTAATCCGCCAACTGCAATAGCTGCAATAGCTGATCCGCTAACTAGCCAAACAGAGACTCCTGTTTCGGCAAGAATTCTTGAGGGTTTTTCTGGTTTCTTATTGGAAGTGGATGACGATGCCACAGTAGTTGAAGCACCCGAGGATGAAGATCCTGCGGATGGGGTGACAGCTCCGCTCGTACCTGAGCCGGTACCGCCAGGAGTTACGGGTGGGGGCGTTGGTAGAGTTGCTAGTCGATAGATATTGTTATTTGGTGACACGGCCAACAGTTTGCGACCGTCAGCTGACATAGCAACATCATCGCCAGAACGAGTCTCAAAAACTTTATCGCCCCATTTCTGCCAAGTTTACCACCGTCAGTTGATATAAGCATCGGTCCAGCCGGATCATCTGGGGCAACAGGCTGTAGTGTAGCTATTATTTTTTTACCATCATTACTGATATACTCTATCTTATTAGCAGAGTCACTACCTACATGAGGGTACTCTGGAATTAAAGACCAGTTGGTGCCTCCATCCAAAGACATATTCCAGCCATTAGTCATACTCTTAGCATCATCGCTAAACACCACATCTTGAAACACCTCCTCCTCTTTAATGACTGACCAAGTCAGACCATAATCAGTCGACCACTCCAAAAAAGATCTGGTATAATCTCTGTACACCATTTTCCCGCCATTAAATATTCTACTAGGACACTTATTGCCCTTCTGAATCCACGTCTGTCCGTTATCAGTAGAAATGTAAAGAGGTGGAGCACCCCACCGACCACACCTAGCCAGAGTAGATCCGTCGGGACTCATAAAAACTCCGTAGTCTCCACTCATCGGCGTACTTAAGGTAGACCAATTGCGACCGCCATTAGTCGACAAATAAGTAACGCCACCCCCTTCTATCAGCAGCTTGGATCCATCTGTGTTTGAACTAATATACCAGCCGGAATCATCTGGCATATCAAAACTATCCCAATTCACGCCATCATCCGAAGACACAAAAAGCTTGGCTTTATTAGTTCCGTAATTTCTACGTAGGGCAAATATTTTTGACCCATCCCTACTAATGTTCATGTCTTGCAGACGACCATCTCCCGGTATAACTATATCCTTCCACGTATACTTAGGAGACTCCTCCGCCCTAACCAAAGGGGACAGGATCGCCGACACTGATAGCGCAAATGCGAATATTAAGGATAACATCCCCCTATGTATTATGTATTTTTTACTCTTAGTTAACATTACCCCTCCAATTTGTTTTTTAGCATACACAATTATTACCACAACTTTAGCATAACCATATACCAAAAGTCAACGAAGCATGGATGTTTATGGGGATGATGATAGTATCTACAATCGTTTTCTCAATGCCAATCCGCCAACCGCGATAGCCACAACGGCTAATCCGCCGACCGCCCAAACAGAAATTCCTGTTTCAGCAAGATTTGATGATGATTTTTCTGGTTTTTTACTAGAAGTGGATGATGGTGTTGCGGCAGCTGAAGCGCCCGAAGACAAAGAGCCTGTGGATGGAGTGGTAGTAGTTGATGGTATAGATACAATATCATTGACAACTCCAAAATAAAACATTCCGGAAATAATGTCATTTACAGAACTGTCGCTGTCATTATCATCCGCATCAACGGCAATATATGAGACTGTAGTCAACATCCTGCCTGCGTCAGACTCGTTTTTTATAGTAAATCTATTAGTTACATTCTGCAATTCACCCGCAATATTTTTCTTATAAATTCTTATCTTCGATACATCATATTGTCCAGCCAGAGATATAGTAATATTTGAAGACCCTAGCCCAGTAGTAATGTTCTGACAATTAACCTTAAAACGCAGCCCTCCCAAAATTTTAACCTGCGAATCAGCCACTGTAATGTCATCAGCTGACAGAGAATATACAGATGAAGAGTTTATGTCGTAACAATATAGCGAGTTAGTTGATATGATGGACTTAGCAACAGAGTCGTCAGTATTCGTAGGAGTAGGCTTTACACTTACATCAAACGACCTAGATTGAGGAATGGGCACCGTTGCTAATCGGTAAACCCCCGTTGTTGACATTGCAAAAATCTTAGAGCCGTCAGACGACATTGAGATATTGCGCCCTTCAAAAGATTCACTGCCCCACTGCTGCCAAGTTTTACCGCCATCTACCGAATAAGCCACCGGCGCCCACGAAGGAGAGTGGCCGCTCGGCTCAAAGACAGCAAATAGCTTTTTACCATCATTACTAATACCTAATTCCGAAACAATACTATCAGATTGCTTACCTGGAATTACCGACGTCGAAGTCCAGCTAGACCCACCGTCCAGTGATACTTTATTGCCATTAAATACACTGCTTCCATTAGTACTAAATGATACTTCGTCGGCGACACCAGAACTAATCGTAGTCCAGGTTGCGCCATAATCAACAGATTTTTCACCAAATTGACATCTTGATCCATGCGAATCATCTTTCCGCCATTGAATATAGCGCTAGGCTCTTCTTTGCCCTTTTGAATCCAAGTTTGCCCATCGTCATTAGAAACAAAAAGATCCTCGGTTGCATATACATATTTAGCCAAAATAGCTCCGTCAGGACTCATGAACAAATTGTCACTATTAGACACCGGAGAGGCGGCCTTAATCCAGTTGCGGCCACCATCAGTTGATACATAAATAGAATTTTCTCCATATTTACCCCTTATTATCAACTTAGAACCATCCGCACTAACCATTAGACCATAAGCTCTATCTGGAGCTACAAAAGTATTCCAGCTTACACCATCATCTTCAGAGACAATAAGCTGCCTTTTACTAGATGACCCCGGAACCGCCTGTAGGACAAACAATTTCGAACCGTCTGGACTGATTTTAGACTCACTAAAATGTCCATTCGGTATCACTATATCTTTCCCAGGCATAGCTAGGTAACGCCTCGGCCTTGACTAAGGGTGAAAATATTGTAGACAGAGAGAATACAGAAATAAGGACGAAAGCCAACGCATTCCTATATACCCTATGTTTTTTTCTCGCAGATAACATGGGGTGCCTTTCTTTGGTGTATTGAAATAGCTTTTATAGATATTACCATATGAACACCTACCGGTCAACGACAATCCGCTAGCCACACTCTGGGCGAAATGATGTCGTTTTTCTACAATCGTTTTCTTAGGACTAATCCACCAGCAACTGCAGCAACTGCAAGTCCGCCAATTAGCCAAATAGAGACTCCTGTTTCAGCAAGATTTGATGATGATTTTTCTGGTTTTTTACTGGAAGTGGATGATGGTGTTGCGGCAGCTGAAGTGCCCGAAGACGAAGAACCTGTGGATGGAGTGGTAGTAGTTGATGGAGCGGTAGCTCTGCCTGTACCCGTACCAGTGTCACCAGGAGTTGCAGGCTGAGGTCTCGGTAGGGTTGCTAGGCGATACACAGACTTATAGTCTGGATCTGTAAATTGTGATGTTGCGAATATTCTAGACCCATCGGCAGACATAGATACGGCCGAGAAAGAAACACCCTCATCACCCCATTTCTGCCAGGTTTTACCTCCATTTGAAGACACGAAAACTGGCAAAGACGGATCGTCTATAGAGTCGTTTTTAAATGTAACAAACAATTTTTTACCGTCATTACTAATACCGCCCAGCTCGGTAGTGCGTATAGTATCTATAGGATACTTAGGAAGCTGATTCCAGTTAGCGCCACTATCTATAGACGTACGAAAGCCGTCAAACACACTTTTGCCATCATGGCTGAAATTAGCGCGATCAATAGAGCTTCCAACTGTAGACCAAGTCATACCATAGTCGGTAGATTGTCGTAATGTACCGTCATTACTACGACGAGCCATCTTTCCGCTATTAAAGACATAGTCAGGATATCCACTCCCCTTTGGAACCCAAGTATTGCCGTCATCAGTAGATATGCTCATAGGATCTGCATAGAGACTATGCTCCCAATACATAGCTAATGTGGAGCCGTCTGGACTCATCAGTACGCGTGCAGTATCAGCAACAAACTGATTACGCTTAGTCCAAGTTCGACCACCATCAGTAGAGATATAGATAGCATTTTCACCATGTTTTCCCCTTACGACCAGCTTAGAGCCATCAGAGTTAACCAACAGCCTATTTGCATCCTCTGGTGCAGCGAAAGTACTCCAGCTTACGCCATCATTCGCAGAAATCAGAAGATTAACCCTACCGCTAGCTAAATCTTTCTGCAAGACAAAAAGCTTTGATCCGTCTGGACTAACACGCGACTCCGAAATATCCCCCCGCCCAGGTATAGTTATATTCCTCCAAGTATACAACGGCGTACTTTCCGCCTTGGCTAACGGTGCTAATATTGCCGGTAAAGAAAGTGCAAACATTGAAATAAACACTATCACACTTACATATAATTTACGACCCCTACTCTTAAATGACATCAGAGCCACCCTCCTTAAATTACCTAATTAATATTCCACTTTTTATCTAATTATTCCAATTTTAGCATAACCACATTTCAAGCGTCAACAGAAGGTAAGACCGATTCTAGCCACAATTGCAATTCTTGCAAAATAAACTGTTGTTCATTAGTCGCACTAGGAGCCAATCGTTGCAAAGATTTCATAAATTGCGGCATTTGCGCCTGTAAATGTCCGGTTCGCCATTCTTCCCATTGTCGTAACTCATCTTCACTAAGAAAATTAGGGAAACTTCGCGCCTTATAATGCAATAATAGTGGCGACAATCGCTCATCCTGAAAATCCGGATGAAAGTCAGCCAGCTCACGCTCATCAGCATTACGCACAGCTTCAACACGAACTCGATCACTATTATCCAAAAACCCATCGTATAATTGTGCTTCTGGATCGGTCATTTCTTAAACTCTGGCTTGTTCTCAAATATACCACGCAACCTTTCAGCAAAATCTGGATGAGAAAGTAAAATATCTTGGCGCTTCTGTACGGTTTCCACATCCAGAGAAATCTTCTTCCAGCCATCACCTTGAGTCAACACACCAAGCGGCGAAACTGCCGGACAACGATTATATTGTAATTCCTTAACTGGCAATTTAACGAAATCTTCGGCTTGCCTTTCTTCCCATGTTGCAAATATCTTTGCCGACAATTCCTCAACGCTCAGATCAACAAACGGCGTCGGATCATAACGCAAATCATAAACAATCACGCCACCATTTCGACTCGTGGTTAGCGGAAAAGCCACGGTCGTTTTGGCGAATTCCTTGTCATAACGACCACTCGCATAAACAAAAGGTTTTTATCATCGACATTCACCAGTTTCTGAACCAATTTCTTATCGCGCATTTTCAGCAAATAGTCGTACATTTGCGGCTGGTTCTGCTTAATCAATTTAGTCACAGCAATCAACGCGGTCACGTCCGCTAGCGCGTCATGGGCATTTTCATGCTCTATTCCATTGGCTTTCGTGATGAGTTCCAGGCGGTTACTCGGCTCGCCTTTATCGTCAACCGGCCACTCAATTCCCTCAGGTCGAAGCGCCCTGGTCAAGCGCACCACATCCAATAAATCCCATCTAGATCGACCGTCTTTCCAAGTCCACTCGTATGGATCGTAAAAATTCCGCCAAAACAAATGGCGAATAAACTCGTCGTCAAAACGAATATTATTAAATCCAACAGCAATCGTATCAGGCGTAAATATTTCCTCACTGAGCATGCGCGCAAATTGAGCCTCAGTGTAACCCTCTTCGACAGTTTTTTGCGGTGTTATGCCCGTCACCATCAACGCATCAGGGCTCGGTAGCGTATCGTCATTTAGCGTCACGAGAATATTATACGGTTCACCAATCGGCCGCAAATCCATATCGGTTCGCTGACCGGCAAATTGCATAATTCGATCTTGCCTGGGATTAAGACCGCTAGTTTCAAGATCGTAGAAGAAAAATGTTTGCGCCATATTTATATTATACCATCAAGCTCATGCTAATTTACACCAGCAGAATCTATTGCTCGACCAATGTAAACGGCATAGATTCGCCAATCTGAATCAAGCTTTCACCAATCGCCCCTTGACGCAATAATTCATGAGTAATTCCCATTTTTCGCATAATATCTCGCAAGCGATTAACAGATTCAAACTGATCAAAGTTGGTACGACGAGCAAATTTTTCAATCTTAGCGCCCGTAATAATAAACTCAATCTTCTCATCTTCATCGTCAGTCCCATTAGATTCAGTATCAGAAACACGCCTTACAGACCAAGCATCAGAAATGACCTGATCGTCCAACGAAATTGTCGGCAAATCTTCCTCTTTTTCATCAACAATCTCAGCTTCACGTTCTCGATACCCAGCAACTTCATCGCGCAACATTCGCAGAAGCTCAATCACTCCGTCGTGCGTCTGGGAAGAAATCGCCACAACTGGCGCGCCATTAGCTACCTTCTGAAGAGCAGTCGACTGCATAGCAATAATCTCATCATCCAGACCTTCGCATTTGGTCAGCGCTATTATCTCTGGACGCTCCGCCAATGATTCAGAATATTTTTCCAGCTCGCGACGGATTGTTTGGTATTTCTCCGCCGGATCATCACTATACACATCAATCATATGAAGCAGCACGGCCGTTCGCTCGACATGGCGCAAAAATTGATCACCCAGACCTTTACCCTCTGATGCACCCTCAATCAACCCCGGAATATCAGCAATCAAAATCGACCCATCGTCAATATCAGCCACTCCCAAATTAGGCGTCAAAGTCGTAAATTCGTAATTAGCAATCTCCGGACGTGCATTAGAAACCACACTCAGGAACGTCGACTTACCAGCGTTCGGAAAGCCAACCAAACCAACATCGGCCAATAACTTCAATTCCAACTCTGCCTCAAATTCCTCGCCAGCCTCACCAAGTTCAGCAATTTTAGGTGTTTGGCGCGTACTGGAAGTAAAGTGAGCATTTCCGAATCCACCGTCTCCACCGCGAGCCACCACCGCCTGTTGCTGATCTTCGGTCAAGTCCGCAATTACCATACCGTCGCGCTTCACCAGAGTCCCCATTGGCACCTTAACAACTAGTGGCGCACCACTTTTTCCTCGTTTATTACGCTTTCCGCCATCACCACCCTTTTCAGCTTTAAGTTCCGGCTTATATCTAAAATTCAAAAGCGTATTAAGATCCTTCGTCGCCAAAAAAACAATATCACCACCACGACCGCCATCACCACCGTCAGGACCACCCTTATCGACGTATTTCTCATGGCGAAAACTAACTACTCCATTACCGCCCCTACCAGCACGCACTAAAACTTTTGCAATATCCACAAACATATCTTTAGTATATCAAAAAGCACCCCGCCAGTCGACGGGGGTGTTACGCTGGTGTCATTTTAAAGTTTTAGTGAATAAAGTTATAGCGGCCAACCTCAGCAAGCGGTACGATACGAGAAGATATAATATTATAACCCTTATAATTCATGTCCGAAACATAGATATTCTGACCATCTACTCGCTCCACGATACCGACGTGTCCGTAACCAAAGCCACCCCAAGTATTCTGTATAATAGCACCCGGCGCTGGAACATTGTTAACCACGAGCCCAGCAGCACGAGCACTAGCACTCCAAGCCTTAGCGTGACCCCAGAAACTACCAATTGGACGACCAAGTTGCAAACGACGCTCATATGCATACCAAGTACAGTTACCAGCCGCATAACGATTACCAACAGAAGCGGTCAGCCAATTTCGACTTGCGCCCGTAGTAGTGGACGACTCTAGAGAAGAATATCTATTGCTATAAGACCTACTTCTTGGCGCAACATAACCAGGCCTCTCGTTCTCTGGAAGCTCACCGCCAGGCAGTACGATTCGAGAACCGACAGATAACCTAGAGCCGTCGTCAATATCATTATACAAAACGATACGTTCAGCGCTCGTTTTATATTTTTCCGCCAAAGATTGAGCAGTATCACCGTTCTTAACGGTATAGACAACGCCGTCAACAAGAGGTACAACCAGTGTTTTATTTGGCTCTATGGCATCGGAGGTCGTATTGTTTGCCCAGCGAAGTGTCTGTGATGAAATCTTGAATTTCTTCGAAATAGCATCCATCGTATCGCCCTCTTTGGTTACGTAAGAAGAGATGCCACGAGCCGCTGAAGTATCTGGCTTAACTATGTCAGGCTTTGCTATAACCTCCGCATCGTTTTGAGAAAGGTTCTTCTTAATCGTCAACGAGGTTTCAGATTCGCGCAAATCACCAGCTGAAGGTAATTCTGCAGTTTCAGCTAAACTAGTTACAGCGCTAGCCGCAACTAACTTATCAACCGAGGCGATCTTGGCCTTAGTAGCCCCAGTTGGCGTAGAAGTACTAGCAATCTCAGTCGATGCTAATGTTTTTGATCTTTCAGCAGATACATTACTACCACTATTGCCGTAGACCAAAAAAGATACAGTCAATAAAAACATTCCACCGTAAATTGCAAATGATTGCAGTTTACGCTTTTTACTCCGAAGAGATATAAAATGGTTACGAATAATCGTTCTCCTTGCGTAGGTGTTACCACCAGCGCCTCTACCGAATTGTCTTTCTTCTTGCAACAGAACAGGATATTTTGTCGACCTAATTGATTATTTATTATTCTACATTAGTTTGTCATATCCGTATCGACAATTCTGGCAGGTCATTTATCACAATCTACCTCTATATTGATAAATTAGACAAATGATCTAACATCTATTTTACACAACATTGACAATAAAGTCAATAAATTTTATAAAATGCGTTTTTGTCAAGAAATCTGGCACTTCTTTTGACAGTGAGCTTTGACATTAGCTTCGTGCTCTTCGTTGGTTTTCGCAAAATATGTAATATCATCATCGCCACTCAGGAAATATAGATAATCAGAGTTTATTGGATCAGCAGCGGCATTCAACGCGCTCAAACTAGGCGAAGCAATTGGTCCAGGAGTTAAGCCTTTTTGAATGCGTGTATTATATGGCGATTTAAGGTTTGGCGAGCGCTCTACCCCTGTTTTGTCAGCAATATATTGATATGTTACATCAGAGCCAAGCGGCATATTGGCTTTCAGGCGATTGTAAAATACGCTAGCAATCTTACGCTGATCCTCGCAAGTTTCCACACCAGACCCACAGCCGATCGACTCGCGCTGGATAATCGATGCTAGAGTTATCCCTTGATACAAAGTTAGTCCTCGAGCCTTAAATTTACCCTCTAAATTATATTTCTTAACAATTTTCTCCAGATGATTAATTGAACGCTGCAAAACCTGTTCTGCAGTTTCATCTGGGGAAATATAGAATGTTTCACCGTAAATGTACCCTTCAAGCCCAGCATTTTCCGGTCTACCTGCAAAAACTGGACTGTCATACTTAGCGGCAAATGCCTTTTTTATCTGATCATCCGAGAACCCCGCCTTAAGCAGCACAGATTCAACTTCTCTGCCGTCAGAATTCTTCATTTTTTTATTCAAAGTCGATCCAGGATAAAATGTTATAGCAATCTCATCAGTTTTGCCGCTAGTCAAATGATTAATTATCTCATCGACAGATTGTGAAGCTTTTACAGAATAAACGCCAGCCTTAAACTTACTCGCCGAATTATGGATCCTTGTGTAAATAGAAAACGCCAAAGAGTTTTTAATAACCTTATTATCCTCTAAAGTTTTGGCGATATCACTAGACCCCATACCTTCTTTAATATTAATCCTGAAAGCTTGCTGACTATTTACGTCGACAGGAGAAAGCATCTGCTTGTACCACACTGTTGCCCCAAGGGCACCGATTCCAGCGATAGCCACAATTATCGACAACATCAACAACCAAATACGTTGTTTACGAATTTTCATAATTCTCCTCCAAAAAAATCCTGCAAAATTATGCTAGCAGCCTCTGCATCAATCTCGCCCTTATCTTTAATTTTATTCCCCAATCTCTGCTCGGCCTGTACACTCGTTAAAGATTCGTCCTGAAAAACAATCTCTGTATCAAGCTCAATGTCTTCAAATTGCTTAACAAATTCTTCTACAAATTCCGTCTGCTTCGTTGGTTCGCCAGATTGATTTCGTGGATAACCCACTACGATCGTATCAATATCGTGCCTCAATACTAGCTCTGTTATTTCCTGGACAATATTTTCACTATTCTCCAACCAACCAAACGGCACGGCAATTTTCACTTGCGAATCCGCCATAGCCAAACCAATTCGCCGCGATCCAACATCCAGCGCTAAAAAGTTTTTACTTGACATCTTTTATCTTAAATTCGACATTAATCTTGTTGATATCTTTTGGAACAGATTTAACCCAGAATGGCGAGAATTTAACATCGACATCCTCAACACCTTCGATAGATTCAATAGCAGACTGAACTTCTCCGTAGCTCTTGCCTTTGGCTTGATCCTTTACATTCGCTTCTTTAATATCTGGGCCAACCTTGCCATTCGTAGTTAAACGTACAGTCTGTACATTATGCGCCCTAGAAAATTGTGAAACGCAACCTTATTTACTCCATTGTCATAAATTCTCTGTGACTTCTTACCAGAAATCTCCTCTTTAAGTTTTGCTTCCACAAAGTTTTTTAACTCATTCTTATCAATAGCCAATGCGCTGGCGGTAATTGTAGATTTTAGAGTTACAGCCCCAGTCGCTTCGCCATCTACCGCCACGCTCGAGCTAGGATCTGATCGATTTTCAACATAGCTTTCCGTTATAACCGTTGCCGAATCGCCAAATGATGACAACAATTGCTCCTTTAATCCATCAACTTTCTTTTCGCTCAGCTTGCTTTTTGCCGATTCTATATCACCAGCCGTCACAACTGTCGCAGTTTTATCAGTACCGCCACTGGTAGCAGACCGCAACGACGCAGAAATATCATCAACTGAGATACTCATTCTTCCAGTCGCTGCATTATACTGAGACCCACCCTCACTAGCGGTAATAGACCCAGAAGCAGATCCTGAACATTTATAACCCGGACAACCCCACCCCAATGTAGCTCCCGGAACAGTTACGGAAGAGTTTAGAGTATAAGAAAGTCCACTATTTTTCAAAATTGTACCAGCCGAAATAGTCACACTACTTGATGACGAGTTGCTGAAGACGACTACCCCAGTAGCCTTCTCTCCAACATTCTTTTTGCCTGTAGCAGAAAATTCAACACTAACTTCCTTTGTCAATTCTTTCTTTATAGGCTTAATAATATTAGATTTTACGTTTGTAGCGGCTGTTTCATTCAAGCCAACGGTATCACTGACCGTCATACTAGTAGTCTTTGCTGAAATAACAACCGTGGCACGTGGCGCAAACCAAATTGCCCAAACCAAAAATACGATCAAAAGCAAGGCCCCGCTGCCTATCAGTAAGAACTTTTTACGAAATGTATTAAAATCAGGAACTTTCGGCTTTTTAACCATCTTTTTCAGAGAATCCAGTCCCTTAGACTCCTTCTTGTTTGCGTCAGCTATAGCATTATCTACGACAGAATCTTCATCAGATTTCTTTGATCTTTTCGCGGAATCCGCCATATCTCCAACCGCCAGTTTGCCGCCATCAATCACATCATTATCGTCATCAACTTTCAGTACCGGAATCTCTGCAATTTCCGGTTTACTTTGAAGCGTTTTTGCAATCGGAATTTTCGCAGACGCTGCTAATCCAATCAAAACAGAATCATTCGTGATTAATACAATTCTCTTATCTGCTGAAGTTGCCGCCCGAGCTAGTAATCGAATATTAACCGCACTCTGTAAAACGCCAATTCTTCGAGGTGGCACTAGCGCAATAATCCTCTCCTTCGACGCCCTAATTTTACTAATTATTGTCGTAATATCGTCTTCTACATCTATATAAATAACGTCTTTATTCATTTTAAATCTTTAATAACCTATTTACTTTTTCAACTAAACTATTACCGTCTTGACTACCGATAATTGTATCATATCCAACTCGCAACAAGCCCATTGCTGTTACAAATGTATGATCGCTAATGTCTCCAGTTTCATCAACTATCCCTGTAATATCACTCGGATTAATGTATTGAACTACTGGCTTCTTAGTAAAGGCAAATCCTCTGGCCAGCGTCGAGTTTTTAGAGCTTCGGTAATCTTCTGCAAGCTTGATCCGCCACCACACAGTAAAATCCTATTAGGCAAATAATCAACATTATCAAAATCGCTCAGCGCTAATTCAACGCCCGATAGCCAAACCTCCAAAGTCTTATCGATCGCTATGTCAACTTTTTTCTTTACGCTAGGCTTCAAATTCTCATTATCAATATTCAGCTTCAACTTTTCTGCATCCTTAAAGCTTAAATCCAGGTCAGCCGCGATAGTTCTAGTGAAACTTCGTCCACCAATACCAAACATCTTTGTGCCTTCGACTCCGCCGTCATTAACAACTGCAATATCCGTCGTGCCACCACCAATGTCCGCTAGAATCGCCGTGAAATTGCTATCCGTATCCGATCCCAAAACACTCCTACTCACCGCAAATGGCTCAGCAGCCACAGCCACCAAATCTAACGCCAGCTCATCAGCAACCTTTTCTAACGCGCCAATGTGAACCATCGGAGCAAATGCTGTGTAGATCTGTACAGCCACATCTCGTCCCTGAAAACCGATCGGATTTGAGACTTTATAGCCGTCAATATGAATACTCACCAGAGCAGAATTGACTAATTTCACCTCTACATCTTCATTGCCAGTTTCTAGCGCAATTTGAGCCTGAGCTTTTCCCTGAGCTCGCTCCTGAACCTTCTCAATGATAAATTCCATCTCATCAATATCTAATGGCTTATTTGGCTGCGGCCTACGATAGCGAATAGTATTCGTAACACCCTTAACTAGTTCACCCGCAATACCAATAACAACTCGCTTACCCTGAACACCGGCTTGATCTTCAGCTTCAGACAGAGCCTCTTCGCAGTTCGCCACAACACCAGCAATATCAGCAATTGCACCACTGTGCATATCGCCCATTTCCTGCTGTTTTCGACCAACGCCGATAATCTTCAGCTCGTCGTCTTTAACTTCGGCGATCAACGCCTTAACCACTTCCGTACCAATATCTAAGCTAACCAATAGTTCTCGACTATCTTTATCAGACTTCTTTAACATGTCTTTCAATGCCATATAAGAAATATTATATAACGCTTGTGATTTTAGAGCAACAGTTAATTATCTATCTTAAAACAGCCTTGATTCGACGAATTCCAGCCGAGCTAGATTCTTCTTTGGTGATTTTGAATCGCTTGCCATCTTCAGATAGAACTCCAGTGTGTTCGACGTGTGGACCGCCGCAGACTTCAAAGCTGACGATATTATCATCCTTGCCAATAGAATACACCTTAACTTTGTCACCGTAACGCTCACCGAACGCGCCAATTGCACCCATCTTTAGCGCCTCGCCTGTAGGATAAACAGCAAAGCTAACTGGCAAATCTTCATCAATCCAAGCATTAACTTGATCTTCAACCGCCTGTTTTTCTTCTGGCGTCAATTTATCGTGATTAAAATCAAAGCGCAATCGATCGGCGGTAATATTGCTTCCGTGCTGCTGTAAATCTGGCGCATTCAAAACCTTACGTAACGCTGCACCCAACAAATGCGTCGCCGTGTGATATTTCAGATGAATAGAGTCATGACCCTCTAGACCGCCGCTAAATTGCCCTTTGCGCGCCGTCTTAGAGCGCTGCCTCTGCTCATCCATTTTCTTAGCAAATTCATCGCGCCAATTGTCCGAAAGTTTAATTCCTTGTTTATACGCCTCTTCCGTACTGAGTTCCACTGGGAAACCAAAAGTGTCATACAAAGTAAACAATTCTTCACCAGTCAAGCCGTCGTCAATGTAGTGCTGCATTTGTCGCAAGCCTTTTCTTAGAGTCTGACGAAAAGCTTTCTCCTCCTTAACAAGGACAGCAATTATATTGTCGCGATTATTCTTCACCTCTGGAAAATCGGCTTCATACAAATCAGCAATCGTCGGCACAACTTCTTGCAGGAAATTCTGCTCGATTCCCAAATCAAAACTATAGCGAATTGCCCGACGGAGCAGACGACGCATTACATAGCCCTGCTCTTTATTACTCGGCACGCACCCATCAACCGCCATAAACGTCGCAGCTCTCAAATGGTCAGCAATCACTCGCATACTTTCGGTATGTGAAGCGTAATCCTTGCCGCTCAGATCTTGTAGTTTTTCAATAATCGGCCAAAAGCAAGCTAATCTTAAAGACGTCAGGATCATTATTTACTGCAGCTGCGATTCGCTCAAGTCCAGATCCATGATCAATATTTGGCTTATCGAGTGGCTCAAATTGCCCCTCAGCAACTTTTTTTATATGCCATAAATACGTTATTACCAATCTCCATAAATCGACCACAATCACAGTTCGGATGACAATTTTCACCAAATTTTTGGATCATGCTCAATGAAATCAAACTCATAAAACATCTCACTATCCGGACCACACGGATCACCAACCGGAGTAGTTTCTGGACCGCCATTGCGACTCCACCAGTTTTTGCTGCCGTCATAAAAGAAAATTCTTTCACCTGGATTTACACCACGCGCCGCTCCCTGCTCTTCGCTGCCGATATCCGCCATCTTTGCATCAATGCCCTTTTCTGCAAACTTTTTCTGCCACAATTTAGCCGCTTCAACATCTTTATCGATATTATATTCCGGCGCACCAATAAAACACGTTACATACAATCTCTGCGGATCAAGACCAATTTCCTCAGTCAAAAACGTCCACATCCAACCAATTTGTTCTTCCTTAAAATAGTCGCCCAAACTCCAGTTCCCAAGCATCTCAAAAAATGTCGTATGACGATTGTCGCCAATGTCGTCAATATCCTGCGCTCGCAAACACGTTTGAGAATCGGCAATTCTCTTACCTTCAGGGTGCGCCTCACCAAGCAAGTATGGAATCATCGGCTGCATTCCGGCGCCCGTAAATAAAGTCGTCGGGTCATTAGTTAAAATCAACGGCGCACGCTCAACAACGGCGTGACCCTGTTTTTTATAAAATTCAAGATATTTACTACGTATTTTTTGGGCATTCATGAGTGTAATTATACCATAAAATAACCCCACCTTACAGATGGGGTTTATAGGTCAAATCGTCAATCTCAACAGATTATTCAGCTACTTCTTCAGCTGGCTCTTCTTTCGGTTGATTCTTGCGAAGTTTTTCTGGATTGCGGATAGCTTTGTGCTTGTCAGCTGCAACTTCCTTAACCCACTTTGGCAACTTAACGCCAGCTTCTTTCAATAGCTTAACTACGCGTGGTGTTGGCTGTGCGCCATTGTCCAAATATTTCTGAGCCAATTCAACTTGGATATTTGATTCTTTAGTGTGTGGGTTGTAGCTACCGACATAAGCGACTACACGACCGCTTGATGGATGACGATGTGCTTCTTGTACCGCCAAACGATATACTGGATAACCTTTGCGACCCAAACGTTGCAAACGAATTGCTAGCATAAAATTAATTCTTCCTTTAACTCTACGTTTTATTATTCCTTACTTTAGAACAGTTTACACTATTTCTCCCATAAGGTCAATCTGTTTTCACGATTCCGCCACCCAAACATTCATCACCGTCATATATTACCGCAGATTGACCCGCGGCTACGGCACGCTCCGAAGCAGAAAGGTGCACAATATCTCCGTCAATTTTCGCGTCGAATAAAGCGCCTCGATGACGCAGCCGAACTTGCACATTCCTATCTTTATGCGGCGCTTGATTAATCCAATGAACATCCGCCAGCCTAAGTTCTTTTCGCCACAAACTTTCATTATCAATCGAGCGCGACACGTAAACCTCATTTTTCTCCATATCCTTGCCCACAACATAATAAGGTAGTCCGCCACCAACATTCAGCCCATGACGCTGACCGAGTGTATAGAAAATTGCGCCGTCATGCTTACCGACGACAGATCCCGTCTGTTGATCAATAATATTTCCTGGCGCAGTTTTAACATATTCCGACAAAAACTCGCGAATTCCAACTTGCCCAACAAAACAAATTCCCATCGATTCCTTTTTACTAGCCGTCCACAAACCACGCTCTTTCGCCATTTCGCGAACTTCCGCCTTAGTAAAATCACCCAACGGAAATATGGTTTTTGACAAAGCTTCCGAAGTCACTCGATATAAGAAGTAGGTTTGGTCTTTATTATCATCACGGGCGCGTAACAATTTAGCCGACGAAGACGATTCATGCGCAACGCGCGCATAATGCCCCGTGGCGATATAATCCGCTCCAGCCGCCAACGAAGCCTCCAAAAATATCTTAAACTTCACTTCTTGATTACACATAATATCTGGGTTTGGCGTGCGACCCGCTTGATATTCGCGAATCATGTAATCGACAACGTTTTGCTTATATTCTTTCTGGAAATCAAAAACTCGAAAATCAATGCCCAAACCAACCGCCACACGCTTAGCGTCAGCAACATCTTCCGCCCACGGACAATGCATTCCAGGAAGATCTTCCGACCAGTTCTTCATATAAACTCCTGTCACGTCATAGCCTTGCTCGACCAATAGCGCCGCAGCTACAGATGAATCTACGCCACCAGACATACCGACAAAAACTTTCTTACTCATCTAGACAACCCCATAGCAAATAGCCCAATTCTCATTAATTCGCCCATAGCTAGCCACCAACCCCACGGCGTCAACCACCACAACGAACTCCAGTTTTTATCGGAAGATACTGGATGGCTTCGAACTTTCACATCGTCAAATTGCGCTGAAAATTCGAGTTGCGCCCGACGCATATGATATCCACTCGTCACCAAAATCACATCTTCAATTTTTCGTGAATCGACAATCTTCTTCACCTCAGTGGCGTTTTGTCTGGTCGTTTCGGAAGACTCGTCCATAACAATGACTTTCTCTGGAACGCCGCTGTTAATCGCTCGTTGATACATAGCCTTAGCGTTGGACGGTCCAGTTTTATCGGCCGCCGCGCCCGACACAACGATCAACGGTGCCCAACCTTCTTTATATAATTTAATAGCCTCGTCGGTTCGCGCATTCGTATCGCCACCGCTGACAACAACTATCACATCAGCCTTACGACAATCGCCTTCGCCCACGCTTTGACATTTTCCCAAATCATTCGGCGACAAATATGCGCTAAGCCCAAAAACCACCAAAGCAGCAAAAATCATTAAGCCAACTAGTTTATGAATCATCGACGGGTCCTCTTCATTTCCGCCCACACAGCTTCAATGATAAATTCGCCAGCCCGCTTTATATTCTCATCATTGTTCAACTTGCCTAAGGTAAGCCTTAGACTTCCGTCAATCTCTGATTCGTTCAAGTCAACACTCGCTAGTACATGAGAACGCGTTCCAGAATTAGCCGCGCAAGCGCTACCCGTAGCTACTAGAACTCCACGAGACTCCAATAAAAACACCAATCTTTCAGCATCAACTCCAGGAAATGATATATTCAAAAAACTTACCAAACTTTTTTTCATATCTGATGATATCAACACATCAGGAAAAGCTTGCCTCAAATCTTTTACCAAATTTTCTCGTAGTTTTCGCAGTCGCTTCACTTCGGCAGAGCGTCGTTTTTGTGCCAATTCCAAAGCCGTCGCAAAACCAACCACTCCAGCAACGTTTTCAGTTCCACTGCGCAGACCCAATTCTTGACCGCCACCAAAAATATTGGCTTTCAGCGTAACGCCAGGTCGCACCCACAGCAATCCAACTTGCTTTGGACCGTAAACTTTCGCCGCAGATAATGTCAATAAATCAACACCCAGCCTTTTAATTTTCACATCAATTAAAGCCGCCGCCTGCGAAGCATCTGTATGAAAAATCAACGGTAAAGGTTCATTATTTTCTTGGCGCCTGAGCCGCTCAGCTTTTACAATTTCCGCAATCTCTTCAATTGGTTGAATGTAGCCCAGCTCATGATTCACTAGCGCAATACTAACAAATCCAACATCTGGCGTTAACATTTTTTTAACAGTGTTCGGATCTATTCGTCCATTTTTCATTGGCGGAATTAACTTCACTTCCGAACGTGCTTTTGCGGAATTAATAACCGAGTCATGCTCAATTGCCGAAATTAAGCTTACGCCATTTGCTGCATTGAACGCCAAATTGACAGACTCAGTTGCTCCAGCTGTCATTATTAATTCATCAGCCATCACACCCAAGCAGCGCGCCAGCCGAGCCTTCGCGTCTTGATATTCACGCTTCGTAAATATTGCTGGAGCGTACGGACTAGACGGATTGAAAAACTTTTCAGAAAAATATGGTAACATCGCCTCAATCACCAATGGATCCATTGGTGTAGCAGCAGCATGATCAAGATAAATGTAGTCTTTATTCACTTTTTTATTATATCAAAGCGGCCGACCGGTTTGCGGATCTTTCTTATACAATTGTCGAGAAACTCGCTCGTAATATTCCTTAGTTGCCAAGACAAAATTCTGAAGCTCGTCGCCTTCCAAGTAACTATAGCGATAATTCGGCTGAATCTTCAAAATTCCCTTTGGTTGCACTTCATAACGCGTCGTCAATTCTTGCCGACCGCCCTTACCATCAGCAACTTCTTCATACCAAATCCAGGTATCTTTATCTAAATTAAAAAACTCTCGTCGCGCAACATGAGCTGGCTTCTCGCCAAAAATTGTTGCGCCAATTTCACTTTCCAATTGGATTAGTTCGCGCTCGGTAAATTTCTTTAATGGGCGATCTTTTTTACGAAATTTCAACAAAGATACCGCGTCACTATCGTCAGCAAAAACCAAACTTCGTACTTTTTTCAAAAACTTAGTCACTTATTGCACCTCGTTAGCTTTAGTTTTTCGAAGATCTACTAACCTATTGCCAATTTCTTTCACAGACCCAACAGGATCGGTAGGCTTCTTTTTTTCACCAAGTACTTCCCTGCAGTGATTAAGCGCTTCATCACTGCCACCTTTAACTGCGACCCCGCCTAAATTGGGATTTAGTTTAGAGTCAAAGTTATCCTTCTCGGTATTAGGATAAATTCTATAAACCTCTTTTAAGAGCTTCAATCTCAGGCGTATTTTCAATACGTTCAGTACTATTCATTTTTCTCCACTTTCAAATGCCAAAAAGTTCTTTTGTATTGTGAAGAGTAGCTTGGCTTAAAAACATCAAAATCAATATTTCGCTGCTTCGCCCAATATTCAGCCACCAACTTCACATATTCTGGCTTGTTTATATTACCACGAAACGGCGTCGGTGTCAAGAACGGCGCGTCAGTTTCTAGCAATAATCGCTCCAGCGGGATTGAAGCGAACAATTCTTTCTGCAATTGATCCTTTGTGAATGTACTAATTCCATTAAGTCCAACGTACAAATTTCGCGAAAAACCTTTTTCCAAATTGTCACGCGTATCTGTAAAACTATGCAAAACACCGCGCAGTCCAGGAAAATTATCGAAGATTGGCCAAAAATCATCCCAAACCGACGGCTGACCTGCGGCACCATCGCGAACATGAAAACTTACCGGCAAATCATAATCAATCGCCATTTGAAGTTGCGCTTCCAAGCCCTCAATTTGTGTTTCCCGCGGACTGTTATTGTAATAATAATCAAGCCCAATCTCACCAATTGCCACAATCGGAGAATTTTCCGTCTTATTCTCCAGCAGAGTTTTGACATCTCCCCAGCCATCTTTCGTATCGTGCGGATGAACGCCAATTGCCGCCCAAGTAGACTCATGATTCGCAGCAAATTCCACAGCTTGGCGGCTACTTCGCTGGTCAGTACCGACACAAATCATCCCGATTTTTTCAGTAATGGTGTCTTGATAAAATTGCTCGCGATTATCAGAGAAAAATTCCGTATCATGCAAATGGCAATGTGAATCTATCAGACGTAAATTTTCAGTCGCGCTATTACTCATCAACTTTACCCATAGCTATTTAACCTGAGAATCTGCTTTTGGGGTGCGCGGATCTGGCGTATGAATATACTTGCGCGGGAACAAAGGTGTCAATTCTGACGACACAACGCCACTAGCAAACATATTGTGAATTTTCTCGGCAGTTTGTGGCATAAATGGGCGCAACATATCGGACACTTGCAACAACGTACCACAAGCATACGCCAAGATCTCACTCAAATGCGACTCTGCCTCTGGATCTTTATCACGATTTTTAGCAACTTGCCATGGTTGAACTCGCTCAATATATTGATTCAAAGAGCGAACAATTAGCCAAATTTCGTCCATTGCTTGATCGAACATATAACTTTCCATCGCCTGACGATACGGTCCCATATCGTGTTCTGATTGTGGAGCATCGCCAATAACGCCAGCTTGATAACTCTGTACCATTTTAGCGACTCGCTGAACCAAATTACCCAAATCATTGCCAAGCTCACCATTATACGCAGCTTCAAACTTTTCCCAAGTAAAGTCACCATCGTCTTGCGTTGGTACGTGGCGCAAGAAATAATATCGAAACGCCTCGGCGCCGTAATCTGGAATAATGTCAGTCGGACCAACACCATTTCCAAGGCTCTTTGACATTTTCATTCCGCCAGAATTAATAAATCCATGAACAAGCAAGATCTTCGGAAGCGGTAAATCTAGTGCCATGAGCATTGCTGGCCAAATACCAGCGTGGAAACGGAGAATGTCCTTGCCAATGACTTGCACGTCAGCCGGCCAAAAAGATTGCCACTCTTCTGGACGATCAGGATAACCGATAACCGTAATGTAATTACTGAGAGCGTCCAACCAGACGTACATGACTTGATTATCATCACCAGGAACCGGCACGCCCCAGCTAAGATTTACGCGGACGAGAAACCGACACGTCTTTCAAGCCGTCTTTTATCAATTCCAAAAACTCTTTTTTACGGAATTCAGGCACGATTCTCATTTTATTTGACTCAATTGCCTGACGAATATTGTCCGAAAAAGCACTGGTCTTAAAATAGTAATTTTCCTCACTCAAACGCTGATACGGCGTCTGGTGATCTGGACAAACTCCATTATTATCAGCAGCTTCTTTATCTGTAACGAAAGCTTCACACCCCTGACAATACCAGCCTTCATATGAACCTTTGTAAATATAGCCAGCCTCAACGAGCTTTTGCCAAATATATTGCACCGCAGCAACGTGATGCGCGTCAGTTGTTCGAATAAAATCCGTCACTGAAATATTCAGCTCAGCAATCATCTTCTTAAAATTGACATGCGTTTGATCGACGTATTCTTGAGGGGTTTGATTTTGGCTGGCAGCTTTAGCGGCAATTTTATTGCCATGCTCATCTACGCCGGCTTGAAAACGAACTTCACGCCCGTTCTGTCTGGAATAACGCGCCCACACATCCGCCAACATATAGTCCATGGCATGCCCAATGTGCGGCAAGCCGTTTACGTAAGGAATGGCAGTGGTTATGTAAGCGTGTTTCTTAGTCATAAAGAAATTATAACAGATTCAACAGAGTGCCGCCACTGGCGGAAATGTCAATCATAGTATGCTATAATAAAAAATTGAAACAATACTTAACAGGAGGAGATTGTGAAGAAAATTTTAAAAAGCTTAGTGGCGGCAATGATCGTAAGTGCCACCATAGTCACAGTAAGCACACCTACAACAACCCATGCGGCAAGCGGAGATTGGCGCAAAGACTCAATCGGATGGTGGTATAGAAATTCGGACGGCAGCTACCCAAAGAGCAAATGGGAGAGGATTGGCGACAAATGGTACTACTTTGACGGACGCGGATATATCATTCACAGTAAATGGGAATATATAAACGGACATTGGTACTACTTTAATACCAGCGGTCATATGACCGAAAACACCTGGAAGATGATCGGAGACAAGTGGTACTACTTCGACACTAAGGTCACATGTTGCACGACCAGTGGGTCGGCGACTACTACGTCGGTAAAAATGGCGATATGTTAAAGAATGCCGTCACACCAGATAACTATGTAGTTGGAAGCGATGGAAAATGGGATAAGAGGTTTTCAAGAGAATTAGCAGAGAAAGCCAAAAACCGGTTCAACAGCAAAACACTAAACCTATATAGGTCCGATATTTCTAAATATAGCGAAGCCGGAAGTCTTACCTTTGGAAAAAGAGATGAATACAATACAGCGCTTCAGCTAATCGAGACAATTTACCCAGAATACAACGCTGTAGATAACGCGAAAAGAGCAATTAAAAAAATCGTAGACAACCAAAACAGCTCTAACAATCCTAAAGAATTTCGATACTCAAAATATTCAATAGTACAAAGCCTTACTTACCGTGAAGTTAGCGAAAACACTCACGGTGCTTACATGTTTTCAGAAGAAGAGGTTAATAAGGCTTTTGCGGCGCTGAGTAGCGAAATCAACTTTTCTAAATTCTTTAAAGATGAAGCTATAAAAAAACTACAAAATATAGAACACGTATACAGTATCTCATCAAAAATTAGATACGAAAAATATCTCACATCTCAAGGATTCACCAAAGAAGAGATTGACAATGCATTTAAGTCTGTAAAGATAGATTTTGTAAAAAATGCCCAGCACGTAGCCAATAGAACCTTACATCTCAACAAGAAATCCATAGATTCAAGATCTTACATCATAAAATATTTAACAGACAAGACTTACGGTTATCAATTTACTAAAGAAGAGGCAGAAGAAGGAGTTAATCGCCTGAACTATGACTTTAAAATCAATCTGCGCAACCTTATTGAAATTAATTTCATAACCAATAACGATATCTCCTCAAGAGAATCCATAGTAGCCCATATAGTAAGGTACAATCTGTTCGAAGAGTCTGAGACTCGAGAAGTATTAAAAGAATACAATATTAATTACACTGAGCGAGCACGACTACGAGCTATAGATATTCTGAAAAATGGAAAATATAGTAGAAGTAACTTGATAAAAACTCTTACCGATCCGTGGAAGTTCACCGAAGAAGAAGCTACTAATGCCGTTAAGAATTTGAAACACGAAAATCTGATAGATTAATTCAGTCTTTTAGCGCAAAGAACGGCTCAGTTTAAAACCACTGAGTCGTTCTTATTTAATTCCGCCATTCTTTCAGCAACCTCTTCCAATCTTCAATCGCCAAATCTTCAGCGCGAGCATCTGGTGAAATTCCTGCATTTTTCAACAATTCTTCCACGGAACTTTTATCAATCCCCAGCCCACCGCTCAAGCTAGAACGCAACTTCTTACGCTTTGCAGAAAATCCAGCCTTAACAATGCGGAAAAAATCTCTCTGATCTTCTGGAGTAATTAGCGGATTATTACGAGTTCTCAAAATCACAACCTGCGAGTCAACTTTTGGCGGTGGCGTAAAAAACTGCCTAGGAACTTCAATATCCAACTCCGCTTCGGCAAAAATCTGAACGCTCACAGACAGAATACTCATATTCCCAGCCTCTGCCGCAATTCGCTCGGCAACTTCTTTTTGCACCAATAGCACTGACGATGCTCGGCTTATTTTTCCACGGTCATCAATTTTTCAACAATTTTGCTGGTAATGTAATATGGAACATTGGCTACGACTTTGTAATTTTTTGGCAACTGATTCAGATCAAATTGCAATATATCTTGATTCACGACAGTTAATTTCTTACCCGGAAATTGCCCTGGTAATTTTCGCGCCAAATCCGCGTCAAACTCCACGGCGGTCACCGAATTAGCCCGAGCCAATAAACGACTAGTCAAAGTACCAAGTCCCGGTCCAATTTCCAGTACAACATCATCACTCGTCAATTCGGCCGCTTCAGCAATATCTGCCAGAATTTCTGGATCCTTCAGCCAGTGCTGTCCGAGCGATTTTTTTGGTCCACGAGAAGAAGCCATTTAGCGACCATCTCCATTCGTCCAGTCGGTCGCCAAGTCGAATCCGTGCGGATGTTTGGCTGCAAATCCACCAGTATCGTAAACCTTGCCCGGACCCATACTGGTCTCAACCACCGAGCATCGCGGATAATTACCATAATTAGCCGCCACCAAAATATAACCATCTTTATCAACCTTCGCGCCGTCCGCCCTCACCGTATACGTACCGCCGCTGCCACAAGCTTTTATCACAATATTCATCGGCAAATCATAATAAGTCTCGCGATGCGCTACACCCTTAGAGTCGGTAAATATCTGCGCGCCTTTACTTTTCGTCAGTGGATTTTTAGGCTTCGCGCCAATTATTTCAATCTGCTTCTTCGGCTGCTTTGTGATTTCGCTAGAAACTTCTTTGCGGCTAATTTCACGCTCGTTCTCTACCCCAACCTGATAAGTCACCTTTCGCACACCTTTCCCCAAGCTGCTTAACACTCTTAAACCCAATCGGCTGAGAATCGTCCTTAATCTGCTCAACATCAAAATTAACATCAACTTCTTCGGTTATCGTTCGCTGCTTTGATCGCTCAATCTTCATTACCAGACCCACGCCGTTCACCAAAAGATCGTCAGAATTCGTAAAATGCGTTTTATCTTCGCGGTATAAAGTCAGCCCAGCAGCCTTCGCAATCAAAGCCGGCGTCTGCTCGGCGGTAGTTACCTTCAGGCGTTTATTTCCATCGACAATTGTTATTGGACGAGCACGGAAAATATTGACCTGGTATTTTGCGCCTGTCAATTCCATATCAATATTCGGTTCAATCGCGTCAATCTTTTCGTCAATCGTAATCTTAGCCGCACGCAAGGCCTGTCGAACAGTCAATGCGCTTGTGATAATAGTCTTTTCTTCACCGCGATCATAGATACGAACCAAATGCTCACCGGAAGTCTTTCCATCAGCAAACGAAACCATTGGAGTCGCAACCGCAACCAACACAGCTAATCCAATAATTTTTCCAAAAAATAAACCTTTTGCGCGCATAATCATATAATGACTTGTTAACCTAGTCAAATAAATTATATCAGATTAAGTGCTTTTTATCTATAGACTGCAACCGACTTACGCCACCAGTGTTAGTCTACCACCATTTTTGGCGATTCCACGCGTCGTAAGCTCCAGCCCAACTACCATATCTACTCACGGCATAATCATTGAAAACTCTAATCTGACAGACTGGATCACTTTGCCAGTTTGGACAAGCCTGAGAAAGCTTATCTATATTCGTCTGACCGAGCCCAGCATATTGCCCATACCTAGCCGTCGTTCGCCAAGTTGACTCTTTCGTAAAAATGAAGTTCACATAGCCATAATCATCAGGGCTAATACCAGCCGCAGACATCCAATCCGAATGAGATCCAGAAGGTAGGCTAACTTTCGTCCCCACAATCTCAATCTGCTTCTTTGACTCTTTTGTCACAACGCTAGCGATTTCCTTGCGGCTCACCTCCCACACCGTTCTTCATCTCAACTTCATAAGTGACATTTTTCTTACCGTTCTCGCCCGCTTGTTTTACTTCGCGATATCCCGAATCTCGATTCGCGTCTTGAACTTTTTCAACCTCAAATTTCACATCTTCTTCTGCGGTTATAGTTTGCTTGCCATTACGCCAAAGCTCAATTTTCATTCCAGGAATAATTTTCACCGAACGATCCACGGACAGCGTATCATCTTTCTTTGGGTCGATATTTTTCTCTTTTAATAGCTCGCCAACCGTCTTAGCATGTGTACGAATGACAGATTCTTTACCATAAAGTACAAAATTAACTATCGAAGCTCTGTCAATTTTCATCACCATGTTTGCGCCATCAACCGCCATATTATCGGAATTGGATAGAGTAGTTTTGTCCTCTTCAAAAACTTCGATTCCAGCAATCTTCGCAATCAAAGCTGGTGTTTGTTTGGCAGTGGTTATTTTCAGGCGTTTATTTCCATCGACAATTGTTATTGGGCGGGCGCGGAAAATGTTAATATTGTACTTCTCTGCCACCATCTCCGAATCAAGACTCGGCTCGACTACGTCTTGGCGTTCATCAATAGAAAACTTAGCTAATTTCAAAGCCTCGCGAATCGTCCTCGCTTTTGTAACAATCGTCTTTTCTACGCCTCTGTCGTAAATCGTTACCAACTTTTCGTCAGCCTTGGCTGCTGGCTTAGTAGCGTCAGCTAATGCTTGATTAACAAAAAATAAACCGCCGACCAGCATCAATATCGCGCCAGAAACAAACGTAATTTTCTTAGAATAGTGTTTTGCTTGTAATCTTATACCCATAAGTTCACACCCACAACGCAGGCATTCTTATTATATCAAATTTTTTCCAAGCGTGCGAACTCGACGTTCAATTTCTTAATATTTCCATTGTCAAATTGAACCGTAACACTCAGCCCTTCGCTATCAATAATTTCCCCCGATCCAAAACTCGGGCTGCGAACTCGATCACCAACTTCCAAACCAATATCTTCCGAATAAAAATCAGGTTCTACGATCAGCTGAGCTGGCCTATCAACACCACCAGCTATCAAGCCCATCTCGTCCAAAAACCTCGATGGCATGTTATAGCCAATCTGACCAAATTGCGTCCGAGAACTAGCACAACTAACGAACAATTCTTCCCTCGCCCGAGTTACACCAACATAGCACAACCTGCGCTCTTCTTCGACGTCATCAGCATTGCCGCTATCAAACACTCTTGCGTGCGGCAAAATCCCCTCTTCCAGTCCCGCCAGAAAAACCACCGGGAATTCCAAACCTTTAGCCGCATGAAGTGTCATGAGTGTTACTTGCTGATCGGCAGTTGTATCCGTCGAAGACATCAAAGCCATCTCTTCTAAAAACGTCGCCACATCAACGTAAGCCTTCGCCTCCGACAAAAGCACGCCGATATTTCCATTCGCTCCTCAGCTTGCGGTGTTCCGTCGTTTATAAAATCTTCATAGCCAGTACTTTTCATGATCTTTTCAATCAATTCGGCTGGAGATCCGTCAATTTCCTGTTGCAAATCGTGCAATTTTTGACCAAACTCTAGCAACGGACGTTTTGCGCGCGCTGTCAAAGTATCCGCCTCCTCAACCGCCAGTAACCCGCTAATTATATCTTTCCCTGACGCGTCATTCCAGTCCAAAAACTTAGAGATACTCACCGCGCCAGCGCCACGTTTTGGCGTATTTACAATTCGCAAAAAACTAACTCGATCACTCGGCTGATATAACAATCGAAGATATGCCAATAGATCCTTAACGACCGCTCGATCCAAAAATCGCAGACCGCCGACGATTTTATACGGAATATAGCCCTGACGCAAGGCTCGCTCAATTGCGTAGCTTTGCGCATTCGTTCGATACAACACCGCCACGTCGCCATATTGACGACCGTTCGCAATTTGCGCCTGAATCTCATTCGCAATCGCCAAAGCCTCCTCAGACTCATTGTATAATTGCCATAATTTTGGCTCAACACCGTCGCCATTCGCCGTCCATAAATTTTTATCAGTTCTATGAATATTATAACTAATCAGTGCATTTGCCATATTCAAAATCGCACCAGTCGAACGATAATTTTGCTCCAACTTAACCACCGTCGTGCCTGGAAAATCACGCTCAAATTAAGAATATTAGTATAATCAGCCCCGCGAAAACTATAAATCGACTGAGCGTCATCACCAACCACGCATAAATTGCGGCGCGAATTAACCAACAGCTTAATTAGCGCATACTGCACCGCATTTGTGTCCTGATACTCGTCAATCAGAATATGCTCGAATTGCTGTTGCCATTTATGACGAATGTCTGGCTTATTTCTCAATAATTCCACGGTTTTTATCAATAAATCGTCAAAATCCAACGCCGAAGCATCTTTCAGAGCTTTTTCATAAGCAAAAAACAATTCAGCTATTTTTTGTTCTCTTGGACCGCGAGTCGAAGCGGAAAAATCCTCAGCATTTCGCATTTCATTTTTAGCGTTTGAAATAACCGAAAGTACAGCTCGAGGTTTAATGTCTTTATCCGTCAAGCCGCGAGCCTTCATAATTTGCTTCATCAAGCTTATTTGGTCGTCGGTGTCGTAAATTAAGAATCGCTTATTCAGGTCAATATTTTCACCATCCATCCGCAACATTCGCACGCAAATACTGTGAAAAGTTCCCATCCACGGCATAAATTGCCGATTTTCAGAATCTTCACCCAATATTTGCGCCAATCGCTGACGCATTTCCTTCGCAGCTTTATTAGTAAATGTAACCGCCAATATTCGACTAGGAAATATTTTCAACTCGCCAATCAAATAGGCAATTCTATGGGTCAGAGTTTTAGTCTTTCCAGATCCAGCTCCAGCCAAAATCAACAGTGGCCCATCAGCGTGCGTCACCGCTCGAGCCTGCTCGCTATTTAATCCGTCAGTAAAATTAGACATATATCTATTTTATCAGCAAAAAGTACGAAACAGCACCGCCAGCCATACCAATTGCCAAAAATAGAACAATAAGCAACGCTATTAGCAACCCAGATTTTTTCTTCTCTTTACCAGCTGAAGGTTTAACCTCCGTAGATACAGCATCAAACATCGGCGTCAACTCAGAATCCATGGCTTCTTTTTCAGGCAACTCGGAAGATTCGATTAAAGATCCATCTACATCAGAAATCATCTCTTCATTGATACCCGCAGATTCAGGAACTCCAGACTCTTCAATCGCTATAATTTCAGGACTCAAGTCCATTGTCAAATCAGAAGTATTATTCAAGGAGCTCTCATCCATACTATAATTAGATAAATTAGCATTATACTGATGCTCCAGTTTCATCTTCTCAGAATCATCAGATACAGGTGTATTCTCATCAATATCTACTTCAGGGTCAGCTGCGGCTTGACCAGTAGAACCAAGTGGCCGCTTCTCCACTTCAACATTAGCAATAAACGGAGACTCCAATGGAATATCTATTGGCGCAGCAGAAGTTTCGCTATTATCTACGGCTAATGATTGCGCTATTCTATCTGTTAACGACACCTCTTCGATGGATGCATTCTCAATTTCAGAAAAGACGGACTCGTCATGTACATCTTTAAGATCGGGAGTACTCTCAAACACACCAGACTCCGTATTTACGCTATGTATATTTACCTCTGGCTTAGAAGATTTACTACCCACACTGACTACATCAACTAGGTCCGCGGAAGGCTGGATTGATAAGCCGGTACGAGATGGCGCAGAAATGACAGGTTTCTGAGTACCGTTACTAGATGAGGGCCTAACAACATCCATAAAACGACCAGTTGGGCGCTTTGCGATTATAGGCGAAGTTTTAGCCTCATTAGCCGCCGCACCAGAGGTTATACCGACTGATGAAGCAGACCCCTCCTTATTTACAGAACCATTATCCTCTTTATGCTGAATGTTGGAATCCAGAGATTCCTTTTTTGATTCAGCCTGAGAAATCAGCTGCGTAGAAGATAAAACAGAAGAGGTCGAAGTAGAGTTAGAGGAAGACGAAAACGGAGTTACAGGAGGCGCAAAGCTATCATTAACGACACTTTCCTTTGCCGACTTATCCTCTGCAAAAACAGAAGACTCTTTGTCGACTTCACTAGCTATTGAAGATTCCTTTTCTTGCTGCTTGTTCATAAGAGAACTCACCGCCCTATCCAACTCGTCAAAATCAATATCTGTCATATGCCCCCTATTTTTAACCTTTATGTGCTTTTGAGATTATCTCCTTAAACTGATGTACATCCAAACTAGCTGCACCAACCAACAAACCATCAAGTTCATCAATTGCCAAATAATCCACGGCATTCATTAGTGCAATACTGCCGCCATATACAATTCTCACTGATTCTGCCGCTTTTTTACCATACAAGTGAGAAATATGTCGTCGAATCATCTGCGTAGCCTTTTTTACATCAGACGCCTTAGCACTATCACCGGTACCGATTGCCCAAATCGGCTCATACGCGACGACTACCTCACCCAGTTCGTCCGCTGTCACGTTAGCCAGACCGCTAGTCAATTGATCAGCCAAAACATCCTTCGTTTCGCCAAGAGTTTTTTCTTGAATCGTCTCACCTACACATAGAACTGGATGAATACGATTTCGAATTGCCGCTTGAACTTTAAGTCGAATATCTTTTTCGCTTTCAATGAAAATATAGCGACGCTCCGAATGTCCAATCAATACATAATCGGCAATTCCACGAAGATGCGCCGCTGGAATTTCTCCTGTGTACGCGCCCGAATCTCGCCAATAGCAATTCTGAGCTGCCAACTTGGCGATCCGACGATTAATTTGCAAACTCAAACTCTGCAGTGTCAGAATAGTAGGCGCCAGCACCACTTCAACATCCCTGTGCGAAGGTAGTGTATTCATTAGCTTATGCAAATATAAGCTAGCCTCCTGCATATTGAAGTTCATTTTCCAGTTACCGATGATTAACTTTTTTCTCATGAGATAATCCTTATGCTTAGTTTATCACCTCAAACCGTATACGTCTAGTAAACTTTCAATTCCGGGCAATTTTTTTACCAGCCATCAGAGCCATACTAGCTCCGCCACCGGTAGAAACATGGGTAAAATTGGCACCATCATGTCCGTCCCATTTCAATATAAAATCAGCCGTATCTCCGCCGCCGACTATTGAAATAACCCCTTTATTTTGAGCAATAGCTAGCGCCACTCGCGCTGAACCGATTGCAAAATTATCAATTTCAGCATAGCCCAGCGGACCATTCCAAATAACCATCTTCGCGCCGGCCAGTATTTTCGTGAATTTCTCAATCGTCTGACTTCCAATATCCAGCGCCATATCTGATCTCTTTATTTTATCAATATTAACTTCTTGACGAGGAAAATCTTTAGAAATCTCTGGCGCAACCGCCATATCAATCGGCAATACCAAAAAATCGTCAACATTCTCTACGCCAACCTTAGCCGCTGCCAAATCATAAATTTCCGCGACAACCTTTTCCATTCCTGACTCAAACACACTCTTACCGACATTAAATCCACGGCAATATAAAAACGTGTTTGACATGGCGCCACCAATTAAAATCCGATCCGCCTTTTTAATCAGACGCTTAATCAGTAATATTTTATCACTAACTTTCGCACCGCCAATAACCGCAACCAACGGACGTTTTGGCTTATTCATCGCCTCAGTGATAGTTACATATTCTTTTTCTAATAGTAATCCCGCTAGCCCCGGAACGCACAATGTAATCGCATGAGTGCTGGCATGCGCCCTGTGTGCGACCGCAAATCCGTCCTGCACAAAATAATCTGCTCGGACAGCGCGCTGAATTGACTTGGCAAATGTTAAATCATTAGCCTCCTCCTCGTCATAAAAGCGTAAATTCTCCAACATAAGAATACTGCCTCGTGGCGCGCGGCGAACAGCTTGATGAACAGCTTCGCCCACGCAATCATCCAGCAATTCCACCGGACGGCCCAACAACTTGGATAGGTGATCTGCGACAACTTTCAAGCTAAACTTAGGATCATTACCTTTTGGTCGCCCCAAATGAGACATGATAACAATCTTGCAATTCTGCTCCAGCAAATATCGAAGCGTGGGCAGCGAAGCGCGAATTCTTAGATCATCAGAAATCTGACCGCGCTTTGTTAGTGGCACATTATAATCTGCTCGCAGAAGAATAGTTTCCACGTAGATCGACATCACGAATCGTTTGCTTCGGAAATTTTCTGCCCACCCAACTTCTCCTTACGACAACGTCTTAATTTGAATGTTGTCAGTTCTTCCCGGTTCTGGATGATGACCACTCACCAATACAACAGTAACTGGATCTTCACCAAAGTAACCCTCTTGCTTCAATTCTTCAGCGAGCTTAGCTGCGGCGCCCGAATCATTTGGTCGAACATACGGACGAGAAGCGTAGTTTAACGCTAATTTTTGCGCAGTCTTCACATTTTCTGTCACACAAACAATTGGTAAGTTCGGACGATATGCACCAACATTTACCGCGGTAGCACCGGTGTGAGTTTCTGCAATAATTGCCCTAGCCTTAATTCTTCGCGCTAATTGCGCAGCAGTATAACTCAAAATTGCATCAGTTTTTTCACGCATTTCAGTCTTCTCAACCAGCATGACTTCGCTATGCTCTTGAGTGTAAGAGATTGTCTTGCGCATTGCCCGAACAGTCTCAATAGGATATTTACCGTTGGCGGTCTCATCAGATAACATAACCACATCAGCACCCTGAATCACAGCGTTAGCGACGTCGCTTACTTCAGCACGACTAGGCTCTGGGTTGTCAACCATACTACCCATCATCTGAGTGGCAACAATCACCAGCTTACAGTACTTGCGACACAAGGCGATAATTCTACGCTGCATAACTGGGACAATTTCCGCGCCAGCTTCCACAGCCAAGTCGCCGCGAGCAACCATAACGCCATCACTAGCCTTAACAATCTCTTCCAGGTTTTCTGGATCAATAGCAGATTTTGTTTCAATCTTAGCGATAATGTCAGCCGTCGAACCCAGCTCCACCATACGGCGCCTTAGGTCGTTAATATCGTCAGCTTTTTGCACAAAACTTAGCGCAACATAATCAAGATCCTGATTTGCACCCCACTCCAAATCCGCAATGTCTTTTTGAGTAAGAATATCGCCACCAAAGTCTGTATCAGGCAGGTTCAACCCCTTGCGACTCATTAAAAAGCCATCGTTCTGAACTTCTACGCGAATTGCAGTTGGGCTAGCTATTTCTCGTACAATCGTCTTAATCTTTCCATCAAACATGTAAAGTGGCTCGCCAACTTTCATTTTATCCGCCAGATTATATTGAACGGGCAAATTAAAACTACCGTCATGCTCAGCAATTTCTGAGTCCAAAACTAGCATATCACCAGCCTTAACATTCAACATGTTATCTTTTAGAACACCTAGGCGAATCTTTGGACCCTGCAAATCCTGTAAAATCGCCACAGGCTTCCCTAATTGCTCACTAGCTGTACGCACCCAATTGATCTGTTCAATTCTCTCTTCATTGGCGCCATGGCTAAAATTCATACGGATGCCGTTAACACCAGCTTCCAACAATTGATAGACCTTTTCCTGGCTGAACGTTGCTGGCCCAATTGTTGCTAATATTTTTGTTCGTTTAAATATATTATTGCTCATTTTTTAAATTATACCACGAAATAACAGTGATGAAAAAAATGGCACCAAGAAGACTTGTAATACTTATTTAATGCCAAGATTTGTATTAATCAAAAACTAGCTTACCCATTTTATTAATGTTAGAATATAAAATATTATGCCAGAAATAGATAAATATATTATTTCAAAAAAATTTTTGTTCTTTATTTTTCGGATCAACTACTGTAATTATTTTCTTTTTATTCTATACAGGAGTATTTGTAAATATTGTTGGGTCCATAGAAGCTGCAATTATGATATATTGCATAAATACCGCCCTGCTAATACCCGTAACAATCTGGTATGCAATCGAGCGCTCACATAAAACGAAATATAAGGAGAGTGATATACTTGAAGCCTATTCCGAAATGACGCCTCAGGCTGATGATGAGTCCACTACCAAAGAAACTACGAAACGACAATGAAAAAAGCTCGCCACAATAAGCGAGCTATTCTAAAAAATCTTTATGGTGACCTTACCGGGAATCGAACCCGGATTGCCAGGATGAAAACCTGGTGTCCTAACCGTTAGACGATAAGGCCACGACTTCAGATATCATAACAAATTGCCGTCGAATTGTCTATAGCAAATCAGCCACTTCTCCGCCGTTATCTATTAATGTATAATATTTCCATGACAAAGCAGAAGAAAAAGCGCAATAAAAAATATTCTGGGATGGACGCGACATCTCAGCGACCAAAAGTAACAAGGATTACGGCAACGAATCGTTCCAAATTATCTCAATGGTTTTTTGATCGAAAAAAGCTCATTCGCACCATTGGCATGGCGGGGCTTGTTGTAGTTGCTTTAATTATCGTTATTTCTGGAATATTAAGTTTATTCCGTTAATGAACCGGCAGCTTAAATCCAAAGGTACTACCTTTTCCTTCTTCTGATTCAAAGATCATTTCGCCATCGTGCGACAAGATAACTTTCCTCGCCAAAAATAAGCCAACGCCAGTGCCATCTGGTCGCTTTTTCCTAGCGTTTGTACCACGGAAGAATTTGCTAAACAAATTTGCTTGCTCCGATTTTGGCACACCAATTCCCGAATCCTTCACTGTAAATTCGATCATGCCGTTATTATTTTTTAGAGAAATTATCACCTTTTTATGCGGATCTGAATAATAAATGGCGTTGTCAATCATATTTAGTATAACTTGACGAATCTTTTCAGAATCGGCCGCAATCAATGGAACTTTTTTATCAATCTTTAGATTCATCTCGACAGATCTCTGATCTGCCACAACCTTAAGTAAAGCAACTTCATCCCGAAGAATTTGAGCAATATCTATCTTCTGTTTATCAATATTAAATTTGCCAGTTTGAAGCCTAGAAACGTTAAGAAAATCATTTATCAGCCTCACCATACGCTCACTCGAAGAAAATGCCTCTCTAAGAACCGCACGTTGCGTCGGCGTAATCTTTCCCAAATCGCCCTCCAGCATCATATCCAAATAACCCTTAATACTGGTCAATGGCGTCCTTAGTTGATGAGAGGCCATAGATATAAACTCATTTTTTGCCTCGTCTAACCTTTGAAGCTGACGATTGCTAAATCTCAATTCTTTAGTCGCTTCGTCAATCTTGCGTTGCAAACTCTTATTCAATTCATTAATCTCTTCCAGCGACAAAGAGTTTCGAATCGACACCGCCAATTCCCCGGCAATCGATTCCAGCATTTCAATATCGCGAGAACTATAGCCTAAACTCTTATGCTCACCCAGAAATAGAATTCCCGTTTCTTGATTTTGATACAATAGCGGCATAACGATTTTCGTACGATGAATATCCAAAAGTTTCTTCAGCTCTGGATCTTTTACTTGATTCGCCAAAATAACTTCCGGAAAACTACAGTTTTTATAATAGTAATCCATGATACTACGAATATCTTCCTCAACAACAGCTATTCGTCGCCGACCCGCCCGGCCATATATTCCTTTTTCTGGAATACAAAACGCCACTTTTTCAGCTTTTAGAGAGCTTGCTATGTAGCTGCTAATGCGTCGAGTCAATAGCTGCAAATCCGCCGTATATGTCAATATTTTACTGATCTCACGAGTAAAAGTGTCAGCATCGTATTCTCCGTAGTAAAAAACCCTATCCGTAAACTTATCAAAAAATCTCTTCACGGGCTGATATGTGACCGCCAAAACCATAGCCAAAATCATATTCATAAGATTTACATGACTATCGATCGTAAGGCTACGCTGAAAAACTACAATTGAAATGATATATGCAGAAATTATATAAACAACAGCCAATGCGATTAGTAGTAGCATATACGAGACACTTCGAGCTACCGCCATCTTTACATCCATTAATCGATATCTGACTATGCTATACATAATTGCAAATAAGAAAATAATCGTAGCAACTGGACCGACCCATACGTATCGATAATCGCCAAGCGCCGGAAGCAATAAGTCCACTGCAAACCCGGGAATACTACATATCAATAAACCAATCATATAGATAGCGACTTGCTTGCGTCGAATAGAATCCGACTTTTTCCACGCAACATAGCCAAACCACATAGAAATTAGAAAGAATACCAAGAAAAAAGTTGCAAAAATAACATAGTGGATTGCATGGATCGGAATCTGCGAGAAATCTACTGGTGTATTAACCTCCGAGACATTAATTATAAACTCAGGAACTAAAATGATATATAGCGAAAAAATCGTTATTAGTATACTAGACGCGTAGATAAAACTCTTCGTTGATTTTGTCGATGGAAGAAACGACTTCGTAGTAAAAATAGCCAACGCAGGACAAAAAATAGCTGAAGCGACATAAAACCACCTAGACGCAGTGTCCAGCATCACACTATTGTCTGCCAAAGAAAACACCTCAAGTCCAGCTGACCACACAGCCAAACATAGACAAACCAGAAAAAACCAATGCTTCGCATCATGATGACGCTTCGACTTTTTTTAAGTACGAGTACGCCCAAAATTAGCGCCATCAACGCAACCAATCCTAGTACTAATGCTCGTACCATCATACTAATGCTTATTATAGCATTTAATTTTATGTTTCAATCGCAAAAACTGTGTAAACGCCGCTTGCGGTAACTGTAGCTTTAATAGATTCTTTTGGTATGCCAGATTTTTGGAGCAATTTAAAACCTTCTTTAATTGAGCGCATCCTAACCTTTGGAACCCACCCCATTAGTCCATGCAAAAATTCTTTTTGTGGGCGATTTACATTCATATTGCCAGTGATCATTAGTCCGCCAGTTCGTAAAAACTTCAATGATTCTCGTGTCAATTGTTTATAAACGCCATCCGGCAAATATTCTCGCAAGCCAGAATCTTCCGCAATATCCAGCTTACGATCACCCAGAACTCCCTCCAAACTCAAAGGTTTGCCAAGCTTACTGAATAATCGCTCGCAATGAACTTCAATCTTATCTTCCAAATTCCATTTCTTAGCCAAGCTCTGCGCCGCCGCTAGAGACAACGGATCTTGGTCTAGCAGGATAACCGTTGGCGCCTCACCCGTTTCGTCCTTAAGTTTTTTCAGCATCTTCAAAGTCGCCAATCCCGTTCCGCAACCAAAACTCATCACCAACATATCGTCAATTGAACGATTTTCTTTTTCCGCCATTTTCATCAAATGATCAATCGATAGGCCATTCACTGTTTCCACTCGCTCACGAATACCAAGCGAATCCGCACAATGCCGAATGACGTTAGAAAACTTCTCCGTCACCGGCGCCTGGATAAACTCTCGGACTTCACCAATTCTCTTCTCTACCTCTTCAATAGCTGTCGCTTTATCTACGCCGTTGTTGATTTTATCTTGAATCATAACTTCTGTCAGTGGCAAGCCATTAATCTTCTCATCAAATACCGACTCATCCAGCGGACCACTCATAGTTGGATATTTACCTTCTGACAATATTTCGCCATTTTCATCAAAAACACTCAAATCCTCAGCTTCAGAAATTGTCAAAAATGTCAGTGCGGAACCTCGCTGATTATGCCACGGCTGCGAATCAGTCTGATCTTTACCGTACAATAACTTGTCGCGAAAAACCTCCAGATAAGCATCTATAACATTGCCCCATTTATTTTCTCTTACAAAAGGAATCTTTTCTAGGACACTCGCAAGCGCTGCCGCTGCCAAATTTATATGAATAATATCTTTACGAACATCCTTTAATTCCGCTTCGCCTCGTTCCAGATAATTGTATATGTCCTGAATTTTATCCGGATTATTATATGCAGGATCGGTCTTTTCCCCGACCCTAACATTATACCCCTCGTGTCTAAGGTTTATAATCTCCTCATTAAGTTCTTCATTAGCCTTGCAATCAATTCCATCAAGAAAATCGCCCATCCCCACTGCGGTATATCGTTCATTCCCAAAGTTTTCCATGCCAAAAATTATAGCATAATTTATGTGATATACTTAAAACATGATAAAAATTGCCATCATTGAAGATGATCCAACCATTAGCCAGATGTATCGCATGAAGTTTGAATCTGACGGGTTTGACGTCCGCTTGGCCGCCAATGGACAAATTGGCATAGAAGTAGTCGAAAAGTTTCAGCCAGATATTATTTGTTAGACTTACAAATGCCGGAAATGGACGGAGCAGAGGCTTTGAAGCGGATTAGGTCTAAAGATTGGGGAAAAACCATTCCCGTTATCATCCTTACCAACCTCGGCGAGGAAGAAGCTCCACACGATTTGAAGAAATTAGGAATTCATAGCTATATCGTAAAGGCAAATCTCACGCCACGCCAAGTTGTCGAACAGGTCAAAGCTGCCATAAAAGCTGCCTAGTTTTTTGATTGATTCGCAATTTTTAGACAAGCCGTAATCACATTATCAAACAACGCAGAGACTGTTAACGGACCAACTCCGCCCTTTTTTGGTGTAATAATTACATCATTGCGCTGACGCACTTCTTCAGACGCATCACCAATAATTTTTCCATTTTCCGAAGCAGTTCCCGCATCAATAACAACTGCTTTAGGTTTAATCATTCGGCTTTTAATCAGCCCCGGGACTCCAGTTGCCGACACGATAATATCGTAATTTATCAATTGAGATAAATCGTCACCTTTTTCAAAAACCGTCACATCAACACTAGACTTCAGCCACATTTTCTCAAGAGGCGCACCGACCAAACGACCTCGCCCGACAATTGCAACTTTTTTATTTTTCAAATCAACACCATATCCAGCCAGTAGCCAACTAATAGCCGTTGGTGTAGCCGCCTGAAAAATCGCCCTCTTGCGCAAACCATCAACGTCTTTATCTTCTCGAATACTCTCGAGTAATTCATCAGTCTGATCAGAATTACTAATCGGCAATTGCAGAATTATTCCTTGAACGTCGTCTCGATTGTTCAATTCTTGAATCACCTCCAAAGCACCGCCCGCAGGGACTCGATGAATCTCCACGTCAATCAAAATATCGGCGCCATACCTCTGTTTCAAACGCATGTACATTTCAATAACCGGATTTTCGACATCAGTAACAATTGCCAAACGAGGATTAATATGCCAAGCCTGTCTTAAAGCTCGCACCTGTTTCGCCTGACGCTCCTTAATAAATCCAGCTAGTTCTGAGCCATTTAGTTCTCTCATTGTCATTAAGTATAGCAATTTTACCATCTTGAGTACAGATATAGTATGTGCTATAATTTGAGAAGCTTGGTTTATGGCGGATGTAGCTCAGTTTGGTTAGAGCGCTGGATTGTGGCTCCGGAGGCCGTGGGTTCGAACCCCATCATTCGCCCCAAGTTTTACGACAATTTATTCACACCGATAAATTATTTTCAATAAAACGGTAGACATTTTTATTAATTGTTGTATAATGAAATCGTGGGCCAGTAGCTCAGCTGGTTAGAGCACCTGCCTCTTAAGCAGGGTGTCGAGGGTTCGAGCCCCTCCTGGCCCTCCAAAAAATAACCTCACATTGAAGTGGGGATTTTTTATTTATCCAAACGGATTATATCCGCGAGAAGGCGGTTCACGAAAAGTAATTCGATTAGTGTTAAACGACTGGCGAGAATTGTTCACGCCTGACGAAGCATTATTATTCTGCAAACTATTAACTCGTCGATTCCCACCAGATAAACCAATGTCATCAGAATTATTAACACTCCTCGACCGAGACACTACACTTATTTCCGCACCAAACGGCCTTCGATTGCCGGAATTATTAGCAGATATCGAGGATTCATAACCCTTAATATATCGACGCTCTGAATTCAAACTACGATTAACAATCGGCGCTCTGCCCGTAACTCCATATGCACTAAAACCATCAACTGACCTCCTCGAAGGACCAGATAATCTCATTATCATTTCCCGCGTCATTTGCGGCTTTTTGTTCGCATCCATATATTCCCCATTAGTTATATGAAGTGGCGCCCCGAGTAGGATTCGAACCTACGACCTTGAGCTTAGAAGTCTCCTGCTCTATCCAGCTGAGCTATCAGGGCGTATTCACATTATAACATCTTTCTGCTACAATAGTAAAAGCTTGCGGGTGTAGTACAGCGGTTAGTATGCAAGTTTTCCAAACTTGAGATGGGAGTTCGATTCTCCCCACCCGCACCAAGTTAGACAATTTCAATCCATAAAGGGCATCGATGGATCCATATATTTATACAGAAAAGCCAAAATACCAACCGCACGATATTGAAGATGCGTCCGATTTTTATGATGTAATTGAACGAAGTAGCTTGACGCACCAATTGTCTGAAAACCGACCATACGTCTACTGGACAATGGAAATTTATGATAAGTCCAATGGCATTAAGGGTGGCGGCGGACTTGGAGTTTTAGCGGCGGACACGCGACGTGTAGCTGAAAAATTGGAAGTTCCATTCGTAGTAGTGACGCCGTTTTTATCGTAGCGAATCACACCAAAAATCACCAACCTTACGCAAGAAGAATTTTTCAGAGTCCGTTTCACCTCAAGATTACGGATTTGAATATATTGACGAAGTTTTCGTAAGTTCAAACGGATTCCCAGACGCAAGCTTAAGCATTTTCAAGAAGACGCTCGGTTCAACACAATTTGTTACAATTTCAGAACCGAACTTTGGACAATTGTACGAAGGTGACGGATCCGGCGACCATAGATTATACCAGAAGTAGCGCTGGGTTTTGGCGGCTATAAAGCATTAAAACTCCTCGGTATTAAGCCGGCTGTTATTCAACTTAATGAGACCGCAACGATTTTTGCCGCATTGGCACGGCTAGACGAGCTGTGCGCTAACGGAATGAATTTATACGAGGCCATCGTTTACGTTCGCAAACATACACTTTACACAAACCACACACTTCTTCAAGCGGCCGAACCGGAATTTCATCGTTCGCAATTTGAAAAATTAGTTTTGCCAAATATAAAGAGCAATGCCGTGCGCTGCTGGCTAATGGAGCAATTCCGTAATGACAGATTGAGGCCAAATCTTTTGGCAATTGAACTTACTGAAGCGAAGAATGGCGTAAGTAAACTGCACGCCCGTGTAGCAAATTTCCGCGACCGTAACAACGACAAAGTGAAATTTCAAGCCATTACTAATGGAATAGATCTTGAAACGTGGGTGCTACCTGAAATAATGCAAACATATCACAATCATGACATTATAGATAAATTTGGGCTGCCCACGAACGATTTTTCTGAAAAATTAAACTCGCTGAGTAGTACGGATTTGAGATATTTGAAAAAACTCGGCCGAAAGGAATTAAATCGAGTCCTATTGAGCCGCCAAAATCAGTACGGAAAATCCATACAAATCCCAGAAAACGCGATATTATTCGACTTCAAGCGAAGATTTGCTAACTACAAACGACCTTATATGCCGTTTGAAAACCCAGATTCATTGCGCCAAATTCTCATTAACCACAACGCGCATTATATTCTGACAGGAAAAGTTCACCAAGGCGACGTGACGATGTATCAAAAATTGCTCGAAGTATTAAAATTGATTGATAACGATCCAATCTTCATGAGCGTGTTCATTACATACAAGATTACGACGAAGAATTGGGACGAGCGCTAGCAATCGGCTCGGATGTCTCGATAAATATTCCTATCATTGGATTAGAAGCGTGCGGCACTTCGTGGGAAAAAGACGTCGCTAATTTGAAACTCCTCATCTCTACTAGCGACGGCGGTGTTGCCGATGTACAGCCAATCGCCTGCCTGGAGGTTACCGGAAAAAACTATGAGGCCGAGGTTTCGTCTCTATACGTCAACATGCATAAAAGCTGCCGCTATTTTGAAAAATGACCAATTATTGGAAAAACATATCCGCCACCAATTAAGCAACTATTTGCCAATTATTTCTGGCGCCCGCATGATGAAAGACTATCTAAAATTTATCTTTCCAAAACCACAAATTCAGCCAAAGAAAAAACCGTAAATCAAGCGAGTTCCTATTCAATAACAACTTCTATTTCTGCACCCAAAGAATTCAAACGTGCGGCTAATTCTTCATATCCGCGATTAATCGAATATACATCGCGCAAAATCGATACGCCTGGAGCAGCAAGCATTGCCAAAAGTATCACAACGGACGGACGAAGCGCCGGCGGAGCAACAACGTCAGCTGGCTTCCATCTTGTTGGACCAGTGATATAAACACGGTGTGGATCAACCAGCTCAATTTGTGCATTCAGTTTACTTAGCTCTGTAAAGTAAATCGCTCGGTTCTCGTAACTCCAATCGTGAACCAATGTGCGTCCCTCAGCCACCGTCGCGATAAGCCCCAAGAACGGCAAATTGTCCATATTAATTCCAGGAACGGCAAGGCGTGTAGTTTATCCTGGCTGCTCGAAGTTTGGAGCGCCGCAATTTAATATCAACCAAACGAGTTTGTCCATTATTAGCAAAAATATTCCTTTGCTGAGTTCAAACTTTAAGACCCATTTCCGCCAATGTCGCTAATTCAATTTCCAAGAACTCAATCGGCGCACGACGAACAGTAATTTCCGAATCCGTCACCGCAGCCGCCGCAATAAAGCTCATCGCTTCAATCGGATCTTCGCTCGGATAATAGTCCAGATTTTTACTAATTCGTTTACGACCCATGATTTTCAAGGTTGTCGTACCAATTCCCCTCAATTTTCACGCCCAACTTTTTCAAGAAGAAACAAACATCTTGGACCATGTAATTTGGGCTAGCATTGCGGATGATGGTAGTGTTTGGCGACAACGCTGCAGCCATAATGATATTTTCCGTCACCGTATCGCCACGCTCCGTCAATAAAATCGTTCGATCACCAGAATTGACATCAGTTTTTGCGTGATAATAATCAGTCTCCGCCGTGACGTTCATTCCAAAATGCCTCAAACCACTAAGGTGCGGCTCAACCGTACGCTTCCCTAAATTACAGCCACCAGCAAACGGCAATTTGAAATCGTCATATTGATGAAGTAGTGGACCAAAGGAACATAATCACAGTCCTAGTTCTCTTCGCCGCAGCAATATCCATATCTTCAAGCTTCAAGCGCGCCGGCGGCACGATCTCAAGATCACTACCATCCAACCAGCGAGTTTTAACACCAATCGAGTTCAGAACCTCGATAATTCGGTTGACTTCCTCAATCCGCGCCACTTTCCTAAGCGTTGTTTTTCCCTTATTCAACAAACTCGCACAGAGAAGACCCACTGCAGCGTTTTTTACTAGTCTTAACTTGTATCTCACCAGACAATTTTTTGCCGCCAGTTACCTTAAAAATTCATTTTTCCGGAATGATTTACAGTCACAATATTGTTATTAAGCACTTCACTAATTCGGGCAATCATCTCAATGCTAATGTTCTGACCCCCGTTTTCAATGCGATTAATAGCACTCTGCGACGTACCAATCGCCTCAGCTAATTGCGTCTGATGTCAAACCTTGTTTTTTGGCGATTTTTCAGCGATTAAATTGCCGATTTTTGAAGATACTTGTCTTTTTATCATGCGTAAAATTATATCACTGATGATATATATAAGCAATGATATAATAAGTATAAACGGAGGTTTAGTCATGAAAGACAAGCAAATTGAAGAACTTATAAAAAGCAGAAAAAGCGTCAAACGGACGGCCTGGAACTGATTCCTAGCGAGAATTACGTTTCATCAGATGTACTTCAGGCGCTCGGTAGCAGCTTTTTCACTAATAAATATTCAGAAGGCTACCCTGGTCGACGTTATTACGGCGGACAAGAAAACACTGATCAAGTCGAGGCAGCTGGCAATTGACCGCGCTAAAAACTTTTCAAAGCAGATCATGCCAATGTCCAGCCACATTCTGGCGCGCAAGCCAATGAGGCAGTTTATTACGCTTGGTGCGAGCCTGGCGATACTATTCTGGCTATGGATTTGGCTCACGGCGGACATCTTACTCACGGCGCCCCAGTTACCCTGCAGCGCCAGAGAATACAACTTCATCCGCTATGGTATAAAAATATCGACACTGGCGAAATTGACTATGAAGAAATTCGTCAATTGGCACTTAAACACAAACCAAAGATCATTTTTGGCGGGATTTTCGGCATATCCACGAGAGTTAGATTATGAAAAAGATTTGCATGAAATTGGCACGAGGTCGGCGCCATGTTAATGGCGGATATGAAAGCCACATTGCGGGGCTAATCGTTAGTGGCGTTGCCAAAAACCCGTTCGACTATGGCTTTCATGTAATTACCACAACAACTCATAAAACTCTACGTGGACCACGAGGCGGGTTGATTCTTAGTCGAGGAATAGTTGGTAATCCATTGAAAAAACCAGAGAAAACTCTCGAGAATTTACCTACGTTGATTGATCGAGCGGTATTCCCTGGCACGCAAGGCGGACCGCACATGCACACCATCGCAGCAAAAGCCGTAGCGTTCGGTGAAGCTTTACAGCCAGAATTCAAAGATTACGCCGAGCAAATTGTCAAAAATGCGAAAAGACTGGCGGAAGAATTACAAAAGCGCGGCTTTAAGTTAGTAACTGGCGGCACTAGCAACCATTTAATTCTGGCAGATATTCACAGCAGCTTCGGTATTGATGGCAAGGAAGCGGAAATCGCCATGGACAAAATTGGCCTGACACTGAATGCCAATGCAATTCCAGACGACCCTCTGCCGAGATTCAGGCCAAGCGGCATTCGCTTAGGTACGCCAGCTGTCACAACGCGAGGCGCCAAAGAAGACGACATGGAAAAAATCGCGGAATGGATGAGGCAGTCAATAGATAATCGCGATAATGACGATGAGTTGGCTGAACTCCGTAAAGAAGTCGTGGAATTCTGCCATACACTACACAATATTTAATATAAATCTGCACATAAAAACTCCGACATAACGCCGGAGTTTTTTATTTATATGCTTCTAGCTAATTACGCAAGAACCAATTTGTCGCTCCTCTACATGACTTGTTGAGAAGTTGTAGTACTTAACGTGCGCACCCTGTAGCATCACCCGTAGTCGGACATGGAACATACTCAATAGTATTAGCCTCTTCAGGACGGGTAGATAAGCTGCCAGATTTTACAGTACTTGCATCCAAGTAGTATGGTTCGCCAGTCTGTGAAACAGCAGGAGTACCAACAGTCTTATTTGTTAAGTCTGCCAAGCTAGCTGGGTACTTGCTCTTAGCCGTGTTGTATAGCTCAGCTTTCTTAGCAACAGCATCAGCAGCAGATTTAGCAGCAGATGTCTTTTGCTTGGTTTTGCAAAACCGTTGTATGCAACCAAAGAAACAACTGTCAAAATTGCGATGATCACGATAACGATCAAAAGCTCAACTAGTGTAAAACCTTGATTTTTGATATTCTTTGTAGTCACGATAATGTGCCCCCTAAATTGTTAGTTTGATTTGTAACTTGATAATACTACAACGTTTTTAAAAGCGCAAGCGTAATATATATATATCGATTTTGTACCGGACAGAAGGAATAAAAGACTCTGTTGGACTAATTCTATCTACATTAGTACCATCACCGATTTGCCCCTCATTATTTAACCCCCAGCAGTACGAGCGTTTATTTGTCATAATGACACAGCCACGGTTCGCTCCAGCAGACAAACTAACAATCTTTTCTCTCCTGCAGGCAGTCCGTAATCAACTTGCATAGGTTTATATGTCCATCTAGTTCCGTCGGGGGAATCATCGTATTTCCTATTTGCCCCCAGTTGCCCCATCTCATTATTTCCCCAACAATAGACTTTCTTAGTACCAGCATCGTTCAACAAGGCGCAAGAATGAGAAATACCAACTTCAACCTGCAGCGCCACCCCCAGGCAAACCACCGACCAACTTCGGCTCAATATGCTTCTTAGGGTTACCGCTCCCTGGAGATCCAGATTGACCAAGCCCAGCACCGCCCCAGCAATATACCTCTGCCTGCGTTGGCGATAGCACAAGTGTGAGTTACATAATTAGGATCTTTTGTCCACCAATATCCATCCTGGAGATATATCAATCACATCTTCCAGCCCCTTAACTCGAGTAGCTAGACTATACTTATCGCCAGCTACTGGACCAACGCCCAGTTGCCCAAACCTAGCCTGCCCCCAACAGTAAGCCCTTCGGTAGTTATCAACACATAGTCCGTGAGACGAGATCCGCCAGTTGACAACTTAGTGGCAGAATAATTATTAGGAATTCTATGGGTCCGCCCGAATTAATCATCGCTGGCACCGAGCTATGGCCGGGACTACCTGGACTCACCGTAACCCAACTGCCCCTGAGTCATTTCCGCCCCAGCGGTACACCTCTACCTGATGCAATAGCGCACGAAGTATCACCCGTCCCTCCAATTGCGCTGATTTTATTTCCAGAAAAATCCGAGATTGCAGATGCACCAACAACTTTAATCTCAATCGGTACTGGAGAATAGCTACCTCCCCAAAATCACTATTACCCAGTTGCCCAGACCTATTATCGCCCCAACAGTATATTCTCCTGCCAGTACTTGATTTTGGTTAACACGCAACTATGATGTTGTGCTGTAAAAATATCGATAATCTCACCATTCCTCATATCGCTCAATAGAACGAACTTTCACTGGAATATTGAGTCGCTAGGTTCCATCACCCAATTGCCCCATATTATTTTTACCCCAACACCATACATTTATTCGACAGAATCGCACACGTACGGTTGGTGCCGCTTACTGTACGCGTTGCATCAATATCAGCTGGCCAAGTAACTGATTTTTACAACAGCAGTATAAGTCTTAAGAACCACACCACTGCCATTTGTTATTTCAACACGACCAGTAGATGAAATTTGAGCGGTAGCAGCCGACAAAGCCACACTAGACGACGCACCTTTAGTTGACGCTTCCAAATTGCCAACTTCAAAAGTCGTTCTTAACTTTACTGTTCTCAAATACATATCTATTACCAGGAAAAACTACAGCCCCTTGCAATTGGTTTCTGGACGAAGCGGTCCAATTCACAGGAGCCGAGCCCCATGATTGCTCAGCTCCATTGGCGTCCAAACAAGCATTAGCGTAAGCTGTACCCGCCTCACCAGCCTCCTGGGCTAATTTATAATAGTACTCCTCCTGAGAGTAAATATACGATTGAGTCACGACCCTCATAGCACCAGCCAGCGCCAATATAAAAGTGCTCATAAGGATAATCAGCACCAAGGAATAGCCATTTTTTCGTTGAATCATAGGTTATTTATCTTTCGCATTGTTAAGGTTTGAGAATCAGAAACTTGTTTACTTGGTGACTGCATTGTTAAAAGTAACCTCTACATTATCCGCACCATCAAGAGCTTTCTTATCACTATCTGGAGCGTCACTATTTTTACTTATCAGTGTTTTTCCATCATAGTAATTAATCTTAAACTCCGAAACTCCGGTCGCCAAAATCGAATCCTCACGAAGCTTCATTGCTCGATCTTTAAACTTATCAGCATCAAGACTGTTCATACAAAAATAGTTTACAGCAGCCCCTGAATATGGCGTTGGAGGATAGCTGGAGAAATTAACTAAGTCATTATAAATAGTCCGTCGATGCAATTCTCCATTCTTCAAAAAGTATATGACTATTTTTTTATACTTCGGCTGCTGAGTCTTATTTGCACTACAGTCAAACTTTGGAGTTCTTAGATACACAATCTCCCTAGAATCAGCACCTCTACCCATATTTGTAGCGTATTGAAGCAATATAAGTGAGTTCTTCTCGGGGTCAGCAATGGCACCGCTTGAATACGGATTACTTCTATATCCCCACTCTCTAGGTGTTGCGCCGGGGAAATTTTTATCAGTGGCAAACGTATCCTCTCCGTCGTAACTACTCACCTTAAAGCGCGAAGCTTGACGCACGTCAGTTTCAATTGCATCCATGGAATTGTGCATTTTTCGGCTAATCTCAACTTTTGCCTTACTGATAGACGCACTTTGATTTGATGAAATTAGCATCTGACTAAACACGCCGACGACCATTGCAATGATAACCATCACCATTGCCAATTCGACTAAAGTAAAACCGTCTTCATTAGAACGCCACATACGTCGCATGCACAACCTTCTTTCCGTTACCTATGCCAGAGCTTGGCAATCCATATTCCACAATAGACTCCACTTTAATCGGCATCCCCAGGCTAACTGTTCCACTCTTACATCCATATGGTGCCGAAGCATATATTTGCTGTCTAACTACTCCGGGTAGCCCATCGACATTACCAGTAGTTGTCGTAACTTCATACCTAGTATTTGACGACGTCGTGTTACACTTAAACCAAGACGGAGCGGAATCATTCGCATAACGACGCATATTATTATACGCCAGAAGACTCGCCTCTGTTGTACTGGGCATTCATGACTGATATTTGACTAACTTGTGCCTGCATACTCAAAATAACAATCAAAAATACTAATTACAACCAACGTCACCGCTACCTCAACAATAGTGAATCCATCGCTTTTTCCCACTAGTCGCGCCATATACTATCCACCTTTTTTTCTATTCCCGTCAAACGCTCTCTATAAATAATGCTGTATTTAGTGCAAGTTGCCGCTACTAAGTCAGATATAGGACCAGAAGCTGGCTTCGTACAATCTCCATCATCTATATTAGACGCCTCATATAATAGCTCACCATGATTTTCCGCTAGCCCAGTCGCTCCGATTGCATTTAACCATTTCTTTTTCAATGAATCACCACCTCATAATAGATGTAAAATTTTTAATCAAGTCTCTGCACGATGGATACTCATGACCAATACGACTGACACTATTGTACTTATAGTATCGTTCCAATTTCCAGAGACAACGTGGCAACATTGGCGCTGACGTTCATCTCTGGTTTGATTTAAAAACCTATCACCACCAACCAAAGTAATTCCAGCCAAAATAGACACAACTACAACAATTATCATCATCTCCATTAGCGTATAGCCACCCATCCCACGATTCATATCAATATTGTAGCGCAAATCTACAAAAAAGCATATGCTTATTGTTGAGAAAGTTCTAGCGTCTCTGCTCGATTTTTATACCGAGACTTATCAAAGACAATTTGCACAATTTCCTCACGAATCGCCGTCAAAGTCATCATATCCCGTTGCCGAATCATTCACAAGCACCAACGAGTTCTTCTCATAAACCCGCATGCCGTGACTGCGATAACCCCTTAAGCCAGCCTTATCTATCAGCCAACCTGTCGGGATTTTATATCTTCCGTCAGACATTGCATAATTTGGAATGTCGCTATATTCTTTTGCAATTCTTCCAATTTCCACTTTTCAACCAATGCATTTTTGAAGAAAGAACCTGCACTTGGCAATTCCGCCGGGTCTGGCAATTTTTTCCGAACGAATATTAAGAACCGCCACGTGAATCACCGACAAGTTAACTTCACGAATATCATTTTCATCAATATATTTCTGTAAAGAAGCGTAGTATGGCGGTTTCGGCTCTGTTTTATTTAAGCGTAAAGTAATACTCAAAATACAATATCGCCCTTTTTCCTTGTCACGAAAAATACTATTTCGATAAGAAAAAAATCACATTCGTTAGCAGAAATAGTTACAATTGTGTCGGTTTTTGAATCCATAAGCCTCCAAACTAATCAACGTATCAGCAATTTCTTGACCGCTGTCGCCCCAACGTTCTGGACCAGCGCAGCTCCAGCCCGTTCCAGGAATTCCCGACATAGCCTCAACTCCTAGAAGTCCAAGCTCAATAGCCTCTCAACAACCTCGTCCCAGACTTCGCCTCGCACCAATTTTTACATCAGTTGTTTCGTCTGTTTCAGAGATAACCTCAAAACCTTTGATCTTATTCAACAGTACGATTCCTTCAAAAACCTCATCATGAGTAATAATATTAGCTACCGCCACCTAAAACAAAAAATCGGCAAATTTTTCCTTTCCAGGCATTACGATATAGCGACACAACATCACCAGCAGAATCCGCCGTCGCTCATATAACGAGTCTCACCTCCCAATTTCATAGTTGTGTATTGTTTCAGTGATATATTAGTCATGACATCCATGCATCTAGTATATCATTTTACTCTGACCGTCATCTATGCAGTATAATAATTTCATACGCACCCGTAAGCTCAGCGGATTAGAGTACTTGGCTTCGAGACGAAAGTCGCAAGTTCGAATCTTGCCGGTGTACACAAATGGCCTCGTCATTATGACGGGTTTTTATTTATGACTCACACCATAAAAACACCAGTCGAGCGGCTGAGCTACTATTCAATGGCGATTC